>ORMF011547123.1_pt1 | contig 30229 bp, 27 predicted proteins | sample 1779871 | NCBI WGS metagenome assembly ORMF01 (sample SAMEA104232316, study PRJEB22302) | groundwater metagenome | biome: forest; feature: aquifer; material: groundwater | place: USA | collected 2011-08-07 | depth 5.4 m | reverse complement strand
GTGTCGGGGCGGCGCCCGCGGCCGGCCAGAAGCTGTCGATCGACTACACCTATGACACCGGCGACTTCAACTACTACACGCCGGGGACGCCGAGGCCGGGGACCCTCGAGGTCCCGCTCGACGCACTGGCGAAGGACCTGACCTACCCCGTCGCCCAGCCGGTGGCCGGGCTGGTCGCGAAAGCAGATGCCCCGATCGGGGCGATCAACCAGTGCCGCCTCACGCTGACCGCGGTCACCCGAACCGCGGATACCCTCGAGCTCAGCTGGCACACCGACAATCCGACGGCCTATCCGAGCTACGTCCACATCGGGATCCCGCCGGTGATCGGCGCGGACGGGATCGTCTACGGTCGCTACGAGAGCCCGCATCTGGCCGACACGCCGATCACCCCGGCCGGCCAGTCGGCCGAATGGAAGACGACAGCCACGGTTCCGCCCGACGTCCACGGCCTGTACCTGCTGGTGATGGTCGAGTCGAAGCAGCAGAAGACCTTCGTGAGCCATGCCCTCGACATCACGGACAAATGAGAGAGACCCGATGAAACCGCTCGGCGAGTTCGAAGTCTGGTTCGTGACCGGCAGTCAGGAGATGTACGGCGATGCGACCCTCCGCCAGGTCGCCGCGAACTCGGCCCAGGTCGTGGCCGGCCTCGACGGAGCGCAAGATATCCCGGTCCGGATCGTCCATCGACCGGTCGTGACGTCGTCCGAGAGCATCGCTGCGACCTGTCGCGAGGCCAACGCGTCGGACCATTGCGTCGGGGTCATCCTGTGGATGCACACCTTCTCGCCGGCCCGGATGTGGATCGCCGGTCTCAAGGCGCTCCAGAAGCCGCTCCTGCATCTCCACACCCAGTTCAACCGCGATCTCCCCTGGGCCGAGATCGACATGGACTTCATGAACCTCAACCAGGCCGCCCACGGCGACCGCGAGTTCGGCTTCATCGAGACCCGTCTGCGGGTCGCTCGCAAGACCGTGGTCGGGCATTGGCAGGACCCCTATGTCGTGGCCCGGATCGCCGCCTGGACCCGGGCGGCCTGCGCCTGGCGTGAGGCGCACCACCTGCGGATCGCCCGCTTCGGCGACACGATGCGCCACGTCGCCGACACCGAGGGTGACAAGGTCGAAGCCGAGATCCGGCTCGGCGTGTCGGTCAACGGGTTCGGCGTGACCGAACTCACCGACGCGGTGCGGGCCGTGCCGGATGGGTCGATCGATGAGCTCGTCGCGGCGTACGCCCGGGACTACGACCTGGCGCCCGAGCTCGGGCCGACCGGCGCTCGGCGCGCCGAGTTGCGCGAGGCGGCGCGGATCGAGGCGGGTCTCCGCTCGTTCCTCGAAGCGGGTGGCTTCTGGGCGTTCACCGACACGTTCGAGGACCTTGGCGACCTCCGGCAGCTGCCGGGCATCGCGGCCCAGCGTCTGATGGCCGATGGCTATGGGTTCGGCGCCGAGGGCGACTGGAAGACGGCCGCCCTCGTCCGGCTGGTCAAGGTGATGGCGACCGGGCTGCCCGGCGGAACGTCGTTCATGGAGGACTACACCTACGATCTCGATCCGGCCGGGCCGAAGGTACTCGGCGCCCACATGCTCGAGGTGTGTCCGTCGATCGCGGCCGGGCGGCCGAGCTGCGAGATCCATCCGCTGTCGATCGGCGGCCGCTCGGATCCGGTCCGGCTCGTCTTCGACACGGCTCCGGGAGCGGCCTTCGTGGCCGGTATGACCGATCTCGGCGACCGGTTCCGGATCGTCGCCAACGTCATCGACATCGTCGAGGCGGAGCGGGCTCTTCCTCGCCTGCCGGTCGCCCGCGCGGTCTGGAAGCCACGTCCTGCCCTGCGCAGCGCCGTCGAGGCGTGGCTGATCGCCGGCGGGGCCCATCACACGGTGCTGACCCGAGCCCTGGATCCGGAGCCGCTGGCCGATTTCGCCGAGATGGCCGGGATCGAATTCCTGCTCATCGACCAGGACACCCGCGTCCCCGCCTTCCGCAATGAAATCCGCTGGAATGCCGCGTACCATCACCTCAGCAGGGGGATCTGACGCTCGTGCACGATCCGAAACGATGGCATCGAGGGGAACCTTGGAAGTGAGCGTGCCACCGCTGACGGAGCTGCGCGAGGCTGTCTGGTTGGCCAACCAGACGATCGTCCGAGCCGGGCTCGTGACCCTCGCCTTTGGCAACGCGAGCGGAGTGGACCGGGCGGCCGGACTGATCGTGATCAAGCCGAGCGGTGTGCCCTACGACGAGCTCCGTCCGGAAGACCTGGTGGCCGTCGCCCTCGACGACGGGCGGGTGGTCGCCGGCGAGCTGCGCCCGTCGAGCGACACGCCAACCCACCTCGCCCTGTACCGGCGCTACCGCGAGATCGGCGGCGTGGTCCACACCCATTCGACGGCCGCCGTGGCCTGGGCGCAGGCGGGCCGAGCGCTCCCCGCCCTGGGCACAACCCATGCCGATCATTTCCATGGCCCGGTCCCGGTGACCCGACCGATGCGCGAGCCCGAGGTGGCCGGCGAGTACGAGGCGGCGACCGGCGATGTCATCGTCGAGACGCTCGATGGCGCGCGACTCAGCGCTGCCGAGATGCCGGCCATCCTGGTGGCCGCCCACGGGCCGTTCACCTGGGGCCCGGACAGCGGCGCCGCGGCGGACAATGCGATCGCGCTCGAAACCGTGGCCGCGATGGCCAGCCAGACGATCGCCCTCGAACCGGGCGTCGGGCCGATCCCCGACTACCTTCTCGAGCGCCACTTCCGGCGCAAGCACGGTCCCGACGCCTACTACGGACAGAAGCGGCGATGATCGCGCCCGTCGTCGATCGCGCGGCCGCCCGATGAGCGGGCCCGCCGACCGTCCGCACTATGCCGTCGGGCTCGACTTCGGGACGGAGTCGGCTCGGGTCGTGATCGTCGATGTGGCCGATGGGAGCGAGCTCGCGGTCGAGGTCCACCAGTACCGCAACGGCGTGATCGATGAGCGCCTGCCGGCGCCCGACGCCGATGTCACGCTCGAACCGGATTGGGCCCTCCAGGATCCCAACGACTACCTCGAGACGCTTCGGCTGGCCGTGCCCAGGGCGCTCGCCCGGGCCGAGGTCGATCCCGCGTCCGTGATCGGGGTCGGGATCGATTTCACCGCCTGCACGATGCTCCCGACCACCGCCGACGGGACTCCGCTGTGCTCGATCGAGGCCTATCGCCGCGAGCCGCACGCCTGGGTCAAGCTCTGGAAGCACCATGCCGCCCAGCCCGAGGCGGACGAGGTGAACCGGGTCGCCCGCGAACTCGGGGTGCCCTGGCTCGACCGGTACGGCGGCAAGATCTCGGCGGAGTGGTTCTTCCCCAAGGCCCTCCAGATCCTGCGCGAGGCGCCCCAGGTCTACGACGCCGCGGAGCGCCTCGTCGAGGCCTCCGACTGGCTCGTCTGGATGCTGACCGGCGTCGAGTCGCGGAACAATTGCACCGCTGGCTACAAGGCCATCTGGTCGGCGGCCGAGGGCTTCCCGGAACCCGCCTTCTTTGCCGCCCTCGATCCCCGCTTCGAGTCCGTGGTCGACGACAAGATGTCCCGATCGATCAGCCGCCTGGGCGAACGAGCCGGCGGGTTGTCGGCCCGCGCCGCGGGCTGGACCGGGCTCCTCCAGGGGACGGCGGTCGCGGTCGCCAACGTCGATGCCCATGTCTCGGTCCCGGCGGTGACCGTGACCCGACCGGGCACGCTGGTGGCGATCATGGGCACGAGCATCTGCCACATCGTGCTGTCCGACACGGCACCGGACATCGACGGGATGTGCGGCGTCGTTCTCGATGGCGTCATCCCGGGCCGGTACGGGTACGAAGCGGGCCAGGCGGCCGTCGGCGATCTGTTCGGCTGGTTCGTCGAGCATGGCGTGCCGGAGCGCTACCACGATGACGCACGCGCCCGCGGGATCGGAATCCACGAGGTCCTCGAGGAGGCCGCGGCCAGCCTCCGCCCGGGCGAGACGGGGCTCCTGGCGCTCGATTGGTGGAATGGCAACCGCTCGGTGCTCGTCGACGCCGACCTGTCCGGTCTGATCGTCGGGCAGACCCTGGCCACCGAGGCGCACGACATCTACCGGGCCCTCATCGAGGCGACCGCATTCGGAACCCGGGTGATCGTCGACGCGCTGGCGGCGGGCGGCGTCCCGGTCGATCGGATCGTGGCCTGCGGCGGATTGCCCGATCGGAACCGCTTGATGATGCAGATCTTTGCCGACGTCACTGGCCGGCAGATCCGGGTCGCGGCCTCGTCGCAGACGCCGGCCCTTGGCGCGGCGATGTTCGGCGCCCTGGCCGCCGGTGAGGCGCGCGGCGGCTACGCCACGATCGAGCAGGCGGCCGAGCGGATGGCCCATCTCCGTCCCGAGACCTACGAGCCGTCGGCCGAGGACTCGGCGACCTACGACCGCCTGTACCGCGAGTACCTGCGCCTCCACGACCTGTTTGGCCGGGGCCAGAACCCGGTGATGAAAACCCTCAAGGCGCTCCGACTCCAGGTTCTCGCCAGGGACCGCGCCCCAACGCCTACGGCCACGGCAGCCACCCATGCCTCTCCATGACGACGGCCTCACCCCGCTCCGGGAACTCCTCCTCCGGGCGGGGTGAGGCCAGTCGTCGCTCCAGTCGACCGCGTGGTTGGCGGTCCCGAGCTCGCCCGATCGCCGTCCTGACCGCGTTGGTGACGCTCGTCGGCTGCCAGGTCTCGCAGGCGCCAATCACTTCACCAGCGATCGGCCCGACGGCGCCTGGCGTCGCGGCGACGGCCGCGCCATCCTCCACATCACCCCGCCCGGACTGGTTCGACCTGATCCTGACCGACGTCCGGACCGGTCGCTCGTTCACGGTCGGCGACTTCGCCGGCAAGGTGGTCCTCATCGAGACGATGGCGGAGTGGTGTCCGACCTGCCGCGAGCAACAGGCCGAGGTCCAGAAGCTGCGGGCCCTCCTGGGTTACCGGGCTGACCTGGTGTCGATCAGCCTCGACGTGGACATGGAAGAGGATTCAGCCTCGCTCAAGGAGTATGCCGAGATCCTGGGCTACGACTGGTACATCGCGGTCGCTCCGATCCTGATGGCCCGGGCGCTGGGCAACGAGTACAGCGCGGAGTACCTGAACCCACCGGCCTCGCCGATGCTCCTCATCGACCGAAACGGCGGCGTCTACGGCCTGCCATACGGCCTCAAGACCGCGGACAGCCTGCGGACCGTGGTCGCTCCGCTCCTGGGCAACTGAGCGCGGTGGAGTCGGCGCTCACCGCCCTCTCGATCGGACTGCTGGCGACCACGAGCCCGTGCGTCCTGCCGCTCTATCCGGGCTTCCTGGCCTATCTCAGCGGGCGCTCCGGGCCGACATCGGGTGCGACCCGCCGGCTGCTTGGGTTCGCGGTCCTGGCCGGCGTCCTCACGATGATGCTCGCTCTCGGCGCCGTCATCGCCGCGCTGTCGATCTCGATCGGTCGGGCGCTCACCGTGCTCCTGCCGATCGCCGACGGCGCGATCCTCCTCATGGGCCTGGCGCTGCTGGCCGGCCGGAACCCGTTCAAGCGCCTGCCCGGGATCCGGATCGGCGGGACGCGGCGCCCGCTCGTCGAGGCGTACATCTATGGCCTGCTCTACGGCCCGATCGCGCTGCCCTGCTGCGGACCGCTCGTGGTCGCCATCTTCGCGGTGTCGGTGACCGTGGGCGAGGCCTGGGCGGGGCTGTGGGTGTTCCTCTGGTTCGGACTCGGACTCGGCCTGCCGCTCCTCGTTTTGTCGCTCCTGTCAGACCCGCTCCAGCGCCGGCTGACCGGTCTGACCACCCGACACGGTCGGGCCATCGAGCGGATCGGTGGCCTGCTCCTGATCGGGGTTGCGGTCTACGACCTGGCCCAGAACTGGGTCACCTTCCGGCTCCTGCTCGGCTGAGGCTTGGCGTCAGGTCCCGGCCGGTCGACTCGGCTCGTCGACCTGGTCAGGACGCTGGGTCGGTCGGCATCGGCCGGGTGAGATGGGTCGTGTAGTCGGGGAGCTGGCGCTCGTAGGAACCGGTCATCAGCGGCGAGGAGATCATGAAGTCGGCGGTGGCCCGGTTGCTGGCCGCAGGGATGTTCCAGACCACGGCGATCCGGAGGAGCGCCTTGACGTCCGGGTCATGGGGCTGCGGCTCGAGGGGATCCCAGAAGAAGACCAGGAAGTCGATCTGGCCCTCGGCGATCATCGCCCCGATCTGGAGGTCGCCACCAAGCGGTCCCGACTGGAGCTGGCGAACGGGCAGGCCAAGCTCGTGCTCGAGGATCGACCCGGTGGTCCCGGTCGCGATGAGGTCATGCTGGGCCAGGAGCGCCCGGTTGAACTGGGCCCATTCGACCAGGTCGAGCTTCTTGTTGTCGTGGGCCACCAGACCGATCTGTTTTCGTGCGCCGAGCTCATGCTTCATCCCTCGTCCCTCCGGGCGAAGTATTCCCGCATCGGGTCGAAGTAGCTCTCCTTCCAGCCACCCTCCTCGTACCCGACTTGCCCGGCCGGAACGTTGGTGTGCCGGATCGTGATCATTGACCCACCCTCGACGGGCTCGAGGATGACTTCGATCTGGGAGTCCCCGTCGTCGGCCGAGAATTCGGAGGTCCGCCAGGTCTGGACGATCCGTCGACCCGGCCCGAGGGCGACGGTTCGGCCGGTGATGTAGCCGTCCCAGGCGGAGAATTCGCCGCCAGGGCGGGCATCGACCTCGGCGTCGGCGCCGGTCATCGCAGTGTGCCCAGCGGTCGACATCCACGCTTCGTAGATCGCCTGCGGCGATCCAGGCAGGACGTCCGAAACCTCGAAGTCGTGGGCCATTCGAGAACCTCCTCGTTCATTCCCTCATCGACCCACAGTGTGCCGGTTGGGCGGCCAATCCTGGTCGGCTGAATCAGGAGGTACCGCACCTGGGCTTCCTTGTCGCGATGCTGGGCCGGTGGTAGGGTGAGCCCCCAGATCGAAGCGCCGGCTCCGTTCGCACCGCGCCGCCGGCGAGGAGGGCGCGCGTGAGGGTGCAGCCGACCCAGGCGGATCGCCCCGGCCCGGGCCTCGTTTCTGGCGAGGTCCGACCGACTCGGTCCGGATCGACCCGTCCGCCCCGGGCGAGGAGCACGTCGCCTGGGGTTGCGGCCATCCTGGCCTCGCTGGTCGCGATCGCCATCGTGGCCTTCCCGGGCGCGGCCGGAACCGCGGTCGCGGCACCGGTCACCTTGACCTTCGTGCCGATCGCCGACGCCCTGGTCAAGTCGTCGAACCTGACCTCGAACTACGGGACGCTCAAGACCCTCCAGATCCGGGCCCCGACGCCCGAGTACCGGACCTACCTGACGTTCACGGTCGCCGGTCTGAGCGGGGCCACCAGCGCGGCGAAGCTGCGCCTCTTCGTTACCGACGCCAGCCCGGTGGGTGGACAGGCGTTCAGTACGAGCAGCGGTTGGAGCGAGACCACGATCGCCTGGAAGACCGCCCCGGCGCTCGGTGGCTCACTCGGCACCGGCGGGGCGGCCGTCGTCGGGTCGTGGGTCGAGATTCCGATCAACCCGACGGCCGTCGCTGGCAACGGCACCTTCAGCCTGGGCTTGACGAGCTCGAGTACGAACTCGGCCATCTTCTCCAGCCGCGAGGGCACGAACCCACCCCAGCTGGTCGTCACCACAAACGGCGCGGCCCCGACGCCAACAGCGACATCTACGCCAACCGCCACGCCGACGGCCACCCCGACCGCCACGCCTACGCCGACCCCCACCCCGACGGCCACACCGACGGCCACGCCGACGCCGGATGTCCCCGTCGCGTGGTTCAGTGCGGCCCAGACATTGGGGACCCTCGACGTGGCGTTCAGTGACGCGTCGACAGGCCCCCCGACCGCGTGGACCTGGGACTTCGGTGACGCCTCGCCGCCCGACCCCAACCCGAGCCCGATCCACACCTATGCGCAGTCGGGCACCTACCTGGTGACGCTCACGGCAAGCAACGACCTTGGCTCGAGCCAGGCCAGCCAGTCGCTGGTGGTCGACGCGGTGCCGCTGCCGACACCGACACCGACGCCGACACCGACGCCGACGCCGACACCGACACCGACGCCGACGCCGACACCGACTTCAACTCCGGACTTCGTCAACACCGGCATCTTGACCTCAGCGGCCGAGCTCGCCCGGTTGCCGACGTCCGGTCCCGCCTGGGACGCGATGAAGCTGGCCGCTGACACGCCACCAGGACCGGCCAACATCGCCGATCTCGCCTCGCCCCACGACCTCCGAACCCTGGCCGATGCGCTCGTCTTCGCCCGGACCGGCGACGAGACGTATCGGACCCGAGCGATCGCCAACCTCAAGACCGCGGTCGGCACGGAGGCCGGCGCCCGATCGCTCGAGCTCGCCCGTAATCTGCCCGCCTACATCTTCTCGGCGGACCTGATCGACCTGACCCATGCCGATCCGGTCTTCGACAGCCTCACCTTCCGGCCCTGGCTCCGGGCGCTTCTGACCAAGGTGATGTCCGACGGGGCCAGCCTGGTCCAGACCGACGAGGAGCGACCGAACAACTGGGGTCTCCACGCCGGAGACGCTCGAGCGGCAATCGCCATCTATCTCGGCGATCCGGCCGAGCTTGCCCGGACCGCCCAGGTGTTCAGGGGCTGGCTCGGCGATCGCTCGGCATACACGGGGTTCGTGTACAAGGAACTGACCTGGCAGTGCGATCCCGCAAATCCGGTCGGCGTGAACCCAACCGGTTGCCTGAAGGCGGGGATCGACATCGGCGGATCGACTCCAGCGGACATTCGACGCGGCGGGGCGTTCCAGTGGCCGCCGATCTACACGGTCTACTCGTGGGAAGGACTGCAGGGGGCGACCGCCCAGGCCGAGATCCTGACCCGGGCTGGCTATCCGGCCTGGACGTGGAGCGACAACGCGCTTCGGCGGGCGGCGGACTTCCTCTACCTGCGGGCGGGATGGCCGGCCATCGGCGACGACACGTGGCAGCCATGGTTGTTGAACCACGCCTACGGCACCGCGTTCCCGACGATCACCCCGACGAGCTTTGGCAAGAACCTCGGCTTCACCGACTGGCTCTACGGACCCTGATCGACCGGCGGCGCGAAAAAGGTTAGATCGTGGTCGCTGCACGAGTGATGTGCGCCGTACAGCTTGACATTCTGTTGTATCTGTACTATGTTTCGTGTCACCAACACACATTCAACTGAGGGTACCTGAAATGACTCGCCGGCCAGCCCAGCCTCTCGAGCGGCGGATCGACCGCCTGTCCCGCAAGACGCGCCGAGTGGTCGCCGCGGCGACGCTCCTGGGTCTGCCTGGCATGTACGCCTGGTCGTCGTTCTGGCTGAACACCTCGGTGCCCAGCATCCTTTGGGGTCCAGTCACCTTCGTCCTGATCGGGCTCACGGTCGTCGGCTCGCTCGTGCTGTACCGCTACATCCGCGACCGGGCCGACCTGCGCGATGCGCGCCTCGACGAACGAGAGCGCCAGTTGCGCGACCGGGCGTGGATCCTGAGCTACCAGGTTCTCGCCGTGCTGGTGGTCGCGGTCGTCGCCGTGGCCGCCATCGCGGTCCTCGGCTTCGGGCGGACGGTCAGCCTGGACGCCACGATCGTCAGCGCGGCGGCGCTGTCGGTCGGCGTCCTGCTCCCAATTCTGCCCGCGGCCACCCTCGCCTGGATCGAGCCCGACGCTCCGGCCGACGTCTGATGGCTCGACCATCCGAACGGGTCGAACCCGTCCTCTACAACCGCCTGGCGGTGCTCCGCGCCGAACGCGGATTGTCCCGCCAGGACCTCGCCGAGGCCCTGGCGGTGAACTACCAGACGATCGGCTACCTCGAGCGGAGCGAGTACAACCCGAGCCTCGATCTGGCCCTCCGAGCGGCCGAGTACTTCGGCCTCCCGGTCGAGGCGATCTTCAGCCGCCGCCCATTTGCGCCGATGTCCTCCCAGCTCTACCCCGCGCCAGCCTCCGTCGAAATGGACCGTCGGACCGACTCCTAGAAGCTGGGACAGGCTTTGAGTCAAGCAGGACCCTTGCGGGGGTACGGTTGGTCATAACGCTGGCACAACGGCCGTCAACTAGAACTATCCCCTCGCGCGGATTCGCGAACGACCCATGGAGGGGACGGGAAGTAGGATGACGCCATGACGATCGAGCGGTTCGTTGAGAGTGCCGGTCGTCCGATCAGCCGGACCCGATCGTTCACCGTCGTCGCGCAGGACCCGTCCGTCCACATCTCCAGGGACGATCCGCGCGTGCTGACCGGTGTTGCCGCGATCCCCTCGGAGCGCTACCTCCCCGGTCCGCGAGGGGGCCGCTTCCAGGTCGTCGACGTCGACGCGACGTCTGGAGCGGTTGGGGTGCCGAGCCTCATGGCGATGACCGAACCTGCCCAGGACCCGGTGGCCACGTCCGCAGCCTCGGGCGTGTTCGATGCGACCGCCCGGGCCCAGAACCTGTATGTCACGGCGGCTCGCACGCTCGCCGGGTTCGAGCGGGCACTCGGCCGACGGATCCCCTGGTCGTTCGCCGGTCATCAGCTCTATCTCGTGCCGGCCGCGTTCTACGAGGCCCAGGCGTACTACGACCCGCCGTCCAATGCGATCCTCTTCGGTGCCTTTGGTGGCAAGGCCGACGGCACCGGCCGGTCCTATACCTCGCTGTCCCATGACATCGTCGCCCACGAGACCACCCACGCCATCCTCGACGGCATGCGCCACCGATTCACCGAACCCGGTCTCCCGGACCAGGCGGCCTTCCACGAAGCGTTTGCCGACATCGTGGCGTTGCTGTCGGTGTTCTCGCTCAAGGAAGTCCCGCGCCGCCTGCTCGATCGCGCGGGCGTCGGGGACTGGCTGCCGGCCGAGATGGTCAGTGCCGATGCGCTCGCCGAATCCGCCCTCTTCGGGCTTGCCGAGGAGCTCGGTGCGGCCGATGCCGATCATCATGGCGACGCCCTGCGGCGATCCGTGAAGCTGCCCCCGAGCACGACCTATCTGAGCGATCCGTATTACCTCGAGCCGCATGCACGGGGCGAGATCCTGGTCGCCGCGGTCGCCCAGACGCTCCTGCGGATCTGGCACGAGCGGCTCGATTCGCTCCATCGCCAGAACACGCCAATCAGCACGGCCCGAGCTGCCGAAGAGGGTGCGAAGGCGGCCGCCCATCTTCTTGACATGTGCATCCGGGCGATCGACTACACGCCGCCGATCGAGTTCCTGTTCGCCGACTTCCTTGACGCGATCATCGCGTCGGACCGCGAGGTCGCACCCGACGACGAGCACCACTACCGGGACATCCTGATCGAAGCCTTTGGCGAGTACGGCATCGTTCCTCCGGCCCAAGGGGTCCACGACGTCTCAACCACGGCGGGCCACCTGGACTACAGCGCCCTCCATCTCGATGAGCTCAAGACCGACGACGACGAGGTCTTTCGGTTCGTCTGGGAGAACGCCCCGGCCCTCGAAATCAAGACCGAGTACTACCTGTCGGTCGAATCGGTCGAACCGGCTCGCCGGGTCGGACCGGACGGATTCGTGGTCTACGAGTCGGCGGCCTCTTACGTCCAGCTCCTCGACGGCACCCTCGAGGCCCTGACCAGGCTGGCGACCGAGCAGGGCGGACGGTTCGTCATTCCAGACGGCGTCGCCGCGACCGAGCACCTTCAGATCCAGGGTGGCGGTGCGCTCATCTTCGACGAGTTCGGCCGGGCGAAATTCCACCAGCGCAAGGCGATCTTTGACTGGGATCGCCAGAGCGCGCGCCTCGCCTATCTGGTCGATCGGGCGACGCGCGACAGGAAGGGCCGGTTCGGGTTCTCCGATGGGCTCGCCGGTGGAGCGCGCTTCCGAGCGCTGCATGAGCCGGCCGAGATCGTGGCCGAGACCTGGTAGGCGACCGATGAAGCAGCCAAGCTCGATCCGCGTCCGCATGTACAACGTCGGTTTCGGCGATTGCTTCCTCCTCACCTTCCGCTACGGTGCTGGCGAGGATCGACACGTCCTGGTCGACTACGGCTCGAATGCCATGCCCGATGGCGCGGGGTCACTCGATGGACTGGCGCCCCGGATCGCCCAGGATTGTGGTGGCAAGCTCGTCGCGATCGTTCTGTCGCACCGTCATCGCGACCACATCGCCGGCTTTGATCCGGGCATCGGCGGCAAGGTGATCGCCGGTCTCAAGCCCGAGGTCGTCCTGCGACCGTGGACCGAGGCGCCCGACGCCAAGGACCCGCCGAAGCCGGGTCACGCGTTTGCCGAGCAGGCTGCGTTTTTGCACGCGCTATCGGCCGCCGAGGACGTCGCCGGAGAGCTCGTCACGGCGATCGGCACGGCGCCGCCGCGCTCGCTCCGGGCCGGGATCGGGATCTTCGCGGCCCGTCAGCTCAAGAACCGCGACGCGGTCGAGATGCTCCATCACCTGTCGGAAGGCGATCGCGGTCGCTATCTCAGCGCCGGTGTGCCCACCAACACGGACGACGCCCTCCCAGGGGTCACGATCAGCGTGCTTGGGCCGCCCCTGCCCAGCCAGTGGCCGGCCATCCGCCGCGAGCGAGCCGACGATGCGGAGTACTGGCTTCGGATCGGGAACAGCGTGCCCGCCGCCTTGGCCGGATCCGAGGCCGAGACCGCACCGCCACCGACCCTCGGCCCAGAGGCATGGCTCGTCGACCAGCTCCGGACCGAGGGACTCCACTCGACGATGCGGATCGTCCTCGCCCTCGATCGAGCCCTCAACAACACGAGCCTCATCCTCCTCATCGAGGCAGCGGGCCGCCGGCTGTTGTTCCCGGGCGACGCCCAGATCGAGAACTGGAGTTACTCGTTGTCCGGTCCCGGTTCATCGCCTGAACTGCTGGCCCGCCTTGCCGCTCTCGATTTCTACAAGGTCGGTCATCACGGATCCCGGAACGCGACACCCAAGCTGAGCCTCCTGCCGCTGTGGCGGAAGGCAGGCGTCACGCCCGTGCCGGTCGCGTTCATGTCGACGAAGACGGGCGTCTACGACAACGATCGCCCGGTCCCCGCCGCCGGTCTGGTGACCGCGTTGGAGACTGCCCCGCTCACGCTCGTCAATACCGACGCCTTTCCGCCAGGGCAGACGTCCGCGGACATCGACTTTGCCGGCGTCTAGTGCCGCGGGCGCGCCCGGACCGCTTTGGTAGCCGTCCTGGTCCGTCAGCTCCGTGCGGTCAGGGGCGCCATCTCGCTCGACCAGCTCGAGGTTGACCTGGATCGAGCCGGCGCCCGGCCGGCCGCGCGGCCCCATGGAGCGACGCCGGGGACCGTCGCGGACTCGATCGAGACCGTGTCCAGCCAAACACCGAAGGCGGGCCGGCCGCGGATCAGCCTGCGCGCGGTGGCACGGGGATGAGGGCTGACCGACAGCGTCGGACCGTGCCCTGTCGGGCTCAAGGAATCAAGCAGATCCGAGGTCGGCTGGGCCTAGCGGTAGATGCCGTTGTGGCCCAGCGATATCGAGCCCGGTTCGGGGAAGTAGGCGAGGCCGTGCGGGCGACCACCGACCCGAATGATCTTAAGGACGGCGCCAGACAGGGCGTTGACGACCGAAACCGTGCCGCCGTAGCGGTTCGAGATCCACAGTTGGGTGCCGTCCGGTGACACCGCGATCATGTCTGGGGATCCGCCGATGCGCCACGTCCGGACGACCTTGCGGGCCCGGAAATCGATTACCGAGAGGGTCCCGGCCCGTCGGTTGGTGACGAAGAGTCGCCGTGCGTCGCGGCTGATCGCCAACCCGTGGGCGCCCCGCCCGGTCGCGATGAAGGCGAGCTCGCGCATCGCCAGGGGATCGACTACGGACACCCCGTTCCGGCTCTGGTTGGCGACGAAGAAGACCTTGCCATCGGGCGACAGACGGACGTCGATGGGCCGCCCGCCCACGTACAACCGACCGGTCACCTTCATCCGCTGGGTGTCGATCCTGACCAACCAGCCGGCGTACTCGGTGCTCATGACGAAGGATCGCCCGTCGGCTGAGAAATCGAGGTGATCTGCGCCCGCGTATGGGATCCTCAGAGCCCTGACCAGTCGCCAGGTCCGCCGGTCGTAGAAGTAGACCTGCCGAGACCCGCCGTAGTCGCGGCCCGAGCGGCTGCTGTCGAGGAGAACGATCGCACGGCGACCGTCGAGGGTGAAGTACAAGTTGTAGGGGCCGGGGACGGTGTGGCGGCCAATCGGACGGGCCGTGCGTGCGTCGATGACCGTCAACCGATTCGAGAAGGCCGCCTCGACATACAGGCGGCGCAGATCCCAATCGGGGGTGACATGCTCCGGTGACGCCCCAACCGGGAACCGTCGGACGATCCGGAAGGTCTTTGGATCGATCACGATCACCGTGCCCGAGGCCTCATCGGGAACATAGACACGCTCGGGGATACCGGCGACGGCCGGTGCGAACATCCCTGCGCCCGCCCCGGCGTATACGTTCCGGACGGTTCCGATGGGCGCCGACGGTCCTGTCGGGGAGGCCGTCGGCCCGGGCGAGCCCGTGGAGTCCGGGTTCGCAGTCGCGCTCGCAGCGGGTGTCGCCGCTGGGCCCTCGTTGGTGCCCGCGGGCGACCCCGGGTCGAGCGCGCGCTGCGACGCGCCGGCTGTCCTGAACGTCGACTCGGAGCCGGCCGCCGGGGCGTTGCCCGCACCGCCGAGGGCGGGTCGGCCGATCAGGATGAAGGCGCCGAAGACGATCGTGGCCAGAACGACCCGTCCGAGCGGTGGACGACGATCGATCCGCCGGGCGTGGGCGCGGCGAACGGGCGGTCGCGCATCGCGACGCGGCGTCACGGGCGACTGAGGCTCATCGCCACGCCAGGCTGATGACCGTGTCGAGCGGCACGCCGACACGGGCGCCCTCGCCGCCGAGCAGGTAGCCGGTCCGATTGAGGACCACGGCTGCTGCATCGGAGACGGGGTACGGGAGTCGTCCGATGGGAATGGCGCTGACAAGGCCGTTCGCGCCGATCTGAAGTCGCCACACGGCGGACTGCGCGAGGCCTGCCCGGCGGCCCCCGGCCACGAGCAGTTCGCCGCCGACGACGAAGGCCGAGGCGTGCGACAGACCGAACGGTAGACGACCCGCAACGATGACCGAGCCGGACGCTGGATCCACGACCTGAATGTCTCTTGTGTCGCCCGACGGCGTGCTTCCGCCAACGACGTAGATGCGACCGTCGAGCGCGGCCACGGCCGGGTAGCGAACGCCCTGTTGCAGGCTGGCGACCTTCCTGAAGTGTCGGCCGTCGGCCGTCGCCAGGACGCTCAGGTCGTAGCGAGCCGGCGTGCCACCGCCAACCACCAGCACCTGCCCGCCGACCGAGACGGCGACCAGATCGGCGCGAGCCACCGGCAGCCGGCCGGTTAACGCCGAGGTACCCGCCGCGCCGACTGACTGCACCACCGTCCCGGGTCCGGACCGCCCACCACCGAGGACGAGCCCCGTGCTGCCGAGGGCCGCGCCGCCCGCGTCGTGGACGGCGGCGGCCAGATGGCCCAAGGTCGTGGCCCGCCCGATGGCGGGATCGATCCGCCAGATGACATCGGTGGTCGTGCCGGCACCATTCAGGCCGCCGCACACGAGGATGTTCGCGCCGAAGGCGATCGCGACGTCCCGGCTGCGCGCTCCAGGTAGCCTAAACCGGGTTCGGACGATTCGGATGACTGGCGCCTTCGTCCCGCCCGATGGCAACGAGTCGGAAGACGGCGGGCTACCTGGGGTGTCGTCCTGCGCGCTCGGGCTCGGTCGACCGCTTGGGCTCGGTCGACCGCTCGGGCTTGTTCGACCGCTCGGGACGGGGCGTGGATCCGTCGCCAGCCCAGCGCAGCCTGCCACGATCAGCCCGATCATCAGCATTCCGAAGAGCCGCTGGGACCGGCAGCCCGGGGAACCCCGACCGGGCGCGGAGACGTCGCCGCGAGATCGGCTCCGGGGTATGGTCACTGTGGGCAAGGCCGGCGCATCGGGTCGACCCTCGCCCCGACACCTGAAGCCCCCATGAAACGGCCCGGAATTCGGGTCTATTCGTTCGGTCGGCGATCAGGCTATGCGATCCGATCCGTGGCAATGGTCCCATCCGGGTGTCGAGGGACGCCGGCCACGATCGCCCCCGCGGTGGCTTGGCGATGGGATGGGTCAGGGGATGACCAGGTGGACCGGGTTGCCGCGGAGGTTGACCATCCAGGTGGTCGTGTCGTTCGCCCCGGCACTGGTCTGGTACTCGATCTTCCACCAGCCCTGCTGGGTCTCGCCGGGTGGTTTGAGGCACGGCGCTGCGACCGAGCAGCCGTAGGTCGACGGGAGGCTGATGAGAACGGTGGTCCAGGTGTCGTTGAAGCTGCTGTTCCCGGCGGCCGCGGAGGTGATCACGGTCGTGCCGGAACTGTTGGAGCACGCGTCACTCGATCCGCGGGTCCGGCCGCAGTTGGCATCGGTGGTGTAGGTGAACGTCGCGTAGTTGTACGCGTCGCCGTCCGGGCTCTGGATCCGGAACTTGCCGGTCCCGCCGATGTCACCGATGTCGAATAGGTCGATCTCCAGCGTCTTGCCGGCGTTCTCCGGTCCGATCTGGGCGAGGTAGAACGCCTGCTGGCCTGCGCCCTGGATGATGTTGTACTCGACGATCTTGCCGAGCCCGTACACGCGCGGGTTGCCGCCGCCGGTGGCCTCGATTGACCAATCGTTCTCGAACGTGGCCTTCTGGTTGACGGCGCCGAGAGCGGCCGACCGGAGATTCAGCCGATAGGTCCCGGCGGGGAGGCCGGTCGCGATCGGCCACCATTTGTCGTGCCAGAAGCCACCTACGGCTGCGCTCGGGATCTTGCCCGCGGCGCAATCGGCCAACGGGACGCCGTCCGAGCTTGACGGCTTCAGGTTTGCAACGTAGCTCGGTGTCCCATAGGTACCGCTCTTGTCGTACTGGTACTCCCGCTGGAACATCGTCCCCGACCCCGCCACGAAGGGCTGGCGGCTGTAGTCGAGCGGAAAAATGGTCATGTCGTAAAGGTTGAAGTAGGTCGACACGGAATAGACCTTTGGACCGGCCTCCCAGCCACCACCGTCGTTCCAGTGATCGCCGGTCCCGAGCTGGTCGCCGACCGCGCACGCCGTCGGGTCGAAGATGTAGATGTTGCCGCCCGCGGGTAGCTCGACCGCGTAGTTGTAGCCGTTCGGATCGAAGTCGGGGTTCGAGCCACCGGCGCCGTTGGAGCCGAGCGAACGGGTCCGGTCGTCGAGCGGCGTGAACGCGTCGCCCTGCCCGTGGTCGGTCCCGGTCGCCTGCATGGCACCCCATCCACCGTGCGAGTAGACCGTTGTCCCGCTGGCGCCGGTGACCGCTGTGTTGTTCGGGCAGCTCGTATTGCCAGGTGTCGTCAGGCAGTACACGCCGTAGAAGTTCTCCGGGCTGCCCATCGGGACCGGTAGGACGAAGACCGCCTTCGACGATCGCGTCGTGGCAATCGTGTTGATCCCGAAGATCCGCATGAAGAAGGTGTTGACCGGAGCCGAGACCGTGACGTCCATCTGGCGCGGGTTGCCGCCGGGCTTCGCGACGGAATCCTGGATCGGGGTGACGGTCACGCCGCCGGAGCCGTCGACGTAGCCGTTCTTGGTGGCCTCCGAACGGGCGATGCTGTATCCGGTCGACGGGGATCCGGGCAACCACACGACGCCAGCCAGCGCAGCGGCGTCGGCGGCCCGCTGGATCCGGAGGCTGTTAGCCCAGTACCACGAGATGTCGACAACGATCGCCGTGATCCCGGTCAAGACGAAGATCGAGACGACGAACAACACGAGCATCTGGCCACGAGCCCAGAGGCGTTCTCGGCCGACTTCGGCGTGCCCGCGTTGCTCCAGGGCATGCGCGGGAGACTCGCGCTGTGGGCGCGGTGCTCGGCTCATACCGCAGACTAGGCGCACCGACCTTACGGCTGGCATTGCCACGGTGTACCAACGCAACGTCGAATCGCCTCAGCAGCTGAGACTCTTAGCCCTACTGAGCGTCCGCTTTCGTCGCGGCCGTACGGAGGATCTGGTCGAGGATCTCCCCGCTTCGCGACCACGCGAAGTGACGTCCTACGAAGTCGCGTCCGTCGATCGGCGGCGTGGGGTTCGCCTCGGCCGCACGGAGCTGACGGACCAGGACGGCGGCAAACAGGTCAGGTTCGTCGGCGACGGTCAGGGGCGGCGTGGAACCGTCGGCGGCCACGAGCCCGTCGGCCGCGTTCGTGCTGGCGACGGTGGGGAGCTGCATCGCCAGCGCCTCGAGCAGTTTGTTCTGGATCCCGGCACCAAAGCGCAGCGGGGCGGCAAAGACGGATGCCGCGAGCAGGAAGGGCCGGACGTCGGCGACGCGGCCGGTGACCGTCACGCCCGGCGACTGGCCGGCACCCACTAGAGCGGGCGTCGGATCGCGACCGACGATCGTCAGATGGGCGTCGGGGATCTCCTCCCGGACGCGGGGCAGCACGTGGTGGATGAGATGGAGCGCTGCGTCCGTATTTGGCGGGTAGTCCATCGCACCGCTCAGGACGATTTCTCGCCGACCGAGGCCGACGTGCGGAGGTCGTCTCCAGTACTCGAGATCGACCCCGTTCGGGACGACCGTCGAGGTGGATCCGGGCTCCGACCCGACCACAGCCTGGAGGTCGCGCCGGCTGGCGAACAGGGTGTGCACCGAATGCTGGACCAGCGCCCGTTCGACGATCCGAGCCTCGATCAGCTCCGCGACCAGGAGCGGCAGCCGGCCGACCGGTCCGTGGCGCAGGTTGCCCATGACGCGGGCCGACGCCGCATCGCAAACATCCGCGACGACCGGGAGGCCGTCCAGCGCCCGGAGCGCGGGGAAGGTCCGGATACCACTGATCAGGGCGACGTCGTAGTCACCGTCGAGCCGCAGCGCGGTCAGCTCGTCGCGCAATCGAGTCGCCGCCGGCTCGCCGCCCGAGATCACCTGCAGCCGGCGGATGGTCTTCCCCCGAAGGGAGCGGTTGCTCCGGTCGGAGGGGACGGCCACGATCCGCTCGGTCGATGACTCGAGGGCGGCCCGGTCGGTGGGTTCGAGCTCCGAAGCCACGATGGATAGCAGGGTGATCCGATGACCGCGCGAGGCGAGCTCGCGGATCAGGTGGTAGTGGCGCAGGTAGCCGCTGGTCAACGGCCACGGGAAGGCGTTCACGATGTACAGGACGCGCAGACCGGACGATCGCTCCAGCGGCGCCATCTCGCTCGACCAGCCCGAGGCCGACGTGGATCGAGCCGGCGCCCGGCCGGCCGCGCGGCCCCACGGAGCGACGCCGGGGACCGTCGCGGACTCGATCGAGACCGTGTCCAGCCAAACACCGAAGGCGGGCCGGCCGCGGATCAGCCTGCGCGCGGTGGCACGGGGATGAGGGAGTCGGATCCGGGGCACGGATCGGTTATCTGACAGGGACCTGAATCCCACCTGAACGACAGCCCCGGGTCGTGCCCGGAGAGACGCCCCGTCAGCGCTCGCGGAGGGCGCCGAGGACCGCGATGCGGCCGATCGCGCTGCTCGCCACGGCGACGGCCGCGGCGAGCCCCAGCAGGACAACGAGGGTGACCAGCCCGAGGGCTGCGATCGGCAGCGCCGGCAGGTCGGCGGGTGGGTCGAAGACCCCGGCCAGGATTGTCAAGAGAGCGACCCCGACGAGACCCCCGGTGAGCAGGCCGGCGGTCCACCCGGCCACGCCGACAACCGCCGTCTCGCCGGCGACGATCGACCGGAGCTGACCGGGCTCGGCGCCGATTGCCTCGAGGGTCGCGAACTCACGGCGCCGATCGGCCAGGCCACTGAGCAGGAACAGCGCGACTCCGATGCTGGCAATCAGCAGCGCGAAGGCGACGTCGAGGATCACCAGATCGCGCAGATCGACGGCCGTCACGCCGTTGGCCAACCGGGCGGTCGTGGTCGAAAGATCGCTGACCGTCCAGCCCGATCCGAGCCGGGCCGAGAGCTCGGTGCTCGATGGCTCGCCCGACGCTCGGGCGAGCACGAACGAAATCGTCGGGTCCGAGGTCTGAGCGGCGACGTACGCCAGGTTGGCGACGAGGAATGCATCCTTTGGAGCCGTCGGGAACTCGAGCGCCACGCCGGCCATCCGGAAGTCGACCTGGCGGAGCTGCCCGTGGGCATCCGGGACCCGGATCCGGACTCGATCGCCGTTGACCAGGCTGTAGTCGTGGGCGGTCTCGGCCGAGACGAGGATCGCGTCGGGCTGGGCCGCCAGGGTCGCCAGCGCCCGGGTCGCGGTCGAACCCTGGAAGAAGCCGTCGGATAGCGGCGCGACATTACCGAGCGTCGTCGGATCCACGGCCAGCAGGTCCTGGGCCTCGCTGCCGACATACACGACCCGGTGTCCGAACGGACTGGCGAAGCTGACGCCAGGGCCGACCACCGTGGCCGCCGCTCGAGCGTCCACCGGCGCGGTCGGGACGGCCTGGTAGTCGGCACCGAGGGTCAGCTCGGCGTCGACCCGCTGCTGCTGGCGATAGGTGGCGTCGAAGATCAGGACACTCGACGCGAACGACACGGCGAGGGCCAACAGGACGATCACCCGCGAGGCGGATCTCGGTCGGGCGGCCAGCGACCGTGCGGCCAGCTCGCCGCCGGGGCCCAGCGGCCGCCCGAGGAGGCGATCGAGCCGTCCGCTCCTTCGGATCGCCAGGCTGACCAGTCTGAGCAGGATCAGGGAACCCCCGATCCAGAACAGGAGCGGCGCCACGAACGACGTGAGGGCCAGGCTGACCGTCGGGTCCCCCTCGCCGTTGAGGACCGGATGGACGCCCGAACCGGCGACCAGGACGTAGACCGCGATCGCGCCCGCGATCGCCAGGACGTCGAGGTACAGCCGCTGCCAGAGCGGCCGCCCCACCCGCTGGACCTCCTGGCGGCCGATGACCACCTCGGATCGGAGCTGGTCGCGCAGGACGGGCACCGCCATCAGGGTCGCCAGGAGCGCGGTCGCTCCGACGGCGACGACGATCGAGCCGACGATCGTGACTCCGGCGGCGGCGGCCGCGAGCTCGGCCCCGAACAGGGCTCCGGCCAGGGCGGCCCCGAGCAGCGCCCCGACGATCGCCCCGATCAGGGCGCTGATCCCGGACACTGCCACGAACAGCCCCAGCAGTCGACGGCCGGACGTTCCACGCGCGCGCAGGAGCGCTGCCTGCTGACGGTTCGACTCGGCCGCGGCCTCGGTCGCGAACCGCGACAGGGTCAGGGCCAGGATCACGCCCGGCAAGGCCAGGAAGATGAACAGGATCCGGCCCCAGGCGAGGTCGGTCGCGACCGGTTCCAGCGACGCCCCGGCGTCGTCGGCGATCGTCAGGGAGCCGGCCGCCTGGCGCTCGATCCGACGTCGGACGAGATCCAGCCAACGCTGCGCCTCGACCGGATCGCCGGGCAGCTGACTGTGGTCGTAGAGCAGATGGAGCTCGTGGCGCACGGCCGGCTCCGCGGTGGTGACCGGGATGGAGGCGCCTCCCCCAGCCACGCCGGCGCCCGGGTCGCCAGCCTGGGTGCCGGCCGGGATCTGGGCGGCGATGGAGGCCGCGGTCGCCGGGTCGGTGATCGCGACGTTGGTCGGCGGATTCGCGCCGGCGGCCCGATGGGCGGCGTCGGTCGGCCCGAGGACGAGGTCCGCGCCGCTGATGTCGACGATGCCCGAAACACGCAGTCCGGTGACCGCACCGCCGGGCAGCGTGAACGCGATCGTGTCGCCGGGCGTCGCGCCAAGGTTCGTCGCCAGGTCGCGGCTGATCGTGACCTGACCGGACGTCGAGGCGCCTGACGAGAGCCGGAAAAGGCCCGTGGTCGAGCTGTAGCCGGAGTCGATCCCGACGATGACCCCGGTGCTGGTCTGGGTGGCTGCGTCGGATCGGTTCAGCGCAGCGGTGTCGAAGTGGACGAGGTCGAATGGCAGGGCTGCGCGAACCGCAGGATCGGCAGCGATGGTCCGGGCGGCGGCGGCCCGGTCGGCGCCCGCTGACAGGATCGCCTGGGCATCGACGGGAATATGCGCGAGCGCCCGCCGGGTCACGGTCGTGCCCGACGCCGATCCGAACAACACGACCGCGACGACCAGGGCCGAGGCGATTGCGACGCCGAACGCGGCGGCCAGGGTGCGTCCGGGTGCCCGGACCACGAGCCGCCAGGCGAGCCCCGACAAGCGCATGTCAGTTCGCCTCGTCGAGCAGCCGGCCGTCGCGCATCACCAGGCGCCGATCGGCTCGCGCGGCACTCGCTGGGTCGTGGGTGACGAGGACCAGACTCGCCCCGCGCGTCCGGCAGGTCCGCTCGAGCAGACCGAGGACGACATCGGCGTTCTCGTCGTCAAGACTGCCGGCGGGCTCATCCGCCAGGACGAGCGCCGGGTCCCCGACGATCGCCCGCGCGACGCCGACCCGCTGCCGCTCGCCACCCGACAGCTCGTCGATCCGAGCGGTCGAGTGGTCGCCCAGACCGACCTCGGCGAGGGCTGCCGCGGCCCGGACACGGCGGTCATCGCGAGACGCCCCGTCGAGGGCCAACGGGAGGGCGACGTTGTCCGCGGCGTCGAGCGACGCGACCAGGCCGAACGACTGGAAGGCGATCCCGATCCGGGCCCGCCGCAGCCTGGCCCGCTCGGCGACCGACAGCCTGGCCAGGTCGTGGCCGAGAACCATCACCGAGCCCTCATCGGCGCGGTCGATCCCGGCCAGCAGTCCGAGGAGGGTCGACTTGCCGGATCCCGATGGCCCCTGGATGGCCACGAACTCGCCGGTCCGGACGACCAGGTCGGCCCGATCGACCGCGATCACGGTGGGCAGCCGTCGCCCGCTGTAGCGCCGGGTGGCCGCCGTGCAACGGACCGTCTCTGCGGCCTCGCTCACGACGCGGGCCGATCGTCGACGATCCGTCCGTCACGAAGCTCGATCGTCCGCGCGGCGCGGGCCGCCACCGTCGGGTCGTGGGTCGCCAGGACGATGGTCGTGCCAAGCGCGACGTGGATGTTGCCGACGACCTCGAGAACTGCGTCCGCGCTGGCCGTGTCGAGCTCACCGGTCAGCTCGTCGCCGAGGACGACCGATGGCTCGGCCGCCAGCACGCAGGCCAGTGCCCCGCGGACCTGCTCGCCACCCGACAGCTCTTCGGGTCGGTGCCCGGCCCGGCCGGCCAGCCCAACGCGGGTGAGGTGGTTGCGGGCCTCGTTGGCGGAGCTCCGCCGGCCGGCCAACGCCATGGCCAGGGCGACATTCTCCTCGAGCGACAGGATCGGGAGCAGGTTGTGGCTCTGGAACACGATCCCGATCTGTCGTCCCCGGAGACCCGCCCGCTCGGCCTCGTCGACTCTGGCCAGGTCGTGCTCGCCGAACCAGACCTTGCCGGCGGTCGGCCGATCGGCTCCCGCAAGCAGGTTGAGGAGCGTGCTCTTGCCCGAGCCGGAGCGACCCATCACGGCAACGAAGTCGCCCCGGCCGATCGCCAGGTCGATCCCGCGCAGGGCGACCGTCTCGACATCCTCTTCGCGGTAGATCCGGATCACGTCGACCAGGCGATAGGCCGGATCGGCTGCGCCTTCACGCTGACTCGGCTCGGGCATCCGACGGACCTCCGTCGACCGGCCGGGCCGGCCGGGACTCGTCTCAGGATCGATCCCGATCACGCCCACCGGAAGCTCTCGATCATCTGGCGGAACGCGTCGACATTGTCGACTCCATCCGGCGTCGACAGGGTGACGATCGCCAATCCACTGGTACCGGGAACGTAGTAGCGATCGACCGTCGATGGAACCTGCTTGCCGGTCACCGTGTCCGGTGGTGACGGGATCTTGTAGGCCAGATGGACGAGCGAGCGGCTGCCGACCTTGATCGTGTCCTGCCTGGTCAGCTTGAAGCCGGCGGTCGCCTGAAGACCTGGCAGATCGACCGAGCTGACATAGCCGGTCGGATCCGTGACCCCGGGCACGATCTTGACGATCTCGCTGCTGTCCTTGTCGGCGATCGTCACTCCATCGGCGGCCGGGCGAACCTGCCAGCCCTCGACGTACTGGACCGAGAACCCGAGGTTCGGGGAGCGGTAGCGCAGGAAGACGGCGTTGTCCGGCACGTCGCCGCTCGTCGTGCCGCCGCCGGTGTCGGGCTCCTGGCTGGGGCTCGGCGACTCCGTGACCGAGGGCGCGGCGGAAGGTGATGTGGACCCCGTCGCGACGGCAGTGGGTCCGGCGGGCGACGATGTCACGGGCGGCGCGGTCTGCGGCCCGGGCGACGCCTGGGTGATGCCGCCGCAGGCGGCCAGGACGATGGCGAGCCCGGCCGACCCGAGCAGCGCAGGGACGATCGATCGGCCCACGATCCGATGTGTGACCATGAATTGCCTCGTGCGCGTCTGCCCGTCGCGGGTTCCGGGCTGTAGCACACAGGAAAGCCGAGCTACCTGAACCTCACCTGAATCTCAGCGGATTCTGGGCAAGATCAGGCGGAAGGTCGCCCCGCTCCCGGGTTGCGAGTCGACGGTCAGGCGACCGCCGTTGCGGCGGGCGAGGTCGGCCGCGATCGCCAGCCCGAGACCACTGCCCGCCGGAGCGGAGGCGTCGGCCCGGACCCGATAGAAGGGCTCGAAGATCCGCTCCAGATCGGCCGCGGCGATCCCCGCGCCGCGATCGGCGACCTCGACGATCGCCCCTCCGTCGGCCCCCAGCGTGCGGATCCGGATCGGGCCCGGGCCGCCATGGCGGACGGCGTTGTCGAGGAGATTGGCGACGATCCGGCCAACCTCCTCCTCATCGGCATCGACGACGAGATCCGTGGCGACGGTCAGGCTGACGGCGAGTGGCTCCTCGAGCGAGCGGCTCACCGTCTCGACCGTTTCGGCGGCCAGGACCGACAGGTCGAACCGTTGGCGGTGCTGCTCGAGCAATCCGCGTTCGCTCTGGGCCAAGAGGAGCAGATCGCTGGTGAGGGACGAGAGACGCTCGGATCCCTCGAGGATCGTCCGGAGCGCCGCCGTTGGGTCCCGCTCCGGTGATGGATCGCCCAGCGCCGACTCGGCGGTCGCCCGGATCGCCGCCAGCGGAGTGCGCATCTCGTGCGAGGCGTCGGCGACGAATCGGCGCTGTCGCTCGTGGGCCTCCTGGATCGGCCACAGCGTCCGGCCGGCGAGGTAGTACGCGACGCCGCCAACGACCACCACAACCGCGGCGTCCGCGAACAACACGGCGAAGACGAGCCGCTCGACCGTTCGCTCGTAGGCGTGACGGGCGGCCTGCTCGCTGGTCAGTTCGGGCGCGATGTCGAAGGCGGGTTGGAGGAGGATACCCACCGCGATCAGGAACACACCGCTGAACGAGACCAGGACGATCGCCAACAGGGCGAGGTATCGGATCGCCAGACGCCGCCGGGCTCGCTCGAACATCAGTCGGCTCCGGTTGGGACGGAACGCAGCCGGTAGCCGACCCCGCGGATCGTCTCGATCAGGCCGTCACGCCGCCCGCCGTCGATCTTGCGACGGAGGCTCCGGACGTACACCTCGACGATGTTCGACTCGGCAGCGAAGTCGGCGTCCCAGAGTGCATCGATCAGGCGTTGCTTGGTGAACACCTGGCCAGGGTGGCGGGCGAGCACCTCGAGAAACGCGAACTCCTTCGCCGTCAGATGGATCGACCGGCCCCGGAGGCGCACGTCGCGGCTGGCCGGATCCAGCTCGAGGTCGCCGTGCCGGACGATCGGGTCCCGGTCGGACGCCTCGCGCCGCCGGAGGGCGCGGATCCGGGCGAGCAGCTCGGCGGCGGCGAACGGCTTGACCAGGTAGTCGTCCGCACCGGCGTCGAGCCCGACGACGCGATCGGCGACCTGGTCTCGGGCCGTGAGCATCAGGATCGGCATCGTCTGGCCCGCCCGCCGAAGTCGGCGGCAGACCTCGAAGCCATCGAACCCGGGCAAGACGACGTCCAGCACGAGCAGATCGTACGGGTATGCCGCGGCCCACTCGATCGCGTCAGGCCCGCTCGTCGCCATGTCCACGGCGTGATCCGCGGCGGCGAGGATCGATCGGATCGCCGCCGCGATCGCGGGTTCGTCCTCCACCACCAGGATCCTCATCGCCGGAGCATAGAGGGCTCGTCCCGTCACGCACTCTAAGCTGTCCTCGGTGAGAGCGATGCGGAGCCGACCCTCGATCCAGGTGGGGCTCGCCTCGCTCGCCCTCGCACTGGTCGCCGCTTCCTGCGCTCCGGTCGGCCTGGTCGCCACTTCGGCGCTGCGACCGTCCACCGCGGCCTGGGCGGTCGGCCCGGGCCAACAGGATTCGCCGTCGTCAGCGGCGTCGGGCGCGATCGCTCCGAACTCGAGCATTGCCCCAGGCTCAATCGGTCGCACGAGCATCGATCTGGCCGCGACCTACGACGTCGCCCTCTCCCTCCACTACGGCGATCGGCGACTCGCGGCGACGTCGACGATGACCGTGACGAACACCTCGGGCGGTCCGATCGACCGGATCGAGCTTGAGGCGATCGCCGCGCGACTCGGGCATCTCGCCCTCGGGCCGGTGACGGTCGACGGCCGGCGGGTCGTGCCGACGGTCGCCGATCAGACGATCACCGTCCCGCTCGGTGGCGTCCTTCCGGTCGGCGCGGTGACGACGCTCCGCCTCTCCTTCCGGGCGACGCTCCGATCCGACCTCGCCGGCGACGACTGGCTGTTCACCCGCACCAACGGGATCATCGACGCGTACCGCTGGTTGCCCTGGGTGAGCCTTGCCCGCCCGTTCGACCGGCCAAATTACGGCGACCCGTTCTACACCGCTTCCAGCCCGCACGTCCGGGTCGCGATCACGACCGATCGACGTCTGGTCATCGCGGCGACCGGTCGACATGTCTCGACCGTCGGCCTGACCCAGACGTTCGAGGCGCACGACGTCCGAGACTTCACGATCACCGCCAGCCCGTATTACCGGGTCTCCACGGCGCACGTCGGGTCGACGACCGTCCGCCTCTACGCCCGCTCCGGGTTCCCGGTGAGCGCCGTCATGGGGTACGCGACGGTCGCCCTCAGGCGCGAGGGAGCGCTCGCCGGGGCCTATCCATACGGCGAGTTCAGCGTCGCCCAATCGGCCGGCGGCGACGGGATGGAGTCGCCAGAGCTCATCTGGCTGCCGCGCGAGACGGCTGGGTCGCACCTGCGCTGGCTGACCTACCACGAGACCGCCCACCAGTGGTTCTACGGGCTCGTCGGCTCGGACCAGGCGCGGCAGCCGTTCGCGGACGAGGCGGCGGCCGACATGCTTGCCCGGACGGCGTCGCACATCTGGCGCCCGAGCCGCTGCCCGACGGCCCGACTCGATCGCTCGATCTACGCCTACAGCGCCCGCTGCTACTTCGAGATCGTCTACGTGCAGGGCAGCCGTCTGCTCGACAAGATCCGAGCCCGGATGGGGTCAGCCGCCTACTGGGCCGCGATCCGCGGCTACATCGCAGCTCACCGCCACGGCCTGGGCGGGACGAGGCTGCTCCTCGAAACCCTCGACGCAGGCACGCCGCTCAACCTGCGGCCGCTCTACGTGCCGCGTTTCCCGAGCCTGTTCTGACGAGGGCCTTCTTCCCGGCTCCTGCCTCATCTGGGATTCATCCAATTCGGCGATCGTCGGGCCAACGCCAGCCAGATCAGTCGATTCATTGCGAGCACGAAAAGGGCGACCGGACCGTCGAGATGAGGCCGACTCATCCGGTGTCCGGACGCACCAGTTTTCAGTCGCGGCTGTCGACGCCGACACCGAACCGCACCATATTCGACGGGTCCGGAGATACCCAATCGTGAGCGGACTGAACCACTTGGGAACGGACTACGGCAGCGGACTCATTTCTGGAGGGATCGATCGAATGAAACTGCTTCGGGCTTCGGTCATGGCCGCGGTCGGCCTCGGTCTGTTGGCGGCGCCGACGCTGGCCGTTCCTGCGCCCATCGCTGTGTGGGGGATGAACGAGACGAGCGGAACCGTCATGACCGACAGCTCCGGTCATCTCAACGTTGGAACGCTCAAGAACATCGCGCTCGGCGTGCCCGGCGTGGTCGGCACCGGCTACGGGTTCAACGGGACCACGTCGCGGGTGATCGTCAAGAACTCAGCCAGCCTCAACCCGGGCCTCGCGGACATCACCGTCACCGTCCACGTCGCGACGACCAGCCTGCCGGTCAAGGACTCCGACCTGCTCCGCAAGGGGTATCAGAAGACCGTCGGAGGCGACTACAAGGTCGAGGTCGTGAACGCCGCCGGAGTGGCGGAGGCGCGCTGCTACTTCCGGGGCACCCTGAAGTCCTACCAGAAGACCGTGGCAGTCCCGAACCTTCTCAACGGCGCCTACCACACGATCATCTGCCAGAAGACCGCCACTACGGTCGTGATGACGGTCGACGGCAAGGTCTACAAGCACACCACGACGCTCGGCTCGATCACCAACACCTCATCATTGATCCTGGGGGCGTATTCCTCGGGTAGCACGAGCGGCGACTGGTTCAAGGGCTCTCTCGACGAGGTCAGCATCACCACCGGGAGCTGATCTCGCGCGGCCGTGGCCGAAGGGCGGCCTCGGCTGGACGTGCCAACGAGCTGCGGGTAGGGCGAGGAGCAGGTCCGCCCTGCTCGTAGCCAGCTCGCGAGTGACGGTTGCGATCTCCTTCGTCGTTCATGCGGGAGGCACGGGGCGAGGACCTTTGGGCATACCCTCTCCATGGACTGGAGTAGAACGGGCACCGCCATGGAGGTCGGTCGACATGTCCGAATCAATCATCGACCGGCACTTCGCGGCCGAGAACGCCCACGACATCGGGGCCACCCTGGCGACCTACACGGACGACGTCGTCTGGGACGACGTCACGCACCCCGACAGCCCGTTTCATGGCAAGGATGCGGTCGCGAAGGTCTACGCGGGCATTCTCGGGGCGATCCCCGATCTGGAGCTGGAGTCGGTCCGTCGTTTCGTTGCCGATGACCGGGTCGTCGACGAGTCGATCGCGCGCGGCCACGTCGAGGGCGAGTTCGCGGGCATCGCCGGTGGTGGCGCCCCGGTTTCGTTTCGCATCCTCCACGTGTTCGACCTGCGCGGAGGTCTCATCGCCCGGGAGAACGCCTGGTTCGACTCCGGCGGCGTCCGTCGACAGGTCGACGCCCATGCGGGCGCACGGCTCGGTTAGGACGCGAGCCAACCTCCGGGAACCTTCGCGGACGCGAGCGGGTCGGTCGCTCTCGAGCGACTCACGACTCAGCCGGTGGCGGTAAGGCCGTCGTCCCGGCTCTGCCCGAGCGTTTCTCGAGCGACGCATTCGTCGAGCCGCCGAGCGATGCCCGCGGCGAAGATCGCGCCTCTGCGGCGAAGGCCATCGATCCAGGAGCTGTGCGGATGGGCGACCGATCCGGTTCGCGCGAGCCGCTCACGTGCCGCCTCACGCTGGCGCTCCTCGACGATCTCGAGCGCGCGAAGGTAGTGCATCTGCCACATGGAGATCTCCTTGTCAGAGTGGCCGGCGGTGGTCGTCGCCGATGGTCGGGCGCGAGTCGCTGCCCCATCGAAGGGCAGCGAGGTCAAAGGCGGCAAAGCCCGTGACGGCGAGAATGAGGGCAACAAGGGCGTTCATCGACAGGCTCCACTTGATAACTGGTGTCGGGCTTGATGGGGTTACTTGAGCATGGCCTCTTGAGGACGAGGCCCGCTGGGTCGGCCAAGTATCACCGTTACGTCCCGGCGGGTCAGTCGTGCAGCTGACTGTGGGTTGGTCGTCCCGAAGTCCTGACGACCCGCATGTGGGGTTACGTACGGAAGGGTTCGTGAGGTTTCGCTCCGACGATCGGTCGTGAACGTTTGGGGTCTGGTGTCCCCCATTGGGTTCGAATCACCGTCGACCGTCTGCGATCCCGCGGCGGCATCGGGGATGAAGGAGCCACCTGATGAGCCATCAACGCGTCACCGCCGTCTTCGTCGGACTGTCGATCTTCGTCGGCGCCTGTGGTGCGACCGGGAGCGGCGCCGCAACGGTCGCACCCACGTCGTCGTCCGCCGCTACGTCCCCAGCCGCGAGCCACGACCCGTTCGCAAGCTCGCTGAGCCGCCAGGCTGGAACATTCGTCACCGGGCTCTTCAAGCCCGCCTTCCGGTTCACCGTGCCGGCCGGTTGGTCGACCGGCCAGATCCTC
>ORMF010699079.1_pt1 | contig 30263 bp, 26 predicted proteins | sample 1779871 | NCBI WGS metagenome assembly ORMF01 (sample SAMEA104232316, study PRJEB22302) | groundwater metagenome | biome: forest; feature: aquifer; material: groundwater | place: USA | collected 2011-08-07 | depth 5.4 m | reverse complement strand
CTTGCGCTGCCACTACGGCGGCTTCCGGGTCAGCGAGCTGCCCGTGACCTTTCAAGATCGGCAATACGGCGTCTCAAAGCTCCGGCTTTCCATTGAGGCTCCAAAGTTTCTCCTCAAGATGGCCAAGTACCGTTGGTATTATCTTGTGCACCGAACGCCGGCACGGGGCAGGCGCGTTACCTGGGGCCGGTTGATTCCGTGGCTGGCTGTGGCAGCGCTCTGGCTGTATACGCTTGCTCATTTTGTCCACGGCTCATTTCAGTACCGCGGTTACGGCGATCTCTTTGTCTTATTGGCAGCTGTGAGAGAGTGGCTGTCGACCGGCCAATTTCCTGCGACGAATGCGTATCTTTATCCGCCTTTTTTTAATCTGGTCAATATCCCCCTGGCAATGCTAAGCGACCAGACAGCTGCGCGCATCATGGTGGCACTCAATCAGGTCTTGCTGGTTGTCGCCTTCGGCCTGATAGCGGCAGCAACGTCTACGCGGCTCAATCAGCGGGTCTGGCTCTGGGTGTTGCTGCCTTTGGCCCTTAATTTCAGGCCGCTCTTGCTGTTGTTGTCGATGGCGAAAATTGAAATGGTTCAGGTGACGCTGCTGCTGGGCATGTTGCTGGCATGCCAGCGGCGCCGGCCGGGCCTGGCCGGCGCATTGATGGCGCTGGCCGGCATGCTCAAACCGCTGCCGTTGGTGCTTGTCTTGTATTTCATCTGGAAAAGGGACTGGAAAGTGGTGCGGGCGTGGGCTGCTACGGTTGCGATTATCCTTGCCATCTGTAGCGCGTTCATTGGTATTCAAGCGGTAGGGACATACTTCAGCAGCATCGCACTGCCTCGGGGCAGCAATACCATGTATTGGTATGAGGACCAATCGTTTATGGGATTCGCAACCCGGCTGTTTCATCGGCCACAGCCGAGCAAATTTTTTCTTGATCCGGTGGAAGTCAGCCAGGCGTCACTGATCCTTGGGTGGTGTTTGCGGTTGGCGGTGCTCGGATGGCTTGGATTTTTGACCCGGCTTCGGCAACAGGCTGGGGAGAGTCACCTGAAGGGGCAATGGTCCATGATTATGGCGGGCATGCTCCTGATCAGCCCGCTGTCTCGGGATTATTACGCCGTGTTCCTCCTGCCCGCGTACCTGCTGTTTGCACAGCACCTCTGGGCTCATCGCTGTCCAGGGAACTCCTTGGCACTTTGGTTGGGGGCGTTCTCTTATTTGCTCGTTGGGCAGGGGTTTCCGCTTGGGATAATCCACCATTTGCCTTCGGTGATCGGTGGGGTGGACAATTTTCACACCTACCTGCATTACGGCGTGCCGACCCTGGGGTATGTGCTGTTGATCGCCGCCTGGGCGCGCGCGGAAAAAGAATTCGTCACGCCTGCGGCGGCATCGTTATGATGCGGTTCGAGCAGGTTGTCTTGGCATCTCCCGATCTTCCTCTGGATGTTCCTGTGCAGGGGGTCAGCCGCACTGTGCTACGGCTGCCGGCAGTTGCTCTGGTTGTGGCACTCCTCTGGGCAAGTTTTCTGGCACTCATCTTTCCGTATCCTGTGCAGGATGACGCGAAACAATACGATACGATTGCGGAAAACCTTGTCGCGGGGCATGGTTTTTCGTTATCAATCGCACCGCCGTTTACTCCCACGATGTATCGTGAGCCGGCCTATCCAGTTTTTCTCAGCGGCGTGTTTCTTATCGCAGGGCACAGGCCAGCAGCGGCGCAAGCAGCACAAATCATGCTTTTTCTCCTTACCGTGTTGTTCGTGCACTGGATCGCTCAGGCAGCGTTTGACGAGAAGACAGCCCAACTGGCCTCACTGGCCACAGCGCTCGCCCCGCCGCTGGCTAATTTTCCAAGCTACCTTCTTTCTGAGACGTTCTTTACGTGCGTGCTTGTTGCTCTCGTGTGGGCGCTTCTAAAGACGGTGTCAGGCAAACGCGTACGCTGGTTCGTCTTTACCGGGCTCCTATGGGGCACAGCAATTCTTTCCCGGGCCATTACGATGACCTTCGCTGTGCCGATTGTCCTGGCCTGGTTCCTGCTTCATCGTCAGACACAGGTTACGCGCACGCGGCTTGCGGTGTGCTATATCGCATGTCTGTGTAGTGCCTTGGCCCTGGTAGGGCCTTGGGTGCTGAGGAACCAACGGCAGTTCGGAACCGGCGCCATCGCACTTCGTGGCGGACGTGTGATATGGGAACGCGCGCAGCGGCTCGACTACACGCCTGCGCAAGTGGCTCAAACACTCGTGTTCAGTTTTTCAGAGTTTGCCGGAAAAACCGTGTTTCCAAAAGCGGTGGACCGTCCCCGGGATTTTCTCCTGAGAGAATCGGGTTTAGCCAACCAGCGCGTGTATCAGTGGGAAGCTGAAGGCCTTTCCGAGCAGCAGATCGAGCAACGGTTCCTACAGGAAGCCTTGCCGCGCCTCCACGCACACCCGCTGATTTATCTCGCGCAAAGCGGACTGGAGTGGATCAAACTGACTGCGTTTAGCTATTTACCGGTCCTCAATGAACGCGCGCTTGAAGAACAGATAAAGACGATGCGCAGCGGCCGCTTATTGCTTGCTGTGGCCAGAGGCGCGATTCGGATGCTGGCTTTTCCGGTTCTGCTCCTCGCGGGTGTAGGGGGATACATGAGACGGCTTGAGTGGCGGCGATGGTTGTTCGTAGCGTTGCCTATAATCATCATTAGCGCGGCGTATTGCCTGTTTAGTGCCTACGGACGGTACGCGGTTCCTCTACTGCCGCTTTATCTCATCTTTGCCAGTGCCGGATGGCGCGCTCTATGGCCGACCATTCGTTTCAATGTGGGTTTTGAGTTGAGGTGACGATGGTAGAACACGCTATCATGACGGAGCAGGGTCTTTTGTCGGAACCGTTTGTGGAGCAGCGCAGCCTGTCCATCTTTTTCCCTTGCTATAATGACAGCGCGACGATTGGGAGCCTTGTTGCGGCGGCCGATATCGTGGCGAGCGAATATACCAACGACTACGAAATCCTCGTCGTTGATGACAGCAGCACGGATGCCAGCCGTGAACTCCTTGCAGAACTGGAGACCAAGTATCCGAAGCTTCGGCTTATCCTGCATGAGAAGAACGGCGGCTACGGCGCAGCGTTGAGGTCAGGATTTACTCATGCCACGAAAGGACTCATTTTCTATACGGACGGCGATGGCCAATATGACGTGTTTGAATTGCGCAAACTCCTTCAGGTGATGCAGGAGGGTGTGGATATCGTCAATGGATACAAAATTTCACGCTCCGATCCGTTCCACCGGATTGTCATCGGGAAGCTTTACCTGCGGCTCATGCGCGTGCTTTTTAACTTCCACGTGCGGGATGTTGATTGTGATTTCCGGTTGATGCGTCGTCGGATATTTGATAGCATCACGCTTCACCATGCCTCGGGGGTCATCTGCCTGGAGTTGGTCAAGAAGTTGGAGCGGGCCGGGTATCGATTTGTAGATTTTCCCGTGCACCACTACCACCGCCTACATGGCCGCTCGCAGTTTTTCAATATCCGGCGGCTGTCGGCCACCAGCGTTAACATCCTGCGCTTATGGTGGGAACTGATGGTCCGCCGCCAGACTCCGGTGGCTGTTGCTTATCGGGAAGAAACAGAGAAGCTGATGACATCTAAATGAAAAGAGCGGCGGTTTCTTCCCCGGCAAAGCAAAAGCCCCGTGCTGCGCAGAGTCCGCGCCGCGGGATGCGCGACCTTGGTGCGGTGTACAAAGGCGCATCGGTGGTTGTCACGGGCGGGCTCGGCTTTATCGGTAGCAATCTTGCGATCCGGTTGGCAGAACTTGGGGCGCAGGTGACTATCGTCGATTCCTTGCTTCCGGGATTTGGCGGGAACATCTTCAACATCGCTCCGGTTGAGGGTCAAGTCCGGGTCAATATTTCCGATGTGCGCGATAGCCACTCTTTAACTGCGCTTTTGCCGGGCCAGAAGTTTTTATTCAACCTCGCAGCGCAGGTCAGCCATGTTGGAAGCATGACGGACCCGTTGGTTGATCTTGATATTAATGTGCGCAGCCAATTGCTCTTGCTGGAAGCCTGCCGGCAGCACAACCCAACGATTCGGATCGTCCATGTTAGTTCCCGGCACGTGTATGGACGCGCCCAATACCTGCCGGTTGATGAGGCGCATCCTCTCGCACCCATGGACATTTACTCGATCAACAAGTTAGCCGGCGAGCAATATTACCGGCTCTACGGGGCGGTGCACAAGCTGCGAGTGAGTGTCCTGCGGTTGACGAACGTGTACGGGCCGAGGCAAAATGCGCTCGATTTTATCGGTGTTTTCCTGCGCCGGGCCGTTGCCAGGCAGCCTTTATTGATCTATGGCGATGGGTCCCAAATCAGGGACTATACGTATATTGATGATGTCTGCCGGGCGATGCTGATGATGGGGGCATCGGACGAAACACTCGGAGAGGTTTTTAATCTTGGAGGGGCCGAGCATTGTTCAGTAAGTAATTTTGCCCAGCGGCTCAGTGCGCTCGCGCACACGAGTGTGCAATATGTGCCATACCCGCCTGAGCGGGCTGCGATTGAAATTGGCGATTTCCACGCGGACGATACGAAGTTCCGCTTGGCAACAGGATGGTCCCCCCGCGTGAAACTGGATGAGGGATTAAAAGCCACCTATGATTACTTCAATGACAACCAAGACCGCTACTAGCATTAAGAATTGGTCCTACCTTGAGGAGTACGCCGAACTCGCGAATGAAATCCACGAGGCGGTGCGGGGAGTCTTTGCATCAGGGCGGCTTATTCTTGGGCCGTCTGTCGCTGCTTTTGAGGAGCAGTTTGCCGCTTACTGCGGAGAGCTGTTTGGGGTCGGCGTCAATTCAGGGACCGATGCTATTTTTCTTGCGCTCAAAGCCCTCGGGGTTGGTGCGGGTGATGAAGTGGTGACCGTTTCCAATACTGCGGTCCCCACCGTTTCGGCGATCCGGGCGACGGGTGCCACACCTGTTTTTGTAGACATTGATGAGGACACCTGCCTCATGGATGTTTCGTTGATTTCCTCGGCCCTGACACCCCGCACCAAGGCATTGTTGCCCGTGCATCTTTATGGGCATGCGGTTGACATGGAGCCCTTGCTTGCCATTGCCCGCTCACATCGCCTTGCGGTTGTGGAAGATTGCGCGCAATCTCATGGCTGCCGCTACCAGGGCGCCATGACCGGAAGCCTGGGCGCTGTCGGTGCTTTTTCTTTCTACCCGACCAAGATTCTTGGTGCCTATGGCGATGCGGGGATGTGTGTTACAGCATCCGAGGATCTCGCCAAACAGATCAAACAGCTGCGCATGTATGGCATGAGCGGTGAGTATTACTCCCATAGGGAAGGTTATAATTCACGTTTGGATGAGGTCCAAGCTGCCATCCTCACTGTTAAGCTTCAGCATCTCGATCGAATGATTGCGCAACGGCAGCGCATCGCGAAGTCTTATGACCAAGCGCTGAAAGATATTCTACGGATCCCAGTCGTGAAGCCGTACTCCACCCACGCGTACTACCTTTACGTGGTGCGCCACCCGGAGCGCGATCGGCTTGTCCGGGCCCTTCGGGAGCGGGGCATTGAGATTGGGATCCACTTCCCGCATCCGATTCACCGAATGGAAGCGTATCAATTCCTGGGATACTCTGAAGGGAGCCTTCCTGTGACCGAACGGGCGGCGAAGGAAGTCTTTTCTTTGCCAATGTACCCGTACTTAAGCGAACGGGCGGTTGAGACAGTCGTGAAAACCTTACGAGAGATTCTGGGGTAGGAGGAATCATGTTACAGAAACGGGTAAGCACGCACGCAGCATCCCATGTAGGACTCAAGCAGAAGGTGCTGGCTGTGCTGAAAGAAGACGGATACGAGGTTAACGAGGACTTGGAAGATCGCGTCGATCACTTCCTGTCATGTGTTACCAAGCGCCCGGATCAGAAGAAAATCCAAGAAGTGCTCGAGTGGTTGGGAGAAAAGCGGCGTGAATGCAGAATGAATGTAGGCGTCATTCCCATGGGTGACGTAGAGAAGTGGTCCGTGGATGCGGCGACAGGTGCCATCAGCCATGAGAGCGGTGAGTTCTTTCAGGTCATCGGTATTCGAGTCATGCATGGCGATCAACGCGAAGCCGCTGAATGGTGCCAACCCATTATCTACCAGAAGGAGATGGGTATTCTCGGTATCCTTTGTAAAGATATCAATGGGGTGCGCCACTACCTTCTGCAGGCGAAAGCTGAACCAGGCAACCTCCACAAGCTGCAGATTTCCCCCACGCTTCAAGCGACGGTGAGCAACCTCAAGCGGGCCCACGGGGGGTTGAAGCCGATCTTTGCCGAGTATTTTGAGAACCCGCGGCCTGGGAGCGTGATCTACGCGACGTACCAGACAGAAGATGGGGGGCGCCTCTACCTTAAGACTAACCTGAACATGCTTGTGGAAGTAGGGGAAAATGAGCTGGCGGCCATTCCAGAGAATTTCCGGTGGTTTACGATGTATGAGATCAAGCAGCTCCTGAAATACGAAAATACCGTCAATCTGCACGTGAGAAGCATCATCTCACCACTCTAATCCCGCGAACCGCATGTCGCGCCTTAGGATCGGGTTACTTGGCCCGGGAATGATAGTCAAGAAGGCGGTGGCCCCGGCCATTGTCTCTTCGCGTATGGCTCAGCTAGAGGTAATCGGCAGCCGCTCGATCGCCCGGGCCCGTGCGGCCGCCGAGCAGTTTGGTGGACGGGCTGTTGAAGGGTATGAGGCGGTTATTCAGGATCCGCGCGTCGACGTTGTTTACATCGCCCTGCCGAATGCATTGCATGTGGAATGGATTGTAAAGGCGGCGCGTGCAGGGAAACATGTTATCTGTGAGAAGCCCGCGGTTCTTGCCTGGCGCGACGCGCTGCGTGTTATCGAGGCCTGTGAACGCTCCGGGGTCCGCTTTCTTGAGGCGTACATGTTCCGCTTCCATCCTCAGCATGCGCGCATTACAGAATTGATTCGCGGCGGAATCTTGGGGGAGGTGTTTCATTTTGAAGCCGCGTTTGGATTCCCCCCCCTTTCGCCAGACAATTTTCGGTATGACGTGGCACTTGGGGGCGGGGCACTTCGTGATGCAGGCGGCTATCCTATTGCCGCTGCACGGATGCTTTTTGAAGAGGAACCGGAAGCGGTGTGCGCGACTGCGCATTGCCTGACGCAAGGCGGTGTGGATGTGCAAGGGGCTTTACAACTGGAGTTTCCGAGTGGGAGAACAGCGCATGCCGTATATGGATTTACGAACTTCTATCGCAACACCTATGCGCTCTGGGGATCTCGGGGGCGGGTCGTGACGGAGCGCGCGTTTAGTATTCCACCGGACATTGCGCCCTCAATTGTATTGACCACGGGCGATGGTGCGACACCGCTGCCTAGCGGTGCTGAGGATCAGTTTCGGTTGATGATTGATGCTTTTTGTGAAGCGGTCAGCTCCCCGGAGAGCGGCCATGCGTTTGAAACGGAGTTTCTCGCACAGAGCCGGGTATCTGCAGCGGCCTGGCAATCGGCGCAGACGCAGCGCCGTGTGAGGATCAAACAAGCTCCCAGGCCCGCGAGAGCGTGTATGCCATGAACGCGCAAGAATATCAGGCCATGTTTGCCGTTGAAGATTCGCATTGGTGGTATGTGCGGCTGCGGGAGGAGATCACGTGGTCTTTGAGGCGTTTTATGGAGGATGCGCCGCGATCGCGCCGGGTGAGGGTTTTAGATGCCGGGTGCGGCACCGGCGGCCTGCTGACATATTTGGCGCACAAGGACGGATACGAAAACACAGGGTTGGATTTGGAAGAAGCGGGGCTGGCCCTGGCTCAGTCACGGGGATTGCGCAACTTATTGCAGGCTTCAGTCACCGGCCTGCCTTTTAGGACCGACGCGTTTGATGCAGTAATCAGCATTGACGTCCTGTGCCATACCGGGGTTGATGAAATACAAGCACTGCGGGAATTTACCCGGGTCCTTAGGCCCGGAGGGATCGTGATTCTACAGCTGCCTGCGTTTGAGTGGTTGCGCAGCGAGCACGATGCGGCGGTTTCAACGAAACGTCGCTACACCCGAGCTGAAATTGAGGGTTTGCTGACCCAGGCAGGCCTGACTATTCAGCGCAGCAGCTATCGTAATGTCCTCCTGTTTCCCGTGATTGTGGCGTTGCGGATGTGGCGGCGCGCGCGGGTGCATGCCGCCGATCCGCATTCCGATGTGAAACCCACCCCGCGAGCGCTCAATAGAATCTTAACAAGCATCTTACGGGCCGAGTTCTTCCTTTCCACGCGCCTAGTGCGTTTTCCGTTTGGTTTGTCGGTTTTTTGTGTTGCAAGCAAAGATTGATAGGATCCACGCCGCCAGGATGTTGATGTCAAAATTAAATTTGCGGTGGCAGGTTTTTCTTGGCCTGTTAGGTGTCATGGGTGGCGCTGCGCTATGGCATGCTCCCGGTTTCTTCTTCGTTTTTACGTTGATCTGGATCGTTGGCAGGAATGTGAGCCGGCTTGCGCCGGAAGATGACCGGCGTTTTCTCGTTGGGCTCTTCTGGGCGGGGATTATTACTCGTCTTCTGGCCTGCACCATCGCCCATATCGTGGCGACCTATTTTGGGATGGGTTACCCGGCGATGTACGCGATCCACGGCCAGCAATCCTACGATCTATTTGGCGATAGTTCCGTTGTGTCGGTCCAAGCGTATTGGATTGCCAATACGTGGAGCGGGACGGTAAATCCCGGCCTGCTGGATCAGTCGCGAATATTCGCGGGTTGGGCAAACCCGATGCTTTATCTCTACGCGGCATTCTACTACCTCTTTGGATTCAGTCCGCTTGCGTTGAAATGGGTGAGCTGCCTGATCGGAGCCCTCTGTGGCGTTGTCGTGTACCATATCGGCCGGACGTTATTTTCACAACCCCAGGTTGCACGTGTCGCATCGTTGTTGATGATGTTTTTCCCATCGACGTTTCTTTGGTCGTTGACGAATCTAAAAGAGCCGCCCAGTGGGCTGCTGTTGTGCCTAATCTTATTGGCGGTGTTTCGGTTGAACAAAAAATTTTCATGGCCTGATTTGGGATTATTGTTTATTTGGTTGGCGCTTTTATGGTGTGTTCGGCAGTCCATGCTTCCACCGGTAGTGTTAAGCTTATCCGTTTGTTGGCTGTATGTGCGCTGCGTCAACGGGTGGAAGAAAGCGGCAACAACTACGCTGGCTATCGTACTCTTGTTGGGTGTGTTGCGTTTTTCACATTTCGGCGCGAGATTGACACAGGTGGGGAAGACCGCACTCACGCGTGTAGGCGCCCAGCTCATTAGCGCGCACCGAGGACATGCATTAAGGGGAGGCTCCAACTATGTCATCTACCCTAGGTGGGTCTACCTCCCAGAGGCGGAGAGCGGTCGACTCTCAAAGCCTCTCTCCCTCAACGAGTGGGCGTGTGCACTGGCAAAAGGCACCAGCTATTTCCTTTTTTCACCATTTCCATGGTGCGTCTCTACCGTTTTACAGGTTGCCACCTATCCAGAAATGGTGGTGTGGTATCTCCTGATCCCTTGCTGGGTTCGGGGTATTATAATTGGGCTGCGGTATCGAAGGCAGGAGATCATTTTTACCCTTGGAATGCTCGTTGTATTGACGGCAATTCTAAGCCTCTCAACCGGGAATATGGGGACAGGGTTCCGCCATCGGGCGCTCGTCATACCGATTTTTCTGCTGTTAAGCGCGATCGGGCTCTGTGGACGCCCGCGTACGATGCCTCACGCACCCTAAGCTGCGCAATCATCGCTATGAGGAAGCTGCTAGTTCTTGTACAATAATCAACTTGGGTTCATTGGGTACGTGGAACTTATTGGATGAAACCGAAAACAGATAATTCCAGGCCAGGTGCGGTTCTTTTTCTTTCCCACGATGGCGCGCTCGACCCCCTAGGTCAATCACAAATCTTGCCGTATCTAGTTCGGCTTAGCGCGCGTGGCTTTCGCATTATGCTGTTAACGTTTGAAAAGCCGCAGGCTTTAGCCAGCCATGGGGCTGTTGAGAAATTGCAGCTTCAATGCCGCGCGGCCGGCATCCATTGGACCTACTTGCGTTATCACAGGCGGCCCCGGTTGCTTGCGACTTTTTGGGATTTGCTATGTGGTTTTATTCGCGCCTATTCCATTGTTCGCCGCGAGCGCATTAATATTATTCATGCCCGAAGCTATGTGGCGGCATATCTTGCAATGGTGCTGAAGCGCCTGACGGGTGTTCGGGTCGTATTCGATATGCGCGAACTCTGGGTAGATGGCCGCATAGACGGCGGTACTTGGAAGCGCGGGGGCTTTTTGCATCGCCTTGGCAAGCGGTGTGAACGCTGGTATTTACGGCGCGCCGATGCGGTAGTTAGCCTGACCGAGGCCGGCCGCCGCATTATTCAAGATTATGCCTATTGGAAACAGGAGCCGCCGATTGCCGTAATTCCTACCTGTGTGGATGTCGAGCGGTTTAGTGCGCATGCTTTGCGCGTTCCAAAGCCGGCCTGTCTCGAAGGCCGCCGCACGATTGTGTATCTCGGCTCGTTGGGAACTTGGTATCGATTCGATGCCATGGTCGACTGTTTTGTTGAATCGCTGCAGCTTTGGCCGCAAGCGCATTTTATGATCCTTACACCGCAAAAAGAGCAGGCGCGGCAAATTTGCAGCAGCCGTGGCCTGTCCGATGACCAGTTTAGCGTTTATACTTTGCCGCATGAGGCGGTGCCGGAATACCTTCAATGGGCCGATGTAGCCTTATATTTCATCACTCCGTCGTACGCGAAAAAAAGTTCTTGCCCGACTAAGCTGGGAGAAAGCCTGGCTGCCGGGTTGCCTGTGTTGACGAATGGCGGGATCGGGGACACCGATGCGTTATTAAGCGCGCACCGTGTCGGGGTGCTAACCAGCGACTTTACTGCAAGCGCCTATCGCAGTGCCTGGCAGTCGATGGCAAAATTGCTCGATGAGGGTGAAATCTTGCGCCGGCGATGTCATCAAGTGGCAGCGGAGATGCTGGGTATCGACGTTGGGGTGGGTCGCTATCAGCAATTGTACCAAGCGGTGTTATCCGCATGAAAGTATTGGTGCTTTCTCCTTATCCAAAAGAAGGTGCAAGTTTCCGGTTTCGGGTGCTGCAATATCTGCCTTTGCTTGCCTCACAAGGGATTGACTGTTCGGTGCGTTCTTTCTTAACGTCTTGGGAATTTGCGCGCGTGCATTTGCCGGGTAACTATGCTGTTAAAGCGCTGGCACTTACCTCAGGCACTCTACGATTAGGCTCGGCATTGGCACAGGCTGAGGATTTTGATGTTATCCTTGTGCATCGGGAGTTACACCCGCTTCGGCTTGAAATTTTTGAACGCTGGTTGCAGCGAGTCAAGAAGCCGGTTATTTTAGATGTGGATGATGCTATTTATCTTCCGCAGCCGCACGGCAATCGATGGCTGAGGCGGCCGCGTAATCCGCAGACGATGGCGCGTTTAGCGGCGATTAGCCGGCAAGTGATTGTTTCAAACGAGTATTTGGGGAAATGGTTTAGGCAGCATAATTCATCCGTAGTTGTCATACCAACGGTGATTGATACGCAGCGTTTTGTCCCGCGCGGCTTTTTAAAGCCGCCAGGGCCCCTGACCATTGGCTGGATCGGTTCTCCATCGACAGCATTTTATCTAGAACCGTTGTTGCCCGTGTTTAGGCAGTTAGCGCAAGAATACCACGTAGCCTTCAAAGTGGTGGGTGCGGGACACAACTTCAAGGATAGTGGAGTGCCGCTTGTGCGCGAATCCTGGCAATTGGATATGGAAGTGGCTAATTTTCAATCCATTGATATCGGTGTCTATCCTCTGCCGAATGATCCTTGGGCCCTGGGTAAGGGGGGGTTCAAGACAATTCAGTACATGGCAGCAGGCGTGCCTGTTGTGGCTTCACCCGTGGGGGTCAACTGCGAGATTATTCGTGATGGTGAGAATGGTTTTCTGGCGTCCAGTGAAGCCGACTGGCTGATGGCGTTGCGGCGCTTATTAAGCGATGCACTGTTGCGGCAGCAAGTCGGACAGCAAGGGCGGCGCACTGTCGTGGAGCGCTACTCTGTTGCGGCGCATGGTGAACGCCTAATTGCTTGCTTGCGCGAAGCAGCTGTACGGCCGTCATCGAGCCAGCCGTCTATGGTGATGGCCGGGTGACGTAATGTCCCAATAAGATATGAAGACAACCTTGTCATTGAAGTGGGTTGTGGCGTTTCTTGCAAGCGGACTTGGGCTGGTTGCGTTATTTCGGTACGTGAACCGCCGGAAAGTCAAAATTCTCCTGTACCACGGAGTGATGGGCCGCAAGCAGGAGCGGGCCTTAAATGCTCAAGGGCTTCATTTGTTGGCTGATCGCTTTGCCCGGCACGTTGCATATCTTAAGGCGCACTACCGAATCATTTCGTTGGAGGAGGCGATTGACGGGCTTCAGGGCCTTAAGCCGCTTCCGGCTTATGCGGTTGTGATTACCTTTGACGATGGGTATCTCAATAATTATGAGCATGCGTGGCCCATTTTGCGGCGTTATCAGGTTCCAGCGACGTTTTTTGTCACGACATCTTTTATTTCATCACGAGAACTGCTATGGCTAGACGAGCTGGAATATGCGATCCATGCATCATCGCAACGCGCGATCACGACCGATCTTGGGGAGGGGCCTGTCGAGTTTTCCCTCGTATCAGACCGAGCTAAAGATCTTGCGCTTGTTCGGCTCAAGCGTGCACTGAAGCGCATGCCGGAAGAAAATCGAATTCAGCGCTATCGAGAGATCCAGCAACAGCTTGATGTCCCTGCGGTATACCGCGAAGGGTATTTTTGTAACCCGCTCGGCTGGGACCATGTGAAGGAGATGGCCCGGTCTGAGTTGGCGAGTGTCGGGTCACACGCGGTCCACCACGTGAACTTAGACGCCCTCGAACAGGGTCAGATGCGTGAAGAAATCGTTCAAAGCAAGGCGGCTCTTGAGGAACGATTGGGTAGGAAGGCGGCTCTTTTTGCCTATCCCGGTGGAGCCTATAATGAAGCCATTAAGCAGGCGTTGGTTCGCGCGGGCTACCGCTGCGGCGTGACCACGCGGCACGGTTTTAATAGTCGTTCAACAGATCTCTTTGAATTACGCCGTAACGAGGTTGGCAATGAGGGCAGTCTCTTGCTGTTGAAGATGGCGGCCTCAGGAGTATTTGACGCAATGAAAGCTATCATGGGACGACAGGGGTGATGCAGTGTACATCTTAGGTGTTGGTCAAATCGGTGGGGCAGACTCTTCTGCAGTGTTGTTGAAGGACGGTAAAATCGTTTTTGCGGTGGAGGAGGAGCGGCTCTCGCGTGCCAAGCACGCGGGAGGATTTCCCGAAAAAGCTATTGCATGCTGCTTGGAGGCGGAAGGTATTACGTTGGCGGATGTTGATCACATCGCAATCGTTGACGAGCCTTGGTTGCGTTTTGTGAGGCGGACAACGCAGTGGTACGCAAAGGCATTGTTTTCGCACCCTACCAACGCGCTCTACCACGTTTTTCATGATGAAGTGCCTGTTTTACTGGAGTTTCTGAAGCGCAGCCAACAGCTGCGGCAAGGCTCGCGCGGGCGAGCAAAACTGTCTTTTGTGAAACACCACACCGCACATATGGCGAGCGCGTTCTTGGTCTCACCGTTTGAGGAGGCTGCGGTATTCACCGCGGATGCGCGGGGTGAAGTGGCCACCACGACCACCGGCATCGGCGTCAACAACCGCCTGACGGTGCTGGAAGAGCAGAGAATGCCGCATTCGCTCGGCGTCTTCTATGCCGCAATTACCGATTATCTTGGTTTTCGTTTCAATGAAGATGAGTACAAAGTGATGGGCCTGGCGGCCTATGGCCAGCCGGAATATCTCGACATCTTTCGGAAGATGATCCGGCATGATAAACAGCGCCTCATTATGACTGACTTGGACTATTTCGCCTACCAAACGGGCAGGGGATTGCTCTCGCAGAAATTTCTTAAGATCTTTGGGCCTCAGCGTCAGCCAGATGAGCCTGTCACGGCACAGCACCAGAACATTGCGGCAAGCGCGCAGGCAGTCCTTGAGGAGATTGCGCTTCAGATTGCGAAAGCGCTTCAGGTAAAAACCGGTATGAAGAACCTGTGTTTGGCAGGCGGCGTGGCATTTAACTGTGTGATGAATGGAAAGATCCAGCAAGCTGGGATTTTTGACCAGGTTTTTGTGCAGCCGGCTGCGGGTGATGCAGGCGGAGCTTTGGGCGCGGCACACTATATCTATAACTGCGTGCTCGGTCATCCTCGAACCTACGTCATGAAGACAGCCTTTCTTGGCCCGGGATACAGTGATGCCCAAATTGAGCAGGAGTTGATTTTAAGTAAAGCCAAGTATCGGCGATCCTCGAACATTATGGAAGAAACGGCTGCGCACCTGGCCAAGGGCCAAGTTGTTGGATGGTTTCAAGGGCGGATGGAATTTGGGCCGCGCGCCCTGGGGGCGCGGTCCATTCTGGCAGACCCGACTCATCCAGAGATGCGGGACCGGGTCAATGCATCTGTCAAGCATCGGGAAGGCTTTCGGCCATTTGCTCCTGCCGTGAAGAGCGCTAAAGCCGCAGAGTATTTTAAGATCGATTTTGACTCCCCCTTCATGCTCTTTGTTGTGGATGTCCTGGAAGATAAGAAAAGCCTATTGCCGGCCATTACGCATGTTGATGGAACTGCTCGCGTGCAAAGCGTCAACGAGCAGGATAATCCCAAACTGTGGGGGCTGTTGGATGCGTTTGAACGCCTTAAGGGAGTTCCGATACTCATGAATACATCTTTCAATGTGATGGGAGAGCCTATTGTGTGCACGCCGCACGAAGCGATCCGGTGCTTTTACTCAACAGGGCTCGATGTGCTGGCCATCGGTGATTTTATGGTGTCAAAATGAACAGTGCGGACGATCCCAAGACAAACTTGCTGCTTGAGTTGATTGCGCGGCTTAAGGCCAACAACTATCCGCTGATCCAGTCACTGCCTTCTGTTCACACTTATCCCACGTTCCTGGGGCTTGCTAAAGAGATTGCGACAGTCCCGCCTTGGGTTGTTTCACGCAGCAATCAGCACCGGCTCTTTGACCCTTCTCGATTTGCCAAGCACTACCATCAGCGCTTTCAGCGGAAATATCCGCAAGCTTTTTTACTCTACACGCTGTTTTTTGTGAATCATTCAGTGGAACAGCAGGGCCTCATCGATTGTCTGGGTGAGCGCCTCGTGAAGGACCTCATTCATGCAGGTTTCCTCAATACGTCGAACGGCAAAGTGTCTGCAACGTTGCGAGTGGTTCCGTATCGCGAGAATCTTCTCCTGACGGATCCTTGGGATCGGGAGATTGAGGGTTTTGCTTATATCGGAAAAGACTCAATCGATATGGCGGAGTTTCTCCGCAAGCGGTTGGGAGATCAGCGCTTTGCCCGGGGCCTCGACATCTGCACGGGTGGCGGTATTCACGCCTTGTTGTTGGCTGACCGCTGCGAGCGCGTTATCGGGGTGGACATTAATCCCAGGGCGTTAGCGTATTGCCAACGTAACGCGCTCATCAATGCCAAGGCCAATGTTCAGTATTTGCGTTCGGATCTTGTGAGCGCGCTCAAGGGCCGGTTCGATATTATTGTTTCTAATCCGCCGCTGCGGTTTCTGCCTGACGATCAGAAGCGGTCAAACCGGGACGGCTTCGGAGGAGGTTTGGGCATCGAGCTGACGGGAAAGATCGCCGCCTCGCTGGAAGGTCTTCTGGCTGACGGAGGCATTGCGTGCATCGGCAGCGTAGCTCCCGTAGTCAACGGCGTCAACTGCCTGCTGCAAGATCTTACTGAAATTTTCTCCGGAAAGCCGTTTCAGGTTGAGCTGGTCCATACGGATCTTTCCTACAGTCTGGAAAATGGGCGGCTGCATCAACAACATGGAATTTCCTATCTTCTTCCGTGTTTTATAATGGTAAAAAAAGCGCTGCCTGCGCAGGTCAAGGTCACCGATCAAATCTCATACAAGCAGGTCAAAAAGGCCATGACACGCTGGCGATGGGCCAGATGGGAAAGCCGGAAAGAGCGCGCCTACGCATGATCCTCGTGGCGTTAGCTGGCCGAAAGGCAAGTTTGGGCTTGCCCTGCGCGGCGGCGTCCTTTATGATATCGAGCGTTCACATTGTGAACAACCTTCATGGATCTTGACGCCTACCGTGATTTACAGCTTCTTACCGACTTCTCCTCCGAAGAGGCGGTGACGCAGCGCAGCCTTGCCAAGAAGCATGGGCTCGCCCTTGGTCTTGCCAACCTCCTTGTCCGCCGGCTAGTCAGAAAGGGTCATATTAAGATTGTGAACCTGGACCGCAGCCGCATCCGGTATCTGATTACTCCGCAAGGCCTGGCGGAAAAGGCGCGCCTGACCTATGCTTACCTCGAATACTCTCTTTATTTCTACCGCCAGATCCGCACGTTTCTGACCCAGGCGCTCTCGACCATCCGGCAGTCAGAAGGAAAAGATGTTTTACTCTACGGAACCGGAGAAGTGGCTGAAATCGCCTTTGTTATCTTTGGCCAAAATGGTTTCAATATTGTGGCGGTCATGGATGAGCAAGCAAAGCAGGGCGCGCTTTTTCTGAACCACCCCATACGTCGCATGTCTGATCTGCAGGCGCTTTCTTTCGACCGGGTTGTGGTGGCATCATTGGCCGAAAGGGGCCGCATTGTGCAACAGCTCACTCAGCAGGGGGTTCCGGCGCATAAAATCATTGCGATTCCTGATGAGCAAACCCCCGCTTTTCATGGCGAACAGGCCGCGGCAGTGCTGCTAGGTTCATTGCCGCTGTTATCCGGTGTTCCCGCTCCATGATGCCCCGAGCTACCAGTTACGCACGGCGGTTTACCTTCTTGCTCGGTGCGGGTGCGCTTTTCGTGCTCGGGATGATGAGTCCTGCCACGACCCGCCAGGGCATTAACTTTGAGGTACAAACCCATCGCATTCCTTTGTACGTCAAGGCTGTCGAGTTTCTTGACCGCGATTGGCAATACCGGCTGATAGCCCATGAGGTGACCGCAGGCCTGGCCTCGGATTCTGAGCGTGCCCGCGCGCTGTTTGCGTGGACCCGCCGGCGGATTAGGCCCACGCCTGCGGGATTGCCTGTTATTGACGATCACATTCTTCACATCATTATCCGGGGTTACGGACAGGACGATCAAATGGCGGATGTCTTTACGACGCTCTCAACTTATGCCGGCATTCCGGCTTTCTGGAAGGTTGTCAAATCCGCGAACCCTCCCGGACGGCTGGTTCTCTCGTTTGCCAGGCTCAACGGCCGCTGGGCCGTGTTTGATGTGGCCAACGGGCTGATTTTTCTCGATCATTCCAAAGCGCCTGCCGACCAACAGCAACTGCTTATGCATCCGGAGTTGATCGAGGCGGCTGCGGGAGTGCTTGCCCCCGGCGGGATTGCCTACCGGCGTTATCTTGAAGCTCTGCCGCCGTTTGCGGTTCCCAGTATTTTGCGGGCGCAGAAACAAATGCCGATGCACCGCATCGTTTTTGAAGCAAGGAAGGCTTTGCGCTTGCTGCCCAAAGATGAGCGCATGGAGGCAACCCATGCGTGAGGCCATGCTCGCGTCGGTTTTGTCGGCGACGCTGCATATCCGAAAAGAAACCGCCCGTTTGATTGCCACGCTGGCGGCTCCCGCGCGATTGATGATCCTTGCGGCGTTTGCGGCGAATCTTTTTGCCGCGCTGTTTGAGGGGACCACGATCGGCGCTTTAACGGTCGCCCTCAAAGTAATCAGCGGGCCGGCGAATGTCTCTGTGGCTGACCTGCTTGGGCGGTTTGGCGTTTGGGGGGGCGAAATGCATTTTAGCCGCGAAGCCGCGTTTCTTGGACTGATGCTGTTGGCGGTTATAGCACAGGTGTTCCGAAGCGGATTGCAGTTCCTGGCGGTTGCTGCGACGGCGCATGTCCAGGTTCGTGTGCAGAGCGAAGCGCACCGGCAGCTGTTTTCCCGCATGATGCGGATGAGTTTCCCCTCCATCAGCCGGTACCGGCTCGGTGATCTGACCGATTATCTTGGGCAAGCCCGGTTCCTTCATGACGTATTCTCGCACCTGAATGTCATTACCAGCAACGTGCTGCTGATCCTCAGCTATGCCGGTTTGCTTCTCTGGATCTCCTGGCCGATGACCGTCGCGGCGTTCGGGATTTATTGGGTTGTTTCGTCGATGCTGCGTGTCGTCATGCATCGCGTGCGGCACCACGCGACTCGTGCCACCGACGCGACAGCGCGTTTTTCGCAGCATACAACGGAATTTCTCCAGGCGGTGCGCCTGGTCCATACGTTTGCCAGGCAAGAGCAGGCGATCGAAACGGTGGACGGATTGACTCGTGATTGGGTTTCCAGCCGGCGTGACGCCACCATGTGGAGCGGGAGCATTCCGCTTATTATGGATACAGTAACCGTTATCGGGGTCGCTGTTTTTCTTGTCGGCGGATACGCGCTGATGGGCCGGACCAACACCTCTGTCCTGCCGCGTTTGCTGGCGTTTCTTCTGGCATTGTACCGGATGGCTCCGCGGCTTGGGATGGTGCACGGAAGCCGTGCGGCTCTGGCGAACCTTGGGCCGAATATCGGGCGGCTGGGAGAATTGTTGAGTGTTGACGAGGCCCCATCGCAGCCAACAGGCACGCTTAAGCGGTTTGAAGGGTTGCGGAAGGCGATCGTCTTCGAGCATGTCACGCTTCAATACCGGCCGGAAGAGCTGCCTGCGATCACCGATTTGTCATTCATCATGCCGCGGGGGAGTTTTACTGCAATAGTGGGGGCTTCCGGGGCAGGAAAGTCATCAGTGGCAGACCTCCTGCTGCGGCTTTATGAGCCGACTTCCGGTGCCATTCTCCTTGATAAAACTGAGTTGCCGCGCGTGGACCTGGCTTCGTGGCGGGAAGCCTTGGGCGTGGTGAGCCAGGACCTGTTCTTGTTTCACGCAACGCTTCAGGAGAATATTGCGTTCGGGCGGCCTGGGGCGACGATGGAAGATGTTCAAGCAGCTGCCAGGGCGGCGCATGCTGAAGAATTCATCCTTCGCTTGGCGCAAGGGTATCAGACTGTGGTCGGGGATCGTGGGTACCGGCTCTCAGGCGGGCAGCGCCAGCGCATCGCCTTAGCCCGGGCATTGATCCGGCAACCGGATATTTTAATTCTTGATGAGGCTACGAGTGCTCTTGACAGCGAATCAGAGCGCCTGATTCAGCAAGCCATGGAGGAGCAGCGGGCGGTCCGCACGGTCCTGGTGATCGCGCATCGCCTCTCAACAGTGGCGCATGCGAATCAGATCCTCGTATTGGCTGAAGGGCAATTAGCGGAGCGTGGGACACATGAAGAGCTGCTCGCACGGCAAGGGCTGTACATGCGTCTCTGGCGCCTCCAGTCAGATGTTGCGGACCGGGTTGAGGAACTGCCGCAAAGCGCATGATAGTTGATGTGTAGGAAACACCCGTAAGGAGTATTCGCATGCAGCCGGTGAGAATCAGTGAACGCGTGATTGGCCCAGGGCAGCCAACCTTTTTTGTGGCTGAAATCGGCATCAATCATAATGGAGACCTCTCGCTCGCCAAACGGTTAATCGATGCGGCGAAAGAAGCAGGCTGCGATGCGGTCAAATTTCAGAAACGCAGCCCCGAGGCGTGTGTTCCGCCGGCGCAACGCGGGCAGATGCGGCAGACTCCGTGGGGGTACATCAGCTATTTCGAGTATCGCCATCGTGTCGAATTCGGCCAGCAGGAGTACGAGGCCATTGACCGGTATTGCCGGGAGCGCGAGATTTTGTGGTTTGCGTCGTGCTGGGATGAGGCGTCCGTCGAATTCATGCATCAATTTGACCCGCCCTGTTACAAGGTGCCTTCCGCGTGCCTGACCGATGACGGACTGCTGCAGCAGTATCGCAAGACAGGCCAGCCGGTGATCCTGTCAACGGGAATGAGCACCCTGGAGCAAATCGATCATGCGGTGGAGGTATTAGGGCGCGAGCAGCTTGTGGTGCTGCATTGCACCAGCACGTATCCCGCGAGCCTGGGAGAGCTGAATTTGCGCGTGATTCCACGGATGGCGGAACGCTACGGAGTTCCCGTTGGCTATTCCGGGCATGAGGTCTACCTTTATACCAGCCTGGCGGCGGTTATCTTGGGGGCTTGCGTGGTTGAACGGCACATCACGCTCAGCCGGGCGATGTGGGGCAGCGATCAGGCAGCTTCTGTCGAGCCTCAGGGGATTGCGAAACTTGTCAGCAATATCCGGGCTGTTGAGATTGCTCTGGGCAATGGCGAAAAACAGCTCTATGAAAGCGAGTGGCCGGTTATGGAACGGCTGCGCCGCGTAGGGCTCTAACAGGTTCAATCATGGAGGCGGGACAAATGAATCTTCTTGGTATACGGCAGGGCCGGCTTTCAGCGGCATCAGCCGGTCGCCTGCAGGGGCTTCCTTGGGGTGCTTGGGAGCAGGAATTGGATAAAGCCCGGGCCCTGGGTTTAGATGCGGTTGAGTGGGTTTTCGGGGCAGACCGGGCAGCAGAGAACCCTATTCGGTCCAGTGAGGGGCGCATGCGCATGCGGCAGTGCTCAACTCAAAGCCGTGTCCGGGTTGCGTCGGTCTACGCAGACTATTTTCTTACGAACCCGCTCATGCGGGTTGCGTCGGCTGAACAGGCCAAACAGGTGCAGGTGCTCATGGAGCTGATTGCGCAGGCACGAGCGGTTGGGGCTGTGATGGTGGTACTGCCTTTGGTGAAGCAGGCCGCGCCTCAGACCCAGCAAGATCAGGCGGATCTTGCGGCGTGCTTACGCGAACCGTTGGCGTTGGCCAGGTCGCTTGAGATGAACCTGGCACTCGAAACCGGGTTATCTGCGCCGGATTCTTTCAGCCTGTTGAGTGTAATCAATCATGAGTCGGCGAGGGTATCTTATGATGCAGCTGCTGAGGCGACGAAGGGCTGCGACGCGGCGTCCGATATCCGGCAGTTGGGCAAGCATCTTGGTGTGATTCGTATTGAGCATTCCCCGGAAGGAGCAGCTGATTTTACGGGAATTTTTGAAGCGCTTGCTGATACAAGCTACGCAGGCCCGCTGATGCTGCAATTTGCGGATGGCAAGGACGTAGCGGCAAGCATTGCTTTTGTGCGCCAATATCTTCCATTGAAGCAGGCAAGCCGGATTGGAGTAGCAGCTTAGTGAACATTATCATCGTTGGTCTTGGCAGCATCGGGCAGCGGCACGTCCGTAACCTGCGCGCACTTCTCGGTCATGAGGTTCGAATGACGGCGGTGCGGCACAGCAGGCGAGGGCTCGCTATCGCCGAAGATCTTCAGGCGCTGCCAGGCCGTGATCTTGAGCAACAGCACGGAATCCGTTGCGTGGAAAATCTTGAGGCTGCACTTGCAAAACAGCCAGACTTGGTTGTTGTGGCCAATCCGACCAGTCTTCATCTATCGGTGGCGCTGGCGGCGGCACAGCAGGGCTGTCACCTATTTATCGAGAAACCGCTGTCACATTCCATGGAAGGGGTCGAGGAGTTGATTGAGAGGGTTGCCCGGCAGCATCTGACCGCTTCAGTGGGATACCAGTTCCGGTTTCATCCCTGTTTGATCAGGCTGGCTGATATTCTAAAGCAGCAGGTCCTCGGACGCGTCGTGGCGGTGCATATGGAGGCTGGGGAGTATTTGCCGGATTGGCATCCGTATGAAGACTATCGGCAAAGCTATGCGGCGCGGCGGCAGCTAGGCGGCGGCGTGTTGTTGACCCAAATTCACGAGATGGATTGCATCTACTGGCTCTTCGGCATGCCGAGGCGCGTGTTTGCCGTCGGCGGCCATTTGAGCACACTTGAAATCGACGTGGAAGATACCGCCAGCGTGCTCATGGAATGCGTTGTTGATGACCGGCCTGTTCCGGTCATGCTGCATCAAGATTATCTTCAGCAGCCGGCAAAGCGCATCTATGAGGTTGTTGGAGAGAAGGGCAGGGTGGTTGTTGACCTGTTAGCGCCGTCGTTGTGCCTGATGGACAGCGCCGGTCGCGAAGTCGAGGCATACTTGCCGCAGCAGTTTGAGCGTAACCAGATGTTTCTTGATGAAATGCGCCACGTGCTTGCTTGCGTTGAGGGACGCGCGCTGCCGCACGTGGGCCTGCACGATGCGGCGCAGAGTTTGCGGATGGCCCTGGCGGCGCGCCAATCGTTGGAAACAGGCCAGGCGGTTGAACTCGGAGCTTCTGTTGCGGTATGAAAAAGCCAACCACAACGGCAATGACGGCGGGTGTCAAACAGCGTTTCGACCTCTCGGGCAAAGTGGCGGTGATCACCGGGGGTGCGGGGCTGCTCGGCATGCAGCATGCCGAAGCCGTTGCAGAGGCGGGCGGGCGGTTGGCGCTGGTTGACCTGCAGGAAGAACAGGTATCCCGCGCTGCACGGCAGGTTGCGGAAAAATTTGGGTCACAGGTGATCGGGATCAGGACAGACATCACAGTCAAGCCTGATGTTGAGGCAATGGTTAAGACCGTTATGAAACGGTTCGGCCGGATTGATATCCTGATCAATAACGCAGCCCTGACCGTTAAGGGAGGCAGTGCGAAAGCTTCGGAATATTTTGCACCCTTCGAAACCTACCCGTTGGAATGGTGGCAGAAAGCATTGGATGTGAATCTTACGGGAATGTTCCTCTGCACGCAGGCGGTTGGCCAGGTGATGGTCCGGCAAAAAAAAGGTGTTGTTGTCAACATCGCTTCCGACTTAGGCAATGTGAGCCCGGACCACCGGATTTATGAAGGCGTGGTCAATCCGCACACACAGCAGCCGTTCAATACCCCGATCGCCTATGCAACGACGAAAGCGGCGGTGTTGAATTTCACCCGTTACCTGGCAACCTATTGGGCCGGGAAGGGGATCCGGGTGAATTGTCTCTCTCCCGGCGGGGTGTTTGATTCGCACGAGCCGAAATTCGTGGAGAATTTCTCCTCCCGTGTGCCGCTTGGGCGGATGGCGCATGTGGATGAATACCGGGGTGCGATCCTGTTTCTCGTTTCAGAGGCCTCTTCTTATATGACGGGGGCGAACCTGATTGTCGATGGAGGCCGGACCGCATGGTGACGGCAACGACAGCGTTTGCCAAGCCGTTCGTGGATATTCCGGCGCTGATCCGGGCGAAGGGCCAGGCACAGGCGGCAGGAAAGGAATGCTTGGCCTGCGAAGGTCACCAAGTCGTAACACTCAGCCCCAAGATTCGTGACCGGGACAACTTTTCAGTGGTCGGATGCTCCCAGTGCGGGTTAAGTCATCTCGAGCCGTTTCCTGCTCAGATGGCGGCCTATTACCGGCAGGATTACCGTGAGGACACGAATCCAGATATTTTAGCCGTGCGGGCAGGCTGTGCTGAGGATAATGCCCGTCGGTGCGACACGCTCCTTCCTCGCCTGGGGCCGAATTGCCGGCTGCTTGATTTCGGTTGCGGCTCGGGGGCGTTTCTTCACGCGGCCCGGTTCCGAAGCCAGGCTCAGCTTGCGGGCATAGAGTTGCACGATGCATTCCGGGCGCATTTGCGCCAGGAAGGGTTTGATGTCCGCCCGCATTTGACGGATTTCAAAGGCTCGGTTTTTGATATCGTGCTGTTGAGCCATGTGCTGGAGCATACGGAGACACCGGTGCAGGTGCTCGCTGAGCTGCGGCAGTATCTTGCGCCCGGAGGTATCGTGGCGATTGAGGTGCCTTCGCTGACGGATGCGCTGTTGTGGGTTTATCGCATCCCGGCATTCTGGGCCTTTTACTGGCAATTTCCGCATATTTGGTATTTTTCCCCTGAGACGCTTCAGGCTGTGATCGAACAGGCCGGATTTCGCATGGAACGACTCGAAGGTATGCAGCGCTATGGGCTGATGAATCATTTTCAATGGTTGAATGAAGGGCGCCCAGGCAAAGGCGAGCGGTTCGCCCCGTTAGTTGCCGGCCCGATGGATGAAGCTTACCGGGCTGCGCTGATCAAACAAGGAGTTTTTGACACGATTTGGATGGAATGCACACCGAGACCGATTTCCCCATAAGGCATACAGCTGCCCGCAGGCCTGCGGGGCGTTCGCGCAAACTCCTTGTCAAGCGCGTCTGGCACATCGGCGCGTGGAACCGGAATTACGGGGATTGGGCGCTGGCTTACCAAATGCACCGCCTGCTCAATGAGCAGGCAAGCCAGCGCGGCCTTTGGCTGGACTACTATCTGGTGGATGGCCAACGCACCTATTTTCATCCGCGCCTCATCGATCAGATGAATGAAGAGTCGGACCTGGTGATTCTCGGCGGCGGCGGCAACATCTTCCATCGGCCCGAGGATAAGAGCCAGTCCGGCTGGATGTTCAATATTTCTTTTGAAGATTTAGACCGTATCCTGGCACCCATCGCCGTCTACGGCGTCGGGTATAACCGGTTTCCGTATGACCCGACTGAGTTTCCCGGCCTGACACATCGCCATCTCCAACAGCTTCAGCAGCGATCACAGCTCTTCTCAGTGCGCGATGGGGCGACACGGGAGCTGTTGATCACACAGTTCGGGCTCAATCCTGCAAAGGCTGAGGTGATTCCCGATCCGGGTATTTATCTCTATGACCGGCCGATGCCACTGCCCTCACGGCGTAAGGGCGGGCCTGTCATTGCCGTCAATTGGGCAGGCGACCGGCCCCACTACCGGTTTCCGGCGCCGCATGCAGTGCATGAACGCCACTTTTTTCTCACGTTGAAAGCCGCGCTGCTGCGGTGTGTGCAAAAGCTGAATGCGCAGGTCATGTTCCTGCCGCATTTACTCCATATTGATTCCGACCGGTTTGAAGAGTTCGCCGCGGGCTTTCCAGACGGCAGCATCTTCAGCACCCATCTTGACGTTCCGTTCCTCTACCCGCCGCCAGGGGAGCTTTTGTATCCGCACGTCCCGTTCTTTACTAACCTCTTCCGCCAGGCGGATCTGGTGCTCGGCATGCGGTTCCATACGTGCGTGCTGGCGTTTGGGGCGCACCGGAAATTCATACCGCTCGGTGAACATCAGAAGGTGCGCATCTTCGCTGAGGAAGCAGGCGTGCCGCAGGCGTACCAGCTGCGTACGATTGAGCCGGGAGCGCAAGCGGTTGAGCAGGTTTTTGGAACGCTGCGCACTTGCCTCAGCGATGCGGCTTATGAGGAGCAGCTTGGGCGTTCCCATGCCGCGCAGGTTAAAGTTTTGCGGGCGTTTAATGAACGGGTCTTAGATCTCGTCACTTAAGGAGGATTGATGCTGGTACATGAGGAAACCTTTGCTCCAATTTGGGAAGATGTGCGCCGCAATGCGGAAGCGTCCAATGCGGTTCTCGACCTGATCATACGGGGACAGGTAGGCGTCTTGCCCCTGTTTGAATGCGATCCGGCCCTGTTCGCTGAGGTGCGTGATGAAGCGGTGGCACTCTCCGACGCGCACAGCGGACAAGCGCTGGATAGCCAGCATCCAACGGCAAAATACGTAAAGGCGAACGATCCGTCATGGACAGTCAAGCCGAACACGGTCCACCAGTATAGTTTGTACAATTCTCATAACGATGTGCTGTTTAATGACGAAGATCATCACTGGCATACGACCGCTCGCCGCTTTAATTCGCGGCTGACAGCTATCCCGAAGTTCTTCCACCGCTATTTTGGAAGCTCGGAGCTCCAGAACTTCCGTATGCAGTCGATCCGGGGCGGTGGGGATCTCGGCTTGCACCGGGAGAAGATTGTAGGGATACCGAAGCGTGAGCAACACTATAAGCTGCGCTTCCACCTGCCCATCGTGACCAATCCTGGCGTGCGCTTCATGATGGACGGGCAGTCCTATACCATGAAGGCAGGCTGGGTGCATATCTTCAATCAGGCCTGCATGCACGGCGTTGAGAACAAGGGAGACGCGCTTCGCATCCATTTAGTGTTCGACTGCTATCTCAACGACTCTATCCTCCAGAGCTTGATTGGCCCTGCAGCCCGGGCGTAAGGCATTTCGTAGAACATTAGGAGGCGGCTTGTGAACGAAGACCCCCGAAAGGTGATCGCTATCATTCCGGCCAAAGGCTACTCCCGTCGAGTCGCCCGCAAGAATATGCGGCTCTTCCATGGCAAGCCGCTGATTCACTATACCGTACAATGTGCGCTGGAAAGCCGGGAAGTCTCCGAAGTGGTTGTCTCAACAGACTCCGAGGAGATTCAGGCGTACTGCCAGCGCCTCGGGGCGGCGGTGCCGTTTCTCCGGCCGGCAGAGCAGAGCGCGGACCAGGTGCATGCCTCTGTTCCCATTTTGGACATGCTCGAGCGGTTAGGGGGTGCCGCGCGGTACGCCTACTGCGTGTCGTTGCCGCCAACATTTCCGCTTCGGCGGCCGGAGACCATTGACACCGTGGTGCGGCTCTCGAAGGCGCATGGGCGCAACGTGCTGTCTGTCACGCCAACGGGGAAAATTATCCACCACATGCGGACGATCAGCCCCGAGGGATCGTTGGTACCCGTGGCGAAGGAGGCGGTCTATAACTTCCAGACACAAGACGCGGCCCAGCTTGTGTACATTAACGGGGCAGCCTATTGTGCGCCGGTTGAAGCGCTGCTCGAGCACCGGACATTTCAATATGGGGCGCCCATCCCGCACCTGATGGACCTGATTGAATCGATGGATATTGATACAGAGGCCGATTTCCTGCTGGCAGAGCGGCTGGCGGGTGCAACCGAATCGTTTCGCCTACATGCCTAAGATCCGGCTCAGGCGTCACATCCTCATCATGATCGATCAGGTGTCGCGGGATGCCTTTAGTCAGTTGTTGACCGTTCGATACTTAAGGCGTAAGGGAGCCCGCGTGCTGATCTGCAATCAGCATACCTTAATTGCGATGTGCGAACGGTATCGCCCGGCGGTTGTTTATGCTTCGTGGCTTTTCGGTAGCCCGCTTATGGCCTATCTGGTCCGGTATGCGAAGCATGCGAAGCTGGCACTCATTGATCAGGAGGGCGGGCGGATTGGAGAGGCGCCTTTTAAACGGTCTTTTCAACGCCTAGGGGGCATGAAGGCCGAAGCAGGGCGGGCCTGTGCCAAGGTGTTTTCGTGGGGGGAAGCACAAGCTGCCTGGCTGCGCGAACTGCGTATCCTTCCGGAAGAGCGGATTGCTGTGACCGGATCGCCGCGATTCGACCCCTATCTCGTAGAGCAGCTGCGCAACAGCACACCCTATCTGGGGGTCACGCTCCGAGGAGATGCCCTGACCTCATTCCGTGGCCGCATGATGGAACTTATTTTCGAGTACGCCAAGTCTGAGGAGTCTGATGGGGTGAGTGTCGGCTATCCATCGGGAGCCCAGTATGAAGATAAGATCTGGCATGTGGTAGCCACAACCCGTTGTTTGTTCCGGGCCGCTGCGAAGTTTGCCCAACGCAGTAAGACGCCGGTTGTTTTCCGTCCAGGCCCATGGGAACAACAGCAGGAATACCAGTTTTTGACGCGCCTGATTCCCACCGCGTCTGTTCAACCTAACGTATTGCAGCACCGGTATGTCCGCGACGCCTTCGCGTTGCTCGAGGCAGCGTCGAGCATGGGGCTGGAGGGGTTGCTTGTCGGCACGCCGGTTATTTCCGTGCACGGGCTCATTCCCATGCTTCAAGAGCGATTAAGCGGAGCGGGCGGGGGAATTTCGCAAGCACCCTACATGAAGTTCTACTGGCAACCGGCTACCTTTGAAGAAGCTGTAGAACTGTTGCTGAAAGCCGAAAAGCATCAACTTCCTCCCATGCCGGCAAATGAGAGCGCAGAAGATTATTTTCGTGAGTGTCATGGTTGGCCGCGAAGCCGGCCGAGTAGTTTTGAGATTGGCGATGAGCTCCTGGCACTTCTTGACGCAACACCCACGTCGGCCCAAGCGGCTGCAGCAGTGCCTGAGTTCATGCCGCAAGACGATGTGAAGCTGGCCGTTTATCGAAACTTTCCCGGGTCCGTCAACTTCTTGAAAATGAAGGTGATTGCGCAGCAGTGGTTTTCTTCTGACCGCCAATTGTGGTTTCGCTACCACTACTACGACTGGCTCTACCCCCACCACCAGGATGTTGAGGCGACGTTCCAGGCTTTATGGCAACGTTACGAGCAAAAACCAAAAGAGGTACCCAACGAGGTGATAAACCAGCCATGCGAAATCTTGCAGTGATACCAACGGTACGACATGCAGCCAGGCGTAAGAGAGCATTGAAACCCATGCGGAGCGGCGGTCGCACGGGCAAGCAATCCGCTACACGCATTCTCTCTATCGATACGCATGCGTATTACGGTGTTGGAGCCAGCCTGACGCTTCCGCAGTTGCTTGCGGCTCGTCAGTTGCGCCATCCCAGTGTGGTCATTGATGAAGCGCTGATGTCGCAGCCTGCCATCCAAGGGCTTTTGCATAGTTGGCAAGAGCAGGGCATGCGCTTGAGCACCTGCTACCCGTCGCGTACGACGCAGGAGCCTGACTACGATTATTTAGATCAGGCAACAGAGGTTTTCCGATCCCTAGACACGGATGCTGTTATTGGGATTGGGGGAGGCAGTGCGATGGATCTTGCGAAAGGCGTGGCATTGCTCTTGCGCAACCCAGGCCCAGGTATTACTTACCGGGGCATGAATCTGGTGCAGAACCCAGGACTGCCGGTTGTGTTGATACCGACAACAGCGGGCAGCGGTTCTGAAGTTACTCAAACCGCATCTTTTATCGATCCGGCGACCAAAACAAAACTTGGCATCAATGGCCGGTATGTTGGCGCAGCTTTCTCGGTACTTGACCCTGCTTTGTTGAGCAGTTGCCCGGCGTCGGTTACGGTAGGCTCCGGCTTAGATGCGCTGGTGCATGCCATCGAGGCTGTGACAACTAAGCAAGCGCACACCGTATCTGTTTTGTTCGGGGTTGAAGCAGTCCGGCTGTTGCTGGCTTCTTTGCCGGCGGCAGTTGCGCATCCTGACGACCTTGATGCGCGGGCTGACATGCTGCTTGGTAGCCACTACGCAGGTATTGCAATGTGCAATGCAGGTGGCGGCCCCGCCAGCGGGATTTCTTATCCGCTGGGTGTCCATTATCGCGTTCCGCATGGCATGGCCGGCGGGCTCTTATTGCCACACGTCATCAGTTTTAATATTGCGCAGGGTCATTACGCCGGCTATGCGCGTATTTATGAGCGGTTACAGGTTTCAAATGCTGCGTCGCATCGCAGCGATCGGGCGATGGCGCACGTATTTGAGCAGGTGTTTTGGGATTTGTACCATCGGCTCGGCGCCCCAAAAACATTTGAACAATGGGGGGTGGGCCGCGGCGCTGTTGCTCTGTTGACTGACCTGACCATGGCACAACGCAAGGCCAACTTGGATGCGAACCCTGTGCCGTTTAAGCGGAAGCACGTGATTGCGCTGCTCCAAGCGGTCACCCGTTAACCACACGCGAATTTAAGCAGGAGAACAACCGGATGCCAGGCTATGAACTGATTGGTGCGGAAGAGCGTCAGGCGATGCTGGAGTGGTTTGATGCCAGCCAGGGCGTTATGTTTGCGCACGGTTTCGATGGGATGCGTCGGGGAGTTTTCAAAGTCCGGGAATTTGAGCAGGCGATTGCCCAGGCAGTGGGTGCGCGGCACGCCCAAGCGGTGTCATCAGGCAGCGCTGCGTTAAGCGTCGCGTTGCGGGCTCTTGGTGTGGGGCCGGGCGATGAGGTGATCACACAATCTTTTACTTTCATCGCCACTGTGGAGGCGATTCTGGAGGTGGGGGCCATCCCGGTGATTGCTGAAGTCGATGAGAGCTTCACGATGGATCCGGCAGATTTCGAGTCCCGTATCACCGCAAAGACGAAAGTAGTCATTCCTGTTCATATGGCAGGTGCAGCAGCTGACATGGGCCGTATTCTTCCAATTGTAAAAAGGAAGGGCCTGAAGGTGTTGGAGGATGCTGCGCAAGCCTTTGGCGGGACGTACCATGGAAAAGCGCTGGGTACGCTGGGTGACATGGGCATCTACAGTTTTGATTTTGCCAAGAATATCACGACAGGCGAAGGCGGGATGATTGTGACTGACCAGCAGGTGCTGTATGAGCGAAGCCGGGCCTATCACGATCACGGGCATGACTACAATCCCCGTTATCCCCGGGGGAAAGATACCCGCGAAGTAGGAGGATTCAATTTTCGCCT
>ORMF012386893.1_pt1 | contig 30309 bp, 18 predicted proteins | sample 1779871 | NCBI WGS metagenome assembly ORMF01 (sample SAMEA104232316, study PRJEB22302) | groundwater metagenome | biome: forest; feature: aquifer; material: groundwater | place: USA | collected 2011-08-07 | depth 5.4 m | reverse complement strand
TGAGAAATGGAAAATGATCTGAAGCCGCTCAAATGAGATGAAAATCACTGACATCAGAGCCACGACCGTCACGGTACCGTTACAGGCGCCGCTCCGTCATGCGAATGGTTGCCACTGGGGCCGCTTCGTACGGACGGTGGTGGAAGTCGAGACGGATGAGGGCTTGATCGGTCTTGGAGAGATGGGTGGCGGCGGCGAGTCCGCGGAAGCTGCGTTTCGCGCGATGAAATCATATCTGGTCGGCCACGATCCGGCGCGACTGGAAGAACTGCGCTTCCTGATTGCGAATCCGACTGCCTCGCTTTACAACAACCGCACGCAGATCCTGGCGGCCCTGGAATTCGCCTGCCTCGATCTCCTCGGACAAAAGTGGGGCGTGCCTGTCTCCGAGATTTTAGGAGGCCGTTTACGAGACCGGGTGTCTTTCGCTTCATACCTCTTCTTCCGTTATCCGAACCCGAAGGACGGCTCTGGTGAAGTAAGAACCATAGAACAGCTCGTTGCACAGGCGCGCGATCTGAAAGAACGTTACGGCTTCAGTTCACACAAGTTGAAAGGCGGTGTCTTTCGGCCGGAGTACGAGTTGCAGTGCTATCGCGCGCTGGCGGCTGCACTCGATGGCGATCGTTTCCGCTTCGATCCGAACGGCGTCTGGTCCACTGAGACGAGCATTTGGTTTGGCCAGCAGATCGAGGACATCCGTAACGACTATCTGGAAGATCCGGTATTTGGATTGGCGGGAATGCGCCGCGTGCGCGAGAAGGTGCGAATGCCGCTGGCAACAAACACGGTCGTCGTCAACTTTGAGCAACTCGCGGCCAATGTGCTCGACACCGCGGTGGACGTGATTCTGCTCGACACAACCTTCTGGGGCGGGATCAGACAATGCGTCAAGGCCGCGGGCGTGTGCGAGGCATTCCAGCTCGGCGTCGCAGTACACTCATCTGGTGAGCTTGGCATCCAGCTCGCTACGATGCTTCATTTGGGCGCGGTAATACCGAATCTGTCCTTCGCCGCAGACGCGCACTATCATCAGTTAACCGACGACATTATCGAGGGCGGCATGTTCAAATACGAGGGCGGCTCGATCGCAGTACCCGACAGGGCCAGGTCTCGGCGTGAAACTTGATTACGATAAGCTTAGTGAATATAGGGAACTCTACAAGCGCCTGGGTTCATACCCTTACGACCAGGACCCACTGAGGCCGGGGTGGACGCCGATCATTCCGAATGATCGCTGGGCCGATCCGACCGACGCAACGCGGCCCACTAACATTCGCCTTTGAAGATTTTACGAGTTATTGGGAAAAGGATGGAACAATGGTAAGCCTGATGGAAAACCGGGCCGCGCGAGCTGAGCTGTTAATGGACAGCTCAGAACTCAGACGTGAGGTTGAACTCGCCGTCGGAACGCCGGTGATTGATGTTCACACCCACATCTTTCCACCTGAGTTCGACGGTTTGTTTCTCCATGGTATTGATGACCTGCTAACCTATCACTATCTAATCGCTGAGACCTTCCGCTCGACTGATCTATCGCACGCGCGTTTTTGGGGAATGACCAAGGCGGAGCGAGCCGACCTCGTCTGGCAGACACTCTTTGTCGAGAATACCCCGCTCTCGGAAGCTGCTCGCGGTATTGTTTCCATCCTCGACGCATTTGGCCTTGACGCGCGATCGCCCGACCTCGCAGAGGCACGCGCCTTCTTCCGTTCTCAGGATCCGCACGAGCACCTTGATCGAGTATTGGACATTGCTTGCGTGAGCGATGTCGTGATGACTAACGACCCGTTCAATGCCCGGGAGGTTCTTCGTTGGCGCGACGGTGCAAAATCTGACCAACGCTTTCATGCCTCACTACGCCTCGACGGGTTGCTGAATGATTGGCCCAAAGCGGTCCAGACGCTTGTTGGCCATGGTCTGTCCGTAGACACGGGACTAGGCGGCTCAACCCTGGCCGAGCTGCGTCGCTTTCTTGATGAGTGGATCGCGCGCATGAATCCGCTTTACATGGCCGTGTCCCTGCCGGCAGATTTCAAATTTCCGGACGATGATGTCCGCGACCGGTTGATCCGCGAAGTTGTCCTGCCGACTGCACGAGAACACACCCTTGCCTTGGCCTTGATGATGGGTGTCCGGCGGGACGTAAATCCGGAGCTGAGAGCGGCAGGTGACGGTGTGGGGCGCGCGGACGTGACTGCCCTGGAGCGTATTTGCGCCGAGTATCCCGACGTGTGTTTCCTCGCGACTGTCTTGTCGCGCGAAAACCAGCATGAATTGTGTGTGTCTGCGCGGAAGTTCAATAACCTGATGCCGTTTGGTTGTTGGTGGTTTCTCAATAACCCGTCCATCGTTTCTGAGATCACGCGCGAACGTCTGGAACTCCTGGGAGCGAGTTTCATTCCTCAACATTCCGATGCGAGTGTACTCGAACAACTGATCTACAAGTGGCGTCATTCACGCGTCGTCATCGCTGAGTCGCTGTATGAGACATACGAGCGACTGCTGCAAAGTGGACGTGCTGTTACGAGGCAGGAAATCGTGCGTGACGTAACCCGAATGTTCTCCGGAAACTTCCGCACGTGGGTCGGTCTTCCGCAACCGTCATCTGGCACGGCTGACGATACGCTTGAAAGTTCGCGGAACGCTGAACTCCGAATCGCGGTTGAGTGAGAACAACGCGCGCGCGGCCGAGTTTGTTTTGCAGCTTGCGGGTTACCGGATCGCAATTCTCTGGTTCAGGCATTACCACAGAGTCGCATTCCATAATAGTTCCCGAGATGGTTGCCAGGTGTGTTTCTTACGTCAGGTGTGAACTCATAAGCATTCACCCAAGTCAATCACTGATCCCGGTTTGCTCGGGCCGCACTGTACTTTCATCTCGTACGACGCAACATCTGTATCGTCTCTTGCAGGTATGAATCGAAGATCGAAAGCGAGAATTGAACAACATCCGTTCGGCAAGCTGGGGGACGAATCCGTGGTTGATCTCTGCACGCTGACGAACAAGAACGGCTTGCAGGCACAGATTACAAATTACGGCGGGGTGCTGGTGGCGCTTAAAATCCCGGATGCCCGTGGGCATTTGGGTGATATCGTGCTCGGTTACGATGATCCGACGGGCTATGCGCAAGACTCGTTTTTCATTGGGGCGCTCATCGGTCGCTATGCCAATCGCATTGCCAGGGGAAAATTCCCGTTGGCAGGCGTCGAATATCAACTCGCGCAGAACAACGGCGTGAACCATCAGCACGGGGGGCCGCGCGGATTTTATAAAGTCCTATGGCAGGCGCGCGAGTTGCGCCGCGCCGATGGGGTTGCACTCCAACTCTCATACTTCAGCAAAGACGGCGAGGAAGGCTATCCCGGCAATCTCTCCGTTACGGTAACTTACAATTTAACTGATGCGAACGAATTACGAATCGAGTACGCCGCAACGACCGACAAAGAGACGATCGTTAACCTCACGAACCACTCTTACTTCAACCTTCAGGGCGCAGGTTCGGGCAATATCCTCCAACACGTGTTGCGAATTAACGCCGGCAGATTTACACCCGTTGATGAGACCCTGATACCGACTGGTGACTTGAAGAAGGTGGAGGGCACGCCGTTCGACTTCGCGCGACCGACCGCGATCGGCACCCGCATCAACGGGGATGACGAGCAGTTGCGCTTCGGAAAAGGGTACGACCACAACTTTGTTCTTAACAAGAAGGATAAAGAACTATCGCTGGCGGCTGAGGTCTATGAACCGTTGAGCGGGCGAGCAATGCAAATGTGGACGACCGAACCGGGGGTGCAGTTCTACACCGGAAATTTTCTCGACAACATCCATGGCAAGGAGGGTCAGGTTTATCACCAGCGGGACGGATTTTGTCTCGAAGCCCAGCATTTTCCCGACTCGCCAAACAGACCTTCATTCCCTTCGTCCGTGCTCAAGCCGAACGAGCGTTACACGCAGACGACCGTCTATAAGTTCATGGTCAGGGCGATGGGCGATAGACGTGCTGAGGCAATCGAGCTTTATCCGCCATAGTTCTGAGCGCAGGCCAGAACGAGCTGACGGAAAGGCAAGACCTACAGTTTCGAAAGGAGTGACATGAAAGAGTATCGCCACATCGCCACACTAATGATGCTGCTTCCGCTCGCCTGCTTGCTGTCCGGTTTGACGCAAACCGGCGCCGTTGCGGGCCCGGGGCTGCCCTACAAAGATCCTTCACTGCCCATCGAAAAACGCGTTGACGATCTGGTCTCGCGAATGACATTGGAAGAGAAGGTCTCGCAGATGATGAATGCCGCTCCGGCCATCAAGCGGCTCGACATTCCTGAATACGAGTGGTGGAACGAGGGGCTGCACGGCGTCGCCCGCGCCGGTTACGCCACCGTTTTTCCGCAGGCGATTGGGCTCGCCGCCACCTGGGACACGGATCTCATGCATCAGGTTGCAGATGTAATCTCGACCGAGGCGCGCGCCAAACATCACGAGTTCCTGCGCCATGACCAGCACGCCCGCTACCAGGGTCTGACTTATTGGAGTCCGAATATCAACATCTTTCGCGACCCGCGTTGGGGACGCGGGCAAGAGACGTATGGTGAAGATCCATATTTGACCTCGAGGCTGGGAGTTGAGTTCGTCAAAGGCATGCAGGGCAACGATCCGCATTATCTTAAAGTCGTAGCCACACCCAAACATTACGCAGTGCACAGCGGTCCAGAGCCCGAGCGCCACGCCTTCGACGCCAAAGTGGAGGAAAGAGACTTACGAGAAACCTATCTGCCTGCGTTTCGCGCGACTGTGATGGAAGCACAAGCAGCTTCGGTAATGTGTGCATACAACCGCACGGACGGTGAACCCTGCTGTGCCAACGACAGACTGATGATGGACATTCTGCGCAAGGAGTGGGGCTTTAACGGGTACGTTGTCTCAGACTGCGGCGCGATCTCTGATATTTGGAAGGGTCATAAGTTTGCTAAGTCGGAAGCCGAGGCTTCTGCCATGGCCGTCAAGGTCGGGACGGATTTGGCTTGCGGGAGAGAGTACTCATCGTTGATTCAGGCAGTAAAGAACGGACTGATAAGCGAGGCCGAGATCGACGTCTCTCTTAAACGGCTGATGACCGCACGCTTCCGTCTCGGCATGTTCGATCCACCGGAGATGGTTCCTTATGCTCGCATTCCATTTTCCGAAAACGATTCGCCCGCGCATCGCGCGCTGTCTCGCAAGGCCGCGCAGGAATCGATCGTGTTGCTCAAGAACCAAACCAACACGTTACCGCTGAAGAAGGACATCAAGACGATCGCCGTCATTGGCCCAAACGCCGATGCGCCCGAAGTGCTGGTGGGGAACTACAGTGGCCGGCCTTCCAAATCGGTTACGCCGCTGGCCGGAATCAGAGACGCAGTATCACCCAATACCAAGGTGCTCTACGCAGTAGGATCCACTTTGAGCGGCGACGCCGTCATACCTGTACCAGCTTCGTTCCTGACGTTAGGCGGGAAAGGCACGCCGACAGGTTTTAGGGGCGAGTATTTCAACAATCAAGAGTTGCAGGGCCAGCCGGCCGACGTTAGAACCGACCAGCAGGTTAACTTTGATTGGGGTCGCTATAAACCTGCGCCCCACGTAGGGGAAAATAATTTCTCAGTTCGCTGGACGGGCAAACTCACTCCGGCCGAATCAGGCGTCTACCGGTTGGGAGCGACCGCTGATGATGGTGTGCGTCTGTATCTGGATGGCCAGCTCTTGATCGATGCCTGGACGAGTAATCCAACCAAGACCGTTACGAAAGAAGTAAATCTCGAAGCCGGCCGCGCTTACGATGTGCGGATGGAGTATTACCAGTACAACCGCGAGGCGATCGCAAAATTAGTCTGGTCCTATCCGCACTTTGCTGAAAGACAGATCGACGAAGCCGTGAGGGCGGCCAGGCAAGCCGATGTGGCCATCGTGGTTTTAGGGATCTCGGCCGCGCTCGAAGGTGAGGAGATGACGGTTCGCACTGAAGGATTTCGCGGCGGCGACCGAACGGATATCTCTCTGCCGAAAGGGCAGGAAGCTTTGCTTGAGGCCGTCAACGCGACGGGCAAGCCGGTTGTGCTCGTGTTGCTTAACGGGAGCGCGCTGGCCGTCAACTGGGCCAACGAGCATGTGCCCGCCATTCTTGACGCGTGGTATCCGGGTGAAGAGGGCGGCACCGCTGTCGCCGATGTTCTGTTCGGCGATTACAACCCGGGCGGACGTCTCCCCGTCACCTTCTACAAATCCGTAGACCAGTTGCCGCCGTTTACTGATTACAGCATGCACGGCCGCACCTATCGCTACTTCAAAGGTGAGCCATTGTTTCCGTTCGGTTTCGGATTGAGCTACACGAAATTCAACTATGACAATTTGCAGCTCAGCGCCAGCAAGCTCCAGGCAGGAAAAGAACTCAGGATAACCGCCGATGTACAGAACGTCGGCAATCGGGCCGGCGACGAGGTGGTCCAGCTGTACGTCAGCGATGTTACGGCATCAGTCCCCGTGGCGATCAGGTCTTTGGCGGGAACCAATCGTGTCTTCCTTAAGCCAGGAGAAAAGCGGCGCGTCGCATTCACACTCTCTCCCACGCAGATGTCCTTGATAGATGACAATGGCAAGCGTGTGATCGAGCCGGGTGAGTTCCGCATCAGTGTTGGCGGAAGCCAACCTGGCTCTACGGGGAATGCCAACGAAAAGACTACAGGCACTGTCACGGCCCGTTTTTCCGTTACGGGAAAAGTAACCGCGGTCCCGTAACGTCGGTCAACTGCGATGCAGACACATCTCGCGAAACGCAGATAAACGGTCTATGCAGTTGCCGAGCGCTTTCTGACGAATTCGGCATCAGAGTGAAATGATCGAACAGATTTTTGGTGTCTGTTTGGTGTCTATTATTGGTGTGTCGTAATGGTTGGCGAGGCTGAGCAAGTAATCTACAATGGTCGCACTTTAAAAAAAACCTGAGCAAGAAATCCCCTAACATTTGCTTGGCAATTGACGCGCGCACAAGAATTGGCCGCTACGAAATTTACTCGCAACTCGGTGCTGGTGGAATGGGTGAGGTCTACCTGGCCCACGACACCAAGCTGGATCGAAAAGTCGCATTAAAAATCTTGCCGGATGATCTGGGAGACAGCGACCGCGTAGGTCGTTTCATCCAGGAAGCGAGGGCAGTGTCCGCGCTCAATCATCCGAACATTCTCACAATCTATGAAATTGACCAGACAGACTCAGAGCACTTCATCGCGACCGAATTTATTGAAGGCGAGACACTGCGCGCACGAATAAGGACTGCGCCGATTGAATTTGCTGAAGCGATCGACGTCGGTATTCAAGTCGCCTCGGCTCTTTGTGCGGCCCATAGCGTCGGCATTGTGCATCGCGACGTCAAACCAGAGAACATCATGCTGCGCCGCGACGGTATCGTGAAGGTTCTCGACTTTGGCATAGCCAAGCTCTCCGCTCCGCGAACGACGACTCCCACCGACAAGGAAGCGCCCACCCTTGCTCTGGTGAATACTGCAGCAGGCATGATTCTCGGCACGGCTCCATATATGTCACCCGAGCAGGCCAGAGGACTTGTGGTCGATCCGCGGACAGATATTTGGAGCCTGGGTTGCGTGCTTTACGAAATGGTTGCGGGTCGTCAGCCATTCCTGGGTGCAACCGCGCTGGATGTGCTGACCGCGATCCTCAACCATGAGCCAGACCCGCTTATGAATCAAACACCCGGGATTGTGCACGCATTGGATCGCGTTGTGAGCCGCGCCTTGCACAAGGACCGTGCCCAACGCTATCAGACTGCCGCGAACTTGCTCAATGACCTGAGAGACCTGAAGAGCCAATTGGAATCGCGAACGAGAGGGATTGCCGGTCCGACGAAAAGCGCCGACTCGCACCTTTCTCAAGACTCACCCGTAGTGGCCGTTCCCGAAAAGTCGATCGCTGTGCTCTACCTTGAAAATATGAACTCGGAAAGCGAGAGTGACTATTTCTGTGCCGGCATCACTGAGGACATCATCACCGATCTTTCAAAGATTAAGGAACTGAAGGTGGTCCCGCGGACTGACGTCCTTCCATTCCGTAACAAGGAGGTAAACACGCGGCAGGTAGGTGAAGCTCTACGCGTAAATTACGTCCTGGAGGGGAGTGTGCGAAAAGCGGGCAATAAGATCCGCATCACAGCACAACTGGTCAACGTGCGAGATGGTTATCAACTTTGGGCCGAACGGTTCGATCGTTTGGTCGAGGACGTATTTGATGTCCAAAATGAAGTTTCTCAAAAGATCGCGGATGCCCTGAAGATCTCCCTCACGGAATCGGAGAGACAATTGCTGGCAAAGAAACCTACGGATGATCTGAAAGCCTATGATTTCTACATGCGGGGCAGAGAACTTTTGTATCGAAAGGGCAAGCGGAACACTGAACATGGAATTCTAATGTTTGAAAATGCCCTTGATATCGATCCGGGCTTTGCCTCTTCTTACGCCGGACTAGCCGAGGCATATTCGTACATGTATGAATGGTACGATGGAAATCCTCTTTGGCTTGGCAAGGCGATCGAGATGGATCAAAAAGCGCTCACTCTCGATCCTGGTTCGTTCGACGCTCAGTTTGGTATTGCGATGGTTTACTTCCATCAGAGAAGGTTCTCGGAATCGAAACGAACAATTGAGGGAATTCTCAAAGAAAGTCCCGAGTACTATCCGGGTTACCTGCGGTTGGGAATGATTGCAGAGCTGTCAGGCGATCTTGATAGCGCACTTCGGCACTATCGCCATGCCGCCGAATTGAAACCGCACGATGAAGATGCCTGGAGATTTCTCGCTGGGATTCACCGCAGACTGGCTCACGTCGAAGCCGCCGAGGACGCTGCCCTAAAAGTTATTGAGGTCACCTCACGAAAGCTCGAGGCGAGTCTTGAGGACGTTATTGTGATGAGCCGGCTGGCAGAGGCGTATGCGCGGTTCGGAGGTGCGGAAGAAGCACATGCGACGCTCAAACGAGTCTTTGAACTGGAGCCGAATGACGGCCTGGCAATGTATAACTGTTCCTGTGCATATGCTCTGCTCGGAGAAAAGAAAGCAGCGCTCTTTTCACTTCGGCGCGCTTTTGAGAATGGATTCAGAACGGTAGCGCACTGGGTCAAAAATGACAGCGCTTTCGATTTGATGCGCGGTGATGTAGAGTTTCAACAACTGATTGCTGAATTGCAGTAGTTTGAGCTTCGTACTTCGTACTTTGAATTTCAAAGCGTCACTGATACGTTCACAGTACAAAGTTCAAAGCACTAAGCCCCAAGTACAAAGTTATGGAGAACGTCAATGCCCAAATACGTTATTGAGCGAATGGTGCCGGGTGCCAGCAAGATGTCGCCATCGGAGTTGAGAGCGCTGTCGATGAGGTCGTGCAATGTGCTGAACAAGATGGGGCCTCAGATTCAATGGGTTCAGAGCTATGTAACCGACAATAAGATTTATTGCGTCTATATCGCTCCCAACGAGGAACTCGTACAGGAGCATGCTCGCCTGGGAGGCTTTCCAGCTAACCATGTCGCGCAGGTCAAGACCATTATCGATCCGACAACCTCTGAGGACTGACTTGAAAACCCATGGACCTTCGATCAATCCAGAAACCTCTGAAGGAAAAATACCGCGGCGATCCGAACAGCTCACGCATCACTCTCAAAGCTCATAGTTCTGAATCCGATACTCCGATCGCCTGCTCTGTAGCAGTCGGTGAGAAACTCATTCAGGCACAGGCTCATCCTGGTGTTGGAGGACCAGGGACGGCCGCTTGTTCCGGTGACCTTTTGCTGGGTGCTCTGGCGGCTTGTGCACAGCTTACTTGCCAACTGGTCGCAGTGGCGTTGGGAATCCATGTTGAGCACATTCGAGTAGACGTGGAAGGAGAGATGGATCTCAGCGGCACACTGGGGATTTCGAAGGACGTGCCCGTCGGTTTTCAAAACATTCATGCCACGTTCGACATAAGCGCGCCGCAGGCTACGCCGGAACAACTGGCCGCGCTGAAAGACAAAACAGAACAGTATTGTGTGGTGATGCGAACTCTGCAGGAACCTCCAGCAATTAAGTCGAGTTGGTTAGTCAGTCAGCCTTGACCTCTTACGGTCTCCCACCGGTGCGTCAATACTCAACGCGTTCGATAACTGCGACTGATTTGTTTGGCCGGAATACTCACGGTGTACCGCTCGCCGCTGGTGTCGACAGATAGCTTCATGAAATTTCCCTGACATGCTTCTGCTTCATTCGCGATGTAGCCGGACATCGTATTGTCCGTATCACTGGTGCGCACGTTGCGATGCAGTTGATAGATGCCTTCGATCCCTTTCAAGCTTTTCAACGTGGAGAAGGTGCGCGCTTCACCGCCTTTACGCGGACCATCATTAATGATAGCGACGCGAGGGTCGATGGCGCGGACGAACGTCGGGTTATTACTCAGGTCAAGGCCATGATGATCGACCTGATAGACATCGATGACACGGATTACATTACCTGGACAGGCAAGCCTGTTTTCGATGTTCCATGTTAAGTCGCCCCCATCGAAAAACTTGAAACGTCCGAAAGTGAGTAAGAGGCCGAGGCTGTTTGCGTTATCTGTTTTGTCTTCCGGTTTCGATTCGAAATCCGCGCCGCACGGCCGAACCTGGGGCAGGCTGGATTTTTCACCCAACACCATACCGCCCGCCGCCATCACGCGCACCTGCAAACGAGGCGCGAATCTTGGCGACCGCAAACTGATCTCGTCGCCCGGTTTCAACGTGACTGATTTTCCCTGCGTTGTCTGTCTGTAGGCCTCGATCAATTCCGCCTGCATGTCAGAAGCAATTGTCGCCGGCAATCCGTGGTCGTAATAGTTCTTGATCGGAACCAACTTGGCCAAAGCTGCGACGCCGCCTACATGATCCAGATGCCAGTGTGTAACCAGGCAATGATCGATCTGTTTCAGTCCGGCAACATCAATCACCACATGCGCTATCCGTCCCGCATCACGTTCGCCCGGAAACCCCGTGTCGACCAGCAGCGACTGCCCGGCCGGCGTGACGATGAGGGTGGCCGCGCCGCCTTCCACGTCGATGAAGTAAATGTCGAGGGTCCGGGGCGCAGCTTTGATTGTCAGTGGAGAGCCAAGAGATATCAGGGCGGCGAGGACGAGTGGCGCGTAGTGTTTTGGTTTCATTGAGGTACTCCGTGATGATGTCAGACAAACTCTAGTTTGGGTGGCACAGTTTATGATTTTGCTCTTGCAGAGCCAGGCCGCTCGCGTCTTGCGCCCTTTGCGCCTGCTGGAGATTCACGCTTAGGCGAAAAGGAGTACTGCTCTCACTTTGACCATTCCTTCCACTGTTACCAATAGCCGGCGCAATTTAGCACATTGTCCGACAATGGCGTCAAATCTTTTTCTCGCCGACCAAGCGAAATTCAAGCCCATTGGGTCGCCAGCAAACACTGATTTCTTTTGACTCAGCCGTTGCTTAGGGATGGCTTCCAATCGCCTGAGTTTGATTCTGGCAGAAAGCTGAAGATCTCTGTAAGATGCAACTCGTTAACAGGGGAAGAAGAAAAGCATGCCAGTAACCCTTGCCGATATCGCGCGTGAAGTAGGTGTCTCGAAGATGACCGTTTCGCGAGCGATTAACAACAATCCGCTGATCAGTCCAGAAACCCGCGAGCGCGTTCTGGAAGTCGCGCGCCGGATGAACTATCAGCCCAATCAGCATGCGCGCGCGCTGGCGACCAACCGCTCATACTTGATTGGTTTAATTGTTCCCGACTTGATGAACCTCTACTTCGCGGAAGTAACGCGCGCTATCGAGTCCGTCACCCGGCCAGCCGGCTTCCAACTCTTGATCTGTAGCTCTGATGAAAACGTCACTCGTGAACTTGAGGAAGTCGAGACGCTCTTGCAGCGCACGGATGGTCTCATTATTAGCTCTGTGTTTCCGCCGACCGACACTAAGGCTTATCGAAAAATGCTCAACGACGGAGCAAAGATGGTGCTGGTCGACCGAACCATGAAGCAATTGGCGTGTCCCGCGGTGGCCACCGACAATGTGCAGGTGGGCAGAGTGGCGACTGAACACCTCATCCGGCTGGGCCATCGGCGCATTGGACACTTGCGCGGCGATGGCTCATCGGTCAGCGCCGAAAGATTCGAGGGCTACAAGCAAGGTCTAGCCAAGCGCAAACTGCGATTTGAGAAGAGTTTGGTCAGGCAGTGCGGTCTTCTGGAATCCGAAGGATACGAAGCAATGCGTTCGTGGCTGGCCGAGTCTGACGCCCCGGAAGCAATTTTCGCCGTCAACGATCCCTCGGCAATCGGGGCGATGCAAGCCCTCGAGGAAGTAGGCTTGCGGGCCGGCAAAGACGTAGCATTAGTGGGCGCGGGCAACATACATTATGGGGCGATGCTACGCGTGCCGCTGACCACTATCTCCTGGTCACGTCGCGATATGGGTCAGCACGCCGCGAACTTGTTGATTCAATTGATCGAGGGCAAATCGAATAATGCTCAGCCGCAACAGATCATTCTGCCGCTTGAACTGATCATCCGCGATTCTTGCGGAGCAAGGGCGAAGGCCGCCTTTGGAACCCGGGCAGCGAGTTAACGATTGATTTTTTAGGGGGCCGGACTTCTACTGATCAAGGGGGGTGAGGATTAGTTCAACTTCGCTGATCTTGCCGTTCAGACTTTTTTGCGCATAGCCAAGTTCTGCCCCGCCAGAAATGATGTGGTCCACTCCCGTGGTAAACGTCGCTTCGGAAGCAATAAACAAACAGAGACGTCCAACCTCTTCGACGTATCCCATTCGACCCAACAGTTGAGCTGCTTCTCCTTCGGCCCGATACTCTTGCGGATCCGGAGCAGCATCGATTGCTTCCTGCCATAACGGCGTAAAAATGTTACCGGGTGAAACGGAGTTCACGCGCACACCATTGGGCGCCTCATCGACCGCCAGCGCTTTTGTGAAAGCAGTGATGGCGCCTTTCGTTGCAACGTAGGTCGTCGCGTGGCGCTGACCGATTGAAGCCACCAGACTCGACATATTAATGATGTTGCCTTTGGTCTGTCTCAAATAGGGAAGCGCTAATTTGCTGGCGGTGAAGATGCTCACCAGATTAAGTTCGAGCAAGTCGCGGAATTCCTGAACTGAAAAATCGTCAATCGACTTGTGCGGCGGGTGCCAGCCGGCATTATTGATTAAACAATCAATGCGGCCATGACGCGCAATCGTAGCGTCGATCAAATTACGAATGTCCTCGGTTCTGGTGACGTCGCAGTAGACGAACAAAGCGTCCCCACTCCCTTGACCCTTTGCTGCTTCGTCTAAAGCCGCTGCCACCCCCGCGCCTTCATTCTGGTCGTTACAGCAGATGACAACTTTGGCGCCAGCGAGAACAAATTGTTCCGCACAGCCTCTGCCGATGCCGCTGCTGCCGCCGGTGATGACGACAACCTTGTCTGCGTAAGCCACGTTATGCATTTGAAGTCTCCATCGGCGCCAGGTTCCTGCAAATCACGCGACGATCTGATAAGGAGATTTATACCCAAAGTCGCAAGCATTCAAGCCGCCGGGCGCTAATCGAGCTACTGTTCATATGTTGGCGCGATTAGATCGCGATAGCCAAAATTCTCAACCAGGTTATCCAAAAGTCCAGATCAAGAACCCATTTTCAGGGCGAGGCGGGAGTCTAGCACAAAACAACTGTTAGCGGTAAAAATAATGCTTGTTATCGGTAACAGAATCAATTATAGTGTGCCCGCTTTTCGTATGGCGGTTCCGGTTTGTGGTGCTTATCGGATCCGCTGGTGGTCAAGATCGAGAGCAACTACCGCAATTATTCGTCGGCTCAGGAAACTCTGTTAAATCGGTTAGGGAAAAATTTTGGTTAGGCTGAGGGAACTCTACTTTAGGAGGAGCGCGCGTAAGCTTGCAGCTTCACAGTCAGCTTAATTTCCACGTTAGAGTTGAGGTCGGTCCGCGGGCAGATCTTTTCTGTTTCTCTAAATCAACGGTATCGGCACCGCACACCGCGAATAATAAAGGAGATGAAGCATGGAATTCACCAAAACATCAGCACCGTCGCTGTCCGGTAACGCTCTTAGCCTTGCCCCTCACTGGTCAAGGCTATTTTTAACCCTGCTTGTATTGGCTCTCCTGACTTCAGCGGCAGCCGCGCAAACCATCACAGGCACAGTCGGCGGCATCGTAACCGACGCAAACGGCGCAGCGATTCCGGGCGCCACCGTGACGTTGGTAGGCGAGCAGAAGGGCGACACGCGCACCCTCACGACGAACGATTCCGGCAGATTCACTTTCACTGCGGTTCAACCCGGAAACTATGCGCTCAAGATTGAGCAAAAGGGTTTTCAGAGTCTTGAGCAGAAGAGCGTGGTGCTGAGCGCGAACGAAACCCTCGCGCTGGGCGAGCTGAAGCTACAACCCGGCCAGGTGGCTGAAATGGTGACAGTCACCAGCACGGGGCCAATTGTCGAAAAGGAGAGTAGCGACCTAACCGCGCGGCTAACCGCTGACCAGATCAGTCTAATCTCCACTAAAGGGCGCGATATCACTTCGCTGCTCCGCTTGATCCCAGGCACAACCAATGACGATGACATCGAAGCAGTAGGTGAGGGCTTTGGCACCAACTTACCCAACATCTCCGGGCAACGCGGCCGTTCGACGGTAACCACGATCGACGGTCTCAACGCGAGCGAACCCAGCGGCAGTAACAAAATCAGCATGACCATCAATCAGGATGCGGTTGGTGAAGTCAAAGTGCTGCGCAATAACTACGCGGCCGAGTACGGCAACAACGGCGGCGCCATGATCAATATCGTCTCGAAGGGTGGCGGAAAAGAATATCGCGGCACTGTCTACTACTTCGTTCGAAACGAATCGCTCAACGCCACTCCGTTTTTCATCAATCAGCAGAAGTTGCCGAAGCCGCTCTATCGTCACAAGATTCCCGGCTTCAACTTTGGCGGGCCATTGCCGCTGCCGCGCTTTGGCGAAGGTGGGTCTACTCTGATAAGGAACAAATCATTCTTCTTCATCTCTATGGAGAAACCGCACACAATCACGCCCACTGATCCAGTCACGGTAACGGTGCCAACAGCTTTGGAGCGGATTGGTGACTTCTCAAAATCATTTGGCTCGAACGGTCAACCGGTAACTATTACAGATCCGCTGACTAATGCGCCGTTTCCCGGTAACATCATTCCCGGCGCTGGAGGTCCGGGGTGTGGTGTGACCAGAACTTGCATTAACAGGAGTGGCCAGGCGCTGCTGAATTTCTTCCCGCTACCCAATTCACCAATTGGAACTAATCCTGGCCGCTACGTTTTCCAGAAAAGTGTGGACGTGCCAAAGCATAGTTATTTGATCCGCTTTGATGTGAAGCCGACGAACAATGACAGCGTTTACTGGAAAGCCCAGTGGTGGACCTCGGATAACGAAGGGCTCGGCACCTCTGGATGGCCTGGTGGAGATGGAAATCGTTGGGGTATCCTCTCGCATTATCTTTATAAGGATAACGGCTGGTCGGCCAACTGGGTCCATATTCTCAATTCGAGCATGGTAAATGAGTTTAATTTTGGCATGCGGCACGATTCGGAAGGCTTCATACCTTCGACTGGGGTCGTCGAATCTCTGCAAAGATCCGCGCTTAACTTTACGGCCCCGCAACTGTTCCCTCAGAACAATCGCCTTGGCACGATTCCCAGAGCTACCGGCTGGTCCGGCATCGCGGGAACGCCCGCTAACATTAACTGGCTTGACCGTTGGGGCGAGACCGGCAATGATTACATAAAGCCTTCCTTCAACGATAATTTTTCGGTCATTCACGGGAACCACAGCATAAAGTTTGGCGGGTATTTCGAGCGACTGCTGAACAGTGAAGCGCCGGGCGGACAATGGTCCGGCGTTTTTAATTTTGATAACAACACCAGCTTTACGGCATCCCTGGGAGCTACCAACTTCCCGTATGCGAACGCACTGGCGGGTAACTTCAGAACCTACACCGAGTCCAGTGCCCGGCCGTTCACTAATCTGTTAATAAAGACTCTGCAGTGGTATGCGCAAGACGAGTGGAAAGTTAATCGGCGATTCACTGTCAACTATGGAATGCGCTGGATATATGCTTCGCCGTTCACTCAGTTTGATCAGCAAGGCTCAAACTTCGACCCGAGACTTTTCAACCCGGCTAAGGCGCCGCTCCTCTATATGCCTGCCTGTACAGTTGCCCTAACGGCTGCTGCATGTCCTACCGCCAACAGGCGGGCGTTCGATCCGCGCACCCCAGGCGTACTCTTAACAAATGTCAATCTGGTCGGCACGTTCGTTAGGAACCCGGACGGTACGGTCGCCGGTGATTTGAACAATGGCCTCGCCCTGGGAAATGATCCTAATACTCCAAAGGGGTATAGAAAAACAAATGCGGTGAGTTGGGAACCACGTGTCGGTTTTGCCTATAGCCTTAATGACAAGACCGTGCTGCGCGCGATGGGCGGGGTTTACCACACCGTGCGCGTCGGCGGCGGCACGACGGGCGGTAATTTGGTTAATAACCCGCCGGTGAACCGGTCGTTTTCAGTCGGTCCGTGCGCCGGCTGCAATATTGACAACCTTGCAAATGTCATCGGCGGGGCGCTGACCTCTCCGAGCAATCTTAATGCGGTCGAAGTGAATTCGAAGAGACCGACAATCTACAACTTTCAGCTTGGCGTCCAACGGGATGTCGGTTTCAAGACCGTCGTAGAGGTTAGCTACGTCGGATCGCTCGCGAGGCACCTGGGAGAGCGGCGCAACATAAACCAGGTTCCCGACAACGCTCGTTTCATCGATCTGAACCCCCTGGGTGTCAACTGTAGTCTCACCGTCAATCAGGCCTGTACGCGAAACCCCTTCTCTACTGCAAACCAAAATGGGCCGCATACCACGGGCGTGTTGGGCGACAATTTCCTACGGCCCTATAAAGGTTACGCTGATATAACTCTCGCCACGTGGTCCGGCACTTCAAGCTACAACGGACTACAAATCCAGGCGAATCGTCGGTACACGCACGGTTTTCAGTACGGTGTGGCTTACACCTGGTCGAAGACCTTTGACTATTCGAAAGACGATGACTCGGGTGATGTAAATTACGGCCGGCCCTACAAGGCATTTAACTACGGCCCGGCCGACTTCGATCAAAAACATATATTCACAGTCAATTACATCTATGATGTGCCCGCGCTCAGTCGTCACTGGAAAAACAAGGTGGTCAAACTCCTGTTTGACAATTTTCAGATTTCCGGCACCACGTCGTACGCCACCGGCAAACCAAAGACGTTCGGCACCGGCACCGGTTTGAACTGGAGCTACAGTGGCGCTTCTTACACGATAAGTAATGGGCAAACGTACCTTCCGACTGGCACTCCATGCGCGCCGGGATTCGTTATTGCGCCGGGGTCTTCAACAACAGCTGGAGCTAATGTGACGTGCACGTGGACCGGCATAACGGACTTCACCGGCGGTGACATAAATGCGCGACCAGTCGTTATTTGCGATCCGAACAAAAAGATCGGCACCACGGATTCGACCGGATTAGCATACGCGATCAATCCCGCCTGCTTTGCCAAACCCGGCATCGCCGGTAGTATCGGTGGTTTGCAGCGAAATCTGCTTCGCCTGCCTTCGATCTTCAACTCTGATCTGGCCTTTTTCAAGAACATCAAGCTCGGAGAGAAGCGTGAAATTCAACTCCGCTGGGAGGTTTACAATATTTTCAATCACACGAACATCAGCGACATTAACGGCTCAATGACGTTCGCGCCCAACGGGGCGGTGGCAGCTCTTGCAGCCGGAGGAACCTGTCCGGCGGGAACCGCAGTTGTATATTCGGCAGGAACATTCGGTACGACCGCGGCTCCTGCCCGGTGCGCAGCCAGCACGTTGGGTCAGATTTCTCAAACGAACGAACAGTTCGGTGCGCCGCGCACCGCACGTTCGCCACGCGTGATGCAGGGTTCGATAAGGATCAATTTCTGAGCGCAGCCGGTCGAGCAGGCTCGACCCACGGCGCTTTTGTGCGGCACGGATGTAGTCAACCTAACCAGGGGGTCAAGAAAGTACACGCGCTGAATCTGCTGTTACCCGCGGGTTCAGTGCGTGAACTTTCGTTGGACGAACAATCGAGTCACGAACATGAATCAAATATCAAGACGCAATTACCTTAAGCTTTTAGGCGCTGGTGCGGCCGTCGCGGCTTCCGCTCCCACATCGTTCGCAACCTCAGCGTATTTTGAGGAGCTCACGCAGCAACCAAAACCGCCTGCCGAATCCCCGGCCATCATCGCCGACCGCGAGCGCCGCATGAAGTGGTGGCACGAAGCAAAGTTCGGCATGTTCATTCATTGGGGCCTTTACAGCATTCTCGGCCGGCATGAATGGGTGATGGAGATGGAGGGCATTCCGGCCACTGAATATCAGAAGCTCGCAGCGCAGTTCAAACCAAAACCAAACTTCGCACGCGATTGGGCCCAGCTGGCAAAGCGCGCCGGCCAGCGATACATGGTGATGACGACCAAGCATCACGAAGGCTTCTGCAACTTTGATACAAAGACAACCGACTACTGTGCGCCCAAGCAAGGACCGGGACGCGATCTGGTACGAGAGTATGTCGAAGCGGCACGCGCCGAAGGGTTACGGGTTGGTTTTTACTATTCGTTAATGGACTGGCATCATCCGGACGGCGCGCGTTGTGCGACTGACGAAGCGGCCCGCCGCCGTTTTGTTGATTACATTCACACACACATCCGCGAACTGCTGACCAACTATGGAAAGATCGACATCCTCTGGTATGACGTCTCCTGGCCTCTGGATGCGAAGGGCTGGGAATCTGAGAAGATGAACGAGATGGTTTTCAAGCTCCAGCCGGACATCATCGTCAACAACCGCAACAAACTGCCTGGCGATTTCTCGACGCCCGAACAACGAATCGAAGCCGCCGAGGCCGGTCGCGCGTGGGAAAGTTGCATGACGATGAATGACTCGTGGGGTTATCACCGGACTGATGATGCCTGGAAGACTCCGAAACAGGTTATTCGTAACCTGATCACCTGCGCGCACGACGGCGGCAATTATCTTATTAATATCGGACCGAAGCCCGACGGTTCGATCCCGGAAGAGTCCGTTCAGATTCTGAGCACCGTTGGTCGTTGGATGGACAAAAATGGTGGTTCGCTCTATGGCGCTGACATTTGTCAGCCTCGTCGCTCGCGCAATGGCAGCTTTTCTCGCAAGGGCGATACGCTTTACCTGCATGTTCACTTTTGGCCGGGCGGAGGTAATAACCTGGCCTTCGCCGGCCTGCGAAACAAGGTCAAGTCCGTGAAGCTTCTGGCCAGCGGACAAGCGGTTGATTTTGAGCAAGACGATTATCATGTTCGTTTTAAGGGCCTCCCCCAAAAAGCGCCCGACGACACCATCACGACACTGGCCATCGAGTGTGACTCAGAGCCAAAGCAGGAAGAACTATTCGTTCGCAGAAGAGAGCGCGGGCAGGTTTAATGGCGGACGGATTTACGCGACGCGAAGTTCTCAAGGCTGCGCTGGCTTCGCCAATCGTCGCCGCAGCCTCGCAACTTGTTCTGGCGCAAGACAAGTCAGTACAACCTGGCCCACTGGCCAGGGCTCCAGGGAAAGTTGTCGCTGTCGATGGTTCTGACGCCGCAAAACAAGTTCAATTAGTAAGACAATGGCGCGGATCGCTCTGCAATTCGCGATTGATCAATCGTGGACGCCGGCCAGTCCGCATCAAAGAAGTCGTCCTCTTCGACATTCCTTTGACTCATCCGCCTGAAACCAAACTCTACGGAGAGGGCTTCCAGATGCTGACGCAGACGGGCGGCACGCTCGGCCAGCCGGTGAACTACAGCCAGTACATTGACGCGCAGCATTACAAGTTGCCGGCGCCGTCAGATGCGCGCGTTTTTTACGGCATGATGACGATGACACCGCCGAGCGGCATGCTTGAGGTTCTGGCGTTCACCTCGTCACGCCGATTTGACGGGCACTTCTATTTGCGGAATTCATCGCTACAGGTCGTCGTCGATACGGAAGGGCTCGCTCTGAAGCCCGGTGAATCGTGGAGTCTGGAAGAGTTTTCTTTTAAGGCAGGATCAGATCGCGCGCAACTCCTGGCTGAATTGGCCGGGCGCCTCGCGACCAACCATCCACCAATTCTGGGCAAGACTCCGCCGACCGGCTGGTGTTCGTGGTATTACTTCGGCCCTCGCGTCACGGCGCAAAACGTGCGGGACAATTTGAACTTCATCGCGAAGAACGCGCCCCAACTTAGATACATTCAGATTGACGATGGGTATCAACCGGCAATGGGCGACTGGCTGGAAACCGGAGCCGCCTTTGGCGGGAACGTACAGGCAGTTCTGAAAGAGATTCGCTCGCGCGGATTCGAGCCGGCCATCTGGGTAGCACCTTTTGTCGCCGAAGAAAAATCGCATCTGTTCCAGCAACATCCGGATTGGTTTGTCAGAGACGCTGAAGGAAAGCCGCTGCGGTCCGATCGCGTGACGTTTGGCGGCTGGCGACACGGCCCCTGGTATGCACTCGACGGAACACATCCCGAAGCGCAGAAGCATCTGGAGACGGTGTTTCGCACCATGCGCCGTGAATGGGGCTGTACCTACTTCAAACTTGACGCAAATTTCTGGGGTGCAATTCATGGCGGACACTTTCATGATCCGCGCGCCACCCGGATCGAAGCCTACCGACGCGGGATGCAGGCAATTCGGCGTGGGGCGGCGGACGGCTTCATCCTCGGCTGCAATCATCCGCTCTGGCCATCGCTGGGATTGATTCATGGCTCGCGCAGCTCAAATGACATCAAGCGAACATGGGACCGAATTAAGAGCACCGGGCGTCAGAACCTGAGCCGCAACTGGCAGAATGGACGCTTATGGTGGAACGATCCGGACGCGATTTGCCTGCTGGGCGAGCTGCCGCTTAATGAATTTCAATTTCCATGCAACGGCAATCTATGCCTCGGGAGGAATGATTCTGTCCGGCGATGATCTTACGAAGATATCGCCCGAGCGTCTGGAGATGTTAAGGAAACTGTTGCCGCCAACAGGCGTCGCCGCAGAGTTCGAAGATGATTTGCTGAGAGTCGGGACCATTAAGCTCCATAACGCCCAGATGTTTTGCCTATTCAATTGGAGCGACGAATCGCAGTCGTTTCGATTCAAGCTGCCCCGCTTGAGCGAAATTACCGACTATTGGACAGGAGAAAAGTTCGGAAAGCGCGAGGGCTGGTTCACCGTCAACGACGTGTCTCCGCATAGCGCGATATTGATGAAGGTTGTCTGAGTTTTGGCTCGGACAGAATTCAGTTTGTCGAAGCCACAGGAACGAGATGTCTATAACCGAGTATCTGTCTGACGCGGCTGTGCCGCCTGATGTGCGGAAAGGCTCCGCCTTTCCGGCGGCAATTGTCTCAGTTCAGCAGCGAGGCTGCGCCTCGCTACCAGCGCTCGAGGCAGAGCCTCCTCGGAATTCAGGTATGACCATGACGGAAAGGCAAAGCCTTTCCGCACATCGGGCGGCAAAGCCGCTGGGGGTGTGCGAAAGAGCGGGCAAAGGGATACGCTTTCGCAATTGGGGAGCGATTGTTCTGATCGCCTCGGCTTGGTCTGCGAGCTTCGCGCAACACGCCTCCGATCCTCCGCGTGTGTTTTTAATGAACGCGCAGAAGTTGGCCGAGACCAAACAGCGCATTCAATCAGGCGACAAATCCTTCGCGCTCCCTCTGATCAAACTCGAGAGCGACGCGCACAAAGCTCTTCAGCAGGAACCGGTGTCAGTCGTCACCAAACAATCAACTCCACCGAGCGGCGATAAGCATGACTACATGAGTCAGGCGCCGTACTTCTGGCCTGATCCACAGAAGCCGAACGGTCTGCCCTACATGCGGCGGGATGGTGAGCGTAATCCGGAGATCAATAAGCTTACCGACCATCACACGCTGGATCAGATGGAAGCGGCCGTGCGGACTTTGGTGCTCGCGTATTACTTTCGAGGCAACGAAGAGTACGCCGCGAAAGCTACGCAACTCCTGCGCGCGTGGTTTCTGGATCCGGGAACCCGTATGAATCCGAACCTCGAATACGCCCAATTCATTCCCGGCCTGAACACTGGACGAGGGATTGGGTTGATCGAGACGCGTGGCCTCGCTGATGTCGTGGATGCAATAGGTTTGCTGGCCGGCTCAAAGGCTTGGAAGGCAACGGATCAGAAAGGACTCGAGGATTGGTTCAGCAAGTTCCTGCAATGGACGCTTGAAAGCAAGAACGGTCGTGAAGAAAACGCGGCAAAGAACAATCATGGAACTTATTATGACGTGCAGGCGATATCGTTTGCGCTTTTCCTGGGAAAGAAAGATCTGGCAAAGGAGATCGTTGAGACGGCGAAACAAAAACGAATCGCTCTGCAAATCGAACCTGACGGCCGCCAGCCTTTGGAACTGGCGCGCACGAAAGCCTGGAGCTACAGCAATGGAAATCTTGACGGCTTAATGCTGCTCGCGCGTCTGGCAGAGGACGTCGAGGTTGATTTGTGGAACTATCAAACAAAAGACGGGCGCAGCATTCGGCGTGCGCTGGAATACCTGTATCCGTTTGCCGTCGGGGATCAGAAGTGGACCTACCAACAGCTCGGCGGCTTTGACGGACGGTCTTTGTTTCCATTGGTGCGTCGCGCTGCCGAGCATTACAAGGACGGAAAACTAAAAACAATGACGACCAGAATTCCAGCGCTTGATCCGTCTAGTCGCGAATGGCTGGTGGCGGCGAACTGAGCTTAGTACTTGACCTGCTTCGGTCTTGTGGCCCTGGCGTTGTTTGGTGTGAGTTAGTGGATCGTAACGCTCGCGGCAAAGAACGATCCACTAACTCACACGAAAAGAGACGATTTAGGATCGGCTGTTCAGCAAAGCAACGATCATTTTTGGAGAGAAGGGAATGCAGGGAAGCAAACTAATCGGAACCATTCTGGCTGGGATCATGCTGTCTCAGCTTAGTAGCGTTGTGGCTACAACCGGATCTGCCCAGACACCAGTTCCTGACACGGATTGGTCTAAAGCTGTCGTCGAGTCAACGATCAAGCGTTTTCCTACGGCTGAGTCGCTGAAGGGATGGGGCTATGCGAAGTCTCTCTATCAATATGGCGAGTACCTCGTCTATCTGCGGACCCGTGATCCGCGTTATCTCGATCACGTAAAGGCCTGGATTGATCTGCACATCGATGACAATGGGGTAATCAATCGGCCAATCAACTCACTCGATTACATGCTGCCGGGAAATCTTCTGCTCATCCTCTACAAAGAAACGAAGCAGGAGAAGTATCGGCTCGCCCCTGAAAGTATTCGTAAAGTCTTCGATACCTATCCACGCACGAAAGACGGCGGCTTCTGGCATGCCAACATACCCAGCCGGTCCTGGCAGCTCTGGGCTGACGGCGTCTTCATGTCGTTACCATTCCTGGTTCGCTATGGTCAGATGTTCGGCGACAGCACTTACACAAATGCCGAAGCGACAAAGCAAATGCTCATCTACTACAAGCATTTGAATGATCCAGCAACAGGTTTGCTATGGCACGCATATGATGAAAGCGGGGCCCAACCCTGGGCCAATCCGACGACACATCAGTCGGGGTATCACTGGGGTCGGGCGTTCGGCTGGTATGCGATGACCTTGATTGAGCTGCTGGACGTTTTGCCAAAGAACCAGCCGGAGCGAGCGGAGTTGATTGCGATCATCAACCAACTGGCTAAGGCTTTTGAGAAGTATCAGGACCCAAAGACCGGGCTTTGGTACCAGGTTGTGGATAAGGGCGGGACGACCGGTAACTGGCTGGAAACCTCCAGCTCATCAATGTACACATACATGATGTGGATGGGCGTGAAGCGTGGCTATCTACCAAAGCACTACGCGGCCGTGGCGCAGAAGGGTTACCGCGGAGTGCTCACAAAACTTTCGCTGGGCGCCGATGGAATGACCAATCTAATCGACATCAGCGAAGGTACCAACGTCAGCGACCTTGCTTACTACTTCGCGCGCAAACGAAACGAGAATGACTTTCATGGCCTCGGCGCGTTTTTGATCATGAACGAGCAGTTGGGCGCCGCCAGTGTGAATTTCAAACCGAGGCCTTTGAACTGGAAAGCGAATTAATATGGAGTGCGCCGGCAGAGCGAAGCGGCGACGGCGCTTTGGAATAAGGGTCAATCATTGAGAGCTATGAGAATTAGAATGCTGACATTTGCTGGTTGCGCGGTTTTAGCTGCTTCACTTGCCTGGCTGGCGCCTGAGTTGGTCGTAACGCGGGCGCAACGCGTCCCGTCGGGCGCTCGCGTCGATGCGGCTTACAGCGTAAGAACTTTTGGCGCCAAAGGGGACGGCAAAACACTTGATACTCCCGCCATCAACAGAACGATCGACGCGGCCGCCAAAGCTGGTGGCGGCACTGTATTCTTTCCGGCGGGAGACTATCTCTCAGTTTCGATTCATTTGAAAAGTAACATCGCACTCTATCTAGATCATGGCGCGACGATCGTGGCAGCGACACCGTCCGCAAACGTCAAGTATGACCTGCCTGAACCGAATGAGTGGGACGCCTATCAGGATTTCGGTCACAGTCACTGGCATAACAGTCTAATCTGGGGAGAGAACCTCGAGAACATTTCGATCCTCGGCCCCGGCCGTATTTGGGGCAAGGGCCTGGTACGCAGCGGTGCCCAGTCGCGGACGAAAGAACAAAACGATGCCCTGGCTAAAACTCCAGCGCCTCCAAACGCCGGTCCATTCGGATATCCAAATCCGCGTGATGCTGTAGAACCGGGCTGGGGTAACAAGTCGATCAGTCTGAAACTCTGCCGCAACGTTCTCATCCGGGACATTTCGATACTGCATGGAGGACACTTTGCAATTTTGGCCACTGGCGTTGATAACCTCACTATTGACAATGTGAAGATCGACACGAACCGCGACGGGATCGACATAGATGCTTGCAAGAACGTGCGCGTCTCGAACTGCACAGTCAACTCTCCATTTGACGACGGTATCTGCCCGAAGAGTTCCTATGCGCTTGGGTACGCGCGCGCGACTGAGAACGTGACGATCACAAACTGCCAGGTGAGCGGCTATGACGAAGGCACACTGCTGGATGGTACATATAAGCGAGAATTCAGGAACCAGAACGGAACCTTCAGTCCCACGGGCCGCATAAAGTTTGGTACTGAATCCAACGGTGGCTTCAAAAACATCACCGTCAGCAATTGCGTCTTTGATTATTCGCGGGGACTGGCACTGGAAGCAGTAGATGGAGCTTTGTTGGAAGATGTGACCATCAACAACATCACGATGCGCGATATCAGCAACTCGCCCATTTTCTTGAGACTGGGATTCCGCGGGCGAGGTCCGAAAGACAAAACAACGGTCGGCGCTTTGCGGCGCGTGATTATCAGCAACATCGTCGTATATAACGCCGACCCAAAGTATTCATCGATCATCAGCGGCATCCCCGGACACTCGATCGAAGATGTGACACTGAGCAACATCCGGATTTACTCGCGGGGCGGCGGGACAAGAGAGCAAGCCGCCCTCGAGCCGCCTGAAAAGGAAGATTCTTATCCTGAGCCGGCAATGTTCGGCGAGCTGCCCGCCTATGGGTTCTTCATTCGCCACGTCAAAGGGTTACGGATGATTGATGTCGAAGTTAGTTACCTAAAGGATGACGCGCGTCCGCCGTTTGTTTTGAACGACGTGAAAAGCGGAGAGTGCTATTTAATTCGGGCCCAGCATGGCGCCAACGTACCAACCTTTACGCTCAGAGACATTGAAGATTTCAGTATTCAATCCAGCCATCCGCTGCCGGATAAGCGCATCGACGTCATGAAGCTGGGAAAACTCTAGGCCAAGAAACAAAGCGAACGGTTGGAACGGCCAGCGGTGATGAGGCTCGGCACACGGCAATTGAGTCAGAGACGAGAGGCGCTATGAACATGATCAAAATAAGATCGCTCTTCTGGCTTCTTCTGATCCATACCTTATGTTCGATTCCAATTCTTTCTCAAACCGGAAGGTTTGCGGACCAAACCTGGCCGCGGCCGATACCCGCCAGAGTGGGTGATAGTAGTGCCAGGGACCTTCTGATAATGACGCTGGGTGATGTAAATCCGTCGGTCGCCGACGGCACATTCGATCCGGCGAAAGACGAAGTGCGGCTTAAGGACGGCCGCGTCCTGAAACATTACTATCGTGACACTCTGAAGATTAAGTACTTCCAACCAATAGATAAGATGCGTTTCCCACTGCCGCCTTCCGGTTGGTGCTCCTGGTATTTCTACTACCAGGAGATTAATCAGGAGGAAGTAAAGCGTAACGCTGCCTGGATCGCCGAGAACCTGAAGGACTACGGGGCGGTCTATGTTCAGATTGACGACGGTTGGCAGGGCACGGGTCACGGCCTGGGCGAAAATCGCGATTGGACGACGATTGACAAGCGATTTTCAGGCGGTATGGATACGTTGGCTGCCTATATCAAATCGCTCGGATTGAAACCGGGAATCTGGCTGGCGCCTCATGGGCAAAGCAACGAGGCTGTCCTGCGGAACAATCACGGCGTCTTTCTGCTCAAGCCTGACGGCACATCCGCATCGAGTACCTGGGAAGGGAAGTTTCTGATCGATCCATCGACGCCCGAGTCACAGAAATATCTGAAGGACTTATTCACCACGTTATCAAAGTGGGGCTATGAGTATTTCAAAATTGACGGTCAGCCGATCGTAGTCCGCGAATACCGGACCAAGAAAACGGCAATGAAGAACCCCGCCGACGACACCGACGCGTTGTATCGGCAAACGCTCCAGAGTATTCGCGCGGGCATCGGGCCGGACAGCTATCTGCTCGGCTGCTGGGTAGTTCCTTTGGAAGGCGTCGGCATGATGAACGGCTCGCGGATCGGAGCAGACGTCCTGCCCAACTGGGACGGGTTCAAGTTCGCCCTTCGAGCCAGCATGGAATACTACTTTCTCCATAATGTTGCGTGGTACAACGACCCTGACGTGCTGGTCGTGCGAGCGCCCTTGCCACTTGACCAGGCGCGCGCGTGGGCCACGCTGGCCGGCCTTACGGGGCAAGCAGTCTTAACCAGCGACCGTTTGATGGATCTGTCGGCCGATCGGGTTGAGCTGCTGCGTCGCGTCTACCCGGCCGTTGATATTCGACCGCTCGACCTTTTCAAGTCCGATCGAAACAAGCGCATCTGGGATCTTAAGGTCAAACACCTCGGTCGCAACTATGATGTCGTGGGAGTTTTCAACTTTGATGAAGCCAAGCCGGCTCCCATGTATGTCAGTTGGAAGGACCTGGGACTTTCAGATGATCAGCGGGTTCACGTTTTTGATTTCTGGAACAAGGAATACCTCGGCGCCTGGGAGCAGGGAATCAGTGTAGATGTTGGCCCGGCGAGTTCTCGCGTGCTCACGCTCTTAGCTGAAGCAGATCATCCGCAGTTGATCTCGACCAGCCGTCACATCACTCAGGGTTGGGTTGATATACAGGCGCAGTCGTACAACCCGGCGGCGAACACCTATGCCGGAAAGAGCAAAGTTATTAAGAACGACGCGTACGAGCTGCGCTTTGTACATCCGCGCGGGAAAAACCAGGTCATCAAAAGTGCCGCGGCGCGGGCCGTTTCCGGAAAGCTCCCGGTCAAGATCATTAATCACCAGGGCTGGTCAACAATCGAGATTGCTTCTCCGCAGACGACCGAAGTGAGTTGGAATGTCTCTTTCGCGCCCGCTGACGTTTACCGATTTCCGGTGCGCGAGCCACAGAATCTGTGGGCTGAGCCAGTCGGGATTGACGGAGTCAACCTGCATTGGACCGTGCAACATCAGCCCGCAGCCGGTTATCAGGTCTGGCTTAACGGGCAATTGAAGGGCGCCAGTATCAGCCAGGTGTTTGCCTTGCGCGGCCTGGATCCAAATGCCAGCCAGACGGCCGAAGTGCGCACCGTGTGGCAGGACGGAACGGTTAGTGAAAAGAAGGCCGAGTTGAAGTTTGCGCTGAAACAATTATTGCCCGCGGAAGTTTTTGTCTCGGATCTTGATCCTTTCCGAATTACGAACGGATGGCGACAACCCGAAATGGACCGCAATTTCAACGGCGGTGGTCTCATGATCGGCGGGCGTCATTTTGCAAAAGGTATCGGGATGCCCACGAATTCCGAGGTAGAGTACGAGTTGAATGGAGCGTACGGGGATTTCATAGCCACGGTCGGGATTGACGATGAGCACAGGAATGCTGAGGGCGCCGTCGAGTTTATTGTCGTGGGCGATGGCAAAGAGCTGTGGCGCAGCGGCGATCTGAAAAAGGCGGACGGCGCCCGGCAAGTCAAGGTTGATGTGCGTAATGTCCGTCGATTGGTGCTGCGCGTCAAAAGGGCGAGCGAAGGCGGACGGATTCATGCAGATTGGGTTGATGTGAAATTGATGAAGTAACTCAATTGCCTTGCTGGGAGCGCGGACGTCTCTTCCGCATTGAGCGCGAAGCGCGAAGACAATCTGCCGAGCCGCGGCGCGCCGAAATGTCTATAGACTACAAATACAGAGAGCTTCTGATAGCTCTGTCAGGAGCGCAATGTTTCAGCCGCCCATAAATGGGCTTAGAGTCCGGTGGGTTCTGAGAGCTATAAACATTTCGCGCCTACGGCGCTTATGACTCGCTTACTTTTCATCCTGGGGATTTTGGCTGGAGGCTTGCTGTCTGCTTCAAGACAGTAATCGTCCCGAACCAGATTGCTGCCGACGGGAGCTTTCCGCAGGAGTTGAGACGCACGAAGCCCTACGGCTATTCACTTTTCAATCTGGAAGCAATGGCCACGATCTGCCAGATTCTGTCCACTGCCCGGGATAACTTGTGGACCTTTCAACTCTTTGACGGCCGTGGTGTGAAGCGCTCAATGGAATACATGACACCATTCATTCGTGACAAAAAATCGTGGCCCCTGAAACCGGATGTGATGTACGACAGTGAATGGCCGATGCGTCAGAGCAGTTTGCTATTCGCAGCCTTTGCTTTCAATCGTAAGGATTACCTGGAGTTGTGGAAGAAGCTGCCGGCGGATTCGCAGGTAGAAGAAGTGCTCCGAAACTTCTTTATTCGACAGCCGGTGTTGTGGGTTTAGTGGCACAGACTTTAATCTGTGATGTCGCGCTCAGGATCCACAGACTGTGGGTTGGCGGTTCGGCCCACCCGCTCACGCAGGTGGTACTGACTTCAATTACGAAGTAGATTGACAAACTCAAGTTTGTCGAACATACACAAAATGACGATCACAATTACTGAAATTGAAACTCACGACGTACGCTTTCCAACGTCGCGTACACTCGACGGTTCAGACGCTGTGAATGTCGATCCTGATTACTCCGCGGCTTATGTGATTTTGCGCACGGATAGTCCCGGTCTTGAAGGGCATGGACTCACTTTCACTAACGGCCGTGGCAATGATGTAGCCTGCGCCGCGATCGAGGCGTTGGGCCCCCGGGTCAAAGGGCGAACGCTCGAATCAATTGCCGCGGATATGGCCGGGTTCTGGTACTCGCTCGCGGGCGACACACAGCTCCGCTGGCTCGGCCCTGAGAAGGGTGTGATTCACCTGGCAACCGGTGCGCTGGTCAATGCGGTCTGGGATCTCTACGCTAAAGCTGAAGGCAAACCGCTTTGGAAGTTGCTGGTCGACATGACGCCGGAACAACTCGTCTCTGTTATTCCCTTCCGGTACATCACTGATGCGCTCACACCAGCGGAAGCCCTGGAGATTCTGCGGCCTTTGGCATTGACCAGGGCCCAACGCGAAGCCGAAATGCGCGCCCAGGGTTATCCGGCCTACACAACTTCGGCTGGATGGCTCGGTTACTCGGACGAAAAGATACGCCGTCTGGTGCGCGAAGGTATCGCCAAGGGCTGGACGCATTTCAAAATGAAAGTCGGCGCCAAACTTGATGACGATGTGCGCCGGGCGCAACTGATCCGCGACGAGATCGGGCCGGAGCGAACCCTAATGATGGACGCGAACCAGGTATGGGATGTGCCGCAGGCGATCGAATGGATGAAAGAGCTGGCGCGTTTCGAGCCACTTTGGATTGAAGAGCCGACGAGTCCCGATGATGTGCTGGGTCATGCCGCGATCGCGCGCGCGGTCGCGC
>ORMF012558558.1_pt1 | contig 30360 bp, 29 predicted proteins | sample 1779871 | NCBI WGS metagenome assembly ORMF01 (sample SAMEA104232316, study PRJEB22302) | groundwater metagenome | biome: forest; feature: aquifer; material: groundwater | place: USA | collected 2011-08-07 | depth 5.4 m | reverse complement strand
CTCCGCCCGGACCCGCTGGGCGCCCCCGCCCCCACCGCCGGGCCCACGCGCCGCCTCAAAGTCGGGACGGACGTCATCGTGCTCCCCACGCGCGAGCCGGTCCTCCTCGCCAAGCAGTGCGCCACGATCGATTACCTCAGCGCCGGCCGATTTCTCCCGGCTTTCGGGGTCGGCGCGGACCAGGCACCGGAGTGGACGGCGCTCAGCGTGAGTCCGGAGGGACGAGGCGGGCGAGCAAACGAAATGCTGCGCCTCATGAACCAGCTCTGGGCTGAGAACGACGTCAGCTTCGCGGGCAAGTACTTCCGCTGTGAGCACACGTCGATCAGCCCGAAGCCGAAGCAATCGCCACTTCCCGTGTGGATCGGCGGCGGCAGCAAAGCCGCGATCGAGCGCACGGCCCGCTATGGCCACGGCTGGATCGGGGGCAGCGTCGCCCCTCCTGAAGTCACGGGCCGCGTCGTTACCGCGATCCGCGCGAGATCCGCCGAAATTGGCCGGCCCCTCCCGGAGGACCATTACGGCGTCGGATTCAACTTCCGTTTCGGGCGGTGGGGCGATCCGATCGTCGAGCGCACCGTGCAGCAATCAGGGGCGCGTGCCGGTAGCGCTGAGCCGAGCACCTACATGGCGGTCGGTGACGCGGGCGCTATTGTGGAGCTCGTCCAGGCATACGAGGCAGCCGGCATCTCCAAGTTCGTCCTTCGCCCGCTCGCCACGTCCGAAGCGGACATGCTCGAACAGACGCGACGCCTTGCCGAGGAAGTGATCCCTCGCATTCACACCTGAACCGTACCCAGGATTTACCCTTCGCTACGCGCCAGGCTCCGTTGCTCAAGTACGATGAACCTGGGAAAGAGCTGCCTAAGCGGCGCCGATCCGCTCCGTCGCAGCGTGGCCATGCCGCATACTTCCGATGCGTTCGCGCGGAGGTCGCACCCAGGCGATGATCAGTGTGCAGCACGTGCACAAATGGTTCGGCGTTCTGCACGTGCTCGACGACGTAAACCTGGACGTGAGGCGTGGCGCCGTCGTCGTCATCGCGGGGCCGAGCGGCAGCGGCAAGTCCACGCTGATTCGCACGATCAACCGCCTGGAGACGGTTGCGTCCGGCGCGATCACGGTCGACGGCGTAGTCGTGAACGAGCCCACAGTCAATGTGAACCGGCTGCGTCAAGACATCGGAATAGTGTTTCAGCAGTTCAACCGCACCCAAGCATGCCTACGCCGGTTCGCTGGCGGCTCACAAGTCGGCAGCAGAGCCTCCTGGGTGCTGCTTTCGTCCTCGCGGCGCTTCCTCTCATCTTCCGGATGGAGCCCCGCAACTTCGCGCCGTTCGGGGAGCTGAGCATCTGGCGCTTCATCGGCGAAGGGGTGTTGACCGTCGTGGTCGTTTCGACGATCGCGATCCTACTCAGCCTGCCCGCCGCCCTGGCTCTGGCCCTCGGCCGGCTCTCGAGCAAGCGCGCCGTGCGCTGGGCCTCGATCGCCTTCGTCGAGGTGATCCGCGCCCTCCCGTTGTTGCTGGTGATCTTCTACGTGTTCCTGACCATACCCCGCGATCTGCCGCTGTTCTGGAGCCGGGAGATCTGGCGCTGACGCTCGCCCTCACGATCTACACGGCGGCGGTCAACGCGGAGACGCTGCGGGCCGGCGTCCTCGCACTCGAGCGGGGGCAGCTCGAGGCTGCGCGATCACTCGGGCTCACCTACCTCCAGGCGCTGCGCTGGGTCGTCCTCCCTCAGGTGGTCCGTACCACGCTCCCGACCCTCATCGCTCAGTTCACGACGCTGGTGAAGGACACCCTCGCTCGGCTCGATCATCTCGATGGTCGAGCTGCTGCAACGCGGAGTCATCATCTACCAGGGTTTTCGTAATCCAATGGAGACGCTGTACGTCATCGCGCTGGTCTACTTCGCCCTAAACTTCATGCTTGAGCAGGTGAGCCTGGCGACTCAGCAAGCGGAATCCGGCCCGCGCGCCGTATAAGGTGGCCCAAACCGACTGCATTCTGGGCCGCTCCCCAACAGCGGGCCTTCGCTCCGGACAATCTGCACGTAGAGCCAACGGATTGCTGGGCGCTCCAGTCGGGGGTGGGCGGCACTGGCATTGACAGGGGTGAGTGTGACGGAGCTGGGGCCGCAGAGCGGCGTTGAGCAACTTCGAGCGTTACAGTTTCTCGAGCGAATTGTCAGCGCGATTGCCGCGACCGACGACATCTCGGCTCATATGCAATCGATCGTCCAGGAGACGACCGAGGTCACGGGCATGGAAGTCTGCTCGCTCTACCTGTGGGATGCGGACGGTCAGCACCTCACCCTGACCGCCACGCACGGGCTCCCGGCTAAGGCGATCGGTGAGCTGACGCTGGGTCTCGGCCAGGGCATTACCGGTTGGGTGGCCGAGCAACGCAAGCCCGTTGCCCTGGTCGACGCCAAGCACGACGCGCGGTTTGTCTGGATTCCCGGCGTCGACGACGATCGCTACATCTCGATGCTCTCGACGCCTGTGGTCCGCGGCGATCAGCTCTACGGCGTCCTGAACGTGCAGACACAGGGTGAGCATCACTTCTCAGCCGCCGAAACTGACTTTCTCACAATCATCGCGTCCCATCTCGCAACGGTCCTCGAGGTCACGGGCCTGCATCGCCAGCTTGTTCTTACAGACGCCCTCCGCGTCAGCGAGGAGCGGCTTCGCCAGGCGCAGAAGATGGAGGCGATCGGACTCCTCGCTGGCGGCGTTGCGCACGACTTCAATAACCTGCTGACCGCGATCATCGGGTTTGCCCACCTCATCGACCGCGGGCTGCCGGCCGAAAGCCCGATGGCACCCCTCGTGGCGGAGATCATCCAGGCGGGAGAACGCGCCTCCGCGCTGACCGGTCAGCTCCTTGCCTTCAGCCGCCGCCAGGTGCTCCGGCCGGAGGTCCTGGACCTCGCGACCGTCGTCGCCGATATGGGTCGGATGGTGGACCGCCTCATTGGCGAGGATGTGGAGATCGTCACCATTTCAGATGAGGATCTCGGCAAGATCTTCGTGGATCGCGGCCAGATCGAGCAGGTCATTCTCAACCTCGCCGTGAATGCGCGCGATGCCATGCCTCACGGCGGCACGATCACGATCGAGACGGCAAACGTCAATCTCGACGAAACCTACCTCATCGAGCACGGCCCCCGCGAGGTCGGAATCGATCGGCCGGGCCGCTACGTGTTGCTCGCCGTCAGCGATACCGGAACGGGTATGGATCGGGAGACCCAGGTGCGCATTTTCGAACCCTTCTTCACGACGAAGGACCAAGGCAAGGGCACCGGGCTTGGACTTGCGACGGTTTATGGAATCGTGAAGCAGAGCGGCGGCGACATCTGGGTCTACAGCGAGCTCGGTCGCGGAACGACTGTGAAGATCTACCTCCCGCTCCACACGTCCGAGGGAGAAGCGGCCGATACGATCGCCGCCACCATCCCGCCGCATGGTAGCGAGACCATCTTGCTCGTGGAGGACGAGCCTGGCGTGCGCGCGATGGCGCGGATGGTGCTAGAGGAGTGTGGGTACGCCGTCGTCGACGCGGGCACGGCCGAGGAGGCGCTCCTGGTCGCTCGTGCCTATGCCGGGATCATCGAGCTGCTCGTAACCGACCTCGTCTTGCCAGGCCAGAGTGGGCGCCAGCTCTTCGAGCAGCTCGTTCTCGAACGCCCCCAAACCCGGGTGCTCTACATGTCCGGTTACACGGATGACGTCGTTGTACGCCACGGCGTCATGACTGCCGAGCTCTCCTTCTTGCCGAAGCCCTTCACACCCCTCCTGCTTGCGCAAACCGTGCGCGAAGTCCTCGACAAGCCGCCGCCGCTTTCCGTCAATTAGGGCACTGCCATGTCGCAAGATCGTTGACTAGGAAAGCCGATCAGATGAGCCATCAATGGACCCCTTCCCCCCTTGTGGGGGAAGGTTGGGATGGAAGGTAGCACCCACAACTAATTGGCTGGACCTGTGGGTGACTACCCCTCACCCCCGCCCTCCCCCACAAGGGGCCCACAAGTGGGGAGGGGAAACTAGGCGAAGACGCCGCTTTCGCCGACGGTGTCGAAGTAGGCGACGGCTTCGCCGAGGCCAATGACGTCAGCATACTTCTGGTTCATGTCGAAGAGGTTGATCGCATGCGATGCCTCGGTGCGGTCGAAGGTGCACTCCTCGACGACACCCATCTGGAAGCGGTTGGTGCAGCCGTCGACGACCGACGCGCGGACGCAGCCGCTCGTCGTCTCACCACAGGCAATGACGGTATCGATGTTGTTGTAGACGAGGTGCGCGATAAGCGGTGTGCCGTAAAAGGCGCTGGCCGATGCTTTCTGGATGACGAGCTCGCCGTCGATCGGCGCGATCTCATCAACGATCTTGAAGGCGATCTCCTGCTGCTCGGGCGTCAGCTTGCTCGGTCCACGATCCTTCTTGCCGCCCCACGGGCTCGGGAAGTCGCCGAAGCCGGTCGCAAAGATGACCGGGATCTTGTTCGCGCGGGCCGCCTTCAGTAGCTCCTGCGTCTTGTAGATGGCCTCCCACCCCTCGGCGCCGCAGCTCATCGGCCACTTCTTGACGGACTCCAGGATGTCCTCAGGCTCCGTGCCGAGGGTGCTGTAGTAGTCGTCGATGATGAGCAGCGCCGGGCGCTCGCCGAAACCCTTCTTAGGTCGATTCCCGAAGCCCGTGATCTCCATGTGCTTCTTGTCGCGCTCGGTCAGAAACGCATCCCAGACGGCCATGAAAGCGACTCCTCTTGTATGTGATGGGCCCGTGCTCGAAACTTTGCGCGAAGTATCGCGGCCGGCGCGCCCCGGCGCCAGTAACACCCCCTCTTGGTTTGTTGGCTCGCTCAGACCAGGTGACAGGCGACCTCACGCTGAGCACTCACCGCGCGCAGCATGGGCGCCTCCTCGGCACATTGGGCGGTCGCAAGCGGGCAGCGTGTGTGGAACCGGCAGCCGGTCGGGGGATTGGTCGGATCGGGAACCTCACCCTCGAGCACCACGGCAGCCCGCTGCGCCTCAGCCATGGGGTCCGGAATCGGCACCGCGTCCAACAGGGCTCGCGTGTACGGATGCAGGGGTTCTCGGAAGAGCTCATCGGACGGCGCTCGCTCGACGATCTGGCCGAGGTACATGACCGCGACCTCGTCCGAGACGTGGCGCACGGTCGAGAGATCGTGCGCGATGAAGATGTAGGCGATGCCAAGGTCCGCCTGCAGGTCGCGGAGCAGGTTGACCACCTGCGCGCGGACCGAGACGTTCAGCGCGGAGGTCGGCTCGTCGGCGACGATGACTTCCGGCTCGAGCGCGAGCGCACGCGCGATTGCGACCCGCTGGCGCTGCCCACCGCTGACCTCGTGTGGGTACCGGCTCGAATGACAGCGCCCCGCGTGTCGTCACGTCGGTTGCGCTCCACCCGCTGCGCACCCAAACGATAACTTCGTTCCGGAAACGCAGACACCGGCGATTTTCCCAAGATTGGGGTGTCCGCTTAGGAAAAGGCGGCTATCCCGTGCTTTGCATCCCCGCGGCGATGCCGTTGATCGCATGGGCGACGATCGAACGCCATCGCTCAACGTCGGCTTCACGGCCACCCGCGCGAGCGGCCCGGAGCTCACGGAGCGAGCGAACCTGGATCGCGTGGAGCGGGTCCACGTACGGGTTCCGGAGCCCAATCGAGTCACGGAGCACCGGTACATCGTTGAGAAGCGCACTCTGCCCAGATACCACGAGCAGCGAGGCCTGGGTCCGCCGGTACTCGGCCTCGATAGCCTCGAAGACCTGCTCGCGCAAGGCTCGATTCTCCACCAGGTCCGCATAGAGCGCCGCGGTCCGCATGTCCGCCACGGCACGACTGATCGACGCGTTCGCGATGAGCGAATGGAAGAACGGCCAGCGCTGGTACATCTTCTGGAGCACCCGAACGCGGTCGGGCCCAACGGCGAGCTGGGCCTCGAGGGCTGAACCGACGCCGTACCAACCCGGCAGGTTCGCGCGGGACTGCGTCCAGCTAAATACCCACGGGATGGCCCGCAATGATCCGATGTCGGCCTCGGACCCACCGCGCCGCGCGGGCCGCGAGCTCGTGGGCAGATCGCTGATCTCCTCGATCGGGGTGCTCTGCAGGAAGTACTCGATAAAGCCCGGCATATCGACGACCAGCGCTCGGTATGCTCGCAGCGCGTCACCGGCCAGCTTGGTCATGCAATCGAGCCAGTCGGATGCAGGCTCTGCTGCGTCTTCGAGCGAGGCGAGCAGCACGGCGCCGATGACCTGCTCCAGGTGACGATGGGCAATCTCTGGGTTGGCATAGCGCGTATGAATGACCTCGCCCTGCTCCGTCGTCTTGAAGCGGCCGGCAAGCGCTTCGGGCGGCTCCGCCATGATGGCGCGGATCGTCGGGCCCCCACCACGGCCGATGGCGCCGCCTCTGCCGTGAAAGAGCATCAACCCGACGTCGTGGGCCGCGCAGACCTCTGCAAGAGCGCGCTTCGCCTGGTAGAGCAGCCAGTTCGCGGTGAGGTACCCGCCATCCTTATTGCTATCCGAGTACCCGACCATCACCTCCTGGACGTCACCCCAGCGCGTGAGCAGCGATCGGTGCAGGTCCAGTTCCAGCAGCTCGTCCATGATCCGACTCGCGGCTTCGAGGCTCTCGACCCGCTCGAAGAGTGGGACGACCCGAAGCGCGCCGGTCAGCCGCCGCCGTCCATCTAGCTGGACGAGGCCCGTAACCCGGGCGAGCAGGAGGACCTCGAGCACGTGGCTGACCGCGGCCGAATCGCTGATGATGTACGTGTGGCACGCTTCTGGCCCGAAGCGCGCTTGCACGGCACGAATCGTTTGAAGAAGCTGGATGAGCTCACGGGTCTCGTCGCTGTACTCGGCACGGTCCGCCAGCTCCAATCCGCCAAGGATCGCATCGTTCAGCAGGGACCGGCGCTCCAGCTCTCCGAGTTCGTCGTAGCGGGGCGTCGAACCCGCAAGGCGCATGATCTCCCCTACGGCGGCGGTGTGAACGGCGGAGTTTTGCCGAACGTCCAGCGCGGCGAGGTGGAAGCCAAATGCCTCCACCCGGCGCATGAAGTCGGCGACCTGCGTCGTCGCCTGGCGCCGACCACCGTTCGCGAACAGGTCGTCGTGAAGGAGCCGAACGTCCGCGAGGAGCTCACCCGGGGCGGCGTATGCCGCCGGCCCGGCTTGCTCTTTCGCGGGGTCGCTCGTCACGTTCGCAAGCTTGGCCTGCATGAAGCTGAGCTTCTGGCGATACGGCTCGAATGGAAACTGGCGGCGCGCGGCCTCAGCCTCGGCGGGTAGGCGCAGGGCGTCTTGTTCGATCGAGGACAGCAGCGCCTCGGAGACCGCGACGCGGCGGGCCGACTGACTCAGCGCGTCAACCAGCTCACGCAGCTCGCCCGCATACGCCTCGAGCGCCAGGTCGCGTTGGAGCAGTAATGCGTCCTCGGTCACTTCGTGCGTGATGAACGGATTGCCGTCCCGGTCGCCGCCGATCCAGGAGCCAAAGTGGAGGAAGGCACCGGTCGCACCGCTCAGGCCAGGGTACGCGGAGGCGACGGCGTCCTGAAGCTCACGATGGAGCACGGGAAGGATCGTGTACCCCGTGGACTTCAGGTAGTAGAGCCCGTGGTCGACCTCCCCCAACGGCGTGGGGCGCGTCGGCCGAATCTCGTCGGTCTGCCAGAGCACCGTGATCTCACGCAACAGCGCCTCGTCGAGGAAGCCCCGCTCGGCTGGCGTGAGGGCGACGCGCTTGAGCTGCGTGAGGCATTCGCGGATTCGAATCAGATGGCTGATGACGGAGCGGCGCCGCACTTCGCTGGGGTGCGCGGTGAGCACGGGCTGAATCCGGAGCTGGTCGAGCACCGCCTTGACTCGTTCCACGGGCACGCCGCGCTTCGCGATCCGGGACAGCGTGTCGCTCAGCGACTGCGGCCGAATTCCGTCATGAACCTCGTGCTGGCGGAGTCGGCGGAGGCGTTCGGTCTCTTCCGCGATGTTGATCAGGTGAAAGTAGGTCGTGAAGGCGCGGGTGACGTTCGTCAGCGCCGGGTCATCCAGGTCTTCGACGAGCTCGACGACCCCGTTTCGTCGTGGTGGATCCACGCGGCGACGCCGGTTGATGGCCGTCCGCCGCAACACCTCCACGGCTTGGAGCAGCTCGGAACCCGCCTGCTCATCGAGAACCGTCCCCAGAGCGTTGCCGAGCATGCGCACGTCGCTGCGCAGCGCGGCGGGACGCTCGACCCGTCATGCAATCCGGGGGAACGCGGCAAGCTGGTCGCCGCACCAATCGGGTCCGGCCGATCCTCGGCAGGAGGCTGTTTCATGGACCAAGTATGCAGCGAGGAAGCTAGCGATCCCGAGTTGTGGGCGCTACACGCATCCCAGCCTTCCCCCACAAGGGGGGGAGGAGTCATTGAGCGCCCCGTAAGCTAGTCCTTCGACCAAAGCGGGAAGGCTCGTGAGGATCAGATTGGGAAGCTGTGCCAGCAGCAATGAATCCCCTCCCCCCTTGTGCGGGAGGGTTGGGGTGGGGGGTAGTAACTCACAGCTTCCTCGTTGGAGAACTTGTAGCGCTGCCCCAGACTTCCCCCAAGGGGGAAGCCAAAGGAGCGCGTGTTTCTACGTGAGGTCGTAGATTGTGGCGTTCCAGGTCTGCTCGGCGCGCTCGCCGCCCGGGCCGACGTTGGTCAGGCGTGGGCCGACGACCGTCGGCGTCGTACCATGGAACAGGTTCAGTGTGACCACGTCCTCGGTGAGGTGCCGAACGGCCTGGGCCGCGATCTCCATACGCGGGCGCCCGGCGATCCTCGAGTCCGTTATGACATCTTCATTCCACGAACAGTACCCCATACAATCATCGCAATATCCGAAGACCGACCGAGGAGGACGCGTGCAGAACCTGCCCTTGACCGTGGCGTGCGGACCCTACGACCGAACCGAAGCGCTGTGGAACGGCGCGGTCCAGCCCGAGGGGATCGACCTCCGCTACCTGGCGATCCAATCGCCACCGGAGATCTTCGCGCGGATGATTCATCAGAAGTCGTTCGACCTCTCGGAGATGTCCGTCTCGCACTACATGATCTCGCGCGCCAAGGGGGATTTCCCCTTCGTTGCGCTGCCGATCTTCCCCTCCCGCGTCTTCCGCCACGGCTTTATCTTCGTCAACACAGACGCCGGTATCCGGACGCCGAAAGACCTCGAGGGGAGGCGCGTCGGTGTGCCTGAGTACCGCCAGACCGCCGCGCTCTGGATCCGCGGCATCCTCCAACACGAATACGGCGTCGCACTCGAGCGCATCACGTGGATGGAGGGCGGCGTCAACACGCCGCGCCAGCCAGATGTCGTGATGGACCTTCGGCCTGAGACGAAGCTCGACTTGCAGTACATCCCCGAGGGCCGGACCTTGAACGACATGCTCGCGAAGGACGAGATCGATGCCATGATCGGCGCGCGCCAGCCCTTCAATCTGGGAAAGCACCCGAAGGTTGCGCGGCTTTTCCCGAATTACCGGGAGGTCGAGGCCGACTATTACCGCAAGACGGGTATCTTCCCGATCATGCACACCCTGGTCATGCAGGAGCCGGTCTATCGCGCGAACCCGTGGATCGCCGAGAGCCTCTTCAAGGCGTTCGAAGAGTCGAAGCATTGGGCCATCCAGCAGATGCGCTTTAGCGGCGCGATCCGCTATACCCTGCCCTGGCTCTTCGCGGACCTCGAGGAGATCGACGGGCTCTTCGGCGGCGATCCGTGGCCGTACGGGCTCGAGGCGAACCGTAAGACGCTCGAAATGATGACCCAGTTCCTGGTGGACCAGGGGTTCCTCCGGGAGCGTCCCCGCATCGACGATCTGTTCGCTCCGATCGTCCTCTCGAACGAGTGAGGAATCTGCTATGAACCGACAGCCCGCCGACCTGGTCATCGAGTCCGAGAACGATTTCCGCGTCCATGGGTCCGCCTACACCGACCCGGCCATCTTTGAGCTCGAACTCGAGCGGATCTTCGAGCAAACGTGGGTGTACGTCGGTCACGAGTCGGAGATCCTCCAGCCCGGCGATTTTCGCACCACGACGATCGGCACCCAGCCGGTGATTGTGAGCCGCGGCCCTGATGGTGCTGTCAACGTGCTGATGAATCGCTGTCGCCACCGGGGCTCGATCGTCTGCCGGGAAGAGCGCGGCCGTACCGCCCAGTTCCGTTGCCCGTACCATGGCTGGACGTACCGGGTCGACGGCCGATTGACGAGCATCGCGCAGGCCGACGGCTACCCCGACGACTTCGACAAACTCGCGTTCGGACTCGCACCCGTCCCCCGTCTCGCCATCTATCGCGGACTGATCTTTGCCAGCCTCAGCCCCTCCGGCGAGACGCTTGAGGAGCGGCTGCGGGACGTCAGGAAGTACGTCGACCTCTGGGCGGACCGCTCCCCGACCGGCGAGGCCACGCTTACGAAAGCAAGGCACCGGTACTCGTACCCGGGCAACTGGAAGCTCCAAATGGACAACGGCGTGGACGGGTACCACGGCAACTATGCGCACGAGAGTTATGTCAAGATCATGGAGCGCGCTGAGGAGACGAGCTTCGGCGATTTCGCCCAGCTCCGGCGCACGGGGTATACCCGCGGTTTGAGCCACGGCGACGGCCTGATCGACCGCCCCTACGGCGGCATGGCGGGGCAGTTCGACTACCTCGATCCGGCGCTCACCACGTACCATCGCCAGCTCGAGGAGCGCGACGGCGCCGAGCGGGCGAAGGCACTGCAGGGCCAGCAAAACCTCTTCGTCTTCCCGAACCTTTTCCTGTTTGAGGGACACATCCGGGTCATCCGGCCGGTTCGCTTCGATGAGACCGTCGTCGAGCTGTACCCGTTCGAGCTCGTCGGCGCGCCGGCCGAGGTCAACACCGGCCGGCTGGCGGTGCACGAGCGCTTCTTCGGCCCGGCGGGCTTCGGGGCACCGGATGACGTCGAAATGTTCGTCAACGTCTGGTCCGGGCTCAAGGCTCGTTCCGTCGACTGGCTCTTCATGAGCCGCGGCATGCACCGTGAGACCCGCAACGACGATGGTGAGCACGTCTGCCACTCAACCGACGAAGCGCCGCAGCGCGCCGCCTACCGCGAGTGGCGCCGCCTGATGAGCGGCGTGCCTCAGCCCGCGTCGCTGTGACGCTGACCCGCGCCGAAGCCGAGACGCTGCTCTACCGAGAGGCCCGGCTGCTCGACGAGGGTCGCTTCGACGAATGGGTGACGATGTTTGCGGACGATTGCCGCTACTGGGTGCCAATCGGCGAGGGAGACGATCCGCGCGAGCCCTCGATCATCGACGACGACCGCGCGCGGCTCGAGGAGCGGATCTACCGCCTGACCGCGACGCCGGCCTATGCCCAGCGACCCGCATCCCGCACCCAGCACAACATTACGAACGTTGAGGTTCTCGAGGGCCCGGATGAGGGCGCGGCGGAGGTGTGCTGCAACCTTCCCGCCGGCGAGCTGCGCCCCGGTGATTGGATGCAAGCGGGGCTCGGCAAGCCACGCCTCATCGCGGCGCGATGTCACTACATCTTCACGGGTGGCCCCACCTGGCGCATCCGGCTGAAGCAGCTCACGCTGATTGATCGCGACCTACCGCACTACAACCTGTCGTTCATCCTCTAACCGCGGGCCCGCCAATGTCGATTTTCCGGGCGGCAGTCCTGTTCACCACGTTCACCATGACTGCTTGCGGATCCGCGGCCGGCCCGTCGGCTCCTCCGACCGCCAACGCGAGCGAAATCGCCCGATTGTCCCGGGACCCAGTCGCGCAGCGGCTGCTCGCCATCGCGAAGGCGAAGATCGAGGCCGAGCATCAGGCCCTCATGACGGGAGACGCGAGCGTGCTGGACCCGGTGGCCCTGTCCATCGCGAACGCAGCAGCAACGCAAATGACTGGCGAGATCGCGGAAACGCAGCTCCGGCGCCACGACGGGATCGCGCGATGCGGGGCGCGGTATCCGCCGCCCGCACCACGATCACGGTGAAGAACGCGGACATCACGGCAGGCCAGGCCACGGTTTCAGCCGTGGTTTTCAGCGAGCTGCGATATCAGTCAAGCGAGATGAGCCCGCCGGTCCTTACGTCGGAGGCGCGCAAGCACGCGTTCCAGTTCAGGAGCGAGGGGGATCGCTGGCTTCTGACCGAGGATGTGCCAGAGAAATTTCCGCGATTGGCCCCGACTCCACACTGGTGGGATCGTCTCATCGAGCCGCCGAGAGTCCCTGAGTCAGCTCGGACCACTGCGCCAGTCTGTTCCCGGCCGACCGTTCAGGAGCCGTGACAGGGATTATCCCTTCAGCGCCCAACTGAGCTCTGGATCGAGCTTGCGATCGAAGCCACCCCAGTTCTTCTCATCCACGCCTTCGCGGAATGCTTTGTAGGTGCTGCCACGACGAATCTGGATCATCGGCTCGTTCTTCTCGGGATCACGGACGACACCGAGCGGGTCTTCACCGCGCGCAACCTTCTCCATCTGCTCTTGCAAGACCTTGCGGAAGAGCAGGATGCCCTTGTCGGATGTGGTGAGGTGCTCAGTCGTACGATCAGTGACCTCACCCTGTCCCACCCACGCCATCTCATCCTGGCGGTTGATGTACGTCGCGATGATGCGGCCGGCCCCGTCAAACGTCAGGGGGTCGTGCCGGACCATCGGCGGCTTCGCAGCCTCGCCAGGCTTCGGGCGAGTCGCGTCGATTATCACGTCATGGGTATGGGTGTCGTCGACGGGCACGCGGAACTGGAAGCTCATGCGCTCGCTATTGCCCTGGGCCAAGATGTTCGGGAAGAGCACCGGATGGCCGACGGTCCAGTCCGGGTTGTCCAGCGGATCACCCTCGAGCAGCCGTCGCTTGTAGATCCCGTACTCGAACACCTCGAAGTCGATCTCTAGATGCTTGGCGGGATTCAGCATCGGCGGCATGCCGAGTTTCTTCATCGTGTAGTTGCCATACATGCCGTGCAGATGCTCGAAATGCGCTGGATCGAACGAGTTGTCCATGCACTGCAGCCAGTGGCACGGCAGCATCGTAGGCGTAATAACCTTGTCCCAGCCGTCCATGACCAGGAGGTCCCAGCGCGGGAGGAGCGGCGCGGGCGCCGGACCCAGATACGCAAAGATCCCCCCGCCGAGCTCCTGCACGGGGTACGAATCGATCCTCAGCGGTAGGCAGGCCGGCTCGAACGGCATGTCGACGACCTGACCCGACGTGTTGTAGGTCCAGCCGTGATAGGCACAGCGCAGGCCGTTCTCTTGCGGAATCCCGTACGCCAGGGAAATGCCCCGGTGGGCGCAGCGATTCCCGATGAGGCCGAGCTCGCCATTGGGCAAGCGGTAGAGAATCAGGTCTTCGCTCAGAATGCGCACGGGTTTGACCGGATCGCGATCCAGGTCGTCGGTGACGGCGATCACGTGCCAGTACCTGCGGAGCAGCTCCCCCATGGGGGTCCCCCGACCAGTCTGCGTGAACCGCAACTGCTCTTCTTGCGTCAACATCCTACAACTCTCCTGGCGCGGTCGTTTCATGAATTCAACACGTTTGGCCAGGGTCGCGTCAACCAACCCGATGGGGCGGCCTGGGCGAAGCGTCTAAGCAAGCGGCTTGAAATCTTGGCCGTTATGACCGTACTTCGAATCACGTCCGCCGCCGTATGGTGCCGGAAGCGAAGGAGCGCCCCAGCCCTTGCCGAGCGTAAGCCGATGGAGCGAACCGTTCGCGATTGTCGCGAAGGTCGGCGCGCCGGCTCCACACTTCGCGCGCAAAGAGGGAGGCGCTGCTCATGGCCCGTGATGCGCAGTTCGAGGCGCTGGCATCCATGTGGGCTGACGTTTTTGATGACGCCCAAGTGCTCTGCCGATGGCTGCATGGCAACGGTCACGCCGACGAGGCGACGCTGGCCGCCGCCCAGCGTGCGCTGCTCGACGACGAGGACCCACGCACGCTTATCGCCGATTTGCCCACCGGAGATCCGCTCTCAGCCACTAGGCGAGCATGCGAGTCAGCCGTGGCTGACTACGGGCTCTCGCACGTCGCCGCGGTCGAGGTCCTTCAGCTCGAAGAGCGCCGGCGCGCGCCAGGCCATGGCGAGCGTCACGAGCACGCAGACACTGGCGCCGATGGCCACCGCATGCTGCACCCCGAAAAACGTCGTAAGGGTACCGGCCTGGAATCCGCCGAGCGGTCCCATTCCCCGCGATGACATCGCGTGCAGGCTCATGACGCGGCCCAACATCGGACCGCGCGCCCAGAGTTGCAGGATCGTATTCCGCGTCGCACCGACGACGATGTCCGAGGCCCCCGCAAGCCCGAGGAGCAGCAGCGCGACCGGGAACCAGGGACATAAGGCGAAGGCCACGATGAAGCTGGCATAGCAAACACCACCGAGAATGACGAGTCGGCCCTTGTTCCGAATGTCTCCGAACGAGGCTAGCGCGATCGAGCCCAGGACGGTCCCCAACCCGGGCGCGCTCTGAAGGAGCCCGAGCCCCTGGGGACCAGCGGCAAAGATATCTTTCGCGAAGACAACGAGCATCGAGTTGAACGAGCCGAAGACGCTCAGCGTGGCCTCGAGCAAGAGCAGACTGCCGATAACCGCGTCCCCCCGGACGTAGCGAAGCCCCTCGAGCACGGAGTGCAACGCTCCGTGCTTGGCCGGCTCCGCTGGCGGGTTCGTCGTGCGAATCGCGGCGATGCAGGCCACCAGGACGCTGAAGGCGGCGACGTTGATGAAGTACGTGTTGCCGACGCCAAACGCCGCGACAGAGATGCCACCCAACGCCGGGCCAATGATCTGTGTGCCCTTGCGCAGCATCGAGTTCAGCCCAACCGCGCCAAGCAGGTCCCGCCGCGGGACCAGGTGCGGCAGCAGCGCTTGCTGAGTGGGATTCTGGAACGCACCGGTGAACGAGCTCAGTACGCTGTTGGCGTAGATGTGCCAGACCTGGACGTGGCCGGATGCGATCAGCGCGGCGAGGCCGGCGGTCAGCAGGAGATCTCCGGCCTGGGCCCAGACGAGGAGCCGCTTGCGGTCGACGCGATCGACGATCGCGCCCGCGTAGAGCGACATGACGAGAAATGGAACCGTTCGGATGAGGCCGTTCAGGCCGACGAGAAGAGCGGAGCCGGTCAGTTCGTAAAGCAGCCAGGATTGGGCAACCTGCTGCATCCAATTGCCCGTGTGGCCGATGAGCGACCCGATCCACAGCAGGCGAAAATCCCGGTTTCTGAGTGCTGCGAACCCGCCGCCACTTCGCGGCTGGCCGCTCTCACCCGTTCCGCGGTGCATTCCGGCTCAATATCACACTCCTGATTTTATTCGCCCCTACTCTACCCCGAAGCTCCTTCCGATCGGCATGGCGATTTGCACAAATTGCGGACCCGGGCACATATGCTGCGCGAAGCAAACGCACCGGCAGAGATCCCCGCTGATGCGGTGGGATTGTCGCCCGGCAGCTCAGGGCTCGACGATGTCGAGCCGCTTCGTCGTCCGCTCCGGGTCCGCGGCGTGCTGCAAAATCGCCGGCGGTATCGGTCGCGGGCTGTTGATCATGTCGAGGGAGAAACGCTCGAAATAGTCGCGCAGCACGCTCGCGTGGGGCTCGGAAATCTCGGACTCCGCGATCGCCTCCAGCATGTGTCCTAGCCAGAGGTCGCGGGCCTCACGCGTGATCGTGAAGGGCATGTGGCGCATTCGCAGCCGGGGATGGCCGTGTTGCTCGCTGTAGGTCTCCGGGCCCCCGAAGACCTGGCAGAGGAAGAGGTATTGGCGCTCTCGGCCCTGGGCGAGATCTCGTGGAAACACCGGTCGCAGGAAGGGGTCCGCTTCGACGCGACGATAGAAGTTGTCCACCAAGGCCCGGAAACCAGCGTCGCCGATCGCCGGGTACACGGCGCGGATCTTATCGACCGGCAGCATTCGGACCTCCCCCGGTGGGTGAGCACGGCTCACTGCCATTATCGCCTGCGGAATTCGCAGCCCTGGCGGTGGCAGCCGAATGATGATCGATACCCACCTCCCTCCATCGCGGATGATCTCGTCTGCTATCCGATCAGCCCGATCGGCGGTGTCCAGTCCGAGTGGATCGAGCGGCGCGAAGGCTGCGCGGTCATTCGATGCGGGCCCATTTGTCGACGTCGACTTTCCCCCCCTTGGTGCTGGACAGATCGAGTCGGTTGCCCTCAGGGTCCTTGACTCCGCACTCGACCTGCCGCTCGGGTGGGCGCACGTCCATCGGTTCGTCAATTCCCTCCGCTGCCCGAATCTGCATCAGGAGATCCAGCGGATCCCGAACCAGCATGCCGAAATGGTCGAACCACGAGGGACGGCCGCGGCTGCCCGGAAGCTTGCCGACGTTGTGCAAGGCCAAGCGTCAGCCGGGTCTGACTGTCGATCTCCTCCGGCGTCCGCGTCACGTCGCGCATCTCGAGAACCTCGAGGTAGAACGCATGCTTCCGCGGCTGATCCGTGGTGTACGTGGCAAGGTGGCGGCTCCCCGGCGTGCGCGGCTCACCCTCCACTCCGTAGCCCCGTTCGGAGAGATCTACGATGACGCCTTCGGGATCAGTGATCCGGTACTCCGCGTACGGGTCCTCGCTCGGCCGCCGCTCGATCCGAATCGAGGGATCGAAGTCCTCCAGGTTGCGCTCGAGCAGGTAAAGGCTTTCGATCTGGAAGCCGAAGTGATGGACCCCAATCTCGTGGTTCTCCTCGCCCGGCGCCGCCCCGCGCTTCAGTAGGCCGACGCTCATGCGCCCATCCGTGATGTAAATCGTGCCGGCGTCAGTCCGACGAACTCCTCAAAGCCGAACCAGCGCTGATACCAGTCCCGCATCCGAGTCGGATCCTCACACATGATTGCGAGATAGTTGAGTCGTGACACGAGAGCCTCCTGTTCCGCGGCGGACGCACCGTTCGAATGGCCCAGGATACGCTTCGCCACCGCCGGACACAACCGGCCTCACGAACGAGTCGCCGAAGCTATGGCACTTGCGCGTGTGTGAGGTCGAGACACGTCATCGCGATCACGCGGTCGCCTGCTTCGAGCGGCTCTTCGCCGCCCAGGGCGGTGTAGCGTTGCTCGCGCTGGCGGCGGCGCAGCATTGGCCGGATCTGGTGCTCGGCGTGCACCCGCGCCGGGGTCCGGCCAATCCAGCCCTCCTCGACCGGCTGGTGTTGCAACACGAGGAGGAGATCGTCGAGCACGACCGCGTGCGCGACGTTCGGGTACAGCGACGCAGCCACGAACGAGGGCGCCGCGGACGAGGCCGAGCTGATCGCCGCGTCGAATCCAAGCGCGCTTTGTGCTTTCCGCGCGAGATCAGCGTCCGTCAGGCGGACGATCGTGCGGATGTCCGGGTTGAGCCGCTTTGCGATGAGGCCGATCTCCAGGTTGGTCGGGTCGTCAGACGTGAGCGCCAGCACCGCGTCCGCGTGGCGGATCCCCGCGGCTTCGAGCGTGTCGGGGATCCGCGCGTCGCCAATGAGCACCGGGACAAGGGTTCGTGCCGATTCGACGAACTGCCCGGATGGGTTGCGCTCGACGGCGACCAGCCGATTGGTCGCGAGGCGGAGCTCCTCGAGGGTGCGGTACCCGACGTTCCCGAGTCCCACCACCACGTTGTGGTTGTGCCGGGGTAGGCGCCGCCCCCCCAGCGCCTGCTGGAGTCGGGCGCCAACGACGAAGTCTGTGATGATCGAATAGCAGGTCGCGATGGTTGCCGACCCGATGATCAGGAAACCGGCGGTGTACAGCTTCACCAGATCCGACGCTTTCGCTGGTGAGATGTCCCCATAGCCCGTCGTGGTGACGGTCGTCAGAACAAAATAGATCGCGTCCACGAGGCTTAGATCAAGGGCGTACTGAAACACGAAAACGTTGAGCACGATGAGGAGGCTCAAGAGCAGGAACAGCCGCTTTAGCGAGCTCGGGGCGTTGGACCAGATCGCCGCGATCACCTCGAGCGTTGGTCCAGGATTCAGCGCGTCAATCAGCGTTCCGACTCGGCTGCGCCGGGGCATCCCGCTCTCGATCGCGACGCCATGGGACCAGCGGGTCCAGTCGCTCGCCGCGGCGGCGACCGTGACTCGGTCGCCCGCTCGCAGCACGCGCGCCACGTCTTCTTCGCGCGCGAGCTCGCCGGGATGCTCGTGGGCAAATCCAGCCAGACCGTGCTCCGCGGCGAGGGTCGCGACCGTCCGGCCAGCAAGTGGGGAGCCTGCCTCTATGGGCAGATGGCCGAGCATGAAGTGGCTCCCGTCCGCGTCGAACGATCCGATCACCTTGCTACCCGAAGCCGCCGCCGCGAAGCTTGGCGCCGAGATTGCCGACATGGCGAGCGCGCGCCGCACCCCGAAGCGCGACTCGATCTCGTGCGCCAGCTCACGATCAAAGAGTCGGATTACGACCGGCAGATCGGGCCGGCGCTCCCGCGCGTCGAGCGCGAGCTCCACATTGATCGCATCCTGGTCGATCGTCGCGATGAGCGCTCGCGCCTCATCGATGCCGGCCTCCCGGAGCAGCTCGTCATCACGCGCGTCGCCGTAGATAACGCGCGCCCCAGCCGCCTTCACCAGGCGATCCCAGTCGGTTCGGGATGCCAATGTGATGACCGTGACAGACTCGCCCAGACGCAGCAGAAGCCCGGCCACCCGGTAGCCAATTTGGCCCATGCCGCACACGATGAAGTGGCCCACCCGGCGTTGGTCGTTGCCGTGACTGCCGCGAGGCTCTACGACCTCAGCCATTACGTGTCCTCGTCATCCTGACGACCGAGCGGTTCGGAGTCCACATCGCGCTTTGCCCCAGCGTGAACACGACGACGGGCATCACGAATTCTGCGCCGGCCCAATATCCGGCCCAATATAAGGAATCAGGCTGATTCATTGTCGATACTGCGCTCGTAACGTCCAACGGGTGCGAAACGTTTATAGAAGTAGCGAGGCCGCGGATCCCGGCTTTACGAAAACACCTCGGATCGCTCACTGGAGTCACCTTCGGACGACGGTCTGCAAAAGACCGACGCACCCGACACCTACCCCTCCAGCCAGCCGCTCACGATGTAGCAGGACCGTGACGGCCTCAATCAGGCATGGCGCAGTAGGATACTGACGGGCGCGAATGGCGACTATCGATCGTGGCGATCCAAGACCCAGCCTGTCGGGCTAAGTACCGGCAGATACCCGCACGAACTGTGCGACAGGAGTCAATGTATGCGCGTAGCTACCTCGATCCTCGCCCTCTTGATTGCGTTGGGATTGGCGGTCCCGTGGGGTGCGACTCCAACGGGCGCCGCACAGGACCCCACCCCAACGCCGACTTCGACCGCAACGGTCACCGCGACGGCGGCCCTGACGAGTACCACCACGCCCACGACGACGCCGACCGCGACGGCTGGCAATGGCCTCATCACGCCGACGGCAACAACGGCGCCCGGTTCGGCCACCATTGTGTCCGTCGGTCCGAACCCTAGTAACACGAATGAGATCGTCATCACCGGGAACGGTTTCCTAAACGGGGCAACGGCCCTGATCGACGGCCAGCCCATCCAGGTCGTTGCTGTCGCCGGACCGACGTCGCTCACAGCCACGTTGCCGAACGGGCTCGCGGCCGGTCCGCACAGCATCGTCGTCATAAATCCGAACTTCCCGCCATCACCTCCGTTCAGCGCCCCGCTGTTCTTTGCGGCGGAGACGGTGCTGCACGTGCCCGTTGCTGTGAAGCGCCCACCGATCGACTCAACGGCGATCTTCGTCCAGAACATCTCACAGACCTTCACGACGGTGAACGTCCAGTTCTTCGATCTGAGCGGTACCACGCAACCGCAGTGGAACCGGACGGCCGGAGTCGGGCCGGGCGAGTCCACCCTCTTCGACCTCGCCACCGACCCGAACGTTCCCCCGGGCTTCGATGGTTCCGCCGTGGTTCGAGCCGACCAGCGGATCACCGGGGTCGTGAACCACATCATGAGCGGTCAGCTCGGACCCGGCGTATCACCGGATGCGAGCAGTCCGCAGGCGCACACGTCCGCCGGTTCGTTCGCGATCGGAGCGAGCGTCCCCGCCACGCAGGCTTCCGTGCCAGTCGCGTTCGGCGGCTATCACGGTTACTTCACGACGATCAGCGTTCAGAACGCGGGGCCGGCTCAGGGCACCTTCACGGTGGCCCTGTTCCCGACGGGGCTTGCATCGCCCATCGCGAGCATCCCGCGCACGATTGCGCCAAATGCCTCGGCGCGGGTTCGGCTTGGACCGGAGGTCGGCATCGCACCCGATTTCGTCGGGAGCGTGATGGTGACAAGCCAGGGAGCCCCGCTGGTCGTGGCGGCTGAGACGTTCCACGTCGAGACAGGGACGATGCTCAGCTACAGCGGATTCCCGGCGGGCACGAACGTCGTGAACGTGCCCCTGCTCTTCAAGAACTACAACGGTTGGATCAGCGGCGCCCAGGTGGTCAACGTCGGAACCTCACCCGTGTTGGTGAACCCGGTCATCATCCAGCGCGATGGTCCCATCGGGACCCGGCTTCCTCCGCGATCTCTGGCTCCAAACGAAAGCATGAACGTGTACCTGCCGGCGATCCCCGATCTGCCCGACGACTTCGTCGGCTCCGGCGTGTTCACAGCTAACGGCCCAATCAGCGTCGTCGTGCAGGAGATCAACGCCGAGCGCGGCTCCGGCATGGCGTATACCGGGTTTGGTGCTGGCACACCGAATATCAGCGTGCCGGTCATCTTCAAGGACTCGGCAGGCTGGGACACCGGAATCCAGGTGCAAAACCTGGGGCAGGTCGACGCGTTCGTGAACGCGCTCTACCACTTGCCCGGCGGGATGACCGTTCCGGAGTCGGCCCTCATCGCGTCCGGTAGCTCGACGACCTTCTACCAGCCCGACCACCCCGGCATCCCGTCGGGTGCGATCGGCGCGGCGACGATCACGAGCGCCACCGGGCAGCCCATCGTAGCGATCGTGAACGAGGTCAACTACGACCGCGCCGGCGACGCGTCGATGGCGTACGAGGGCATCAACTACTAGCCACTCTGCCGCGAGGAAGCGAAGGCGGGGCCACGCTTCGGCGGGGCCACGCCTTCGCTCGCTGCTAACCCTTGCGCTCGAGCGGATCCGCATCGATTAACACGAAGAGCATGCGCGCCATCCGGTCGCTCCGATTGGACCAGGCATGGTAGGTCCCGCGCTGCACCAACACATCTCCCGCGTGCATGAGCGTCTCATCATCGTCGAGCACCGCCCAGATCTCGCCCTCGAGGCAGACCGCGTAGTCCACGGTATCCGTCGCGTGGAAGCCGGGATCGATCGCCGAGCGCTCGGGGGTCGTGAGACAGCCGCGCCGCGTCATCTCCGCCGGGTCATAGGGCCGAATCTTGGCTGGGGCGATGTCGACGATGCGGATGACGGTGCCGCCTCGGTCCGGTGGTGCTGTCCGGAAGATGACGCCATCAGGAGCGGGGTCCGTCATGTCCGTGTTAGAGGCCGGCCCCGATTTCGTCATCCAGACGCCGGCCCGGATGGGCTCGCCCGCGGGCACGTCTTCGGTCGGCAGCTTCGTGTCGGACAGTATGTAGGATCGCCCCGCTTCGTTCTGCGCGGTGACGATGCGGCGAACTTTTCCTGGCATGTTCTTCTCCGTGTCTAGCTGTGTGCCCAACTCGTCCGCGATCGAGTCCAGGCACCGTTGATTTCGAGGTCGCGGCGCAACAGAAGGGGTCCGGCTCGCCGCGAGGCAACTCCGACGTCGCGTCGAGCGCTGACAAACGGTACTATCGGGGAAGCCAACTTTCACGTTTGCGGGAGAACAATATGAGCCTTCAGGGCAAAGTCGCCGTCATCACGGGCAGCGCCCGCGGCATGGGCCGAGCGCACGTCAAGAGCTTCCTGGCCGAGGGTGCCAAAGTCGTCGCGATCGACCTCTCCTGGGAACCAACTGGTTTCTCGGGCGACAAGGACGATGCCTTCTATCGCGAGCTCATGTCCCGGTCTAACGACGTCTTGCCGGTGACCTGTGACATCGGCGATCCGGGGCAGGTCCAGGCCGCCTACGACGCCGCGATGGCGAAGTTCGGCACGGCGGACATCCTGGTCAACAATGCCGGTGTGCGCCAGCGCGACCTCTTCCCACCCACGGGCCGAATCACGACGCTCGAGACGAAGCGCTCCGACTGGGAGCGGATGTTTGGCGTGACCGTGTTCGGCGCTATGGACCTGACGAAACTGTTCATTCAGCCCATGATCGAAAAGCGCAGCGGTAGCATCTCGACCGTCATCAGCAGCGGCGCGCTGCACCATTCCCACGGGGGCGCCTACATGGCTCTCCGGCCCAATAGCCGCGAGGTCCCTTACCAGCCGGCGAAGGCGGCCATCCTGTGCGCCATGTTCTATCTCGCGGACGAGGTCAAGGAATTCAACGTCGCCGTCAATGTCGTGATCCCGGGCCACACCCGCACGACGGGCTTTGACGAGCAGAATGCGTACCGCCGAACCCAGGGGGGGCGTGGCGACCCCGCCGCCGCCCGTGGCCCCCAGCCCGTCGTACCCGAGCACATCGTTCCGGTCGTGAAGTTCCTCGCTCAGCAGGACGCGAAGAGCGGCGTGACGGGGAAATGCTTCGACACGATGACCTGGAACATCGAACACGGGCTCGGCGGCGTCGACGCCTGGGCGGACAACGGGGCGGAAGCCGGCATCCAAGCAGTGCTCGAGGCGACAGCCGCGAAGGCATAGGTCAGCGCGGAGCGACCCGAGGCGGAGGCGTTTCACCCCGGCCCCATCGGTCGGGCAAATCGGTCGGGAGCGTGACATGCGATCGACACCACTGACCCGGCTCACCGTTATCTTGCTGTTGGCAGTCGCTGTGACCGCGTGCGCGGCGCCACCCTCCAGGCAAACAACAGGCACGCGACCGGACCCGGGCCAGGAACGCGGACCAGCTTTACGGGCTCGTCGGCGTGCCGCTGCCAAAGCACATCCTCGAGCAGCCGTACGCCGAGGACAAGACGGGCTTCTCCGCCCTGGGCTACTGAAGCGCTGGCTTCATCGGAACCGGACCGTTCAAGATCAAGGAGTGGGTGCCCTTGAGCAATCGGATCCTGATGACCGCGAATGACGACTACGTCCTCGGCCGGCCCAAGATCGACGAGATTGAAGTCCGGATGATCACGGACAACAGCCTCATGGTGGCGAATATCCTCGCCGGCGAGGTCCAGGTCACAATGGGGCGCAATCTGTCGCTCGAGCAGGCGAATTCGGTGCGGGAGCAGTGGCGGGACGGATCGATCCGTCTCGGCGGGACTTCCAACCCCATGATCATCTACCCGTCATTCCTCTACGGGGACCCGCCGGTCGTCAAGGACCTGCGCTTCCGGCGGGCGATGCTGATGGCGATCAATCGACAGGAGCTCGCCGAAAGCCTGCTGCCAGGGTTCAGCACGGTTGCGCATAGCGTCATGCTGCCCTCTGACCCGGACTTTGCCGCGATAGATAGCAGCGTCGTGAAGTATCCCTACGATCCAGCGCAGGCTGTCCGGATGATCGAAGGGATCGGGTACACGCGCGGTGGCGACGGCATGTTCCGCGACACCGCCGGTCAGCCGCTCGCCGTCGAGATGCGAACGACCTCGGACAACGAGATTCACATGAAGGCGTTCTTCCCGGTTATTGATTACCTCAAGGGCGTCGGTATTCAGATCGACGCAGTTGTCGTGCCGCCGGCCCGACAGCGGGACGTGGAGTACCGCGCCAAGTTCCCCGGGTTTCAGTACACCCAGGGATCGTGCTGTCTCGCGAGTCTTGGCAATTATGTGACCACCCAGCAGAAGACGGCGGAGAACGGCTACCGTGGCAACCACACCGGCTATGGCAACCAAGAATATGACGGGTTCGTGGAGCGGTACCTGACGACGATCCCGAAGGCGGAGCGGCTGCGCGTCGCGGGCCAGGCGATACATCACATGACCGATCAGCTTGTCGTCATGACGACCTTCTACAACACGCAGCCGCAGGCCTTATCCAACCGCGTCAAGAACGCGCCAGACAACGGGAGCATTGCCAACATCCAGAACTGGGACGTGCTCTAAACCTCACTCCCAAGAACCGATGCCCAGTTAGATCCGTTCAGGACAAGAAAGGGTTGAGCACGGCCACCCCGGAGTTTGAAACGTCAGCGGTATTGCGTGTTACAAGCGTAAGCCGGTGCACTATCGCCGTTGCTGCGAGGAGCCCATCGACGGTAGGCAGCGGGTTCGGCACATTCATGCGTCCCCATTGCTCTGCGATATCGGGGGTCACGGGGAGCACCCGATCGGCGTAGTCACGTCGCACGGTCGCGAGCCAGCGTTCGTACACGTCCGCTTGAGCGTGGTCACGCCGGCGCAGGCGTTCGATGCCCTGTCGAATCTCCCCTACGACGAGCACGCTGATGAAAAGGTCCGCGCCTCGTACCGAAGCAAACCATTCTTGCACGCTGGGAGCCGCCGCCGGTTTTCGCACTTCCGAAATAACGTTGGTGTCCAGCAGGAAGCTCATAGTTCGACGATGCGCGCAGAACCCTGGCTGCGCTCAATTTCAAGAATCGCGAGATCGGGCGCAGCGAGCAGAAACTCTTTGAAGTCCGGTACGCGGCCGGTCATGCGCTCATACTCGGCGGCCGAGACGACGACAACAACTTCCTCGCCTCGCCGGGTAACGACCTGCGGACCGTCATCGAGCACTTTTTGTACCAGCTCGCTGAACCGCTGTTTTGCTTCCTGCAACTGCCACGCCATAGACATATCCTATCTAGACTGTCTAGATTAGTATATCCCTTGATGGCGACCTAATCGACGTCGCAGCAGCGCAGCGCTATAGTCCACGCGCTCGGGGCCGACGTTGCGCCGGTGAGGTGAAATGAGCGGCATCTGCGGCTGGGTTGGCGACGCGGATCCGGAGATTCTGGACCCGATGCTCGACGCGATCGCCTATCGTGGCGACCAGGTCGAGACGCTGCACCTGCCCGGCGTCGCGCTTGGCTATCGCTGGTGGGGCGGGCGGCCTGGAAAGTCCGGCGGCATCTACCGCGAGGGTTCGCATGCCGTCGCCTGCGCTGGCACGCTGGCTCCGCCCATTGCCGCGCCCGCGGCGGCGATTCTTGAACGGCTGACTGCGAGCCCGCCCGCATTGGATGACCTCGACGGTGCGTTCGGTGCCGCCTGGTGGGACGGCGAGGAGCGTCGACTCACGCTCATCCGCGACCCCTTCGGGGTGCGGTCGCTCTATTACGTCGAGTATGAGGGTGTCTTCTACTTTGCCACCGAGCTAAAGCAGCTCCTCGCCATCCCTCGCCTGCCTGTAGCCGTGAATCCCTCGGCGATCCACAAGTACCTCACGTTTTCCTTTGTGCCCGGCGAGGACGTGCCGGTGGTCGATGTCAAGCGTCTGCTACCCGGACGCATCGCGACCTGGCAGGACGGCCGCCTCACCACGACGCCGTACTTCACGCTGCAAGAGGAGCTAAACCCGGCATTCGAGGACCAGCGTGCCGCCGTCGCCGAGATCGATCGCCTCTGCAGGGACGCCGTTACCCGGCGCCTCAACGGAGAGCATGAGGTCGGTCTGTTTCTCTCCGGGGGAATCGACTCGTCCGGCGTCGGGCTCTGGCTGCGCCAGCAGGACATCGCCGTGCGCGCGTTCAGCCTCGATTTCGGGCCCCAGAGCGTCGAACGCGAGCAGGCGCAGGCGGTTGCGGACGAGCTCGGAGCTCCTCTGGATTTCGTCCCGGTCGGGGGCGCGGACGTCGGCGCGATCCTGCACGACCTCGTCTGGCGGCTCGACTTACCGTTCGGCGACCCGGTGACGGGACCCCAGTACTTGCTGGGTCGCGCGGCGCGCGAGGCAGGACTGGATGCAGTGTTCAATGGCGAGGGCGGCGACCAGCTCTTTGGCGGCTGGACGCTCAAACCCATGATCGCCGCGGAGTTGTACGCCGGCCTCTACGGCGACGGTTCGCGGGAGGAAGACTACCTTCGCTCGTATCACCGCTTCTATGGACTCGAAGACCGGCTGTACACACCCGACTTCGCGGGACAGGTCGGTCCCATCGGCCAACGTCGGACATTGCTCCGGCCGTATCTCACGGAAGGTGGCGGCGCGGACGCATTTCTGAATCGCATCCGGCTCGCGGACATCTCGCTCAAGGGATCGCAGAGCATCCTACCCCGCGCGGAGCGGATGTCCAACGGCTGGGGGCTCGATCTGCGCGTCCCGCTCTTCGATCGGCGGCTCGCCGAGACGTCGTTCAGCCTGCCGCCAGGCCTCAAGCTCCACGGCGCCTCCGAGAAGTACATCCTGAAGCGAGTGCTCCAGCGCCACCTGCCCCGCGAGATCGTGTGGCGCCGCAAGTTCGGCATGAGCGTGCCCATCACTGACTGGGTGCTCGGCCCGCTGGCGCTGATGCTCGAGGAGTTGCTTGGCGATCGCGCAGTTGCGGGACGCGGGATGTTCCAACCGGGCTATGTGGCTCAGCTTCGCAGCGGCCTGAATGCGCCGCAGGAGGTTCGGCGCCGCCGCGTCGGCGAGCGCCTATGGACGCTGGCGATGCTCGAAGCCTGGATGCGTGTATTTATCGACGGCCGGGGTCGCCGCCCTGCGGGGTTGACCGCGTGAAATGCATCAAATGCGGGCACGACAGCAAGTACAAGGACCGGCAGGATCGACGCTGCCCATCCTGCCGCGAGCCCTTCGCGTTCGAGCCGAAGGACCACGACAAGCTCACTGATGTGGCATTCCAGCACGCGATCGACGCCGTTTCTTCGCAGGGGAACCTGAAGTGGGGCGTCGAGCATCTGTACTACGAGATATGCCGCCGGCTCCGGCCGCGCGCCCATTACATCCGGGACGGCGTCATCGGAGCGGGTGCCGTCGGGGCTACGCTCGTGCTCCACTGGGCGCCACCAATCTCGGCGGGCGCGGCGCTTTTTACCGCCTGGAGGATCTTCGGCAGCTGGCAAGGGCGCCGCCAGATGTTTGTTCACGAGGAGCAAGCTGCGTTCGATCAGATGTGGAAGAGATGGGTAGCCGCGCACGGCCAGCCGCCGGGGGTCATTGCTCGCCGTGAGCAGCCCGAGAGCACGCGAGCCGCGGCTCCAGAGCTGGCGGACTATTCGTTCGACCGTGCCGTCATCTGCGACCGAGCCCGGACGGTCGATCTACTGCTCGCCAACAACTTCCACTTCGAGAACAACTGCGCGGTCCTCTCCCTTGAGGGATACCCCCGCGGGCCCTTCGAAACCGTCCGCGGCATGTTGAAGCGGAACCCGCGGCTGCGAGTCCTCGCCCTGCATGACGCAACGCCCGCCGGCTGCCGCATGGCCGCCAAGCTCAGCACCGATTCCGAGTGGTTCAAGGACCAGGTTCCCGTCGTCGACGTCGGCCTGCGTCCCCGCCATGCCCGGCCGTTCCGGGGATTGCTGCTTCCCTCAACCGGAGACTTCGTGGGCGCGGGAGATGGCATCGAGGCGAATGAGACCGCGTGGCTGAGTCAGTATCGGTTGGAAGTCGCGGCGATTCGGCCGGAGCAGGTCCTGAAGCGCCTGTTCCGTGCAATGAACGCCGATACCGCGGGAGGCGATGGGGGAGACGGCGGCGGTGGCTCGGGTAGTTCGTACGTCGTCTACGACGACGATTCCTTCAGCGCCGACGCGGGCGCCAGCGATGGCGGGGCCGATTCCTTTGGCTAGCCACGTCGCCGCGCCGCCCGGTGCCCCACTGATCCCAATCGCCCGTCCCCAACCTGGTCCGCCTTTCGCCGCTGAGAACTTTCGCTTCCGACCCATCGGCCGGATCGGCGGAATCGTGGGTGCCGTCGCCGCCCCTGGGGCGCTCGCGGTGCTCGAGCGCGCGCTCGGCCCAAACGGGCAACTCCTGCCCCCAAGCGGCCGGGCGCTCGTCGCGGACTGGGATACCTGCTGGCACGGCGATGATCGAATTGCGCGCCTCGACCAGTGGCAGGCCATCATCACACAGGGACACCTGGCGGAGGTCGAGGGAGCCTTCGCGCTCGCGTGGCGCACGGCAGACGGCTGCCTGCGCCTTGCGCGGGACGGCGTCGGCGAGCGTTCTCTCTATTACGCCCCCATCGCCGAAGGGGTGGTGTTCGCGTCGAGCGTCCCGGCCCTGCTCGCGACGGGCGTGGTTTCGCGGCGTGTCAACCGGCGCGCGGTCGCGGCGTTTCTTTCTTATGCGTATCTGCCGGGTCGGGAGACGCTCGTGGACGGCGTCTTCGAGGTGCTGCCCGGCGAGATCGTGGAATTCGAGCGCGGGGACTTTCGCCGCCGCCAATTCTGGTCGCTGCCCGCAGAGCCACCGCCAGCCCAGCCGCACGACGAGGCTTCGCTCCGGGTCGAGCTCCGCGCCCGGCTGGAGCGAGCGGTTCGGAGGCGCCTGCCCGGGGGCGAGCCGGTCGGCGTTACGCTCTCCGGCGGCATCGATTCCAGCCTCGTCGTGGCGCTTGCGCGGCGGCTCCACGACGCGCCGGTCCACACCTATTCGGTCTCGTTCGGCCCCGAGTACCCGAACGAGCTGCAGTTCAGCTCGCTCGTCGCCGCGCATTGCGGGACCCAGCATGAGATCGTCGAGCTTTCGCCTGCCGTCGTTCTGCACCATCTCGACGAGTCGATCGGGCTGCTCAGCGACCCGATTGGCGATCCCCTGACGGTTCCAAACGCGCTTCTCTTCCGGGAGGCGAGCGCCAGAGTTGGGGTGATACTGAACGGCGAGGGTGGCGATCCCTGTTTCGGCGGGCCGAAGAACCAGCCGATGCTGCTGGCTGAGCTCCTCGGCGACGGCGCGAATGACCCCACGACCGACGCCTGTTCGCGGGAACGCAGCTATCTCCGGTCCTACCTCAAGTGCTACGATGATCTGCCCGATCTTCTGGCGCCAGACCTGCTGGAGGCGCTCACCGCCGAACCGCTGGAGGCTGATTTGGGGCCACGCTTCGCGGACGAGCGTTGGCCGAGCTTCATCGGAAAGCTCTTTGCGATCAACGTGGCGCTCAAGGGTGGCCACCACATCCTGCCGAAAGTCGAGGCGGAGAGCGCGCCGTTCGGGGTGCTGCCGCGGTCGCCGCTCTTCGACCGGAGCCTCGTCGAGCTCGCTTTCCAGATCCCGCCACGCTTCAAGTTGCGGGGATCGATCGAGAAGTACCTCCTGAAAGAAGCCGTGCGCGATCTGCTGCCCGAGACAATCATCAACCGCCCGAAGAGCGGCATGCTGGTTCCAGTCGAGGGCTGGTTCCGCGGCCCACTGCTTCCCCATGCCCGAGAGCGACTCCTCGACGGCCTTGCAACGACTGGCCTGGTTCGTCGTGACTATCTGGAGCGGTTGCTTGCGGGACGGCTCGGCGGCCTGCGCCCGCGCCACGGCGCCAAGATCTGGCTGCTTCTGACCCTGGAGTCGTGGCTGCGAAGCAATTCGCTGACCGGGTCGAGTGCGCCGCGAACGGCCACGATATGAGGCCCTCCCCTGTCCTCGCTCGGGGGAACGTCCTCGAAGGCGTGTGGGTCGCCCTCGTCGACGGACAGGGATACCCGCTCCCGGGTATCCGCGGCCGGGCCGGAGCCACCGGCTTCACCAGCAGCGGACACGCGCTCGGGGCCGATCTGATCGAGATGGCGCCGGGGAGTGCCTTTCCGCTGCACACGCACCCAGGCGACCACATGCTTTACATCGTTAGCGGAACCGGGCTGGTGCACGTCGGGGAAATCGACTATCCATTCGGCCGCGGCGATACGATTCTGGTCCCTGCGAGTCTGCCCCACGGCGTTCGGATTCCGGTCGACGCCCCGTCGGCGTGTCAGTTCCTCGCCGTCGGCATGCCGCATCGGGCGTTGGCCGCACGGGATCGAATGCAGGTCCTCGACTAGCCACGCCTACGGGGCCACAAGAATAGGAGCACAACACCGGCGCGGCGGTCGCTGGCCGTATACCCAGCACGACCCGTCCGGAATCGTTGAGGTCTGGGTCGTCGGCCTGAATCACGACGTTATCCTGGTGCGCCAGCAGCCCGTGGCGAGCGGATACCAGGTCGTTGAGACGTGCCGGCGAGGCGGGCGCATCACCGTGGCGGCCTATTCCAACGTCGAGTTCTCGGCTGAAGACATCCTCGGCTAAGAGCCTGTAGACAAATAAGCCTTCCGATTGTAATGCGCGTGTGAGACAAGGCGAGGGATTGTGACGGGTAATTGTCGTGCGTCGTGAGATGGTAAGCGCATGGCAGTTGACCCGGTACTCGCGAAGAAACTGGCG
>ORMF012613378.1_pt1 | contig 30383 bp, 25 predicted proteins | sample 1779871 | NCBI WGS metagenome assembly ORMF01 (sample SAMEA104232316, study PRJEB22302) | groundwater metagenome | biome: forest; feature: aquifer; material: groundwater | place: USA | collected 2011-08-07 | depth 5.4 m | reverse complement strand
GTTACTCGCGGAGATTCGGTCAAGTGCAATCAAGCTTGGCAATCCACATGTTTCAGCAACTCTCCATCTCACCGTAGGAGAACTGGACGCAAAACGCGGATTGATGACAACGGCTCGCCCACCTACGCAAACGGCCCAAACGCTGCAGGACCTCTCCCTTTGCGATGTGACCAATCGTGGATAGCAGGCGATCGCCAGCCAGTTGCGCCAATGCAAGAACGCACTCCGCGCTCTGCAGTGCCTCGTTTGCAAGGCCCCTTCGAAGCAAAAGTCTGGTTCGAGTGAGTTGAGAATGCCGGTAGACATAGAGCGGTCTGTCTTCAGGTCGTATCGTCTTTTCAACCCTATCTAAGAGTTCCGAGCACTCTTCTATCTGCCCTTGGGCCAAACGTACCCTCGCGATGCTCTCAATCATCGCGTTGCCGCGTTCACCGGCCGAAGGCAGACCCACGGCCGCCTCCTCAAAATAACCAATCGCCCGCTGAAAGTCTCCAGTGGCGTAAGACAGGTTGCCGAGGTTTACCAGGCATGTCAGCCGAGGGACGCCGGATTCTTCCGCTAGTCGCAACGCGCGAAGGCCGTGGAAGAGCGCACGTTCGAAGTCTGACCGGACGATTGACATGGCCAGCAAATTGTTCTCGGACCACGTCTCCAGTATTAGATTTGGAGAACCGTTCAGGATTTGTTGGGCCAGTTGCGTATGTCGGCGAGCCGTTGTCATCAATCCGCGTTTTGCGTCCAGTTCTCCTACGGTGAGATGGAGAGTTGCTGAAACATGTGGATTGCCAAGCTTGATTGCACTTGACCGAATCTCCGCGAGTAACGTTGTCGCCGCTTCAGGTCCAGATTGGTCGGCCAAAAGAAGTGCGAGAGGGAGCTGCGCCAAACAAAGAAGCTCTCGATCTTGTGCTGCTTCCGCAAGAGAGATCGCTCGATGAAGACATCCTATTGAGGATTCGATCCTTCCAGCGTCGCGCTCAATTCTCGATAGAACCAGCGCGCAGGCACTTCGCTCTGCAGCGCTGAGGTTCCTGAGTTGTTCGAGTTGTCGCAATAGCTGCAGACTCTGCCCATGTCGGCCGGTTCTCTCCAGAAGCTCGGCGCGGAGTACTTCTATGCAGTGTTCACGTGGACCGGGAAGGCTGTGCGTCAGCCGATCAAGAGCCTCACTCGAGCGCCCTTCACTGGCAAGACGTCTGATGTGACCTAGGGCTTCCGTAAGAAATTCCGGCCGAGCCATATTTCCCCACATTCTTACCAATAGGCATCACACTGTGAAGGACAAAGCCGCTATGGTGCCAACTTTGTGTGCACCGGACCCGACGGCCGGCGAAGGTCTGCCCGCTACACATCTCCGAGGCGAACCCTGACCTTCTTGGTCGAATCCCAATCTGACAGCCATACTGCCCAGCATGTTGGTACGGGCGCGCAGGAACATGATACTCAGTCCTCTAAACCGTTTGATGGTGGGAGCCGATAAGACTAAGGCCGATAGGGTCTCTTCCAGTGTAAATGACTGAATATAGTGATCTTCGACGCGGCGCCAAAGTCTACGTTGCTTTCGTTGTGCTGGCAGGGGCAGCGGTAGTCGCGCATTCCGTCCATCGACTCTACATAGATCCAATTGGCCCACAGTGGTTCGTGCTGGCAGCATTGACCCTGCTTACCGGTTCGTTCACTGTGAAGGTGCCCTCCATAGCCGCCTACTTGTCGGTTTCGGAGACCTTTGTCTTCGCTTCGGTGCTAATTTTCGGTCCGGCGGCGGGTGCCATTACCGTCCTCCTAGAATGTCTGGTCATTCTCTTCTGGATGAAGCGGGGCGCGTCCATTCACAAGTTGCTGTTCAATACCGCTGCATTGGCAATCGCCATTTGGGTTTCTGGAACGGTCTTCTTCCTTACATCAGGGATCGAGCCGTATTCAAAAAGTGCGTCACCGCTTCAAGAGCTCTTGTTTCCGCTGCTTGCATTCACACTGCTGTACTTCTTGCTCAATAGTTGGCTTGTTGCGATAGCGCTCGGTTTCGAGACGCAGCAATCACCGTTTGGAATCTGGTGGAAGAACTTCATATGGCTATCCATCAACTATTTCAGCGGCGCATCTGTGGCGGCACTCATAGTCACCTATAGCCACGACGTTGACTACAGTCGTGAAGTTGATCTCAGCACGCTGGCGGTGATTGTGCCGTTACTTGTAGTCTCGTACTTGACGTCGCGAATTTCGATGCAGCGATTTGATGATACGAATCGGCACCTCAGTGAGCTGAACCGACTCTATCTCTCGACCATCGAAACGCTGGCAATGGCGATCGACGCGAAAGACCAGATCACCCACGGTCACATCCGTCGCGTGCAGTCCTACGCCGTGGCGCTGGCCAAGCACTTGGGCGTCACCGACCAGAGTTTGATCAAAGCAATCGAGGCCGCCGCGCTACTGCACGACATGGGCAAGCTTGCGGTCCCGGAGTACATCCTCAACAAGCCAGGCAAGCTGACGCCCGCAGAGTTCGAGAAGATGAAGCTCCATGCCACCGTGGGGGCAGACATTCTCTCCGCGATCGAATTCCCATACCCGGTGGTGCCCATTGTTCGGTATCACCACGAAAGCTGGGATGGGTCCGGTTATCCCTCTGGGCTGAAGGCCACGGACATTCCGATTGGCGCCAGAATCCTCTCGGTCGTGGATTGCTTTGACGCGCTCACCTCGGATCGCCCTTACCGTCCGCGGCTCTCGGACGAAGAGGCGCTGAAGATTCTCGTCGAGCGGCGCGGGAACATGTACGATCCGCTGGTTGTGGATACGTTTGTTCGCGTCTACAAGGAGATCACGCCGAATCCGCCGCACGTCACGGTGTCGCGCGCGGCGCTGAACGAGATTACTGGCGCAAGGCTTGCCGGAAGCACGACGGCCGTCGGAACCTCGCAGCTGGACGGCATCGCCGCGAGCGCCGACGAGATGACGACGCTTTATGAGCTCGCACAGGCACTCACCGGCCAGGCCGGCATCAATGCAACCGGCGAGATTATCGTCAAACATCTGCGGCGACTGATTCCCTTTGCTCAGTCAGCGCTGTTTCTGTACGACGCGACGGCGGACGAACTGGTGGCTCAGCATGCGATGGGTGACGCGAGCTCTGCCATCAAGGGTGTGCGCATTGGCCTGGGCCAGCGGCTGAGCGGCTGGGTGGCGGCGAACCGGCAGACAATTCTCAACTCAGACCCCGCCCTTGATCTGGGTGACGCCGCCCGCGCGCTCGAACCACGTCTGCGCAGTTCTCTGAGCACGCCGCTCATTTCCGACAATGAGCTGATCGGTGTGCTGACACTGTACTCGACCGTACAGGATGCCTTCACCGACGAACATCGTCGTATCATCGATGCTGCCGCGCGGCAGATTGGTCACGCGTTTAGGTCGACAGTCGAGTTCGAGAACGGGGCCAGGCGTGATGCGGTGACAGGTTTGCCGAGTGTGAAACAACTCGAGCGGATCATGGATGCTGCGTCTGGTGGCAACGTGGCGCCTCGAAAGCGCCTCGCCTTCCTGCTCATTGATGTGGTCCATCTCCGGGAGATCAACGATCAACATGGGCGTGCGATCGGAGACGCGACCTTGAGGCATGTGGTGAGGCGCGCACGCGCCTGCCTGCGCCCCTCCGACATCCTGTTCAGGTATGGCAATGACGAGTTCGTGGCACTCCTGAACGACGCGGACTTGGAAACCGCCAGCGTGATTGCGTCGGAGATCCTCGAGAGCATCCGATCCCATCATCTGACAACGGACAGTGGGGAAGTTGTCTCTGTCGAAATACGCGTCACTCCTCTTGTGGCCGACGGGACCTCATTCAACGACCATCTGGCTTCGGCTCGGCGCCGAATGCACGAGGCGGCGACGGACATCAAGAAGGTCAGCGTTCACTGACGGCACGCTACGCGTGCGCAATCGCGACGACGGTCGAGGCCCGGCGCAGCACGCACCGAATCGTCCGGTCGATGTTTTCGGGATCGAGCGCACTGAAGCTCTCATCCAGCAGAAGCAGTTCGGGCTTTTGCAGCAGCGCGCGAGCCAGGAACACCCGCGTCCGCTCGCCTTGGGAAAGCTGCCACCCGGTTTCGCCGACGATTTGATGAAGGCCGCCTGGCAACCGATCCAGCAGGTCTCCCAATCCGAGTTCTCGGCACACCTGCTCGGCCTCTGCAAGATCCGCGTGCGACGCTGGCCATCGGCGCCCCATCAGGAGGTTGAACGCCAGCGATCCGGTCACGAGATAATTGTCGTGCGCCTGCGGCGCCATGACGACCCGCTGCCGCCAACCCGCACGGCCCAGCACCGAGTGGTCAAGCCCATCCACGAGCAGGAGCCCCGAGTCGGGAGTCTCCAGCCCTGCAAGAATCGAGGCGAACGTGGTCTTGCCAGCGCCCGACGCACCATCCAGGAGGAAGCGCGCCCCACGCGGAATGGTGAGCGTGCATCCGTCCAGCACTGGTTCCGCCTGAAGAGGGTAGCGAAACGTCAGGTCCCGCGCTTGCACGGCACATGTGTCCCCGGTTGCGGCCGCATCGCCGCGAGTGGGGACGACCATCGAAGGATGCGGCGCCGGCTGACGAATCTCGGCCGCTCGCGCGAGAGGGAGCATTGCCTGACCGGCGATGGCCGCGCCAGCCAGATTGGAAAGGCCCCCCGAGAGACGACGCAGGCTCCGATAGGCGAGCAGAATGCCCCCGACTGTGATCGCGAGGCGCGCCGGGGACGCGTGAGCCATGACCGCGGGTGTCAGCGAGACAAGCGCCACGGCCAGCCAGCCTCTCGGGATGAACGCGATGAGCCAGGCGCCGGCTCGATCCATCGCGCGCCCGTGCTCGATGTATCGCGCCAACGCCAGATCCTCCTGCGGGTGCCACTGATCGACGGGTTGCTGCGCGAGTCTCGTCCGGTGACCGAGCATCGACTCGAGTAACTGATCGGTCATCGAGAGTCGCTCGCGAGTCCATGCGCGGCGGCTCCTGACGTAGCGCCACGCCATCGCCGCTGCGGCGGCAACCCAGAAGACAAGCAGTGCCGCCGGAAGCACCCCGGTACCGGACCAAAGGACGACGGCTGCGATGACAAGCTCGATCAGCGAGAAACACGCGGTGACGCCCCCGGTCAGCGCGAGCGACTCGATGGCGGCCCCTTCGACCACGATCCCGAACAGCTGGCCCGCGCCCTTGCGCCGCACATCCTCGCGATCGATCCGAAGGGCGCCGCGAAGGAGACGACGACGAAGCGCTGCCCCCGCTGTTGTCGAGACGACGCCTTGCGTCCACGTCGCCAGTAGACGAAACGGCACGAGCGACACCAGGAGCAGAAGCCAGCCGAGTAGCCACCCGGTATCGATGGTGCCTCGCATCACGCCGCGGCCCAGAAGCCACCACGAGAAGACGAACAGCAGGTACTGAATGAAATGGGCAGAGACGAGCAACCCGACGCCACGACCCAGGCCGGTTTCGCGAATCTCGTCGTGAACGCGGCTTCCTGGCGGCAGTCGGAGCAGCCAGCAGGTGCGAAGGCGCACGTTTCTGAGCTGCTCGGCCAGCAACGCGGTTCGCGCGCGCGCCCGCCGGCGGCCAGTGCTCCGCATACGGTCGAGGAGCCGATCGACATCGGCTTCCACAGGTTTCTCGAATGGCCGCTGGATTTCCTCACACAGCGTGGCGACAAGAATCCGGCGGACGCGCAGGTCGGGCGCAAGTGCCGAGACGTGGCGCGTGCGCCCGCCGAGGACCGCGAGAAACCGATCGGTGTCAGCCACGCGCACGCGGAGCAGGAGCGGCGCCCCCCGCCGGGTCAGCGTCGCGATTTCGTCGAGTCCGACCACAACCTGATGGGCTTGAATGCCCCCGCGATCCGCCGCCGCCGCCATCCACACGCTGAGCTGTTCTGACGTCGCATCAGGAGGAGGAGCGAAGGTCTCGCTGCAGGTCGTCGGCAGACCAGCGGCGCGCGCCAGCGCGTGAACGGCTTCACCCAAGCGCGACTCGGGCCAGAGCGCCGCGTCGAGGGCCGATTGATGGCTATGCCCGTTGTTCGATTGAGGAGCTGCCATGTTCCTGAGTCAATCGTCCGGACTCTAGACGGATGCGTCGCCATTCAGCCCCCGTCGTCAGGCGCGCAAGCACCATCTCCTGAGCCTGGAGCAGGCGCCGGTATCGAGATGAAGCCATTTGCGCAAGCTGCAGCGGTTCGCCGTCTTCAACAAGGCGGCCCCGTTCCATTACGATCACTCGATCGAAGCCGCGCGTCTCGCTCACGTCGTGCGTGACATATAACAGGGTCCTTCCCGCCCAGCGCTGCCGCGCCTGTGCGAGCAGGGCCCTCCGTCTATCGCGCTCCAGCCCAAGGAATGGCTCATCGAGAATGACGAGCCTGGCCCCTTGTCGCATCATCGCGCGTCCGAGGCGAACCCGCTGTCCCTCACCAGCCGACAACAGAGCGCCTCCCTCGCCAAGTGGCGTGGCCAGGCCTTGCGGAAGCTTCGCAATCACCGGCATGAGGGCTGCCGCCTCTAGAACCGACGACAGCGATTGCGGCGAGCCGTTCGATCCGTAAAGAAGATTGTCCAGCAGGGGTTGATTCCAGATCTGCACCGTGGGGTCGACCCACGCGGTGTCCCTCCGGAGCCGATCGAGCCGATCGCCGGCAAGCGGTTCATTGTCCACCAGCAGTTCGCCCGCCGAAGGACGATACCAGCCGAGCAACAGGCCGACGAGTGTTGACTTCCCAGCGCCAGACGCACCAACGATGGCGATATGGCCGCCGGGTTCGACATGCAGATCGATCCCTTCCAGAACCTGATGCCCGGCTATGCGAACGCTGATGGAGCTTGCCTCAATCCGCACACCGGAACTCGCTGGTTCGGTGCTCGTGAGGACCTCTCGAGCGACGCCTTCGCGGCGGCGAGCTTCCGGTGCTCCAAGCGGCTCGAGCAGGCGGAGAATCGTGCTCCGGTGGGACGGGTAGTCGCGGGCCGTGAGCGCCAGCTCGTAGCCGAGAGCCGGCAGGTTCAACACCCAGTACGTAAGCAGCAGCATGGCGCCGCTGATGCCGTGCGAAAAATGGCTGAACAGGAGCCAGCCGGCAAGAGCGAAGCCGACGGACATCTGAAGTCCTTCGATGACAACCGAACCTCGCTGCAGCCCTATCGACGCTCGGGCCCACTCCGAAAGCAGGCGCTCGTGCTCGTGTTCGATCGTGGCTTCCGCGCCGTGCGCTTCGATGGCCGTCCGACCGAGAAGCGCGTCAAGATGGAATCGGGCGAGCGCACCTGCGTGCGTCCGCACCTTCATGTCGCGTTCGGCCATCATAGAGTTGCCGAGCAGAGGAATTCCCGAGGCGACGACGCAAGCGAGAAGGGCAAGGCTGGCCATGCGCGGGTCGAGCCACGCGATTGCCGCCGTGGTGACCACGAGTTCAGCCCCGACTCTGAGAAATCGGATGCCCAGTTGCGGCAGCGTGCGGAGGACATGCACGCCGTGACTGCGTTCCAGCATGTCGGATACCGGCCGGCTCTGGAAGTAAGAATCGGCGAGGCGCGGGACCTTGTCGAGAAAAGCCATGCGCAGCCGGGCTTCGAGATGGCTTCCGGCGCGCCGCTCCGCGGAGGCGAGAACCAATTCGATGCCGAGCAGCGCAGCGGCGAACATTGCAAGGACGACACCCGCAGTCAGTCCTTGGATGGGAAGAGGCAACAATGCGCTCACGTCCAGGACGCTTCTGAGTAGGAGGGCTTCGAAGACGACACCGAGCGCAGCAATGGCCACAGCGCAACCGGCAACCACCGGTCCGATGACACCGGCCTCGCGGAGGGCGACGAATACTTCTCGAAGCGGTCTGGCGGGCGCTTCTGTGAGCGCAGCAGCGAGTTCAGGGGAACCTGCACCCACTCCCGCCGGGCCGGTCGTGCGGTCTTCTCCGGCGACTTTTGCCGAATGATCACGGTGGCCTTGAGCGCGGACGAGCACAGCTCCGCGCAGACGCAATTGGTTGGTGTCGGTCTCAACTGGCCGAACCGACCAGTAATGGTCTGGAATGAGCGAGCGCTGGTCGTCGTTACCCCGCCCGGCGAGAACAGCGCGGAGTGCGAGTCGGCCACCGGCGGGGCGGACAGCTCGTGACGCGACGAGACTCTCCATCATCCGAACACTCGCATCTACCTCGGCCAATCCGCGCCACGACGGATCCTGAACGGCGAGTCTGACGAGTGACGCGGCGTCCTTCCGGGAAAACCCCAGCGCCCGCATCCGTCGTGTGAGCGGCGCCCGAAATGCATCAGTTCCTGCCCAGTCGCGCCATGCCAGGGCGCTGACCACCGCTGTGTGCCTGAAGAGTTGGGAGAGAAGAGCCTGGCGGGAGAGCCACAGCCGTCCTCGCGCCGGATCCATGATCTGTACCCACGGTCCATGGCGGCGCCAGACGACCATGAAGTGCGCACCGCCGGTGGGAGTCTGGGCCACGGCGATCGCTGGAAGGGCCTCGGCTTCGTCGAGCAGCACGTGATCCACGGGAATCATGACCTGCTCGGCTCGAAGGGTGAGTGCCTGCGCGATCTCCTCGAGGGTATCGATCGACGTCCCGTCCACGTCGGTGTGGCACGCTTCCCGAAGCCGCCCATAGCTGACCGGAATGCGGAAGCCTTCCAGCAGTGCTTTGAGAGCGGCCGGACCGCAGTCCATTCCGGACGTCTGCAGGACTTCGGGAATGAAGAAGCGGCGGCTGGATCGTCCAGAGGGGGACGCCTGCGGGGAAACGCTCATCGTTCTGCAGCGGACAACCGTGTGTGGACGCCGACGCTGCGCATCACGAGTGCGGCGGGCGAGATCCGATCAACCTCGATATCAACCTCGGCGGGCAAGCCATGTTGCAAGGGGATCGCCGATTCCCGGCCGTCGAGCGCCAGCTCAACGCGAATCGTACCATCACGCGGTTCCCCCGCCACGCTGGACACGCGCGCGGCCGGGCTTCCGTATTGCGTCCAGGGAAACCCTTCCAGTCTGACCTGCGCGGCCTGACCAATCCGGACGCGGCCGAGTGCCACGGCGGGCGGAAAGTACGCCACGACCCTGAGCCCTCCGTCGGGCACAATCGTGCACACGCGCTTGCCGGCAGCCACGACGCTGCCCGGAGTGAGGGGGGTCACGTCAGCGATTCTGCCGCTGATGGGCGCGCGCACCGTTCGCTGTTCGATGTTGTATCTGAGTTTGTCAGACGCTGCCACTGCCTCGGCGCGGGTGCCTTCTATCGCGGCGATTTCCTTTTTTAACCGCGCCATCTGGGCAAGTCGATCCTGCTCGCGAGCACCCAGGTCGAGGCTCACGCGCCGGGACGCGAACTCGGCTGCCTGTGCATCATTCTGCCGTTCTGCGGCTCCGTTCTTCGCTCGCAGGGCCTCAAGTTCGCTGATGAGGCCGCGTCGCTGCAACTCCACAACACGTGCGGACTCTTCGGCCGCAAACGCCGCACCGGACTTCGCCCTTTGTCCTTCAGCCTCGGCTTGAGCGATGGCGGCCCGGGCTGAGCGTCGCTCTTCTTCCAGCGCCAGCTGCTGAGCAGCGAGCTCTTCTCTCAGCAGATTCGCTTGCGATGCGGCGGGCGCCAACCGCGCCTGTTCTTCGCCTCGGGCAAGACGCTCAGAGCTCGCATCGAACTCCAGGAGCACATCTCCTGCTTGAACCCATTGGCCTACCACCATGCGGACGGCCTCGACGCGCCCCTCGACCGCCGCATCGACAGGGTGATTCTCCCGAGCCACTTCGAGCCGAGCGGCACCGGTGGAGGCGTAAACGGTAACTCGTCCCGCGATGAACCATGCGAACCAGAGGCCGAGAAAACCAACAATGAGGATGAAGAGGACCGTATTGCGACGCGAGCTGTCCGTATCGAGGGTCCGGAGCGACCGGGAGAAGTGTAACGACATGCGGAACCCCGTGCTCTGGAAATGTGGACGCCAAACGGAGTGCGAACTCCGCTCAGCGCCCAGGGAGTGATCCTCAAGGAACCTAGTCGCCCCAGATAATGAGTCTTCGTACGTTAGGTCTATCGCTCATCGTTGTCTCCTGCAATAGACGTTGCCCCCCAAGGCGGGGACGCCACATGGACCAAATGGCGACCGTTTCTAATTACCCCAAACAATTGAATCGTCGTCGCTTCCAGCCTTGATGTTCGTCTTGATTGTCATCACGTTTCTCCAATCGCCCTGTTAACTAGCCGTTCGCCGGGCGCTTGCGCCGGCCCAAGTTGGTTGCCCTTCAATCTGCCGTGCGATCACGCGTTTCGAACGACTCGCGGTCACGGCCTCCGTTGACCGATTCGATCAAGACCCGTTGTGATCCGCCCAAAGTGCGAACGGTCTGCAGGCGTCCCTCTCGAATCCGGTTGTAAATCGTCCGCCGAGAGACTCCGAGGATCTGGGCCGCATGGTCGAGTGAAACGCTGCGGCCGATTCTGGTCTCGAAACCGCCAGGCAGTTCGCTGTGAATCGATTCCATTTGCCCGTCTATAAGCGCACGGTGGGTGCCACCGGCTTTCACGCGGCGATCCCATCGTCATTTAGCGTGTAAGTAACTGAGGCCTTGGCAGTTGTCTGATGATGGCCGGCGCGAGGTCCAGGCAGTGCCTACAGGGGGAATCGGTCAACCGGTTGGCCAGGCCTTGGATCCGGCGAGGGCCCCGCCGTTTTTTTGCGTGCAAAATGCGACGGGACGTCAGAATTGCACCGTTCGTCTCTCGGGCAAGTTTTTGGCCGATCGGTCAGGATTTGGACTGACTGGCGGGAGAGCGTTCAAAGGGCAGGTCGATTAGCGATTCAGCGCTGACGTGGTACGTTCGCGCGGCAGAGCCTCTGTTAGCTGAGCCGCCCCGAAAACATCCAGGCTGCCAGCTCCACTTGCGAACGCACCATCGAGGAGAAGCGAGCAGCTCGCCTGCAGGATTGTCTTGGCCTCATCGGCCTTCAGGTCAGGCTGCCGTTCCAGAAGCAGCGCAAGCGCACCGCTGACTACCCCGGCCGCCATGCTGGTTCCCGAAAGCTCCATGTATGCGTCCGCACCAGTCCCACTCACGTGTCGCTCGGGGTCGCTCGTCGAGAGGTAGGATCCAACGGCCTCCGCCGAGATCACACGTGTGCCGGGCGCGACCAGATCGGGCTTCCTGACAAGGTCGTATGCCGTGGGCCCGCGGGAACTGTAGGCCGCCACCGTGTCATCCCAGCGCTGCGGCGTTCCGCGTGTGTCAAGGGCACCGACGGTAATGACGTTGGGATCGTTCCCGGGCGACGTCACGCCCCCGAACTGAACTGTTCCATCCTTCGTTGTGCCATGGTTTCCCGCCGAGGTGACCACCACGATGCCCGCGGCAACCGCCCGCTCGACGGCTTCACACAGCGGATCGTCGCGGTAGGGCTGGAGGACGGGTGCGCCGACCGACAGATTGATCACCCGAATGCGATAATTTCCGCGGTTGTCTATCGCCCAATCGATCGCTTCAATCACGCTGCTGGCCTTGCCAGATCCCCGATCGTCCAGCACGCGCAGGTTGATGATGTTCGCACTAAAGGCGATGCCTCCATGCTCGCCTGACGAGCCTGGCTGCCCAGCGATGATGGCGGCGACATGTGTGCCATGCCCGTACCGGTCGACGCCAGTGCCTCCCGTGAAATCGACCGTAGCGACGATGCGGTTCTTCAGCGCCTCGTGGTTCGGATCCACGCCAGAGTCAATCACTGCGACCCCGATGCCCGCCCCCGATAGAGGGGTCAGGCCACCCGAACCCCTCCACACTCTGTCGGCGAGAACGCTTTCAGCTGTCGCGTCGATCGCGGAGCGAATCGGGATGTCGGACGACAGATGGTCTTGGCTGCCGTCCACCTGCAGCGCCGCGAGCTGGCCCGCCGTCACCCGAAGCACGGCTCCCGTCTTGAGGTACTTGATGATCGCGAGGTTGTACCGCATGGCCAGTGCGTCGACCTGACCGCGGTTCCCGTGGACGATGACGTCAATCGCCGCCGAGCCGGCGGCGAGGTAGGCGGCGAGGTCAGCGCTCAGTCGCGCGCGCTCGGCCGCGAACACGCTGTGCGTGGTCATCAGGGCCGCGCACGCTGTGGCAAGGACTGCCCGGCGAACCCGAAGAAATGGATGAATCACCACAGCCGCAAATCCGATTGTAGGGGAACGTCTGCCCGCGTGATAACTTATCGGTCGATCCGCTCATGCGATTCACGGGGCTCTTTGCGCCCATTCCCACCCCGTTCGACGACGACGATCACCTTGATCTGAAACGGCTGCGCGCCGCCTTCCCGCGATGGCTCGAGAGCCCGCTGAACGGCTTCGTGGTGCTTGGCACAAATGGCGAGGCCGCGCTGCTCGACGACGATGAGAACGATCGCGTTGTCGCCGCGGTTCGCGAAGAAGTTCCTCGCGGTCGACCGCTCATCGTCGGCACCGGACGCGAGTCCACCCGGGCGGCTGTGCGCGCGACAAGACGCGCCGCGGAGCTTGGCGCTGACGCCGTCCTCGTGCGGACGCCAGGACACTTCCGGTCGCAGATGACGACCGAGCTGCTCGTGCAGCACTACACCGAAGTGGCGGACGCGTCTCCTGTGCCGGTTCTGCTGTACAACTTCACCGCCGTCACGGGCGTCAACCTCCTGCCTGCCGCTGTGTCGCAGTTGGCCGAGCATCGGAACATTGTTGGCGCCAAGGAGTCGGGAGGAGACATCGCGCAGATCGCCGACCTTGTCGCCGGCACCTCGTCCAGCTTCAGTGTGCTCGCCGGCTCGAGCCGAACGTTTTTTGCCGCCCTCTCCGTCGGAGCGTCTGGAGGAATTCTTGCGCTTGCGTGCGTCGCACCAGATGCGTGCTTGCGACTCTTCGACCTGACGCTGCAGGGTCGTCGTGCCGAGGCCCTAGCGCTCCAGCAGCAGCTCCTTCCGATCTCACGACTGATCGGGTCGACGTACGGCGTGGCTGGTCTGAAGGCCGCGCTCCGAATCCTTGGCTGTGACGTGGGCGTACCGCGGCCTCCCCTGCGGCCGATCCCTGAAACCGGAATGGCAGCACTCAACGAAGCGCTTGCCAGTTTCCAGAAAGTCATCGTATGAGCCTTTTGCCTGAGAACTCCCGGATTCTGCTCGGCCCCGGACCGAGCATGACCTCCCCGCGTGTGATGCGCGCCATGGCTGCACCAACTGTCGGCCATCTCGATCCGGTGATGGTTGCACTCATTGACGATGTGCGCGACAGGCTTGGACGACTGTTCCGGGCGCCGGAGGGCTCGTTCGCCTTTGCGGTTTCCGGCACGGGAACCGCGGGTATGGAAACGGCGGTCGCCAACCTCGTCAGAGAGGGGACGCGCGCGCTGGTCGTCGTCACCGGCTACTTCGGTGACAGGCTGGCGCAGATGTGCGAGCGATATGGGGCGTCGGTCGCTCGTCTCGATGTCGAGTGGGGACGCGCCTGCGATCCGAGTGTTCTTCGCCGAGCGCTCGAAGCCGATCAGTTTGATCTCGTGGCCATGGTTCACGCTGAAACGTCGACGGGCGTGCTGAATCCGGTCGATCGACTCGCACCCATCGCGCGTGACCATGGCGCGCTGACTGTGGTTGATGCGGTCAGCTCGTTTGGTGGCCATCCTTTGGACGTCGGAGCCTGGGGCATCGATGTCTGTTACAGCTGTACGCAGAAGTGTCTTGGCGCGCCTTCAGGAATGGCGCCGATTGTGTTCGCGCCGCGGGCGCTCGCACGGCGTGTACCGTGCCGCAGCTTCTACTTCGATCTGCACCTGCTCGAGGAGCACTGGTTGAGGCGCAAGTATCACCACACGATGTCGTCGACGCTCGTCTACGCGTTGTCCGAAGCATTGACGATGGTCGAGGAAGAAGGGCTCGAGGCGCGTTGGGCCCGCCACGAGCGAAACCATCGGGTGCTGATCGAGGGGCTCAGGTCCCTCGACCTGTCGGTGCTGCCGCCCGAAGGAGAGCGGCTCTGGACGCTCAACGCCGTCAAGGTGCCGGCAGGCCCTGGCGCCCCTGGCGTCATCGACGAAGCCGCTGTGCGCAAGCACCTGCTCGACAACTTCGGTATAGAGATCGGCTCCGGACTTGGCGCGCTCGCGGGCAGGATCTGGCGCGTGGGTCTGATGGGCGCCAGTTCTTCACTGCAGCTCATCGTTCTCTTGCTGGGCGCGTTGGAGCGGGCGCTCGCGGCACAGGGGCATGCGACTCACGCGTAGGGCATGCGAAGGAAGAGCCACCCGATTCTCAGATATCTTGCGCGTGGAGGGGCGGCAGCCGCGGCCGCCGGGTTCTCCTGCCTCGCATACGCGTACCTCACACTCCCCGACGTTCGTCCGCTTGTGAAGGTGAATCCGTCGACAACGGCGTTCATGGAGCTGCGGTCGCGCGAGGCGCGATCGCAGGGGAAGGAACCGCGCCGCGTTCAGCGATGGGTGAACTATCGGCACATCTCTCCGAGTCTCACGCGCGCCGTCCTGGTCGCCGAAGACGACGCGTTCTGGCAACACGAAGGGGTCGATTTCGAGCAGTTGCAGCAGTCGCTCGAGCTGGACTTGGCACGCGGACGTTTTGTCCGCGGCGCGAGCACGATTACTCAGCAACTTGCGAAGAACCTCTACCTGTCTCCGTCTCGAAACCCCCTGCGGAAGTTCCGAGAGCTCATTCTCGCGCGGCGGCTGGAAGCGGAACTGAAGAAGGCCCGTATCCTCGAGTTGTACCTGAATGTCATCGAATGGGGTGATGGCATTTACGGAGCGGAGGCGGCCGCGCGCACGTATTTTTCCTCGCCTGCGTCAGCGATCGGACCGACGCAGGCGGCCTTGCTGGCCGGCGCGATCGTCAATCCGCGTCTCCTGAATCCGGCGCGGCCCACTCCGCGTCTTCTCAGCCGGCAGCAGCTGATTCTCCGTCGCATGGGTGCCGTGTCGCCGCCGCCGCCAGAGCCGGAACCGTTCCCACAGAGCTCCGACGGCGAGCACGGGGCGCCGCTCGTACAGGTGCCCGCCCCGTTGGAGCCTGTGCCGTCGTCTGCCGAACCGTCACCGAACAATTTTCCCGAGCAGAGATGAGCAAAACTGGCCGCCGCTCAGCTTGACGTCACGAATCGCGTTCGCTACATTCGCCCTATTACAGCGTGTTTTCATTCGACGGACAGTTCCGTACTCGCTCGCACAGGATGCACTCCCCCCACCGACCCGCGTCAGCCCAACGCGGACGAGCCGGATAGGCTGGCAGGGCCGAACGCGTACCGGATGATCAACTACACCGAACAGCTGACGCTGCTGATGCAGGATCTCGTGGATCGGATTCCTGCGCTGTCGTTTATCGAGATCGCCGACGTTGTGGTGTTCGCGCGACATGGGCGGTCCAACGCGCAAGGCGCATTCGCGACGTGTCACTGCCTGACGCTGCCGCCGAGCGACCCCGGTTACTACTTCTGGCGCGATCGTGCGACGGGACGCGTGACACGAAAGTCCGAGTGGTTTGTCACCAAATCGCCCACGGTCATGCTGGGAACCCGACAGGTGAAATACCTGATCTCATTTTCGTTGCCGCGTTTCTGCGACCAGTCGTTCGATCGATCGCGCAAGGAGCGTTTCTATCGCGGCATGGACGCGCCCTGGATCGCCAAGCTGGATACGGTCGTCCACGAGTTGTATCACATCGATCCCGGGCACAACGGCATCAGGCGGCTCGATCGTGGCGACGGCACGCACTCACCGCACTGTCACAGTCCACGTTTCTTCGCGAAGGTCTCGGAGATGGTTGCGATGTATCTTGACACCCGTCCGGACCCCGCCGCGTACGACTTCCTGCGGTACGATTTCAACGCCCTCGAGTCGCGCTACGGTGGAATTGTAGGTGCCAGCTTCCGTTCGTTTCCGTCCTATCCCCAGCGTTTCATCGAACGGTTGGCCATTCAACCCGCCCACAACGCTCCGTTGTACCAGGCCGACGTCGTGCCCGTGCCAGCCAGCCGTCAGCCGACGCGCTACACGGAGAACGACCTCCAGCTACGCGAATTCAACAGAAGCTCCTCGCGGCATCTGATTCGAAAGGGGCGGTTCAAGGCCGCGTGACGACGCGCCGCGCACCGAGATAGCGCTGCGACCAGTAGCTCACGCTGAGGTGCTCGACGCGAACAACTCCGGCTGAGCTCGGTGCGTGAACGAACTCGTCTGACCCAATCGCAATCGCCACGTGCGATGCCCCCGGCTCGGTCGTCGAGAAGAACAGTAAGTCCCCCGGAGTCAAGTCGTTCAAGTCCACAGCCCGTCCCGCCCTGAATTGATCGCGCACGTCTCTGGGCAGGGCGATGTGGTACAGCGCAAACACGTACTGTGTGAATCCGCTGCAGTCGAACCCGAATGGGTCGCCGCCGCCGTTTCGATATGGCGTGCCGCGGAACTGGAGGGCCGAGCTTACGAGAGCATAGGCGTCCAAGCCTGGGGCGAAGGAATCGGGTGACGAGGAAGCCACGCCGCTCTCGGCCGGAACTGGCAGCGGTGGGACCGCCGGGCGATCAGGCATGGGGAAAGGCTTGGGTACGGCCCCAATCGCACCCGCACAGCCAGTCCCGAGCAAGGCCAGGACAAGTGTTCCGATGGCGATGACAACCGTTTTCATCGCGGCATCCATCCTATCGGTCAAGAGCCCATCGCCCCGCAGACGTGCTAAACGCTCATTTGCAAGGTGTTTACGGCGTCGGAGTCTTGACACCTCGGTGGGCGTCGGGCAGAATTCAATCAAGGTCAACGGCAGGGTTTGCTCCGAACGGTTTCATGGAACAGACGCTTCTTCTCAACGCGTCCTACGAGCCCCTCAAAATTGTCCACTGGCAGAAGGCGGTCACCCTTTGGTGCCAGGGCAAGGTCGAGGTTATCTCTGTGTACGACAGAGAGATTCGGGCAGTTTCCATCAGCTTCAAGCTCCCGTCCGTCATTCGCCTGCTTCGATACATCAAGATCAAGCGGCGATTCGACTACGTGCCGTTTTCCCGCGCCAATATCTATGCCCGCGATGATCACAGCTGCCAGTACTGCGGTGACCCGTTTCCAACCAGCGAGCTGACCTTCGATCACGTGGTGCCGGTCGCCCAGGGCGGCCGAAAAGACTGGGAGAACATCGTCAGCTGCTGCATCGCCTGCAACCGCAGAAAGGGTGGCCGCACGCCGGCCGAAGCCCGGATGCATCTACGTCGCGCACCGAAGCGCCCCGAGTCGGCGCCGGCGATTCGAATCACCGTCGGTCTGCGAAACGCGCCAGAGAGCTGGCGTGACTACCTCTACTGGAACGCGGAGCTCGACGACACGTAGCGTTCGGTCCCCAACGTACCATGAATCACTCCCGTATCGCCGCCATTCAGCCTCGCAAGGCGGTTGAAGGCGGGCGGGTCAGCATCCACGGAGAGGGTTTCCCGATCGACCGGGCCCAACTGCCCGAGGTGTGTGTCGGCGACCGCGTGACGCGAGTGGTTCACGCCTCGTCGAGCCGACTCGATGTTATCGTTCCGTCAGGATTCCCACGAAGCGGCTGCTTTTCTGTGCAGGTCGATGGCGAGAGCAGCGATGCTGCCCTTCTCGAGGTCGCGATTCCCTTTGCGACCGATCTGCACCTGGTCGACAACCCGATATGCGATCGGGACGGCAACCTGTATGCCACGTACAGCGGCCGGCGTGGACAGCAGGTCCCGGTTTCTGTTTTTCGCATCCAAAGGGACGGCACGCGTGAGGCATACTCGCGCGGCGTGATCAACGCCACATCTCTGGCAATCGACCCGATGGGACGGCTCTACGTCTCGAGCCGTTTTGAAGGCGTTGTCTATCGGCTCGATCCCGACGGTGCTCCCCAGCCATTTGTCACTGATCTCGGTGTCGCGTGCGGGATTGCGTTCTCGTCTGACGGCACGCTGTTCGTCGGTGATCGTACGGGCACCATCTTCAAAGTGGATCAAGGGGGGCATGCAACCGCCTTCGCCAGTCTGCCCGCGAGCGTGGCCGCTTTCCACCTGGCGGTCGGACCCGACGGATCTTTGTATGTGACCGCCCCGACGCTTGCCACCCGCGACTCGGTTTATCGAGTGGACGAGGACGGCCATGTCACCGTTCGGAGCGAGGCGTTTGGCCGGCCGCAGGGGCTCGGGTTCAATGCGAGCGGCACGTTGTTCGTCGTCGAAGCGCTGGCAGGAGCAAGCGGTGTGTATGTTCTTCCCGAAGGGCGGGAGCCTGAGCTTGTTGTTGCCGGGCCTGATCTGATTGGCCTCGCCTTTGACCGCGAGGGCGGACTCGTCGTGTGCTCCGCCGACACCGTCTATCGCTTGCGGCACACGGCACCCTAGCATTCCGGGACCCACCCCGATTTCCCTTATGGAGTCTTTACGTAACCCGACGTTACTATGCAGCCGTAGAAGAGTTCGTGGCAGGCCCGGGGAGCGGGCATTAACAGCTGTGGCCAGAGTCTCGCTCGGGCGCGTTCATCGCTCGGACCTCTGGGCGTGAGGGAACGATGAAGCAGGAACAGAGTCGCGCGTTTCCGGTTCCGACCTTCTCGAGCGATAGCGCACCGTCCTCATCGACGCCGATCGACCGATGGGCCGTTGGACGCATTCAGCACACGGTGGCCACCGCGCCCGTGCGCTTCGTCCTGTGGGACGGGTTCGAGGCGCCGTCGCCCGTCGGGCCTCCTGTTGCGACGATCGTGATCAAGAACCGCCGGGCGCTCTTCAGCTGGGTGTGGGACCCCGCGCTCAATTTCGGCGAAGCCTACATGTTCGGCGCCGTCGATATCCGCGGCGATCTCGTGAAGTTGCTGGAGGAAGTCTATCGTGCGCTCCCGATCACCAAGCCGCGAGCGTGGTGGCTCTGGCAGTCGTCGAACGACGTCGACGCGGCAAAGGAGAACGTGCACCGGCACTACGATCTGGGCAACCAGTTCTACCAGCTCTGGCTCGATCGCGAGATGCTCTACACGTGCGCCTATTTCCCGACGCCCGACTGCACGCTGGAGGCGGCGCAGATCGCGAAAATGGATCTCGTGTGCCGGAAGCTGCAACTCAGACCGGGCGAACGCGTGGTCGAGGCCGGCTGTGGATGGGGCTCGCTGGCGCTGTTCATGGCGAGAGAGTACGGCGTCCGGGTTCGCGCGTTCAATGTCTCGAAAGAGCAGGTCGCCTTTGCACGGGCACGGGCATTGAACGAAGGTCTGGCCGACCGCGTCGAGTTCGTGGAGGATGACTACCGCAACGTCCAGGGCACGTACGACGCGTTCGTGTCTGTCGGCATGCTCGAACACGTCGGCCTGCCAGATTACCAGACGCTCGGGCGCGTCATCGACCGGTCGCTCACCGGTCGGGGTCGCGGATTCCTGCACTTCATCGGCCGCAACCAGCCGATGCCGCTCAATCCCTGGATCCGGAAGCGAATCTTCCCTGGTGCCTACCCGCCGATACTACGGGAGGTGTTCGAGCGCGTGCTCGAGCCACAGGATCTGTCCGTGCTCGACGTGGAGAATCTTCGGCTGCACTACGCCAAGACCCTGAAGAACTGGTCCGCTCGATTCAACGCCGAGGCAGACAGGGTCGAGCAGATGTTCGACGAGACGTTCGTGCGCGCGTGGCGGCTCTATCTGGCGGGGTCTGAGGCCGCGTTCACGACAGGAGCCATGCAGCTCTTCCAGGTGGTCTTCGCGCGCGGCGCCAGCAACGCCATGCCGACACGCGCCAACGTGTCCGGGTGGCAGAGGCCCAACCTGGCGACTGAGAGCGACGCTTCCGCTGGTCGCGACGGCCTGGGCGCAGGTGGTTAGGTCGGGGATCGCGATCGGCGCCACGCTGGTCGGATCGTCCGCCTCCGCATGAGGTTCGGCGGTCAGGTCGGCCGCACTCGGCCACGGGCCCATCTATGATCACCTGCGACGTTCTCATTGTCGGCGGTGGGCCAGCCGGGTCCTCGTGCGCCTGGGCACTGAGCCGTGCGGGCCTCGACGTGATGGTCATGGATCGCGCGGTGTTTCCACGCGACAAGGTCTGTGCTGGATGGATCACGCCGCAGGTCGTTGCCGAGCTGGACCTCGACACGGAGGCCTATCGGCAGAGCAGGACGTTTCAGACCATCACCGGTTTTCGCACGGGCCTCATTGGCGACGCCGAGGCGGTGGATACGCGCTATGGACATCCGGTCAGCTACGCCATCCGCCGATGTGAGTTCGATCACTATTTGCTGGAGCGAGCGGGCGCGCGCCTGAAGCTCGGCACCCCGATCGCGACGCTCCGCCGCGAGCAGTCGTACTGGATTGTCAACGATGCGATCAAAACACCGATGCTCGTTGGAGCCGGCGGTCATTTCTGTCCCGTCGCGCGGCTCCTCAACGACAGCGACCGCGCGGAGGCCGGCGGTTCCCTGATCGTCGCGCAGGAGGTGGAGGAACGCGTCGAGCCCGACGCGGCCGCCACGCTCGCGATCGATCCGGAAGTGCCAGAGCTGTACTTCTCGCGCGATTTGAAGGGCTACGGCTGGTGCCTGCGCAAGGGGGATTACGTCAACGTCGGCCTCGGCCGTCTCGACCGCCAGTCATTGCCCAAGGCGACCGCGGAGTTTGTCGCGTTCCTCGAGACACGCGGAAGGATTCCGAAGCGCTCCTGGCGCTGGCGTGGGCACGCCTATCTCGTAAGCGCGGCAGTCCACCGACGCGTCGTCGATGCGGGCGTGCTGCTCGTGGGCGATGCCGCTGGATTAGCCTACCCGCAGAGCGGCGAGGGGATCCGTCCGGCGATCGAGTCCGGACTGCTCGGTGCGTCGACCATTCTCGACGCCAACGGCCAGTACGCGCGCCATCGTCTGGACCCGTACGACGTTCGGCTTCGCGCGCGATTCGGCATCAGCGCGGTCTCGCGCGCCTTGTCGCGCGTGATCCCGTCGAACCCGTGGCCGGCCCTTGGAGGTGCGCTGCTCAGAACACGCGCCTTCGCGCGTCACGTCGTGATCGATCGCTGGTTCCTGCACGCGCACGAGCCGCCGCTCGTGTGAGCCCCAGTCGGCTGCGGTTCAGCCATGCGACAGGCTCATGAGGCCTCCAACGTCGAGATGTCGCCCTCGGGCAGCCCGAGCTCACGCGCGCGAAGCAGTCGGCGCATGATCTTGCCAGCCCGATTCTTGGGGATGTCTGGCCGGAAGTCGATTTCCTTCGGCGCGACTGCCGCGCCAAGCCTGACGCGGGCGAACGCCAGCAGTTCGCGGCGCAATGCATCGGTGGCTTCGTGCCCCGGTTTCAGCGCGACGAACGCCTTGACGATTTCAAGAGCCACCGGATCGGGCTTGCCGATGACGCCGGCTTCGGCCACTGCGGGATGTTCCAGGAGCACGCTCTCGACCTCGAACGGCCCGATCAAATGTCCAGACGACTTGATCACATCGTCGGCACGGCCGATGAACCAGTAGTAGCCGTCACGATCGCGCCTCGCGAGGTCGCCGGTCAAGTAGTAACCGCCCGAGAAGCACTTGCGGTAACGCTCCTCGTCGGACAGATAGCCGCGGAACATCGACGGCCAGCCCGGACGCAGGGCCAGTTCGCCCTCGGTGTCGGGCGTGTCAATCGCGGTGACCGTATCCCCGGTTCGTCGCACGAGGGCGACGTCGATGCCAGGCAGGGGACGTCCCATCGAGCCCGGCTTGATATCCATGGCGGCGAAGTTGGCGATCATGATGCCGCCGGTTTCGGTCTGCCACCAGTTGTCGTGGAAGGGGTGGCCGAAGGCGTCCTTGCCCCACACGACCGCCTCCGGATTGAGCGGCTCGCCGACGCTCGCAAGAAACCGCAGGCGGGGAAACTGATAGCGATGAGCCACATCGACGCCAAGTCTCATCATCATCCGGATGGCTGTGGGCGCCGTGTACCACACCGTGACGCCCTCCGTCTGGAGCAGACGGTACCAACGCTCGGCATCGAAGTCCGCTTCGTCGATGATGCTCGTGAGCCCGTGCGTGAGCGGCGCGATGATGCCGTAGGACGTGCCGGTGACCCAGCCCGGATCCGCCGTGCACCAGAACGTGTCGTCGGGATGAAGATCGAGCGCAAAACGCGCAGAAGCGTGATGGGCGACGACCGCCTGATGCACGTGAACGGCCCCCTTCGGCTTGCCGGTTGTCCCGCTCGTGAAATGGAGCAGCGCGATATCGTCGGGATCGGTAGGCGGAATGACGAAGTGCGGGCTGGCCGCGGCGACCAGCGCCCGGAAGTTTTCGGTGCGAGACAGCTTCCGCACAGATTCAGCTTCTCCGACGAGAAGCACGTATTCGAGGCTCGGCATGGACCCGCGGATGGCCTCGACTTTCTTCTGGTACAGCACGTCCGTTGTGACGAGCACGCGCGCGCGCGCGATGTTGATCCGCGATTGGATCGGCTCGGGCCCGAATGCCGAGAAGAGCGGGGTGAAGACACTGCCGTTCTTGAGTGTTCCGAGCGCGGCAATATAGAGCTCGGGAACGCGCCCCATGAGGACGGCAACCGGGTCGCCTTTGCCGATGCCGAGGCGCATGAGCACGTTGGCGAACCGACTGGTTTCCTCGCCGAGCGCCGCATAGGTCAGATCGCGTGTGGCGCCAGATTTCGCGACCGAGCGCAACGCCACCCGCCCGCGGCGTGGGCCGGCGGCGTGTCGGTCCACGGCTTCGTGGGCGATGTTCAGGCCTCGCCCCTCAGGAAGACCATCCAGCTCGGCTCGAGCCACGGCCCAGGAAAACTCTGCGCGCACGCGGTCGTAGCTGGTGAGGTTTGCGCCGCCACCCCCGTCGCGGGGGGCGGACTTGATGATGGTCGGCCACCGTGGGGTGGCCGATGAGGCGGATGAGTCTTCAGTCATGAGCAGTGCGAACTGGTGCGGATTATTTCACTTTCTCGCGGAAGGGCCCGCAAGGATCCTACTCAACGACATTCCTTATGTTACGGAAATGTTACGGAAATCCGCCATGAATCGCGGTAATTCGCAGGGGAGATGATAGCGGTTCGAGGCGTCGGCACGATCCGATCTTCCGGCACGCAGGTTGCGAATTGCATCCAGAGCGGCTCATCACGATCGGTTCGACTCACACGGAGCATTTCGAGTGACGACTATACATGTTCGCCTTCCGGTGTCGGACACATGGCTTCATGGCGACCTCGGGTTGCCCGCCGGAGCCCGAGGGATTGTGCTGTTTGCCCACGGAAGTGGGAGCAGCCGGCACAGCCCCCGAAATCAGTTCGTGGCCCGGGTTCTCGAACAGCACGGGCTCGCCACGTTGCTGATCGATTTGCTCACCGAGGACGAAGAGGCGCTGGACGCGAGGACCGGGCACCTTCGGTTCGACATTGACATGCTGGCGTCGCGTCTCGCACGCATCATCGACTGGTTACGCGAGCGTTCCGAAACGCGTGTTTTGCCGATCGGGTTGTTTGGCGCCAGCACCGGCGGCGGAGCGGCGTTGGTCGCTGCGGCCCTCAGGCCCGACGCGGTCGCCACGGTAGTCTCGCGCGGAGGGCGTCCGGATTTGGCTGGGCCGGCGCTGAAGCGGGTGAACGCGCCGACGCTGCTCATCGTGGGTGGCCTGGACATCCCAGTCATCGAGATGAATCGTGACGCCATGGCGCGAATGCGGAACCCCGGGCAGCACGTTGAGCTCGAGATCGTCGCGGGCGCCACGCACCTGTTCGAGGAACCCGGCACACTCGAGCGGGTAGCCGAGTTGGCCAGTGCCTGGTTCAGCAAGCAATTTCGACCGGCCGAGGCGCCGTCTCGGCAGACATAGCTGGACTCCCTTCTCGGTTCAGCGACCTGATGCTTTGTCTCTATTCCTTGTCTCGCAAATTGTCGCGCAGGATCGGCAGCCGCTGATGGTACCCCTGCGCGTCGCCATAGTCGACGAACTCGCGATAGTGGGCGTGCGGCGTTCGCACGCGCGTCGCGTGCCGGATGGGACACCAGTATTGCTCGGTCCGCGCTGCGATTTCCCGGATGTACCCGAGCACGCCATTGGCGTATCCGCAGTAAACGCAGTTGAACTTCTCGATCGCATTGAGGTAATCGAGATGGTGGCGATCGAGCACGATGTATGCCGAGCGTTGCACGCGCGAGATGCCGTAGATCGGGAAGCAGATCCACTGGTAGAGAGTGAACGATGCGTCGCTGACCGCGAGCGGGACCACCATGCTATAGATGATGGGCGCCGTCAGGATGTTGAGGGGACTGCTTTCCCTGAGGAACCTGGGGATGCTCTGCTTGAGACGTGTGTGGATCAGACGCACATCGCGCTCGAAACGGACCCGGCCGGCATCGACGCGGTACCGCCACTCCTCGCGGGCTCGGATCAGTTCGTTCTCCACCTCCCGCTCGAGTCGCGCGATGCGTGTCAGCAGATCATCAATGTGCGGCGGCATGAGTCCCTTCTGTCTGGCGCATGGCATACAGTGTGGCCAAATAAGCGCTCGCCGGTGTGCGTGTGCACGAAATCCAACGCTCGCGTGCCGGCCGTCCGGGCGAACGCCTTGCGGGGGACGTTCAGAAGGGGCAGCGCCACGCCGAGTGCGCTCATGAAATGACGCGTTGAGAAGCGACTCATAGATTCCATGCAGAATACCCCTGAACAGCGCGACGTTATCGCCTTTTTGTCCACACCGGCCGCCTATGGACTCAGCGGTGGATCCGTGGAACGAATCGATACACACATCAGCGTGGTCTTTCTCGCAGGCGACCGCGTCTACAAGCTCAAGCGATCGGTGCGCTTCGACTATGTGGATTTTTCGACCCTCGAACTCCGGCATGAGGCGTGCGAAGCTGAGATTCGTCTGAACCGCCGGACCGCACCCGCCTTGTACCTGCGCGTCGTCCCCGTCACGCGGGAGAGCAACGGATTGCTGGCGCTCGGAGGACAGGGCGTCCCTGCTGACTGGCTCGTGGAAATGGCCCGGTTCGATCAAGACACGCTGTTCGATCGGCTGGCCGAGCGGCACGAACTGGACATCGGCCTCATGGACGGGCTCGCTGACGCGATAGCCCGGCTGCATGCGCAGGCCGAACCGCGCGTCGATCGTGGTGGGCCCGACGGCATGGCGTGGGTGATCGAGGGCAACGCGCTCGGCTTCGACGACCAGGGCGACGCGGGTCTGGATCGTGCGGTCTGCGAGCAGCTCACCTCTGCCGCCCGGGGAGCGCTCGATCGCCACACCGACCGGCTCGAGCGCCGGAAGCGTCACGGATTCGTGCGCCGGTGCCATGGCGATCTTCATCTGGGCAACATCTGTCTGATCGAGGGCGTCCCGACGCTCTTCGACGGCATCGAGTTCAACGACCGGATCGCCTGCATTGACGTGTTCTACGATCTGGCGTTCGTGCTGATGGACCTGTGGCGGCGCGGCCTCCGGTCGCACGCGAACGCGATCTTCAACGAGTACCTGGTTCGTACCGTCGATTTCGACGGCCTTGCGCTGCTGCCGCTGTTTCTCTCGTGCCGAGCCGCCGTCCGGGCGAAGACGAGCATCGCCTCCGCACGAGTGCAGCCCGATGCGCATCACGCAGGCGATCTGTACACCGCAGCCCGCGAGTATCTCGCGCTAGCCGTGAGCTTTCTACGGCCGCCGGCCCCATCCCTGTTGGCGATTGGCGGTTTCTCGGGATCGGGAAAGTCCACGCTCGCTCGGCGTCTCGCTTCAGGCATCGGCGCACCGCCTGGCGCGCTCATCGTCCGAAGCGACATCGCGCGCAAGAGGCTGTTCGGCGTGTCGCCGTTGACGCGTCTCGGGGCGGAAGGATATACACCCGCGGTAAGCCGCCAAGTGTATCGAACCCTCGCCGAGGAGGCGCGGAAGGCGCTGGCAGCCGGCCACGCAGTCATCGCAGATGCCGTATTCGCGCACCCGCATGAGCGCACGGAGATAGCCGCGGTCGCGCGGGACGCAGGTTTCCCCTTCGCCGGCCTGTGGCTCGAAGGGTCGGCGGACACGCAGACCGAGCGGCTGCGCGTGCGCGTGGGCGATGCATCGGATGCAACGCGGGAGGTGCTGGATCGTCAGCGCAGTGCCGGAGCGGGGGAGATCGACTGGCAGCGCCTCGATGGGTCAGGTGATGCGGCGTCCGTCCAGCGGCGTGCGGAAACGCTCGTGGGCCCTCCCTTCAGATCGTAGACCTTCAGATCGTAGGCCCGACCTTCAGGTCGGGCGTGTCACCGATACTGCATCACCACCGTCGTGATGTCGTCTCGCTGCGGGGCGGCGCCGCAGAATCGACGAACGGCGCTGAGCACTGCGTCGAGGAGAGCATCCGGTTTCTCCCGGTGATAGTGGCGTACGACGTTGAGCAGCCTCGATTCAAGGAACTCCTCGCCTGTTTCATTCAGCGCCTCGGTGACCCCGTCGCTGATGAGGACGATGGCATCGTGCGGCTGCAGGAACAGCGTTTCCTCGTGAAAGGCCGGATCGTCGAACAGTCCGAGCATCGGGCCGCCAGCGGTGAGCTGACGGACGCCGGCGTCGGCCAGCAGAATCGGCGGATTCTGACCCGCGTTGGAGTAGCGGAAACGACCGTCGGGGGAGAGCACGCCGTACACCATCGTGACGAAGTGTGGCTCCATGCCACGGCGTCGAAGGGTTCGATTCACTCGGGCCAGCGTTACCGACGGGCTGCGCTCCGCCTCCGCCTCGACCGAAAAGATGCCCTGTACCATCGCCGCCATCAGGGCGGCCGCGGCACCTTTGCCGGATGCGTCGCCGAGCGCCACGCCGAAATCTCCGGAGGGCAGATCCACGTACTCGAAGAAATCGCCGCCGATGGTCCGCGAGGGAAGCGAGGCGCCGACCGCCTCGAAAAAGGTCCCTGCGTGATGCGTGCGCGGTAGCAGCAGCCGTTGGATGGTTGCGGCAACGCCGAGCTCGCGCTCGAGTTGCGACTTGCCGAGGCGTTCGAGAATGCCAATCAGGTCGTAGAGCCGGCGCTCCTCGACGATCTGACCGTCGCGAAGCGTGTAGACGCGGACGAACTCGTACTCGATGCTTTCCCCGGTCGGCGGCAGCCCGAACAGTTCCGCGCTGTGAGTGGCCATGACGGATCCGAATTCGGCGGCGCGGTCGCCGTCCGAGATGAACAGGGCATCCTGTACGCGAACCTGATAGTCGGGCCACAAGGTGAACAGTTTCTGGAATGAATCGGCGATGGACGCTCGGCCACGCACTGTCTGGAACATCGGGCTGGTCACGACCGCGTCTTCGGAGTAGAGCGCTACGAGCGCGGGGATGTCGTGTCGATTGAGCGCCTCTTTGTGGCGCTCGAGGAGCGTTTGCACCTGGCCGCGGGTCATAAGTGTTGTATCTTCCCACGTTAGCTGAAGGAGCCGACACCCCATGACGCGCAGCATCCGTTGAGCGATTCGAATCTGGCCCTGGTCCTGAGCGGCGGCGGCGCGCGCGCGGCGTATCAGGTGGGCTTGCTCCGCCACCTTGCGTCCCGCTATCCCAATCTCGAGCCGGGCATCCTGACGGGTGTTTCCGCAGGTGGGCTCATCGCGACGCACCTCGCCGGCCGAAGCGGCAGTTTCGCGGAATCTGTCGACCGGCTTTCTGAGCTGTGGCGCGGGCTGCGGATCGACGATGTGTTCCGGGTGGATCCCCGCGATCTGGCGGCGCGGGTGATGCGGGGCGGGCTGCGTCTGGTGTCCGGTGGAACCGCGGATTCGCCTCGTACGCGCAGCCTCGTGGACACGACGCCCCTTCGCCACCTGCTGACCCAGACGTTTGGGTGCGAGAGGGACGGTCGTGTCCCCGGGATTCAGCGCAATCTGGACTCGCACGGGCTCCATGCGGTTGCGCTGACAGCATCCAGTTACACGACTGGACAGTCGGTCACGTGGGTGCAGAGCCGGCAGAGCTTCGACATGCTGACGTGGGAGAACCCGCAGCGCAAGAGCGTCAGTGGCTCCCTGCGCCTCGATCACACACTGGCTTCCTCCGCGCTGCCGTTCTTTTTCCCGGCCGTTGAGATCGACGGCGCGTGGTACGGTGACGGCGGCATTCGGCTCACCGCGCCGCTCTCGCCGGCGATCCATCTGGGCGCACGGAAGATCATCGCGGTCTCGACGCGGTTCCTGCGGACGCGCGCCGAAGCCGATCAGCCTGCGGTGAGTGGCTATCCGCCACCCGCGCAGGTGGCTGGCGTCCTCTTCAACGCGATCTTCCTGGACCTGCTGGACGCCGATGCGATTCGACTCCAGCAGATCAACTCGTTGCTCAATCGTCTGCCGCCCGAGTCCCGTGAGGGGCTGCGGCCGATCGACCTTCTGATTCTCCGCCCGTCGAGGGACCTCGGACGGATGGCCAACGCCTTTGAGCCGGCCCTGCCCCGCGGGTTTCGATTTCTCGTGCGCGGCCTCGGCAGCCGCGAGACGCGCTCGAACGACATGTTGAGCTTGTTGATGTTCCAGTCCGACTACATTGCGCGGCTCATCGATCTCGGGGAAGCTGACGCGAAGGCGCGAGCGGCCGAGATCGACGCGTTTCTTGGTTAGGAGTGTCCGACTGATCGTTTATGTTCGGACCTCCAGGTCAGGCGCGTAGCGTAGCTGGATACCCGCAAGGCTCGTGCATAATACGCCTCCCGGTACGATTAGCACATCACACGGTCGCACGCGGCCGGAAGGAATGCCATGTCGGATGAAGACTTGAAGGCCGAGCTCGAGCGGTTGAAGGCGGAGAACGAGCGGCTCAAGAGCCAGCGTGGTCGAAGCAGGAGCCTCAAGGTGAGCGAGAAGGGCGGCGTGTCGGTGTACGGCCTCGGCCGCTTTCCGGTGACGCTCTACAAGGAACAATGGGTGAGGTTGTTGGCGATGACCGACGAGATCCGCGCGTTCATCAAGGAACACGACGCCGAGCTCAAGGTAAAACCGGAGGCGTAGCGGCATGCTCGAAAGCGGTGTCTCATCGCGGCTTGGCGTTGGCCGGCCATTCGTGACAACATATGGTAACCATATGCAGAAGACCACCGTGTACCTGAATGAGGAGACGTATCGTCGGCTCAAGCAGATTGCCCGCGGCCGCGGACAGGCGCCCGCGGCCATGGTCCGCGAGGCGGTCGCGGAATACACCGTGCGGCACGCGCCACGGCAGAAGGCGCGCAGCGTCGGCGCGTTCAAGAGCGGGCGCCGCGATCTCGGCCAGCGCGCCGAGGTCCTGCTCGGCGGCTTCGGCACGGATCGATGATCATCGTCGACACGGGCGCCCTGGTGGCGCTGCTCGATGCCAGTGAGGACAACCACGCCGTGATCCGGGACCTTTACGAAGAGGACCCGCATCAGTGGATTCTGCCGTGGGCGATTCTTCCGGAGGTGGACTATCTCGTGGCGAAGCATCTCGGGGTCAAGGCCCAGGAGGTGTTTCTTCGCGACCTCGCCGACGAGGCGTTCTCCGTGGAGTGGGGGCGCGACGGGGATCTGGAGGCGGCTCGCAAGATCTGCACGCGTTATCGGTCCCTCAAGCTGGGTCTCGTGGACGCGGCAGTCATCGCGACCGCTGAACGCCTGAAGTCCAACGCAATTGCGACGCTCGAGGTCCGTCATTTCGGCGTCGCGTCGATTAAGGGCAGCCCGCGCCTCCTTCCACGGGATCGCTGATTCGAGCGACGACGACACGAATGGCGTCGACGTGAACCCCAGCAAACTCGCCGAAGCGCTTGCGTTCTGTGAGGGCGCTTCTGCAGCCGGAGCACTGCACGTCGTGCAGCCTGCCCGCGACACTGGGACATCTTCGTCGATCTCTGTTGGGCATTACGAGCGACCGACAACGTCGTACAGGACGCATGGTTTGCCGCGCTTACTATTGAAACTGGCGGTCTGCCATCTCTTGATGCCCTGTAGTATCGTCAGGTCTCCGCCGCGAGCATTGGTTCGAGCGGCCTGACCGCCAGAGCCACCTGGAGCGGTAACCAAGATCGTCTCTCCAACGCACACCGCTGAATCCCCGCGGGCCTCACTTCAGTGACCCGATTTGGAAGCGGAGTGTCGCGCTGCGCCCCAGATACTCATATCTCGCTGTTGCCTGTTCAATTTGCGCGCGGGTCTCGTTGAGTTGCGCCTGCGTCAGTTCGACGATCGAACTCAGGCCGAGGTTGTAGCGTTGCTGCGCGAGGTCGAGCGCATCAGCAGCCTGAGCCAGGAGCTGATTCGTCAGATCGAGTCGCTGATAGGCTGTTTGCGCATCGAGCCACGCGATGTGGACGTCGCGACTGACGCGGTTCTCGAAGTCCTGAAGCGTTTGCTGCTGAGCACTGGCGCGAAAGTTGGCCTCGGCACGCCGCGCCGAGTACAAATTCCCATTGGTCACCGCCCCCGAC
>ORMF012084378.1_pt1 | contig 30400 bp, 36 predicted proteins | sample 1779871 | NCBI WGS metagenome assembly ORMF01 (sample SAMEA104232316, study PRJEB22302) | groundwater metagenome | biome: forest; feature: aquifer; material: groundwater | place: USA | collected 2011-08-07 | depth 5.4 m | reverse complement strand
GAGCATGAAGCCTGCGCAAAACGGCCTGCACGACATAGCATTCGCGTTTGTAAAGGCAGCAACGCAGCTTGCCGGCAAAGAGCCACTCCAGTTGCACTCTGAAATCTCAGCCAGGCCGGATTTTGACATCCATGAATTAAGCGAGCCAACCAGCCTTTTGCAGCAGCCAGTGCGCTACGTTCCACTCACAGCATCCTCAACCCCGAGCTACCACAGCGGAGGCTACCGCAACAAGAGCAACGTCCAGAATGTCCCGTGGTTCAACAGCTTTGCATGGGCTGACCTTGGCACAGGCATCTACGGCATGTACATACCGCTCACGGCTTCAATCTTCATGAACGACAGGCTGCTGCGCACAGACCTTGAGCAGTTCCACAAGACGCTCGGCCACGAGTACATCCTCCACCATGTGATGCAGCTGCCAGACGGCTACGCTGCAAAGATAATGGAAGAAACTATTTTCTGGACGAAGAAGGAGGAAGATGACAAATACAAGCCGTAATCTCGAAACAGAAAAGCAGGTACCGTTTTCTGGAACCCGATTTATTCTTTTTCATTCCAATTCACAAAGTTTTATTAACAACCAAGAAAAAAATCAGTGGTAAAATGAAAAAAGCTGGAATTCTCCTTTTGTCAATCCTGCTGCTTGCCACTATCAGCGCAGCAGCCGATTTGGAAATGTATCCGATGCCCTTTATTTCAGATGGCAGTTTCACTGCACAGATAATTGTCGGGTCTGCAGCTCCTTCAAGTGACGTGCTAGCGGCAACAGATATAGCTGTTTCGCTGCAGCAGAAGTCAGGCACCAAGATTTCGGCACAGTTGGATGATGAATTTGACAAGTGGAAGAACGGCATCCTTATAGGGCTGCCGTGCCAAAACACTGCCGTAGCCAGCATCCTTGGCACCAAAAACTGTGACATTGGGCTTGCAAACAACACAGGCTACCTGAAACTTTTAGAAAAGGACGGGCAAACCTTCCTCATCGTAACGGGAAAAACACCTGCCGACACCAGAAAAGCAGCGCGGCTTCTTGCACAATCCAAAGAGCATGCCTTATCCGGAACAGATATTCTTGTTACAGGCACTCTTGATGCACCACAGGCAGAAGAAGCAACACAAATATTTGAGCCACAGCCTGAAACTCCGCAAGCTGGATGCAAGGCAGATGCTGAGTGCCTTGAAAACGAATACTGCCTTGCAGGGGAGTGCAAAGGCCTCGGCTGCCCGGAAGGCACCATAGCAGAGGGCCATGATTGCGTATCAGCAAAAATAACCGTGGCAGAGGGAACACAGGAAGCACAGGGCACTCCAGAAAATCCTGAGCTAAGCAAACAAGCTTCTACAAGCGGCAACGCAACAGAAGTGGCATCCCCAGGAATCCCTGAAAAGAAGTCCAGCTTCTTCACCAGGCTGCTTTCATTCTTCCGCAACATTTTCAAGTAAAGGTTTATTAAGCCGTTCCTGTTTGATTGCAGCATGATTAAAGCAGTCCTCTTTGACCTTGACAACACGCTAATTGACTTCATGAAAGTAAAGAGGAGAAGCGTGGATGCGGCGATAAATGCAATGCTTGCGGCAGGCGTAAAGCTGAAAAAAAAAGAAGCGACGAAGATACTCTACGAGATTTACTGGAAGCACGGCATTGAGCACCAGCACATATTCCAGAAGTTCCTCAGGAGGGTCATCGGCAAGCTGGACTACAAGGCACTCGCCGGAGGCATAGTGGCCTACAGGAAAACTCAGGCAGGCATACTTTTTCCCTACTCGGATGTTGTTCCAACGCTGAAAAAGCTTAAGCAGCAGAAATTAAAGCTCGCAATCGTATCAGACGCCCCCAGGCTCAAAGCGTGGATACGCCTTGTGGAGCTGGGCATACAAGACTACTTTGACGTTATTGTTTGCCACGAGGACACCGGCAGCTACAAGCACACAGGGCTGCCATTCAAGCGGGCTCTCAAGCTGCTGCGGCTAAAGCCTGAGCAGTGCCTGATGGTAGGCGACTGGCCAGAGAGGGACATTGTTGGGGCGAAAAAGCTTGGGATAAGAACTATTTTTGCAAGGTACGGAGCAACCAAAAAAGTAACAAAGTCAGGGGCGGATTTTGAGATTGACTCCATAAAAGAAGTTGCCAAAGTTGTCACAAATATTAATGCCTGAACGAAATATAGTCTACTGAAATGCGCAAAATATATAAAGAATATACATTCTGGTAGACTTATGAGACTTTCAAGCGCTGAATTGCAGATGCTTGGGCAAATTGCCAGCGGCAACAGGACAGTAGCTGGTGTGGCGTCAGCTATGCACAGAAGCGGAGTGCAAATACGCAGGCTGGGCAGGAAACTTGTCGGCAAAGGCTTAATTTTGCGCGCTAGCGGGCTATACGTTCCTGAGAGGATAACCCACCTCGCTTTACTGCTGCAACTGCTTTCCACTTATCCGAGCCTTATTAAACCGTTAGCTAACTCAGGCATTAAGCTATTAACCGCACTTCTAGAAGAGAGAACTGTTGTAGAATTAATTAAGGAAACAAAGCTAAAAAGAGCGATGGTTTTCAGGAAGCTTAAAGAAAGCAGGCAGATTGGCCTGATAACAGTGAAAAGCGGCAAGTATGCCCTTAATGAAAAAATCTGGCCTGCCGCAAAGGACTTTCTTTTGGAACTGAAAAAGCATGAGGAAACAACAGACGCGAGAATTCCAGCAAATTCGACGGTATACTTTAAAAACAACGGGGAAATTATCTTTTCAACTAAGGAACAGTTAGACGCATCCCTAACAGGCTTTTCCGCTTATTCAGATTACGGAATAAAGATTTTCCTGCCTGAAACAAACTATTATTTGCCAAAAAAAGCCTTAAGCGTAAAGAGAGTTTTCCTGCACTCCTTATACTTTGCCGCCAAAGACAGAAGCCCGAGGAATATCATCTTCGCAACCTTATTTTATGCAAAATTCAAGAGCAAGCTGTCGAAAATGAAGCATCCGCTAATCGATTTAATTAAACGGATTTTAGCAGGAGAAAAAATACCGGGATACCCCGGCCTGAATGAGATACGGGAGAAGGCTGACGTTTATGATATCAAAATTTGATGAGCTAAAAGAGCTGTTCAAAGAAATTGACCAAAACCTGCAGAACAGGGTGCATTTCTTTATAATAGGAGGTGCCATGCTTCTTTACCACGGGCTAAAAAACATTACCAAAGACATCGATATATAGGCACAGAAATTAATTTTCGGACGGTTGAACTGTGCCTATATTCGGCGGACTTTACAATTATTGTCCGATTATTAAAGTCCGCCGCTATAGTTGTTGACTCAGCCAGGGAATTCAGCGACGTTGAAAGCGTCTTAAGAAAAATCAGGTTTATTACAAAAATTCCTACGCTTGAGTACAGAAAGACAGATTTAAGCCAGATATTTGTCCGGGAAGATTTCAGAATAGACCTGTTCCAGAGAACTATCTGTAGAGGCTTTGTCCTCTCCCGCTTGATGATGAAAAGAGCCAAAAAAGTTGACTAATTAGCACACCTGTCAATCCTGTTGTGCTCCAGCGAAGACGTCTTTTTGCTCAAGACATTCACTGACAGGGAAGGGGATATAGACGATTGCATCGCATTAGCCAAAATGGGCATGGACTGGGAGGCCATACTGGATGAAATTAAGCGGCAAATCAAGATATCGGGAAAAGAGATATGGATTACGTGGATAGGAGAGCGGCTTGACATCCTTGAAGAGCGTGGCCTTCCAATACCCATAATGGCCGATGTTAACAATCTCAGAGAAGAGTATTTTGATGAAGCCGAGAAGAGAACAACAACTCAGAGTTAAGTGGCACGGGTTCGTAGAGCACAAGCACTTCAAGGCGCTGTATAGGCGGGAAAGAGCTGAAGTTTGTAAAAAAATCAGATGAAAACATTTTTAAGTTAGGTTTACAAAAAAAGGTTGTTATGGGAAGTTCCAGCAGAATCGCAGGAGAAGAAAAAAACGCACTTCTATTCACTGAGCGCTTAATCCCCTTCCTTGACAATGCTATTAAAGACATTAGGTTGGCATTTAGATTGGTTGTAGAAGCGAGAGACCAGGCACTTGAGATTGTAAAGGTATGGAAGACACCTATTCGTTCTCCAGCAGATGCAGTGCTTGCCAGGCTTAAAGCGCGTGATGAGACTGTTAAATTTAATAAGTTACTATCAGAATTAATTAAAACTCTTGAAGATACAGACCATGCAATCCAAATTATGAACAAGTGCATCAATCCTCTGAAAGCCATTGAGGCATATACAAAAAGGCTGGCACAAGAGTTAAGCCATTTTAATTCCCGTCTAGTGCAAGGGCAGAGATTATCTGAGGCAGAAATATTGTCTTTGGTAAGACGTATCATTTTTGGGATTGAGTCCAACATTAGGAAATGCGAATCAATAAAGGAACTGCTCACCATTTTTCTAAGAAAAATAAAATTTGTTCCACAAGAGCCTGCCGCTTTTCACCTTGAATTAGCTGAAGAAGTAGCAGCGGAACTTGGACAAATTCAGACGCAGTTCGCCACCTTACATCAATCAATGGAAGCTATTATGGCTGAGGTAAAGCGGGTAGCCGGGTTAGAGACTACTGTCCTAAAGCTGGGATTTCGCAAAGGGTAATATCAGTATGCCGAGGTATTTGTTTCTGTGAGAACACTGCTACTTTATCTGAGTGCGACCTGTTCACTTTCCATATGATTTGTAAAAAAACTAACAAAAAGATTTATAAGCTTGCTTTACAAAAAGGTTGTTATGGGAAGTTCAGGCAGAATCAGAGGAGAAGAACAAAGTGCGCTTGCCCTCACTGTGCGCTTAACCCCTCTCCTTACCAAAGCTCTTCAAGACATCCAGGCCGTATTAAGCTTGGTTGCAAAAGCGAGAGGCCATGCAAATAATGTTGAAGGGTTATACAAGGCACAAAGTAATTCTCCAACTGAGAAAATGCGCTTAGACGAGAAAGCGAGACAAGCGTATTCAGGTTTTAAAGAAACAATAATGCTTCTCAGACAGTCTGTCAAAAGAACAGAAAATGCGATTAGTGACATGAGCCAGTGTATAAGCCCTTTGAGGGGAATTGAGCAATATTCAAAACAACTGGAAAAAGAGTTCAGTTCGGTTGACACTCCTTCTGGGAAAAGGCAAATTGCTTTCGAGGAAGGAATATTATCTTCGGCAAAAAATGTTGCTTCGGGCATTGAGCTCAACATTCAGCGATGCAGAGCAATAAAGGCAAAGCTCACCACCTTTTTAACAAGAGCAAATGCAGTTTTTCAGCCAGAACCTGGGCGAAATCCTACTATGTTTGCTGTTTCAGTTATACAACTAAAGGAAGAGCTTGAACAACTTCAGATGTGGTACACCGCAGCATTTAATTCCATTCTTCACATTAATGCCATCGTGGACAAGGTAGCCAGGTTAGAGACTGCTATCCTAAGGCAGGGACTTTCCACAAGGTAATTCGTATGCCGCGTATCTGTTTCTGTGAGAACACGTCTATTTTATGCTGTTGCGACTCATTTACTTTCAATATATTCTGATGCTTAAGCAAATGCCTCGTTTAATTTAGCATAACGGATTGTTTCTTTCAAAGGGTCTACTTTGAATCCTCCTTTTTTTCAAAAGATAATCTGCTGACTGGGATTAAGATAACATATTCGCCTATCGTACCACCAGATCTTACATATCCTGTTTGTTTAAAAATCCCTCCAGTATTTTTAAGTCTTTCCACAACATATTGACAAAGTATGGAGACTTCTCCCTGCCTCTTTGCCATATTAGCGTTCATTTATAACCTATTATTGCTACTTAATAGTGGCGAAAGATTTATAAAGGCAGTACTATATTTCTGCTATTCTATGGTGCTGACCAGTCTGTTTTTGGATTTGTGCCGGGAAGGCGCAACTATGGAAGAGACTGAAGTACTTGAACGAATACTGAGTTTAGGTAATGAAGCCCAGTCCACGCTTGAATCTGTGCTGGATAACGCAGCCGCCTCAGGGCTTCCTCATGAATACCTGGAAACTCGGATGGTTGACGCTTTTCTTAGAATAAGCAAGCCCGCAGATGCTGTTGCCTATCTTGGTGACGTTTTTTCAAGACAGATAAGCTTTCCAGATTCAAGAGTATTCGCGAAACTTTGGCAGGGGCTCACATGGGGCAACCAGTTTGATTTCAGCTCGTTTATATACTTTGATTATGCAGATTACCAAAGGGTAGTCCAATCTGCACCATACAGCCAGCTGCATGACGCTTTTCTTGCCGTTGGCAAAGGTATTGCTCCTTCAGTTGTGGAACACATTAAGCAGCTTGGGCTTCGCAACATATACTCCATGGGACCCAGCCCGTCTGTTGATGCGCAGCTGTTGGAACAGCTTGTGGATAACAGCATAAGTGCCACGTACCACCCAATAGATAACAATGCGCGTGTAGTAACTCAGACTTTGGAGCTCATAACTGAGCACCTTGACAAAAGGTTTGGCAGGGACAGGTGGAGTGGCCTTATTTCATTGGGCGATGCAAAGCCAAGTAATTTTGGAGATGTAAAAAGTTCAGAGCCTTCCTGCGTTATATACAGCGGCACAACAATGATGAATGGAAGGCAATATTGGAGGCAGGCAAGCAGAATTGCAAAAGAAGGGGGCATAGTTGTTGCAGGCTCAGCTGTGGAATTGGGGGAAAAGGAGGGCAATGCGCCGTACTGGCTAAGCATTTATGACACGCCTGAAGGCAAGGCTATGTTTTACCATGCGGTTGAAAGAGCTTTTCCTGACCTTTTCACGCTTGAAAACAAGGGCAAGTGGGAAATTGCTTTGGAGTATGTTCCCCGGATAAACAGGTCTGCTCACTGGGCAGCTCACCAAACCCCAAAAATCAGTGCTCAGCTTCGGGTCAAGGAAAGGATGACATTAAGCGTAGATGGCACTCCATTTGATTTAAATCCCACAATGAGTTGGGCTGAAGTGGACGAATGGGAAGATTCCAGAAGCAAGTTCAGGGAATGGTTTGATAACGACCCCAATATAAAAGAGACCATACAAAGGTCATATAATACAAGAGATTACTCTCTCCTTCCTGATGTTTGCAAAAGACAATATCCGATAGAGCTTGCATCCTCTTGGAAGCCAAACTTTGCAGATTTCCTTTTCGTAACACCGCTTACATTTGGAATGAGGCTGAGCAATGCTCAATATGTTAGTGCGCCAATAAGCCATGTTTTAAACGGCAATCAAGGTGTTGTGGTTGCAGGGGTTTTCAGGGTTGAAAAGCCCGATGCAGGTTGGAACGCTTACAATGAGCTTATCCCATCTAAGCCTTGGCCGAGGAATTACCCTCACGACCCGGCTTATCTTGCCTGGGCAAATAGCCGACAGAGCGAATCTCGTACGTAAAGTAAGTCTCGTAGTCCAAGAGCAGCTCTCCAAACTGCTGCTTGAACTGCCTCATTATCTCATGCAGCTCGTAAGTGTTCCTTACCATTGCCTCAAACTCCAGCGTGTGCGCGCCCAAAGGCTTGGTTATGTATATTACATTCGGGTGATACCTCAGGAATTCAATTACTCGTGACTTGTTCTCTGTGTTGAAGCTCTGCATCGTTAGAAAAACTTTGTAGTGGTCGTAGCCGAGCAGCTGGTTGTTTATCTTTGCCCTGAATCCCAGTATGACTTTCTCTTCTGTTAGCTTTTTGATTCTGTAAGAAACTACCTTTGGCGTTATCCTGAGCTTGTTAGCAATCGCAACCAAAGAGTGGGTTGCATTATCGGCTAACATTCTGATTATCTCATAATCTTTTGTGTCAATCTCAGATTTCGTGCTGCTTCCGCCAACAATAAGTTCTTTGTAATCCGGTTTTTGGTAGAGATAGCTGTGCTTGAACTCATAAACTCTGAATGCTATTGATACATAAGGATTCTGGAAATACAAGCCAAAGCGGCTGTTAAGCTCATCATAAACTGTCTCAATAACTGTCAAGCTCTCGGCTAATACCACAAGCACAATATCCCACTTTCCCTCTCCAAATACGAGCCATGAAATGTTCTTGTGCACCTTGCAGAATTCAACAAGCTCCTTTTCCTTCTCTGGAGTCATCTTTCTGTACTTGAACAGCATCCTGCAGTAAATAAGGCCAAGTTTTGATGTATCCAGCACAGTATAGTAGCCCTGGATTACACCCTTCTTCTCAAGCTGCCTAATCCTGTAATTCACGACTTCCCGTGATAAACCAACTTTCTTTGCCAGCGTTGAAAGAGGCTGCCTTGCATCCATGTCCAATTCAGACAATATCTTCCTGTCCTTGGCATCCAATTCTAAGCTCATTTTTTTACTAAAACTACCTTTTTATATATAAATTTTACCATTTCATAGAATTTAAATTAGAAAATTTAATATATAAGACCTAATACATTAGTTACTAATAAGTTATAACATTTTGGGGGATGATGCAAAATGAGTCTAAGAAGCTTGGATATAATCATGGAAGAAGAAATTAAAGAAGTCGAAGGGAACTTAATACAGTGGTACAGAGGACCACAATTACGTAGCTTGGGAAAGCGCCAGCAACTACTTCAGGCATATGTTGATAGAAAAAGTAATCGCGGTTATGAACATGGTCACAAAGATGGGCTAAAAGCTGCCAATGAGGAAGCTAAAGAGAATCTTCACCCGAGCTATAGTTTTACTTCAGGGACATTTGATAAGTTCGTTCTAGAGTACTGGCCCCAGGCAAGTAGGCTCATGGAGTACCTGGCGATTAGTAAATCACCATCACCAGCAGCTACCTTGAAGGAGGTTATTGATACTGAGCTTAAGGTCAAGGATGCGATTAATAAAGGTGTTGCACAAGGAATCAGAGCTAGAGTTCCGCACCTTTTCAGGGTTTGGAATCCGGATGAAAGGGAAATTGCGGAAGGTATCGTTGCGTTAGAGGTAATTAAATACTGTGAGGGAGCAGGCAAAGCTTTTAACGAAATATCTCTTCATCGCGGGTATTCTAGTGGGTATTCAGGGGTAACACCTGCTTCTCAAAAAGCATATGCTTTGGCAACTGCGACTGGCGAACTATGTTTGTCTTCTCTGCGCACTGCTGAACAACAGCGTAAGGAAAGGGCAGGTTAACGAAATGGCACTCGACAATATGGTCAGGCAAATTTGGAAAGATGAGAGAGGCGGAGCCGGTCTTGGTACAGCTGTATATACTGGCATAGTACTTACGCTTTCCATAGCAGAGGACTGTGTCTATTCACACCTAGCCCCTGCATTAAAAGAGGGGATTACTGGCGATATTGTCACTTATGGCACTGGGATGGCTGCATTGACAATAGCTCATGTATACGCATCTATAAAGGCTATAAGTTCTGCCATTAGCTATATTAGGAATGGCAATAAAGCTAGCAGGGATTTAAGATGAAAGAAGATATTTTACTTAACAGACTTGAAAGTGACGCTGAACCTATAATGTGTTTCCTGTCGCGCTTGGCAAAAGGAAAAGAGATATTTTCCATTCAGGATGTTGCTGATATGCTTGAGTTTAACTATAGGAGTGTCTATCGCCAGGTTACGTCCGGAGAGTTGAACGCTTACAGGTGGGGCGGTAAATGGCTGATTGCTTTGCCTGATTTGGCAGTGTACTTGCGGCAGCACTCAACAACAAACAATTCGCTAGACTCAGTATTGCAGAGTTTGCATCCCCTTGAACCTGAAGACTTCAGGTTTCGGCAGGAGCTTGGTGAATACATGAAAGAAAGGCAGCAGGCGGTTTCAGCGAGGCACTCGCTCAACGACAAGTACGCGCGGATGTATGCAACAAATGAAGTTTGCGCGCTGCTTGAAGGAAGATGGGGTGAAATTCCAAGTGCAGGTGGTGATTCGGCATGAATATGTTGAAAAATATCAGAATGGCAAAGCATGAGTCAGACTTCAAGGTTGTAATCGATGGTGGAGAAGAAGGTCTTGCGAGGCTTGTTAACTCTGCAACATCAAGGCAAAAAACTACGATTATGCTAGCAGATACTCAAATGCCAGAGCCCATTGAGCGCGTTGAGGTTTATGTGAAGGCTGGTGTAGGTTCTATTGTAGGGCATAGTGGCTACTCGTTAGATGCTAAACTTGTTCCTTGCGCTGGGCAGCGGCTGCCTATAAAACGCAGCAGCTTCTCCGGTTTTGAAGTGAGCAAAAGCAGTAATTACTATATTCTGCACTCCCCCCGTTTGCCTGACCACAGCAGTATAGGAGTACATTTAAACTGGCCTGGTAATGATAATGGTATTCAGCTCAGGCATTTTGCAACGTATGGGAGAGGCACTCGTTTGCTCCAGCAGGAAGTAGGGGAAGGTATAACGGCTTTCGCTATGGCCTTGGAAGCGACAATAAATTCAGTTTACCGCTCTGCAGGGAAACCTGCTCCTAAAAATCCGTTGGTGCTGCAGCAGCTTTATCGCACGTGATTGAAGAGAAAATTTGCTTATTCTTTTAAGAACATGGGCTGTATAGTATTGCTAAATCCTGCTTGGCGGGGTGTAAGCCTCTCTGAATTCAAAACCCGGATGAGAAGCTTTTACGCCTTCTAATCCCTGGTTCATATAAGTAGTCAATACCTTAAAAGCCTCTGCAACGCTTAAGTGTTGTTTTCCTGGAGTCCAATATTGTTCGAATCCCAAATGAACGTGCGGGTCAAGAGGCTTGCCAAGTGTTGGGTCACCATCATAGGAAGCAATCCAGTTATCAGGCTGGCTGTCCGTGCCTGGCCTCCACAGGTCTACATTATCGATTCGCTGCCCTGTCCCGTGATTCAGGGAAGTGAAAACATCCAACACAGCATCAGGAACACCTATTTTTGCTCGCATAACAGTAGCCTGGAGAAATTTCAAAACAGTATGCTGACTGTGATATACCGACGCTCCCAAAGGAAGATTCTCCTGAATGTCTTGTGTCAGCTGGTCAAGCCAGCTATCAAAAATTTTGGCACTGTCATCTTCATATAACCTATAATCTTTAATCTCACCAGAGGCTATCTTTTGTCCAATCGTTAGATTAAGGCTTGTCCTCCAATTGTATGCCACAGGCGCCCCTGCGCCAATTCCGTTTTGTCTGATTACACCGCTCACACCTGAGTCTTCTCTCAAACTTTCTGCTGGAACTCCGAATTTATAAGCTACCTCAAACCTTGCTTCACGCAATTGTTCCTCTGCTTCCCTCACCAACATGCCAATATCTGCAGCCATAATTTTTCTTTAGGTAGTTTTCTTTATATTCTTTTCCATAAGTGGATGTTGGAAACCAGTCAGGACAACCTGAGAACAAATCCTGACAAACATGTTTGACAATCCCGGGCACAATAGTTTAGAAAATTAACCAAAGGATTGAAGAAATGTGGCAATTCTACAAAAACACAAAATGTAAATACTTCAAAGCATTTTAAGCAGAGAGAAGTGGAGGTGTATGAACATGGCCTTAGGAATAGTGACAGTTGAGACAAGCATGCTGGCAGGCTCCCTGCTGGCAATAGTGATGGGCGTGATGGTGCTGGCTTTTCCCACACTGCTGCGCTACCTGGTAGGCGCCTACCTGCTTTTCGTGGGAGTGCTCGGAATCCTCACAAGGCTCTAGGGGAAACTTCTCAGGACAGTATTTTTATTTTCCCTGCCTGGATTGTAAGGTTCTTCTTCAGACCAACCTTCAGGCCCACGCCAACATAGCCGGTAAGGTCCATCCCCAAATCAAGTGATGTAGCAGTCCTTCCGCCACTGACACTGACATTGTTTCCTGACACGCTCACGTTGGCGTTGGTGCGCGTTTCAAACTTAAGAACAGGCGCCAGGATGTACTCGCCGCTGCCTGTCATGTGCAGCGACTCATCCACGATGAAGTCCAAGTTCACTGCAGTCGTGGAATTGGCATTTACAACTATGTTGCTGATTATTTTCAGCTCATTGGAAGGCAACTTTGCCTCATGAACGCCGGTGGCGTCAATAACTTCAACCCTTGAAATGTCCAGCCTAAGCTGGTTGTAAGTTCCTTCATTTAGCTGGACATCTGCAAGCAAAGCCCGCAAGCTGGCATTCTTCAGCTGGAGCAAGTCATAAGTCATTGGAGTTGACGATACAGCAACCCAACTGTTCGAAGAGGTGTGCACGCTCACGTCCCCAATGGTAAGCAGTATGCTAGCTACTGAGCCCATGTTCGCTGCAGTATCGGAAACCGTGAAAACAACCCTGCCAAGGTTGCCTGCTGACTTGTTGCCAGCTATCGTTGCACCTATGCTGGTCTGCTTCAAATCAATTACTATCGTCCCATCATCATCAATTCTGAGGCCATAGCTAGGTGCAATCTTCAGGCCCACGCCAACATTCCCGGCAGTATCCATTCCAACCTTGACATTTGTCTTGATAGTGCCGCCTCCAACCCTGACGTCACTGTCAGATTTTACTTCAACATCTGCGTTGAAACGCGTTTCAAGCTGGACAACAGGCGCCAGGATGTACTCGCCACTGCCAGTTATATGAAGAGACTCATCAGCCAGGAAGTCGAACATTGCAGTGGCTGTGGAGTCTGCACTTATTGTTAAGCCTCCAGCAATCTTCAGCTCGCCTGAAGGGAGCTTTGCGTCGTGGTTGCCAGCCGCGTCTGTAACAACAACCTTTGAAATCATAAGCCTCACCTGCTCGTATTCTCCAGCCTTTAGCTGCACATCTGCCAGAAGCGCATTGGTCCCCTGGGCTTTTAACTGGAGCAAATCGTACGTCTTTGGTGTTGACGAAGCAGCCACCCAGCCCTCTGACGCACTGTGCACGCTGACGCTGTCAACTGTCACCTTAACGCTAGTCACAGAGCCCATGTTGGCTGCTGCATCAGTGATGCTGAAAACCACCCTCCCTATTTCAGCTATTGGCGGAACAGGCGGCGGAACAGGCGGCAAAGAAGTGGCAGGCAGTGGCATAGTGGTAGCAGGAGGCTGTATAGTGGCAGGCGGTTGCTGCTGGCTTGGAACACATCCTCCAACTGCTACAGCAAGGATAATCAGCAAAGCCAAAGATGCAAATACAATCTTCTTCATTCAAATCACCTCATAGTTACTTCAACTAATGTAAACGGCACCCAATCTATGCTTGTGTTTTCTGCCACATATTTCCCCTTAACTGATTCTCCGAACTTATTAAACTATGCCTAAAGCAGGCTGTCGTGTGATCATTAACCATGCCAACAGCTTGCATAAAGGCATAACAGATAGTTGAGCCAACAAACTTGAAGCCTTTTTTGCGGAGGTCATTGCTCATTGCATCAGATTCTTTAGTAATTGACGGAATATGCTTAAATGCCCTGAATGCATGGTCAATCGGCATTTGGTTGACAAATTGCCAGATATATGCGTGAAAAGAGCCAAACTCTTTTTTCACTTCAAGGAACTTTCTGGCGTTGGTAATTGCCGCCTCAATTTTTAGTCGGTTTCGAATTATGCCTGCATCATTGAGCAGCCGCTCAATATCTCTTGCTCCGTAATGGGCAATTTTGAGTGTGTCAAATCCATGAAATGCCTTCCGATAATTTTCTCGCTTATTCAAAACAGTTTGCCAAGAAAGCCCCGCTTGCGCTCCTTCCAAGATTAGAAATTCAAATAATTTCTTGTCATCACGCACCGGCACACCCCACTCCCTGTCGTGATACTGGGTCATCAAAGGGTTGTTGGTAACCCAATCACAGCGCTCCAAAACTCTTGTTTCTTTACCCATATGTTAAAGCATAAAAATGAAATTTATAAATGTATACAAACGATAGGCAGCGTGTAGTTTACAGTTCCCTCGTAACGCTTAAATATGCCACAACCCCCAGCTTTGCACTATGAAGTTTACAGCGCTATCGCTATTCACTTTAGTTTTAATCACTTTGCTCCTCGCAGCTTGCATTCAACAAGCACAAACTGGAATAAGCCCTGAAATAGAGCCTGGCTCGCAAATCCAGGATTTGCAGCCGGAAAAACAAGGGGAGATTACGCCTGACAGCAATCTTTCAGAAAAAGCAATTGTTAACAGCTCAAATCCAGCTAACTACAGTAACCTGGCAGAAGACTCAAGCAGAGATGATTACTCCCGCGTAAATAGGCTTCACTGGGCTCACATGCCTGTTACCTACAGAATATTGAATGAGGAAGAGTGCGGCAGGTACGAGTCAACAAGGATAAGGCGCGCATTCAGTGCCATAACAAACGTCACCAATAGCGTGGTTTACTTTGCACAGGCTAATGATTCCGCAGATATTGAGCTGACCTGCGTTTTTATCGAGGACTGCTACAAGAAATCTGTTGAAATATATTCAGACTATGTTGTAAGGTACGAAACAATCTGCAACCACGAGTTGGGCCTTGCACGCACAACCACAGAAGGAAACATAATAAGAAAGGCAGAGATATACCTATACGGGCTTGCCGGATTTGCAGAGACCAAACGGGAAGGGCCATCCGGATTTTATGTAGGAACCTGCGGCCATGCGGATACAGAAATACATGAGCTGCTTCACGCATTCGGGTACAAGCATTCCGAAGACAATTCAAGCATGATGTACTACAAGAGCGACACCTTTGGTCTAAGCATACGCAAAGAAGGCGAATGCCAGGGCAGCAAGAGGGAAATCGACAGGAGCATTGTTGAGGATTTGGTCAAGACGTATACGGTTAGGTAAATGCCGGGCTGGTACCTTTAAACTTAAAAATACGCTCGCGAGTAAAACAAGCAAAGAATTAAAAGTCAAAGGATAAGGCGAATAACTTGACGCAGAAGCGAAAGGAGATAAACTTGTTATTGAAAAGGATTAAAAATTCCTGGAGAAAGTTTGAGTATTGGCAAAGAGGCGCTATTATAGGTGGGTTGCTACTGTTTATTTTAGCTTTTACCCGAATTATGGTTCCTCTCATTTATGATCTTCAGGGGTTAGGAGTAGCAAATATCAGCCATCAGTTTCTACTTCTTCTCTTAGCAGTTATTCTATTTATATCAGTAATTGGAGCTCTTATGGGTGGGATAATTGGTCTTATGAGAAAACGAATAAAATCAAATTGGCTATTTTGGATGCTAACTATTCTGTTTATCGGTTTAATTATTTCAATGTTTTTACCAATATTTCCTTGTGAGAGTCGCTTAATTATTCATGGTGTGGGAAGCAGAGATGATAGTTGGATGGTACGCATTTCCCTAATAGAGATATTATTGTCAAAAGATTTAACACTCATGAACTGTCAAGAAGTTACACAGTGGAATGCGGATTGAATTGAGCCGAATATGTTTTTTGAACATATGCCCCGTCAACTTTACAGCACATTAAAACCGGGCTTTGGCTATTTAGTGGCTATAAATCATAGGGTAACTTCTTAGTTATTAAATAATAGAAAAAGGTAGGAATAGAAAAACTCGCTAGAACAAGGATTATTATAGTAATTAGCTGTTTGTTACTAACAACTTTTTGAACTTCTGATAGGGCAATTATTACTGTAGCTAAAGCTATGAAGACATTTGTGATGTGCTGCTTTTGTGCAAGTACAACCTGCTGCCGGAGTAGTTTTCTCTCTCTCAATTCTCTCAATTCCTTTATTCCATCTTGATTTATTTTCACACTTAGTGTCCCACTACTCCTAGTACGCACATCAATTAGGTTATTCTCATTGCAGTAAGTGAAAAGATAATCAAAATAGGTAATATTGACTCCTCGTTTCTTTAGACATTCATTAATCAATTCCTTCCTCAATTCATTAGGTTCGTATTCTAACTGTTCAAGAAAGAGAAATAGGTCACGCGTAAAATTTCCGCCTGCTTTATAGACACTGGTCTGCAATACAGTTGCGCTTTGCTTGCTCATCACACTACCTCCATAAGGTCAACTTCAAGTTAATAGTTTGTTGCGGCAAAAGTGGTTTAACTTTCGCTTTAAATGTAGTTCAAGAGTGCTATTTCCTTAATCTTCTCTTAAGCATGATCTTTTCCTTTTGCTCGTCAAATGTTATGACAAAGTTGTCGAAAAAGCCTAACCTTCCAAGAAGTATGGGAAAATCGTAATTGTCGAGTATAACCTTTACTGGCAAAAGCAATTTGTAGTCCTCATGGCCTTTACGAATGCGGACAGTCGTTGTTGTCTGGACAGAACTTACTTTGCCTCCAATTCCGTATGCGTTACTTAATTCGCCTTTAAGGTTGAGCCCTAAAATCTCGGCAGTCTCTCTGGGCATCGCTGATATATCTGCTCCTGAATCAATTAATGCAACCGTGTCAAAGCTCTCCTTGCCAATGAAGGTAACTTGAACTAAAGGGGCCTTTACAAAGCTGCCGTCAGGGCGCTTCACACTTTTATATCTGAACACGAGGGTCATATTAGAAAATCATCGTATCCTTTTCAGGCACTCGCGTCAGCAGCGGCTTCTCGCTTGGGCATTTACGCTTCGCCTCTTCAAAAACCTTCTTAGAACTAGTTCCATGTGCAACTATTTTCTCATTGCAGATAGCAATCCACTCGCCAAGATAACCACTCAGGTCTGCTTTCATGAAATAACCGTAGTTGTCTGCCATGAACACATCTAACCATGAGCCACTTTTAAAACTTGCTACAGTAAAACGCCACAAAACCATTAACTTTAAATAGAACCTGTTACTTACTTTTTCTGTTAGTTTGGTGTTTGTGGGGAGCTTTTCCGTCGGGGCTGCAATCAGGCTGCAATTGTCACGGCTGTCATTAGCTGTCATTGTTGCTGTAACTGCGACGGTTTTGTTGAGCTTGCGGCACTGAGAGCCAAAGCAGAATATTCTAAATAAATGGGTGAGAAAATGGAACAACAAGAGCATAGTGGGCACCAGCTTAATGTTGAAGTGCAGAGTGGCATTGATTTCTTTGCAGACCAGGTAAGCGTGAGCCATAACCCGCTTAGGTTTATTGTTGACTTTACAAGGACATCGCCAAGGATTGACGGCAACATGGGCAGCCAGCCCAGGCTTGTCATGAGCCACAACGTGATTCTAATCGACCCTTACCTTGCTGTTGAGTTCGTCAATGTGCTGAAGGACAACATTGCAAAATACGAGAAAACCCACGGCAAGATAGCAAGGCCGGCAGCCCTGAAGAAAATTGACGAGCAGGTGAAGAAAGCAGGCAAGGGCGAGGCAAGGCAGGAGTATTTCGGATAATTAGATAAAAAATATTTGAATGGAGGATGCGAAACATGGGACAGCAAATACAACCAATCTTTATCTTGCCGGAAGGCAGCCAGAGGACAACTGGCAAGAGTGCGCAGCGGGCAAACATAATGGCTGCAAAAGCAGTTTCTGAGACAGTAAGGACCACGCTTGGCCCGAAGGGCATGGACAAGATGCTCGTTGACAACATTGGAGATATCGTCATCACGAACGACGGCGTCACGATTCTTGAAGAGATGAACGTAGAGCACCCTGCGGCAAAAATGATTGTCGAGGTTGCAAAGACCCAGGAAGCTGAGATTGGCGACGGGACAACAACTGCTGTCGTGATAGCAGGCGAGCTCCTGAAGAAGGCAGAGGACTTGCTTGAGCAGGACGTCCACCCAACTCTAATAACGAGAGGCTACAGGAAGGCTGCTGAAAAGGCGATGGAAATCCTGAACAGGATTGCAGAACCTATAACTGACAAGGACACGGTAATGCTTGAGAAAGTTGCCATGACCGCAATGACCGGAAAGGGCGCTGAAAATGCAAAGGAGCACCTTGCCAAGCTGGCTGTGAAGGCAGTGAGGGCAGTTGCTGACCTGAAAGATGGCAAGCTTGTTGTCAACAAGGATAACATCAAGATAGAAAAGAAAGTTGGCGGCGCTGTTGAAGACTCTGAGCTTGTGGAAGGCATAATCCTGGACAAGGAAAAAATACATTCAGGCATGCCTGACGTTGTCAAAAACGCGAAAGTGCTTCTGCTTGACGTAGCAATAGAGATCAAAAGCACAGAGACCGAAGCTAAGATACAGCTAACAGACCCGAACCAGCTTCAGGGCTTCATTGACATGGAAGAGAAAATCCTCCGCGAAAAAGTCGAGAAGGTTGCAAGGTCCGGCGCGAATGTTGTGTTCTGCCAGAAGGGCATTGACGACCTCGCGCAGCACTTCATGGCAAAGAAAGGGATGTATGCTGCAAGAAGGGTGAGCAAGAGTGACATGGAAAAGCTCGCTAGGGCAACCGGTGGCAAGATAGCCACAAGCCTTGAAGACCTTTCAGCAACTGACCTTGGAAATGCAGGCGTTGTCGAAGCCAGAAAGGTTGGCGATGAAGACATGACGTTCGTAAAGGAATGCAAGAATGCCAAGGCAGTCACCCTGCTAATCAGGGGAGGCACTGACCATGTTATTGATGAAGTCAAAAGGGCAGTTGAGGATTCAATCGGCGATGTATCATCTGTGCTCACCAGTGGAAAAGCAGTTGCCGGAGCGGGTGCAACTGAAACTGAGCTTGCAATGCAGCTCAGGCGGTATGCTGAATCCCTCTCGGGAAGGGAACAGCTTGCGGTGAACGCCTTCGCAGAAGCAATTGAGATAATTCCAAGGACACTGGCTGAGAATTCCGGGCTGGACCCAATTGATGTGACAACTGAACTTAAAGCCCAGCATGACAAGGGAATAAAGTGGGCAGGCATTGACGTCTTCACAGGAAAGGTAATGGATGCCTGGAAGGAAGGCGTGCTTGAGCCGCTAAAGGTAAAAACCCAGGCCATAAGCTCTGCAAGCGAAGTCGCATGCATGATTCTGAGGATAGATGACGTCATCGCCTCAGGCAAATCAGAGCCAAGGGGAATGCCTGGTGGCCCTGAAGGCATGGGCGACTACTAAAAACAGTTCGAGCGTTAAACGAACTACTGTTGCGTTTGGTTGCGACCAATATTCGTTTAACAATTGTTTCAGTATACTATAACGTATACTAATAGCTCTTTTATATACTTTTAAACCGTAGTTAAAAAGAAATTTGTAACGGCATGGACCTTTGATTAACAAAGTTTAAATAATAGAACAACTTACGATAAGCAACGGGGAGTCAATAGGGAGTTAAATTTCACCGTAACAGTTTACAAAAACAGGCAATCCTTTTTGCACGCAAAAAGGTTGAATCACGGCTTCATGTTCCTGCCTCCTGGGCGTAGGAGTTTTGCACACCTCTTTTTCTCCTACGCCTTGGGGCTGGAAATTTTATTCGCTTAACCTGCAATTTCTGCGCAAAAAGTTTTTCAAATTAAAAAAGTTTAAAAACAGTAACAGCGAGAACATAACCTAGCTGTTATCATTGTCAAAAGAGTGTGTTGAATGAGCGTTGAGCGCATTGTTGGGCCTTCTGAAAGGAAGCTAAACGGGCTTTCCGAAAGAGAGGCGCTGCGAGAAACCGTGGAGCAGCTTGTTGTTGCAGTGCGAACCCTGATAAACGTCTTTGAAAGGGCCAAGGAAGAGATTAAGGCTGAGCCAACGCAGCAGGTTCTTGCCAAGCTTGACGAGCTAACGGCTTGCAACCAGCAGGTAATCGAGCTAAACAAGGAAATGATGCAACAGACTGGCAAGCTGATGCTGCAGAACAAGGAGATTGCGCAGGCGCTTGTGATGCTTCTTGACCTTCACCGAGAGCACCTTCCGGAGATAGCAAAGCACACCAGGCTGACATCAGAGGTAAGGCGAGCTTCTCCCTCAGGCTTTGCAGGCCCAGGATATGAAAGGAGGCACACCAGGACCGCGCCGCCAGGCACTAGGCACATGCCTCCAGTGTGATACGTGAGCAACCATGCTTTTAAGCCCTACCTCACATTATCTAAGGCATGTCTTTCTCGCTTACGGGCAGCAGGGCGGCAGGCTAAAAGGCAGGATGGCTATTCTTGAACAGTTGCACCATCTTGAAACTGAGTGCTTGAAACTGCAGAAAAGGCACAAAGATTCGCCAAAGCTCCAAGCAACTCTGGAGCGCATAAAAGGTATAAAGGCCTTACTCTAATTATAAGTCCCTGCCCATCAGGGTCCTGCGGTTGTTTGCGTGCGCACGCTCAACAGCCTCCTCAAGCAGCTTCCTCACTTTTGCATTCGCTGCAGGCAGGAAATCATCAGCCACATTGTTCACCTTGAAGCCTCGTACCTTGCTTATTTCCTTCACGGCGGCATTGATATTTGTCTTTACGACCAGAGCCATTTGCTATCCCTCCCCCCCTGCCATTATAGCAGATTGTATAAATTTTCGTAAATTCTTACTGCAATCTGCTATTAATTATGACAATAAATGAATGAAAGTTCTTTCTGCTTTTGGTTCACAGATTCAAGCCTGCAGAACCCAAACCTGGCGAATTGCACTATCTCGCCTATCTTGATGTCGGCAGCTGCAGGCTCTGCCAGGCCTTTGCTGTAGCTGGCATCAGGCATCAGAACGCTTGCCTTGACCACGTTCTTGTCTTCGGGAAGCCAGTGGATTATCTTGCTGCCGTTCATCCTGTATTTTTCATACTCAACAGAATCAAATGCAAACTGACTGTTTGCCTTCTTGAAGTTCAGGCAGTCCATAAGCCTGACAAGCGAGCCGCTTTTAAGCTTGCTGATTTCCTCCAAGTCTTTTTTTGCAAGGTAAAACTTCCCCCCCACAGAAAAATGCCTGCTCTTGCTGTCCTGAGCATCCGGGTGCAGCTTAAGTTCCACCTTCCTTTCAGGCGCGCCCTTCACAGCAACCGACTGTGGGTCCTCAACGTAAAAGTAACGGCTGCATTTCGGGTCAAGAATCTTCCTGTTGACTGCGCTGATGAGCTGCCAGTCAAAATTTGTTTCTGAAGGGGAGAGGCCAACCTCAACGGCAATCTCCCAGAATGTTTCAGGCTGGATGCCCCTTCGCCTGAGGGCTTTTATGGTCACCAGCCGCGGGTCGTCCCAGCTCTTGATAACGCCTTCCTCCATCATCATCCTAATCTCCCTGCCCTGAGTGACAGCGCCCTTGACGTTAAACCTGCCATACTGAATCACTGTCTGCTTTGGCAGCTTGAGGATGTCCTTGATCCTGTCCTGAAGCTCAACCCTCATCGTCCCGAACTCGCTGCTCCTCATTACGTGAGTGATGCCCATCACTCCATCCTCGACAGAATTGGCAAAATCATACAGCGGCCACACGCAATACTTCGTGCCCTGCTTGTAATGCGGCACGAAGCTGAGCCTGAAAATCACAGGGTCGCGCATGACGTGGTTTTTTGACTGCATATCGCCTTTGAGCCGCAGCACGGCCTGGCCTTCCGTGTACTTCTTGTCAAGCATTTTCTTCCACTCGTCCATGTTGTGCCTGGAATCCTGCTTGCGGCAACCGCACTCAAAGCCCTCATGCCGCAGCTCTCTCATCTTTTCCTGGCTGCAAAAGCAAACAAAGGCACTGCCTTGCTTTATCATCCTCTCAGCGTGCTCATACAACATGGGCAAGTCATCGCTTATGTGAACCACTTTGGTGGGGTGTATGCCCAGGTATTCCATGTCATCAAGCATTGAATCCGCGTATTCCTTCTTGACACCAACGGCGTTAGTGTCCTCAAAGCGGAGGTAGCATTTTCCGCCGTACTTCTGCGCATACATGTAGTTAATCAGGAAGCTCAAAGCATGGCCAATGTGCGCATACTTTGAAGGCTCAGGCGGTATCCTCGTGACAACCTTTCCCATGGTGGCATTTTTCAGCACAGGCAGGTCCCTCTTCTCAGCCTTTTTCTTCTCCAGCAGCTCAGGTGCAATCTTCTGGAGCTCTGCAACCTGCTCTTCTGCATCCATACTATCAACAGACTTAAGAACAGAATTAACAACAGCCGCAACTGCCTTTATCTCAGCCTTCAAATTTGGGTTTTCCGCAAGGATTTTCCCAATGACAGAACCAGGATTAGCCTTGCCGCCGTACTGCGCAGCATTCTGCAAGGCGTATTTTCTTGCTGTAGTTTCCAAGTCCTTAGGCAAAGCCATGTGAATTGGAACCTTGAGATTGTATTTAAACCTTTTTGCCTTGGAAGCTGGCTGTTAAGAATTCAGCTGTTTTTCACTGCTACAGAATTTTAAAAGAAGACAAGTTTTTTATACAAACTTAACAGGAGATGCTTAAAATGGAAAGATTAGTTAGATTAGACTGTTCTTTGCTTGCCGTCGTTACAGACACGGTAAAATACGTAGATGCCTTAAAACAAGCTGAAGCATTTGCAGAGAAATATGAGCACCAAGTGGCTGATATGCCAATGGTTGTGCATGCCCTGGCCAATTATCCCTGGGTTCGCGAAGCCATAAGGCCTGAGCGGATTAATACGCTTACAGGAGAATATCATGGCCTCAAGGGTGGTGCCCGCTCTTACAGGGTGTTGCATTCTTTTGGGCCTTTGAAAACAGCAGATGCATTGGAAAATGCACTTCCCAATGCCGGAGATTACGCCCTGATGCCTGTTCCTGATAATGACTGGGCTGCAATTGGTGGAGGAAATTACAACGGGCAACAAGTTGGCATAGTTGATCTGCATGGTTTAAGGAACGGCGACGTTCCAACTCCAGGGACGCCTTACGTTGTTGATTTGGCCATTCCAGATGATTATCAACTGATTCCGTTAGTCACAGACATTAAAGACGTGCTAGAAATGCATAAGTCTGGAAGATTAACAATCTTTGAAAGGGGGCAATTGAGTGCTGACCAGTTTAGGCTTGATGATAGGGTTGCTTCAGTTGCGGGCTCTCCAGAAAACGTTGAACGATTGGTTAAAATGCTGTTTAGCAAGAAAGAAGAACGCGGAGAGGGTTGGAGTTCAGTTGGAAGCTATCATCGTATAGAAGAGGTTGGCTTCAATCCTGAAACTAAGACGCGACTGGTTTTTCTCAGCTACAATGACGGCGGCTTCGGGGGAAGCAGCTGCGACGGCTACTGGGGACGTTTTGTAACGTTAGCTGGAAGCGCAATGGGCGCGAATCCGCAGAGTTTAGCACAACAAAGATAGAAAGAAAAGAGAGAGAGAGAAAAAACAATTTATTTCTGTAAAAAACTATTTAAACCAACGGCTTTGCTCTAAGAACAGACAGGGCCGGTAGTTAAACCTGGTATAACGCGCCGCTGGCCGCGGTGAGGCTTCGGGTTCAAATCCCGACCGGTCCATTATAATCCCTTCTAAGTGGTGAAAATAGAAAGGTTTAAGTAGTTGCAAAAGTGTTCACCTGATATGGACAAAGGCTTAGTCGAGAGAATAAATAGCCAGGTGAAGCAGCTTGGATTAGACCCTAACCTATTAAACTTGGCGGAACTTTTGCGTTACGAAACAGAGAAACATTTGCCCCTTGATTTTGCATTCCTTTATTCAAATACGCAGGATAATCAGGCATCCGTGTTCGGTGGAGCTGCAGAGCTCAAACAGAAAGGGTTAGCAAATTCATTCTTAGTAATAGGAAGCGATGATGACCGCACTGGTTTCCCGGGATACGTGAGATGGAGCACAGCACTGGAAGCCCTCGTCGGCCCTAATATGAGCACTGTCCCGTTGCTTCCAATGAAGAAAAATGGGGTTATTAACGTTAACAATTTATCTGAGTCAGAATCAATGGTTGCCTTTGCAGCAAGACAAAACATACCATCGTTGTACGTCGTTGCGTGGAATGTCCAGCAGTTGCGTGCTGTAATGACTGCCGTGAGCGTTGTGCGCAGAGAAAATTCTCCATTGAACCTATTCAGCCACTCTGGAACAAATTTGCCCTGGGATGAAACTGTTTATCATTCACAAGGTAAGGACAGAGGCACGAGGGAAGGCTTTGTTCAAAAAGAGTTGGAAAGAATCGTGAGTTACCAAGCACAAGGTGACATCCTGCCTGTTAAGGATATAATCCGCTACATGGAAAGCCGCACCCTTCCACCAACTGCCCACCGCAACGGTTAAATAGTGGCGGTCTTGCGCGTTTATCATGAAAAATGCAGGGCTTGTTTACGCAGTTCTTTCTTCACTTTTCCTTTCGACAGGGTTTGTTCTTGCAAAGCATTTCCTGCAGTTCACCAACCCGGAAACGCTGAACACGCTGTGGTTTGGCATCGCCTTTGTCATTTCGGCTGCCGTGCTAATCATGAGGAGCCCATCGAAAGCACTCGCGAGTTTCACAGCGCATTGGAAGGATGGCGTTGTGGTTGGAGGAGCTAACGCTGCCGCGGCCACTTTTTGGTTCCAGTCAATCGAAATTGCAGGCCCAACCACAACTGCATTTGTCATCAGGTTCAGCACCATATTCATAATACTTATGGGAATTTTTTTCCTCAAGGAGAAGCTTCACAAGCAAGACCTGATTGGGGTGGCAATCGCAATCGTGGGAGCCTTGGTAATAAACTTTGATAATGGCAACTACGTCCAGGCGGGAGTGCTTGTTGCGCTTGCAGCTTCAGTTGCAATAGCAATACACCAGGTCTTGTCAAAAGTTTATGTGAAAAACATAAACCCGCTGGAGCTCGTCTGCTTCAGGACATTCTACACTGCCCTGTTCTTGCTTATCTATGCGCTGTTCTCATCAAAAATCCAGGCGTTTCCAGCAGGCCAGCTACCTTTGCTCATAGCTGGCGTGGCAATAAATGCAGTCATTGGCTTTGTTTTCTTCTACAAGGCGCTGGAACTTATGGATGTTTCGAAAGTTGCAATAATAAGAACGCTAGACCCATTCATAGTCATTCTTTTTGCCTTTGCAGCCTTCCAAACACTGCCATCGCTCACCCAGTTTGCAGGCGGCTCCCTTGTCGTGGCAGGAGTCATGGTAACCATGTATGGGCACAAGGTCACAACCCTGTTGAGAGCAGTGAAGGGCTTGCCATGGTTTGGCTAATGGTGGATAACAAATGAAAAAAGGCTTGTGGTATGCTGTCATTGCGTCGCTGCTACTGGCTTCCCACACGCTGTTCGCACAGCACTTCCTCGAATATGTCAACCCTGCAACAGCCAATACGCTGTGGTTTGGTACAGTTTTTGTGATTTCTTCGCTATTCCTATTGAAAACGCACTCGTTCAATCCTAAAGAGATAATCATTAGCTATGGCAGGCACTGGAAAGACGGCTTGATTGTAGGGGGCCTTAACGCCATAGCTGCGACTTTGGTTTACAACGCCATCAACCTTATAGGGCCTGCCACAACATCTTTTCTCTTGCGCATAAGCATGATATTCATCGTAATATTGGGCGTAGTTTTCCTGAAGGAGCGCCTTCACTTTCATGACCTCGTTGGGTTTGTTCTTGCAATCATAGGAACAGCAGTGATAAGCGTCTCAGATGGGAACTATTTTGGGCTTGGGGTGGCAATTGCAATTATAGCGACAGTTGCAATTGCGCTGCACCAATTCTTTGCCAAGATATTTGTGGCGAAAATCGCTCCCCTCAAGCTGGTCAACATCAGGACAGTGTTTAGCTCTTCGCTACTTTTGCTCTTTGCACTGCTTACAAAGTCATTCGAGCCATCAAAGCTTCCCTTGCAGCAGTTCATGCTCCTTCTGCTTGGTGGAGCTATCAGCGTTATCGGCTTCTACTTCTTTTACAAGGCACTGGAAGCTGCCGAAGTCTCAAAAGTGGCGGTAATCCGCTCCCTGGACCCGTTCGTGGTTGTCATCTACTCATTACTTATTTACCACAGCGTGCCATCAACGCAGGAGATACTTGGCGGAACACTGATAGTGCTTGGAGTGACTGTCATGACAGCTCATCGTGGGCTAATCTCCATCATCACGAGAGTGAAAAACCTCGTGCTGCCAGACTAGCGGCTTAGCATCCTTTTTTGGACTACCAAAAATTTTATATATCTCATGAAGGAAACAACTGCGGATGGCTGATTCACCCAAGGAAGCTAAAGACTGCCTATTCTGCAAAATAATCTATGGTGGGCTGACCTCTTACAAGGTTTATGAAGATAGAGTCACGCTTGCTTTCCTGGATATCTTTCCAATTAACCCAGGCCATGTTCTGGTTATTCCAAAGGCGCACTACGCTGACGTATTCGACACGCCGGAAAAAGAGATGCAGAACCTCATTGCAGCTGCGAAGAAAATAGCGCCTGCCGTGATGAAGGCCACCAAGGCAGACGGCATCAACATAGGAATGAACAACAAGCCGGCTTCCGGGCAGGTTGTTATGCACGCCCATCTTCACGTTATCCCGCGCTACAGCAACGACGGCCTGAAAACGTGGCCGCAGAAGCCTTACGGCAGCGATGCTGAAAAGGAGAATACAGCCGCAGCGATAAGAAGCTCAATCTAAAGATTCTCAATAACCTTTATAAAACTGTTCCTGTTCATTTTGGATGAACCCTTTTTCCAAAAGGGTTCGTCGGGGTAATTCAGCCTGGTTAGAATGTGGCGCTCATACGTTTGAGCTAGGAGCTGGGAATACGGCGATGACTGACTTTGCCAGCAGAGCTGAGTGACGCCATTGTCGCGAGTTCAAATGACCCTTTTTGCGAAAAAAGTTCAATCCAAAAACGCAAAGAGGCTTGAAAGTCTCGCCCCCGACATTATTCTTATCCAGGGCTTTCGGCGTAAATATTTATAAAAGAATGCCCATTCTGAGCTGCTTTGGAATTAAGCATGGATAACCTAAAAATACTTCTTGTTTGCCCTTATGACTTGTCATATCACGGTGGCGTGCAAAACCATGTTCTGCAATTTGCCACAAAAGCGGCTGAACTCGGTCATGACACCTCTATCTTAGCGCCTTTCTCGCACAAGGATTTTCCAAATGAATACCCTGGTTTGAAAATCATCTACGCAGGCAGACCAGTGCCTGTTCCTATAGGCAGGGGCACGGTTTCCAGAATAGCCATTGATCCACAGATGTTATGGGCATTAGCACAGATCAACCAGGAAAACTATGATGTAATTCACATTCATGCACCTGAAACGCCCCTGCTGGGATTATTAAGCTTAGCATTTGCCGATAAAAAAAGCTCGATTGTAACAACATCTCATGCAAATTACGGCAGTGGCCGTTATCCCACGACACTTAATGCCTTAACAAAGACATTTCAGCTACATAGGCTTGCCAGCAAGATAGATGTGAGGATAGCAGTTTCCGAAGCTGCACGCGAATCAATTTCAAGATATATGCCTGGCGATTACATTGTGATTCCCAACGGCATTGACACGCAGCGATTCTCCCCTGAAGTGCTACCAATTGGCAAGCTTGAAGGAAAAGTAAACATCCTTTTTGTAGGCAGGCTTGGAAACAATGAAATACGGAAAGGACTAAGCTATCTTGTATCCGCATTTGATATTCTACGCTTAAAATATCGATACAAGGTTGCACTTACCATTGTCGGCCCTGGAAAACCAGACCGCGAAACCGTTGAAGTGCTCAACAGGATTAGCAATGATGGCATAAGATTTATTGGTGAGGTGTCAGGCAATGCGCTGCCGGGATACTACGCTTCAGCAGACATATGCTGTTTCCCTGCAACTGGCAACGAAAGCTTTGGTCTTGTGCTTGCTGAAGCAATGGCTTCTGGCAAGCCGGTTGTAGCCTCAAACATTACAGGTTACAGGAATGTTGTGCTTGGGCGCAATGGCGAGAATCATGAGATCAACAGAACAAGGATTCACACAGCTGATGCTGGTCTTCTGGTGAAACCAAGAGACGCTGAAGCTTTAGCTGAAGGATTGGAAATACTTGTCAGGTACCCTGCACTCAGGCAGTCCATGGGTGAAGCAGGCAGGCAAATTGTTCTGAAAAATTACAGCTGGGCCAGGGTCGCGCATAGGATTCTGGAGGTTCATAAGAGTGTACGCGAATCACGGAAGGCAGCTATAAGCATTTAACGCCTAAATTTGGGGTTGTCCTGTGCATTTACCTTCAAGCATCATCTCGATTTTCGCAGGCGTGCGGCCTGTTGGTGTCATTATCGCAGAAAAGGTGCATTGCTAGTTTCTGATGATGGCTCCGCAAACTTTATCATATAACCAATTGCGATGATATGTCGACTAGTTAGGCAAGTAGTTATATTAGAAATGCACATATTTTTTACACTAATCAGTGCATTTCTCTATATTAGCTACGTTGGGGGCCAATCTCCTGCAGCTGAACTTCGTGTAAAGCAACATATTTTCGATCATATTTTTCAATTACAGCCTTAACTTCAGGCGCATTTGCTATTGCTTCTTTAAGGCCATCCTGAAATGCCAAGTCCTGACTAAAAGTTAATCTGTCCAAGCGGATAAATTCTGGCCATCCTCTCCTTGTGGCAACCCGCTTATTCTCTTCCATTAACTCTTGAGGTGTGTACTCATCATTAAGCTTGCGGAGATCCTCAGGAAGATAAAACGCTTGAAGTGCACTAATGAACATTGGCCGCCTTTCAGTTTCTATCATTGCTTCAATGCTGACAATCGGTTGCCCAAAATTGGCAGAGTTCCAAAGCCCGTTTGACTCGTCAATAACATTAAAGTCAAAACTGTAGTGAACTTTATCTTTAACTACCTCTATCTCAAGCCAAGCAAAATGGTGTTGAGCAAAGTCCGGATATTCTGGTGAGGAATAATCCAGCCAGTTATATCTGCCAGTCATCATAACATGCTCAATACCTGCTTGGCTTCCAACCCGATAGAAAAACTGCTGGACTGCTTTAGCCAAATCGACAACCTCTTCAGGCATTCCAGGGTCAGGCGCAGTGCCCTTGTATAGCAATGGCTTAACATCTGCACTATTAGGAGGTTTCTTAAAGCCGTAGGATGAATAATCAGGCAAAGACTCAAAACCTTTGTTGTTATGCCTGTAGAAAACTGAGGGCGACAGCGTGTTTTGTGGTGAGATGGCAAGTTCAGGCATCCCCGTTACAGGCAGTTGCACTGTAGCAGCTTGTTCCTTGGCACCTTTTTCTAAGTTCCTTCGCAATAATTTATTGACGATATTGTTCAGCATTGTTGCCTCATAATAAAGCGTCGGGACAGGTGTCCTCACCGCTGCTGCGGTTCGGGACCTGCCCGTTGCTTCTGAGCGCCGGGACAGGGATTTGAACCCCGATAGCTTTCGCAATCCGCTTTCTTTTTTGGTTGAGCTTTTTGCTCGCCCGCAAGCGAGGAAAAAGGTCATTCGAGGCGGACGGGCGCACCGGATCGCCCACTCCCGGCATAAAACTGCAGAACGTCCTGTTTAGCTTATAAAGATTGCCAAGAAAAACTGAAAGCGACAACGGCGCAGGTGGCGAAACAAATTACGGTTATTTTTCCTTTTTATTTTTAATATCAGAACATTTTTAAGAGTAATATGCCCTGCAATTGGCTGTGGCAAAATCTGGCAATCTAGTTTATGGAATATTGACCTTTTTGGTGATTGCTGCCATCAGTGGATGTAGCCACAACGATAAGCTGGCAGAACAAGATCCCACTGTTCAACCAAGTGAACCTTTTGCATTTCCCGAAGAACCAGCCCTGAATCCCACTCTTACACAATCAAACGAAACTTTGGTCAGCGAGCCACCATCCAAGCCAGTGCAACCAATAGAAGACCCTGATGAGCCGGCACTGAAGCTAAAAAGCATAGGCATAAACCTGGGCTACTACGACCCCACGACCAGCACGGCTGGCGACTTAAAATTCACGAAAAGCAAATTCATGTTCGGCATAATCTTTTCAGATTATGGATATTTCATTCCTGGTGAACAATCAGCAGGGGGTAAAGATAAGTTCAACCCGCAGCCAACTTTTACTGCTCCTATGGGGACAAAAGTAATGTCCCTTGTCGATGGCGTTGTCACAAAAGTGCCACTCCTTTACAGCGGGGACTATTCTATCCATGTGGCAACCAACCCGCAAAGCCGCTGGATTTATGAGACCGAACACGTTATCAACCCGCTGGTAAAGGTTGGGGATGAAGTTAAAGCCGGCCAAGTTATTGCAGAAGTAAGCCCTCATAACAAGGATGCTAATGGCGGCTTTGGCATTGTTGAGATTGGAATCCTGAAAGGAGGAAACCCACCCCAGCACGTTTGCCCGTTTGCCTATCTTGACGAGTCAATACGCGAGGACATACAAAAGAAATTAACGAGCCTCTACAGCAGCTGGGAAAAATACAGGGGAGATTCTTCCCTTTACGATGAGAATGCTTTGAAACAGCCTGGCTGTCTAATGCTGGATCCGATTGATGGATAGCATTGAGAAATGAAAGGTGCCCCGTCCGAGAGGGAAGAGGTTGTCGTAATTACTGTATGAAAACATGGCCTGATTTTGACCAAGAAATAAGTGCCCTGTCTGAACATTCCCAACTTAGTTAAAAAATTAGCATCTGATTGCTTGGCCCGTTAGACCGGGCCTGGTTTTAACCAAGAAGGAAATGCCCTGTCTGGGATTTGAACCCAGGTTACAACCTCGAAAGGGTCGTGTCCTTGACCGGACTGAACGAACAGGGCTGACCCCTTTGCGAAAGCGGTCAATCGGAAAACG
>ORMF010996312.1_pt1 | contig 30406 bp, 22 predicted proteins | sample 1779871 | NCBI WGS metagenome assembly ORMF01 (sample SAMEA104232316, study PRJEB22302) | groundwater metagenome | biome: forest; feature: aquifer; material: groundwater | place: USA | collected 2011-08-07 | depth 5.4 m | reverse complement strand
TCCTTACGTCGGCTGCTACGCGCCACCAAGCCACATGCAACAGTCCCAGCAGAATCAGCAACAGCCCATTCGCCACCACGGCGGACATTACCGGGGTGCCGGCGAAACTTTGCACCGCCACCAGCAACGCGAGCGCGATGTTGCGATTGCTGGTGCCAAGTGCCACCACCTGCCGTGAACCCGACGACCCGCCGCCGAGCCAGTAGCCCAGACCCAGCGACAACTCGGCGACCAATCCCATGGCGAGCAACGGCAGCCAGCCGGTTTTCAGGATCGGACCAAATTCCACCACCGTCACAAACGCCAGCGACAACGCGCCGACGGCTTCCGAAACCACTTCCATCGGGCGCAACAATCGTCGGCCCAGCGCCGGCCGCCAGTGATGAATCATCATGCCCACCGCCAGCGGCAGGGTGATCGTCGCCACCAAAGTCAGCAGCACGCCGAGCAGATTGAATCGGATTGCCCCGGCGTCCGGCACCGCCTTCAGCGCAATCTCACAAACGATCGGGGTGAGGAACGCGGAGAGAACTGGAAACACGGAGGTCAAGCCGGCGGCAAGGGCGAGATCGGCTCGCGCCATTCGCGCGAACACCGGCACCACCGGGGCGAACGGCGCCGCCGCCAGCAGGATCATCGCGATGGTGGTTTCGCGTCCGAGGCCGAACATCCGGGCCGCCACCACCGTGAGCGCCGGGACGACGATAAAGTTGGCGAGCAGAATCGGAATGAAGCGGCACTTCCTCAACGAGGCCGTCACCTGCCCGAGCGTCAGCCGCAGACCCACCGCCCCCAGCAGTCCCGCCAGGGCGCTGATGGTGAGGATGCGGATGATGGTCTCCGTTTTCATGTCCCTCGGTGTGCAGGCGGCGCAGCGGTTCCGCTTGGAGCCTGCTTAAAAAGTAGCAGCCGACGTGAGGAGGCTCTGACTTCTTCCGCAAGTCGGGTCGGGAAGAACGGATATTTGAGCCTCGTTACCTCGTCTGCTACGCTGATTCGAGGAGTTTTCAAACAGGCGCTCAAATGGAAATGGCCGTCGCGTCATCCTGCAATTGGAAGTATTCCAAAATCCGGGCGACAGATTCCGGCACGCTCAGTTGATCGGTGCGTAATTCGATTTCCGGATTCGGCGGCACCTCGTAAGGGGCGGAGATGCCGGTGAACTCCTTGATCTCATTCTTGCGCGCCTTGGCGTAAAGTCCCTTCGGATCCCGCTGCTCGCACACCGCGAGCGGCGCGTTGATGAAGACTTCGATGAACCGGCCCGCCGGCATGATCTTGCGGACGAGATTCCGGTCGTCGCGGTACGGCGAGATGAACGCGGTGATGCAGATGACGCCGGCGTCGGCGTACAACTTTGCCACTTCACCCACGCGCCGGATGTTTTCCGTGCGGTCCTTGGGCGAGAAGCCGAGGTTGGAACCCAAGCCGTGGCGGATGTTGTCGCCGTCGAGCACATAGACGGAGCGACCGAGATTAAACAATTCGCGCTCCAGTTCGGTGGCGATGGTGGACTTGCCGGAACTGGACAGACCGGTGAGCCAGATCACACAGCCGGGATGGCCGTGGCGCACTTCGCGTTGCTGGGCGGTGACCTTGCCCCGGCTCCAAAAGATGTTCTCGCTCTTCGTGCCCGCGTCGTGTGTGCGACGCGGGTAATTGTCCGCGACAATGATTCCGCCGCCGGCCACGTCGAACTCATCCACGATGACAAAGCGACCCAGCGCCGCGATATCCGCATGAACGTCGAAGGCGATCGGTTTTTTCGTGTGCAAGGTCAACTCGGCAACTTCGTGACGGCCCACAAAAATTTCGTCCGGTTTGCGGGTGACAGTTTCCAGCGAGGAGGCGTCAATGACTTTTTCCACCGACTCGATGGAACATTCCACCTCCTGCGTGGCGAGTTTGAGCTTGTACGTCCGCCCCTTGGAGAAAGGCTGTTTGCCGAGCCAGAACAGCCGGGCCTTGAACCGCGACAACTCGAAGGGCGGCGCACTTTCCAACGCGGCGACCGTTCCGCGTGCGACAAAGATTTGTTCGGTGAGTGTGATGCCGATGGATTCGCCGGCGACCGCGGTATCGGTCGGCGGCGCATTCCAGCGTTCAATGGTTTTGACCGTGCTGGTCTTGTCGGTCGGCGAGAAAACGAGCTTGTCTCCGACTTTGAGTGCGCCGGACTCGACGCGCCCGGCGAAAATACGACGTTCGTCGAAGCGATAAACATCCTGGATCGGAAAACGCAACGCCTGGTCCGTGGGCCGGTCGGTGGCGGCAAACGTGTCGAGGGTTTCGACGACCGTTGGGCCCGACCACCAGGGCATGTTCACGCTGCGCGTGGCAATGTTGTCCCCGTGCCGCGCGGCGATGGGAATAAACACCTTCGGCTCCAACCCGATGGTTTTGAGCCAGGCGCGATATTCGGCTTCGATCTGTCGGAAACGGGCCTCACTGTAATTCTCCAGGTCCAGCTTGTTCACCAGCACAGCGATCTGCCGGATGCCGAGCAGATGGAGCAGGTAGCCATGCCGCCGGGAATTTTCCTGGACGCCTTCGTGCGCGTCAATGAGCAGCAACGCCGCTTCGGCCTGCGCGGCCCCGGTGACCATGTTCTTGAGAAACTCCTTGTGACCGGGGGCGTCAATGATTACGTATTGCCGCTTGGCGGTGTGAAACCAGATTTGCGCGGTATCAATGGTGATGTTCTGGTCGCGCTCGGACTGGAGCGCGTCCATCAAGTTCGCCCACTCAAAAGGGACGCCGCGGCGCTCGGCAATTTTTTGGAGTTGTTCCAGCTTGCCCTCCGGCAGCGAGCCGGTGTCGTGGAAGAGGCGGCCCACGAACGTGGATTTGCCGTGATCCACATGCCCAACGATTACGATTTTGAGTTGCTCGGATGAAATCGGGGGAGCGTTCATGGTCGGGCGATCCGCAATGGATCACATGTAGCCGTCACGGCGGAGTTTTTCAAAAGCGTCTTCACTTTCCTTGTCCTGGGCGCGCCCGGAACGTTCGGAAGTGTTCGTCCGGCGCAGTTCTTCGATGATTTCGCGCACGTTCCTGGCCTTTGATTTGATGGGCGAGGTGCAGGGCGCGCAGCCCAGACTGCGATAGCGCTCGCCCTCGCCGTTCGCGAAATAAAGCGGAATCACCGGAATGTTTTCCCGTTCGATGTATTCCCAGACATTCAGCTCGGTCCAGTGCAGCAACGGATGGATGCGAATGTGCGTACCCGCCGCGAAATCCGTTTTGAACTGGTCCCACAACTCCGGCGGTTGATCCTCGACGTGCCATTCCATGTTTTTGTCGCGCGGGCTGAAGTAACGTTCCTTGGCGCGGGTGGGTTCTTCGTCGCGGCGCACGCCCACGATGACGCCGGTGTAATGATGCTTGGCCAGCACCTGTTGGAGCGCGTCCTTTTTGAGCGTCCCGCAACACTCAACGCGGGTGGCCTGGCCGTTCGGATAGGTGCCACCGCGCTTGAGGACTTCCTTGTTTTCGCCGGTGACGAGGTTGAGTTTCCAATCCTTCACGAGCTGGTCGCGATATTCGATCATGGAAGGAACTTTGAAAGTCGTGTCCACATGGACGAGCGGAAAGGGGACGTGGCCGAAAAAAGCTTTGCGCGCCAGCCAGAGCATGACGGTGGAATCCTTGCCGATGCTCCAGAGCATGGCGAGATGTTCAAACTTGTTGAACGCCTCGCGCAGGATGTAAATGCTCTGATTTTCGAGTTTGGATAAATGGTCCATGCCGGTCGCTGCCGGCAAAACTAGCGGGAAGTTGGGGTAACGGAAAGTTCCTTTTGGCGCGCGGTGGCTTCCGGCTGGCTTGCGGTGGATTTGTGGCCGTATCTGGCCGGACGCACGCGCAGGGTAAGCCAACGCATGAGTCCCGAAAGGCGCACCATCCACTTCGCGGAAATGCCGAGGCGATTGCGGCGTTGGAGCGAAGCGCCATGCGTCTTCAATTGGTTCACAACCTTGCTTCGCCCGAACAGCGAGGCAAACATGATGGGCGTCATCCCTCCGCCGTTGTCGGCATCAATGTCCGCGCCGTGTTCCAGCAGCAGGGTGACGATCTCTTCGTAACCCTTGAACGCCACGCCACCGAGCGGAGTCTGACCGCGATCATTGCGGCAATCCACTTCTGCGCCGCATTCGAGCAGCATCCGTGCGGTCTCCTCATTGCCGTTGTAGCTCGCGAGCATCAGCAGGGTATTTCCCTTGGCGTCAGCCAGATTCACGGGCAGGCCGTGACGGAGCATAGCGGCGAGCGACTCCGTTTCGCCGTGGCGGGCGAAATCGAGCGCCATCTGCTGCAACTCAGTGTAACGCTTTTCTTCCGCTTCGGTAATGTTGGTTTGCATCTTGCCGGTAGGGCGGCGCTGCCGCGCCGCCAGCTTTGCCATCATCAAGCCCAGCAACTCAGGCCGTGCGGCAGCGCGGCCCTACCATGTGCGTTCGCTATTTCCCGGCCGCTTTGTTCTTCACGCCGACGGCCTTCGCGACGCCGGCGGCGTAGGCGGGATCGGCTTTGTGGAAATGCACCAACTGGCGTTGGACAATGTTTTCCGGAACTCCCGCCATCGCGGCGGCTACGTTCTTGAACAAGCGTTGCTGCTGTTCGGGCGTCATCAGGCGGAACAGGTTTCCCGGCTGCGTGTAATCGTCGTTGCCGTCGCGGTGATTGTAGCGGTCGGCGTCGCCCGAAACGCGCAGCGGTGGTTCGGCGAAACGCGCGTCCTGCACCGGCCCGCCGAAGCTGTTCGGCTCGTAGTAGGCGTTTGTGCCCTTGGGCGCGTCGAAACGCATCGGACCGGCGGCGTGATACGTCCGCACCGTGTTCTTGGGGCGGTTCACCGGCAGCATCTCATAGTGAGTGCCGATGCGGTAGCGATGGGCGTCAGCGTAGGCGAAGATGCGGGCCTGCAACATTTTGTCCGGCGAGAAACCGATGCCCGGCACAATGTTCGACGGGCTGAAGGCGGATTGCTCCACCTCGGCGAAATAGTTTTCCGGGTTGCGGTTCAACTCCAGCACGCCGACGTCAATCAGCGGGTAATCCTTGTGCGGCCAGACTTTCGTGAGGTCGAACGGATTCCAGCGGTAAGTCTCGGCGTCCTTCTCGGCCATGATTTGCACACAAAAACGCCACTTGGGAAACTCGCTACGCTCAATGGCCTCGAACAGATCGCGCTGCGAACTCTCGCGGTCCTTGGCGACGACGGCTTCCGCCTCCTCATTCGTCATGAACTGAATGCCCTGCTTGGTTTTGAAATGAAACTTCACCCAGAAGCGCTGGTTCTTGGCGTTGATGAAGCTGTAGGTGTGGCTGCCGTAACCGTTGACGTGGCGCAGGCTCTTCGGAAGACCGCGATCGGACATTAGGATCGTCACCTGGTGCAGCGATTCCGGCGAGAGCGACCAGAAATCCCATGCAGCGGTATTGCTGCGCAGATTGGACTTGGGATGCCGCTTCTGCGTGTGGATGAAGTCGGGGAACTTGAGCGGGTCACGCACGAAGAACACCGGCGTGTTGTTACCCACCATGTCCCAGTTGCCTTCATCGGTATAAAACTTCAGCGCGAAGCCGCGCACGTCGCGCTCGGCATCCGCCGCGCCGCGTTCGCCGGCCACGGTGGAGAAGCGCAGTAGGGCCTCGGTCTTCGCGTCCTTCTTGAACACAGCGGCCTTGGAGTATTTCGTAATATCATGCGTGATGGTCAGTGTGCCGTAAGCCGCCGTGCCTTTGGCGTGAACGGTGCGCTCGGGAATGCGCTCACGATTCTGGTGCGCGAGCTTTTCGAGCAGTTGATAATCCTGCATCAGCAGCGGGCCGCGTGGACCGGCGGTGAGGGAGTTCTGGTTGTCGGCGACAGGATTGCCGCCCGTGGTGGTTATGATTTCAGGTTTTTTAGCCATAAAGTTTGTCCTAATTTTTCGTCATTGAACCAAGTTTGGAGCTATTGTTGAAATACTTTTTCCCTCTCGTTACCATAGGCATTGCCTATGGAAATGCAACAGCTTCGTTACGTGGTCGCCGTGGCACGGACCGGAAACTTCTCCCGTGCCGCCGAGCAATGCCACGTTTCACAGCCGTCGTTGAGCCAGCAAATTCAGAAGCTGGAAGATGAATTGGGGGAGCGGCTCTTTGACCGCATGAAACGCGAGGCGAAGGTGACGCCGCACGGCGAGGCGTTCCTGCGCCGCGCCGTCCGCATCCTCGAAGAAGTGGACGCCGCGAAACGTGAGGCGACCGACGCGCAAGATTTGCTGCGCGGCACCCTGACAATCGGGGTGCTGCCCACCATCGCGCCCTACCTGCTGCCGGCCATCCTGGCCGAGTTCACGGAAAAATTTCCCGGGGTCGAAATCGTGGTGCAGGAGGACACGACCGCGCGATTGCTCAAGCTGGCCCACGCTTATGAAATTGATTTCGCCCTGGCCAGCCAGCCGATTCAGGACGAGCGGCTGAAGGTGCGGGAATTGTTCTCCGAGGAACTGCTGCTGGCCTTGCCACCGGGACATTCACTCACGCGCAAGCGAACGGTTGCCGTTGCTGACTTGGAGGCCGAGCGGCTCATCGTGATGAAGGAAGGCCATTGTTTAGGCGATCAAGTGCTGCGCTTCTGCGATCGGCGGGGAATGCGGGCCAACATCAGCTTTCGTAGCGCGCAGTTGGAAACCATTCAGGCCCTCGTTCGCGCCGGCCTGGGGATTGCGTTGATTCCGGCGATGGCCGCGCAGTCCGATCGGGGCGATGCGCCCGCCTACCGTTCATTGCAAGCGCCGCGACCGGATCGCAAGATTGTCGCGGTCTGGCCGAAGCAACGTCCGCCCGGTCGCGCCGCCAGCGAATTGCTGGAGATGGTTTTAAGACGATTTGGAAAATCCCGGCAGTGATAATCCAATCGGTTTGCCCTTGGCCTTCAACGCCAGCAAACAACTCGTCCGCGACGACTACTTGGTCATGGCTGGGCGTGGGCGTGGTTTGTGGAGGGCCAGGATGTCGGTTTGATGCCGCAGACCTGCTTTGCTGGAGCGAAATCCATTGCTGGCGGCCGCCCGGTCCCCACGAAGGTCCGAGGGTTTGCCGATCTTAACCTCTTCGGTCAACTCGGCCACGGTGCGCAAAACGCGCGTGGGTTGATAGACGTAGTCGCCAACGTCCTCAAACTGGGTGGAGCCGCTCAAGACCAGGTACGATTGCATCCCCGCTTCAAAGGCGCCGCGGATGTCGGTTTCCATCGTGTCGCCGATCATGACGACCTGTTCGGGTTCGCCAAGGGCGAGTTCGGCAAGCTTGCGACGGGCGCGATGAAACATGTAACCATTGGGTTTGCCGAGGTAGTAGGCGCGGCGACCGGTGCTCGCCTCGAGAAAAGCGGCGGTGGCGCCGGCGCCGGGGCGGGTCTTGGTGCTGGAGACCGGACACCAATTATCCGGATTCGTGGCGAGCAACCGCGCCCCGCGTTCGATGCACTCGTGCGCCTTGGTCAGACGATCCATGGTCGTGGAACCTTCGCCGACGACCACGTAACGCGGCTCGATGGCGTCGTTGGCGATCTTGCGTTCGTGCAGCACCGTGAGCAGGCCACCTTCGCCGATGACAAACGCCGTGCAGCCCGGGTCGGTTTCGCACAGGAAATCGGCGGTGTTTAGCGCGGAGGTGTAAAAGTGCCGCGCATACAATCCGTGAACGCCAAGGTGCTTCAGCCGCACGGCCAGGTCTTCGGGCGTAGGGGCGGAGTTGTTGGTCAGAAACAGAAATGGCGTGCCGGTGGCGATCAATGCCTGGATGAATTCCGGCACGCCCGGGATCAAATGGTTCTCCCGGTAAATGACGCCATCCATGTCTATCAGGTAGCCTGTCTTCATAGTAAAAACCTCATCCTACGTCCCGGGAAAAGCATCGCCGTGGCGCGATTTCGATGGGAACGTGGGCCCGGATTTGGCCACGCGAAAGATTTAGCACCTGCCTTGCCATCAGTGAAAAGTCACGGCGGGTGTGGCGCATCAGAATCAATCACCTTCATCGTGCGTGGCAAGTTGAGCAGGCTGTAAAAAAAGAGCCACCTAGCTGCGAGACTCATCAAAGGATGGTGCGCGTCACGTTTTCCGTTACGCTGCGCACGCTTCAATGAAGAAGATTGTCAATATTGCCGCCTACAAATTTGTTGCGTTGCCGGACTTGCGTTTGCGGCGGGCACGGTTGCTGGCGTTGTGCAAAAGCTGGGACCTCAAGGGCACGATTCTGCTCAGCGCGGAGGGCATCAATTTTTTTGCCGCAGGCGCGGCGGACAAAATTGATCTGCTACTGGCGGAATTGCGGAGCTGGCCGGGTCTGGCGGATTTGCAACTCAAGGTGAGCCAGACGGAGCATCAGCCGTTCATGCGGATGCTGGTGCGGATCAAAAAGGAAATCATCGCGTTCGGCGTCGCGGGCATTGACCCAGCGCAGCGGACCTCACCCAAGCTCCCGGCGAAGGAGTTGAAACAATGGCTCGACGAAGGCCGCCCGGTGACCTTGCTAGACACACGCAACGACTACGAGGTGAGGCTCGGCACCTTCAAGAATGCGCGGCCCATCGGGATTGATCATTTCCGCGACTTCCCTGACGCCGTGCGCAAGCTGCCGCCAGCGATGAAAGCGCAGGCCATCGTGATGTTTTGCACGGGCGGCATCCGTTGCGAGAAGGCCGGGCCGTTCATGGAGCGCGAAGGTTTCAAAAACATTTTCCAGCTCGAAGGCGGCATCCTGAAATATTTCGAGGAATGTGGCGGCGCGCATTACGACGGCGAGTGCTTCGTGTTCGACCAGCGCGTGGGTCTGGATCCAAGTTTGCAAGAAACGGAATCCACCCAATGTTTTCGCTGCCAGACGCCGTTGAGCGCCACGGATCAATCGGACCAACGCTATGCCCCGGGCCAGTCGTGCCCCTATTGCTTCAAAACCCCCGCTGAGCAAATGGCGCTAAACCTCGCGCAACGTCACGAAGCGATTCGTTGCGCTTTCATGCCGCTGCCGGGCAGTGTGCCTTGCGATCATTTCAAGTTCATCAATGTTCCGGAAGACTGCGACGGTGCGACTTTACTCGATGCGCTTTGCCGCGTGGTCAGGCACGTGTCGGCTGGGTATTGGGAAAGTGAATGTGCGGGCGGTCTGGTGTTGGACTCGAAGAACGAGCCGGTTGCCACCACGCGAATCGTGCGCGCGGGCGAACGTTACCGGCACAAGTTTCCAAACGTGACCGAGCCGGATGTGAGCGGGCGGGTGGAAATTCTCCACGAGGACGAGGCGTTGATCGTGCTGAACAAACCCGCGCCGTTGCCGATGCACCGGGGCGGACGATTTTATCGCAACACGCTGCAATACATTCTCAACCACGTTTACCATCCGCAACGGCCGTTTCCGGCGCATCGGTTGGACGCCAACACCACCGGCCTGTTGCTGGTGACGCGCACGCAACATTTCGCCGGGCGGCTGCAACCGCAATTCGCGCGCGGCCAGGTGGAAAAACTTTATCTCGTGTGCGCGCAAGGCCATCCGAAGGAGGATGCTTTCCGTTGCGATGCACCTATCAGCGCCGAGTCCGGCGAAATCGGATCGCGCAAAGTGGACGTGGAATCCGGCCGCGCCGCGCGCACGGAATTTCGCGTGCGCCAACGCTACGGCGACGGCACGACCTTGCTGGAAGCGCGTCCGCTAACCGGGCGCACCAACCAAATTCGCATTCACCTCTGGCATCTGGGGTTTCCCGTGTGCGGCGATGCGGTTTATTTGTCCGGAAACAAGCTGGGCGACACGCAGACGTTGAGCCTGGCCGATCCGCCACTCTGCCTGCACGCGTGGCGAATCAAGTTCGTACATCCCCTGAGCAAGCAGCCGGTGGAATTCACTGCGCCGCCGCCGGCGTGGGCGGCTTGAAGACCTCGATTGAAGCAGGCTCAGACGCTGCTAATGATCGCGTCCCGCGCGATATAAATATCTTTGTGCGCCGGGAAAGAAAATCTGAGCGCCTGGCGGTCTTGTCTCAATGGCGATCGTCGCCCAAGAGGTAACTGACGACTTCGCGGGCGGTGTAGGAATTACGACCCGGCGGGAGATAACGCGCAACCTGCGCGACGTCATTGCCGGCGGTGAGCAAGGGCAAGTCCAGTGTGTTGTCGGCTCGAATTTGGGCGAGGCCGATCGTGGAGACAAGTCCGTTGCAAACGCATAGCCGACCTTCCGTTTCCGGCTGCGCGCCGCCTTTGCGGACAAAATCTTCCGCCGGCTCGGCGGGGCAACGATAACCCAGCGTGCCGTCCTCCTTGCGGTAAGCGTGCCGGAGATAGCCGAGATCGCAGAGGCGCGTCCGGGGGGTATTTTCCGCCACGCCCGCCAGCGTACCCGGTAGCTGAACGACCTTGAACGGAAAGCCGGTGGGCGAGGCGAGCGGATCGGTGAACACGCGGGCCTTGCCTTCACGACTGAGTTGAAGGACCTGTTGTTTGAGGTCGGGGCGGATGCCGGATTCCTCACAGAACGCGAACGCGGTGCCGACTTGAATTCCGGCGGCACCGAGTTGCCGCGCTTCGGCGAGTTTGTCCGGGCTACCGTACGAACCAGCCAGCCAGAACGGCAGTCCCAGTTCGCGAATCTTTTCCAGGTCGGGCACGTCGCGGGGGCCGTAAATGGGTTCGCCCTCGCCGCTCAATTGCAGCGCGCCGCGGGGGGGCGCGTTGTGGCCCCCGGCGGTTTCGCCTTCAACGACGAAGCCATCCACCTTGCCGTTGGATTTGCGCGCGAGCGTCATGGCGAGCGTGGCCGAGGCAACGATGCCGAGAAAGAGCGGGCGCTGCAAAGTCGGGGCGCCGCCACAGAAAGCCGCCGGGTCAAACTTGGAAAGAAATTCTTCGCCGGGCAGGGCGCCTTCGACATCAATTTTCAACTCCACCGCTTCGCCCTTTGCGAGTCGGTCGAGCACGCCGGGAATGTTGCGCGGGATGCCCGCCCCCATCAGCACGTAATCCACGCCCGCCAGCATCGCGCCGAAGATCGAGGGCAGGGTCGGGAACTGGATTTTTTCGAGGAAGTTGATGCCGATCAAACCGTCGTGGCCTTCTCTGGCGAGGAACACTTCCACAAAGTTCGCCGCCACGGTCAACGCCTCCAAGTCCGATCTGGATTTCAGGCTGGGCAGGGGCGTGAGTTTGAACGGTGCGCTGGCGGGCTTGCCGCCGGGAATGTAGTAGTCCGCCAGGATCCGCGCGGCGACGCCGGACACGGGAAAGTTTTCCAGCGCGTGGCGCATCTGGCCGTCAAGATCGCCCACTTGCAGTCGCCGGGCGAGGATGGCGGCGAGCGCCGTGCCGGAAACAACGCCCAGCTGGCCGGTCTGGGACACCGCGCGCGCGAGCCGCCAATCCGAGACGCCCGCGCCCATTCCACCTTGAATGATCAATGGGTGTGTCATGACAGTTCGACCATAAGAGGTTCCCCCGATGAAACGGGAGTCTGCGAAAACGAGCGCACTCTGAGACGTTAGGGCCGCGCCACCGGAAAGACAAGCAGTTCGTTTTGCGCCGCCAGCGTCCGCCAGCGTCCACCGGACCCGCGCCATGCCCGGAAAAATACTTTGAAGAGGAGAGTTGAAGTGGCGGCAACAATCTGCATAATTAAGGCATGTTGTTCGCCGAGTTGAACCCAGTGACGCCCCGCTGACGGAAGACTTTCCTTCTCCATGTCTCAAACAAATGATCTTAGCCGTATGAACCCAACCAAATCTACAATCCTCCCCACCCCACATGCCTCCGGTAAAGCTCGCTTTCATCCTCTAATCACCATTGCGGCTGGATTGGCGACTTTGCTCGCCTGGACTGGCAACCTCCAAGCCCAGCCGATCAATGTTCCCAACGGGTCGTTCGAGTCACAGTCAGCCGTGGGCTACCCTTTTGGCGCAAATCCCAATGTTGATTCGTGGCAAAAGATTGCCGAACCCGCCTACTTCACGCCCGCGTTCGGGGGCTTCGGGATTCCGTGGTTTGGAACGGCTGGCGTTTTTATTGATACCAATCCCTATGGCAACCGCCTTGGGACTCAGGCGGGATACCTTCTGGCATTCCCGCAGGTCACTCTGTTTCAAGATTACAACTCGTCACCGACGCATGATTTCAATGCGACGTTTGAGACTGGCAAGGCGTACAACCTGACGATCGGGCTTTTTGGAAAAGCCAACATCATCCCCGGCTCCACGTTGGAACTGAGCTTGTACTATCGCGATAACTTGGACAACAAAGTGACCGTCGGTTCGACCATTGTCACCTACAGTTCAACGGCTTTCCCGATCACGCCGAATCTGAACCTCATTGACTACCAGGTGAATGTTCCGACGGTGCAGGCGGGCGATGCCTGGGCTGGCAAACATATCGGAATCCAGTTGGAGTCCACCATTCCCATCGCCCTGACCTCGGGCGGAAACTGGGACTTTGACAATGTCCGTCTCACGGCTGTTCCCGAACCGGCCGCGATGGCTCTGTTGGGGTTTGGCTTTGGTGGACTGCTTTTGGCGTATTCGCGCCGGCGGGTCTGACCGACTTCTTCTTCGCGAAGTTTGTGTGAGCCATGTTTGACCGCAGAGCAAAATCTAATTCTGAACTGGTTCGCAGGCTGAACCGGCTTTTGCTCCAAACGGGCCTGGTGATGTTTTCGGCTTGGACTGGCGCTCTTGAAGCCGGGCCAATCACCGTGCCGAACGCGTCGTTTGAGTCGCCGCCCACTTTTTTTGTCAGTCTAAACTTTGATTCGTGGCAAAGGACGCCGCAGCCTGCGTGGTGGAATGAGAACGTTTCCGGCCCATGGACCAACCTCACCGGCATTTTCAAGAACACGGCGCCGGGCAGCGCCGATCATATTGACAATTGCGATGGCAACCAAGCCGTCTGGCTGTTCGCGAACCCGGAGGTCGGCTTGTTCCAGGATTACGACTCGGTGGATTGGAACCACCCCGCACCTACGCACGCCTTCGCCGCAAAGTTTGAAGCCGGCAAATCCTACCGCCTGACCGTCGGCGTCATCGGCGGGGGTTACAATATGCTGCCGGAGACGCCGCTCGAGGCCAGCTTGTATTACCGCGATGTGGCGAGCAACAAGGTGATCGTGGCGGCCACCACCATCACCTATTCCGCAGCCTATTTCAGCAACCGTACGCACCTGGTTGATTTCACAGTGACCACGCCGGTCGTGCGAGCGAATGACCCGTGGGCCGGCCAGAATATCGGCATCCAATTCCTTTCCACGGTCAGTTCTGGACTCGCGGGAGGATACTGGGATTTGGACAATGTTCGCCTGTCCTCCATCCTCGCGCCCACACTGTCGAATCCAGTTCGCACCCCCGGGCAGTTTCAATTCACGCTGCAAGGCGAACCCGGACTCGCGTTTGAGATCCTCGCCAGCACCAACATCGTTTTGCCAGCCTCGAACTGGATCAGCCTCGGTGTGTTGACCAACGTGGCCGGCACCATTCCCTTCATTGACACATCCGCGAACTTCGCCCAGCGTTTCTACCAAGCGCGGCAGTTGCCCTAGCCACGGATCGTTGTCATGTTTGCCCCAAAGGCTGAATCCGGTTTCTTGCCGGCAAAGAATCACGCTTTCACGCTGATTGAATTGCTGGTCGTCATCGCCATCATCGCGATTCTTGCGGCGTTGCTATTGCCAGCCTTGTCATCGGCGCGGGAGAAGGGGCGAAGAACCGTTTGTCTGTCCAACTTGCGACAAATCGGCATCGCGATTCAGATTTATGCTCAGGACAACGACGGCCGGATTCCCTACGGTCCCAAAGCGCCGCCGTTTACCAATCCGTCCAACTTTTATCCGTCCACCGGGGCTCCCACCAGCCTGCTCTCCTTGCAGAGCGGTTCGCCCGTGGGCTTGGGGCTGTTGCTGCAATACCACCTGGCTGCCCAGCCCAAAGTCCTGTTCTGCCCGAGCACCGACCAACCGCTGGACACTGAAGCCGAACTGGCGAAGGTCGGCACCTATCAAGCCCAAGGAAGCTACTACTACCGGCACGGCGGAAACACCCAACTGTTCGACGCCCCCGGCACCAACAATCCGCCGCCAAATCTCCGGCTCGACAGCCTGGGCCTGAACCGCAATGGCCTGCCGATCTGCGCGCTGGTCATTGATACCTTGTTCCTTTGTCCCCCCGAACTGGCGGTCTTTAACGTGAAGCCGCGCACGCATCATCTGCAAAAGTCCGCCTCGATGTTATTCTCCGATGGGCACGCCTTCTCGCGACCGAACAAGGACAGTCGTTTCACCGTTGATGTCACCGACTACAGCCAGATTCGCGATGCCTTCAATAAAATCCTCACCGTCCTGGAGCAGGCGGACGCGGAGCAGTGAATCCGCTTTCATAAAAATGGGAGTGCCGTTCTTTGATCCGGCGCGTCCCCCCAAGCCAAAAAGGCTGCCCGCGTGCCGATGGTGCCGGTCAGGTGATCGCCGCCACCTTCACCAGTTGCTTGCCGGTGTTCTGGCCTTGCAACATCCCAATGAAGGCCCGGGGCGCATTTTCAATTCCTTCGGCAATCTCCTCCCGGATTTTTATCTTGCCGGCGCGGAACCACTCCGTCATTTGCCGGAGACCTTCCGGATAGCGCTCGGCGAATTGGAACACCAGGAAACCTTCCACCCGCGCCCGCTTCTCGATCAATTTCCACAGGCAGCGCGGCCCCGGTTCGGGCCGGGCCAGATTGTATTGCGAGATCTGGCCGCAGACACAAACCCGCGCCCGCACGTTGATCAGTTTGAAAACCGCGTCGGTGATCGGGCCGCCGACATTGTCAAAATAGACATCAATGCCGTCCGGACAGAGTTCCCTGAGCTTTTGGCCATAATCCCCGGTGGTCTTGTAATTGAACGCGGCATCGAAACCCAGTTCGCGCACGAGGTAATCCACTTTGTCATCCGTACCGGCCACGCCCACCACGCGACAACCTTTGATTTTGGCGATCTGTCCGACCAGCGAACCGACTGCGCCCGCCGCGCCGGAAACCACCACCGTTTCGCCCGCCTGCGGTTGGCCAATCTCCAGCAGGCCAAAGTACGCCGTCAGGCCGGGCATGCCGAGCACACTTAACGCCGTCGAAATCGGCGCCAGGTTCGGATCCAGCTTCCGCACGCCCTTGCCATCGGACAGCGCGTAGGTCTGCCAGCCTAGGAAGCCCTCCACGAAATCGCCCGGTTGAAATTTCGGATGCTGGGAGGCGGTGACCTGGCCGACCACCCCGCCGACCATGACTTCGCCGAGTTTGACCGGCGGTGCGTAGGATTTCACATCATTCATGCGCCCGCGCATGTAGGGGTCGAGGGAAAGATAAAGCGTGCGCACCAGGATTTCGCCGGCGGCTGGAGTGGGAATGGGCGATGTTACCAGTTTGAAATCGGACGTTTTGGGAAAACCTTCCGGTCGTTGGGCAAGGATGATTTGTTGGTTCATCGTCCCGCAAGCTAACCGTCCGTCGGTTGGCCGCAAAGCTTGTTTTAACCTGAACGCCGAAAGCCGGTAGGGACGGCGGGCTGCGCCGTCCCCCGTGCCGGACCAGGCTCGGATCGGACGTCTCGGGAACGTCCGCCGCGGATCGGACGGCTACAGCTTCCGCAGCCGGTAGAATTTTATTCCCGCGTTCGGCACGTTGACCGAGAGCGTACCGTTGCTGCTCACGACGGCATTCGTGCAAACCGTCCAGCTCGCGCCGGAACCAACCTGAGGAGATTGTTCGAGCAGCGCCTCGGCGGTTTGAGGCCAGGACAAGACGATGGAGCTTCCGGCACCACTGGCGAGCAAAGTCACCGGCGGTCCAATGACAATCGTTCCGCTGTTAGTGGTGGTTCGCACGCTGACGCCATTCGTCAACAGTCGCGAAATCACGGACCACGGGTAGCTGCCAGCACTGGCATAGGCGTGGGTGGCGTACTGGTTTGTGCTGTGGGACGAAGCATCGCCAAAATTCCAGTCAAAGGTGACTGTGCCCACAACATTGCTGAGCGTGGGTAGCACAGTGAAGGGCGCACTCCAGGTTGCCGGGTAGTTGGTTGGCACGAGGGTCTTGGCGGAAATCGCAAACACCCCTTGCGTAACGACGATCGTGCCGGTGTAAAGGGCGGAATCCACATAAGTATTCCACGCGGCAAAGGTGAACGTGTTCGTGCCCACGAAACCCGGGTCGGGGATGTAGATCGCCGTCCAGTTGGTCTTGTTCCAATTCGTGATCCCCACCGTGCCGTTGGCCGGTTGTGAGATGACGCGAACCAGAAACGCATTGTTCGTGAGTTGCTTCGGGTTGTTCGCATCCGCGACCGTCAGTTTGAACGCGAGGGGCGCACCGCTGGCGGTGTTGGTCGAGACATTAGCCGCAGTGGCTGCGATCCAAGGTGTAGCGGTCAGGCTGCCGGAGCCGCTGTGGCAGAGGTAGCATCCGACAAACGCACCGCGAAAGAGATCCTTTGGGCTAAATACGCTGGCGGGGTCAGCGTTGAGGATTTGGTCTGTTTGCGACTTTGAAAGGATGGTGCCGCGCTCATCCGCGCCATGGCAGGCATTGCAGGCAGCGCCGGAACTGCCGATGTGGTTTGGGGTTCCGTCCACCCAGTTTTGGCCAAATTCATGGGCACCGTGCGGTCCCACCTTCCCCGCGCCGGTGGGGATCGTGGTATGGCAGGCGTGGCAGTCCGAGAGCATGCCCTCGTGCGACTGAACTTGCAGCACGCGCACATTGTCGTTCCGATCTGCCGGGAACTCGGCGTGCGATGAACCGTGGCAGGCGGAACATTGGAGTTTGCCATGATTGGTGGAATAGCGGTAGAGCGAGTAGTTGCCAAAAGCGAGGTTGGTCGTGGTGGCGAACGTGGCATCCACCTGCTGGCGGACACCCCCGGTTGCATAATTAGTGAAGGCGGTGGTGTAGCGGATTGGAGTGCCGCCGACACTGAACGAAGACGCATTACCTACGTGACAACTCTGACAATCCGGCAGATCAATCCATCCAACGCGGTTGGTGGCCCCCACCAAAGCCATCGAGCCGTGGCAGCTCTGGCATTGGACGGCTCGGAGGCCGTTGGTGGAAACCGCGTCGCCCATCACCCCGCGCAAGGCGTGCGTCGTTGCGCCGGGATGGCAAAGGAAGCAGGAAGAACGATCCGTGCTGCTGCCAAGCGTCAGGCCGGTGGCCAGATTTGTCACCGCCGCGTGGTGCGAATGGATGACGCTGGTCAGCGGAGGAATGCTGCCGAAACCGCTGCCCGCTTGGGCGGTGGACTTGTGACAGCGAACGCACAGGATGGGTTTGCCATCGGCCACGACGGTGCGGTAAAGGCCGGCGGGATTGTAGCCATTGCTGGACAGGATGCCGGGATAGGTCGCCGGGTTCCGGAGTTCATCATGACGGCGCAGGATGTTGAGCCGGTAATCATGCTCGGGGGCGCCGTTCCATGCCCAGCCGTTGGTCGGTTGGGCCGCCGCAACGCTGCCCGAGGCGTGGCAGACGCGGCAATTCACTTCATCCGAGATCGCGAGCACGACGTCGTTGGTGGCCAGCGCCACGTTGTTCGAGCGCGCAATCACCCGCATCATCGGATAGGGATTCTTCCGCAGGGCGTCATCGAACGGCGTCATCGGAATGCCCTCGGCACTGAACAAACCGTTGGTGGAGTTAAAGGTCATGGCGCGATTGGTCGCGCCGGGCATGCCGTAGCCGTTCAAGCCCATGTCCGCCGCCAGGTTGGTGCCGAACAGCGGCAGCGCATATTGCCAGAATTCGGTCTTGCCCTGCGACGTGGAATTGGTGGAGCCATCCGGGTCGGCGACCGCCTGGTAGGTTACGGTGATGCCGGTGGCGTTCGTCAGTCGTTTCCCCTGATAAATGACTTGGGCGCGCAAGGTGTCGCCGGGTGGCCAGAGGGAAAAGACCGAGTAGTCGCTGTCCAAGCGGTCAACCCCCACCTCGTTCCATCCGATCACCTGGTAATTGGCCGCCCGGCTGTTGGCAAGTAACAAGACGACCAAAGCGAAGACTAGCAATGGGAGGCGCAGCGTTGGAATCAGGTGCTTTGACACATTAGAAATGATTTGTTTATGATTCATGCGAAGTAGAAATTATCATTTATTAGGCGGTCAATGCTCCGCCGTTCTTGCCAAGATGTGCGTAGGAATTGCCGTCGGGGATCGCGAAGATTCGTGGTTGGCATTGTCCTCCCAGACTTGTCGCGCGCCGCGATGGGAATCCTGTCATTGAGGCGAAACCCATTCGGGTTTGCGGCCACTGCCGACGGGATAATAATCAAAACCCCCTCCCCGCGTGAACGGGGAGGGGGGACAACCAACCAACCAAAACCCTACGGTTTTCCGACTAAGGCGTATGCGATACGCGGAAGTACATCTGCTGGGTGCCTTGGGTCGGGGTCAGGTAGCTGACGGTGCTGCCCGTGCCGACGATAGGCGTGCCGATGTTCTGCCAGCTACCGGTCAGGGCGGTGATGCCTTGGATTTGGTAGGTGGTGCCAGGGACGGTGTCGAAGGCGATTTCCGCCGCCGTGTAAATGGCGATGGTGTTGGTGGCGCCGTTGACGACGTTGCCGTTATTGACATAGATCACGCCGTTGCCGGTCTTGGAGCCGGACGTTGGGTCGAGACCCATGGCATACATCATCCAGTTGGGGATGCCGTTGGTGTTGTTGACGCCGTTGAGGCCGGCCAGGGCGTTGGTCGCAAAGCCGGGACCGAAGTATTGGGCCTGCCACGCGTCGGGCAACCCGTCGTTGTTGGCGTCGCCGGTCAGGTCACCGATGGAAGCCTTGAGCAGGCCGACCGCATAGGGTGCGTTGTGGACGCCCTTGCTCAAGTCATTGTTGACAAACTGGAAGTTGTAACCGGCCTTCAGGAACTTCGACGGCCAGTTTGTCTTGGCCGAGATGCTCGACTTGACCAAGCCGTCTGCGACGTATTGGCCGTCCGCCCGGTAAGTGGAGTTCGGCATCAGCGTGGTGAGTTTGTTGAGCAGTTTTTGCACTTCGGTTTGGACGCCTTCGATGATGCCGTCGCCGTTGTAGTCCTGCACTGGGTAGTCGAATGAAGTCAAGCTCGGGCCGTGGCACTGCCGACAAGCGCCGACTAAGCTAATTCCAGCGTCGTCGTTCATGATTTTGAAGGTGTGTCCGCCGGCAAGGAGGAATGCCGGATCGGTCGGAGCCACGGTTTGCATATGGCAAGTGACACAAGTATTGGTGACCGCAAAACGGTGGGCGGAACTGGGAATCACCTGGCCGTAGGTCCAGCCGTTGACACCCTCGAGCATGTCAGCCGCCGGATTGTCGTGCGGACCAAAGCTGCTTCCGCCAGCCCAGGTTTGTTGCCCCAGCGGATATTTGACAATGCTGTTGGAAACCGATCCGTTGCGGCTTTGATGGCAATTCATGCAGAAGCCACCGGAGCCGGCGTTTGTGACCGAGGTGCCATCGCCGAGCGTGATATTGGGGCCGGCGCGCAATTGATGCGGATTGGTGGCATCGTGCGAGTCGTGGCACGTTGCGCAGGTGATCGCGGTGTAAACGGTGTTGGCGTTGTTGGTGGTGTAAATGTTGGTGGTGCCCAAAGTGTCTGCGTACTGAGCAAAGCCGCCGCCGGTATGACAGCGGGCGCATTGTGGGCGGTCGGCGCGGGCGGGACTGCGCGTCGGTCTGGCGTGGAGGGAATTGTTCCATTCCGCACTCTTGCTGTGGTAGGGCTTGCTGTCATGGCATTGGGCACAATTGCCCGCGTCGAAGGTCACCGCGATCGCGGCTTTGGCCTCAGGGCTGTACGTGTTGAAAAGCTCCCCGATGGCATGTTCGCTGCCCGGGCCGTGACAGTTTTCGCATTGAATGTTGGCCAGATTTTTCAGCGCGGCCGGCACCGCATCCCAGTTGTTGGTATTCAAAGTGGTCGGGAAGGTCCACCCGAGTTGCTTGGCGATGTCGTCGAATCCGCCGTTGACGGCATTGGTATTGGCATCGTAGCCGACGGTATGACACTTGATGCAACTCCCGCTGTAATGGTCGCCCTCGAAGCCATTGATGCCTCGGGTAAATTTGGTGGCATGCTTGGTCTGCGACCAGGCCGTATATTTATCCGGCGCCACCACGCCGCCACTGTGGCAGAGGGCGCAGGTGTTGATTCCCGCGTAGGTGCCGGCAGTGATGTTCTGGGTCAGGTTAGTGCTCCCGCTACTGGCGGTCTGGATGGTCACGGTCACCGTGTATAGCCCCTTAAGGTCCGGACGGAGCAGGGTGCGTCCAGCTTCTCCAGCCACTTTATACACCGCCGCGCCGACATTGTTAAAACGGTCGGCCATCTTGTAAGTCGGTATGTTGGTGCCCAGCGGGCTGGCGACCAGCGCAGCCGCAGACCCGACCGGCTTGACGGTCAGAACCCAGGTGACGTTGGTGATGTCAGCGTTGGGGACGGCGTTGTTTACCAGGACCTCCAAGTAGGCTGGCTGGCCCACGCCGACCGTGGTCAAACCGCTCGCGCCTTGGATGTTTGGCACATTTGTCAGGGCGTAGTCTTTGATGTCCTGGGGAGTGAGCGGGCGCAAGGTGACTTGCCCCTGCAATGCAGGTGCGGCCGCTTGGACGGTTGTCGTGGTGACCAAGGCTGCGAGCAAGACTGCCGTCCAGCCTGCGGGCACCATTCTGATTGGAGTGTATCGCTTCATATAGTTTTGTGGTTTGTTGATCCGTTTAGTTCTGTTCTTAGAATTAGCTGGAACGTCACTTTGCTTGTAGGAGATTAAGCGAGTCTAAATGTTGGGCTACTCTATTCTTGCCCAAGGCAAATCATCTATTGCCACCCACCAACAAAACCATCTTCGTCCGTGTGATGCCGGCCAGCGTGCGACTGGGCGCGCGGGAAACTCAGTCCAGCCCAACCTGAAACCAACCGGGCCTTGCGCTAAATCTCAGGCCTCGTTCCCGGATTGCCGATGGTCCATCCCGCATTACCGGCGACGGTGGGCAAAGGCTGATGGAGAAACATTGGCGAAGTTTCGATTAAACTGGCTGCCCCACCAAGGCGCCGGCGGCGTCTTGGCTTCGCCAGGGTGTTTGGAAGGTGACGCCAACCCACGCTAATGGGGGCCGCCTTTGAGTTGTTTCAAGGCCGCGATTTGATCCTGAAGCCGTTGGGTGATCTGCCGGAATTTTTCGGTCTGCTCCCCTTGGATCTGTTGGAGTTGCTTCAGGGCCGCTTGCTGATCGGCTTCGGATTTTCCGCTTTGGGTCTCGGCGAGTTTTTGTTGCGCCGCTGTCACCTTGGTCTGCATTTCACTGACCGCCGCCTTGACCTGCTCCAACGCCGACTCCCGAAGAATCCGCGTGCCGTCCTCCAACGAGACCGAAGCCACGTCGGGAATCGCGCGCACGACTTCCTGCAAAACTTCTTTCGCGGCGGCGGGATCAGCCGTGAACGAATCTGTGATCTGTCGCGCCGTTGATCTGGAACTGGTCAGGCGAAGAATGGCGCGGCTTAAATCACTGGGCAAAGCCAGCTCCCACTCCGGGACGAGCGGCGAGATCATTTCCTTCTGGTCGTGATAAGCGAGGGCGAGACCCAGATAATAAAAATCCCCGGTGGCGAGCGGCAAAGATTTAATCCCGTCCGCTTTGGCGCTCGCTTCAGCCTCGGGATTGGACTGGGGATCAAGGCGGGTCACGTGAATCTTGCCGCCGGCCTCGCGCTTATATTCCGACAGCAATTCATCCACCCGACCGGCGAAAGCTTGCAAGGATTCGGGCAGCGTTCCCGGATTGGCGGGAACGTAGAACCGGATTTCAACCGGCGAATCAAGTCGTTGCAAATCCGACTTCATGGCCTCGGACAACGCATTCAATTGTGCCGGGTCGGCGGTGGGCGCTCCGGTTGACTTCGCGGCCCGGTGATACCAATAAGCCCCGGCGCCGAGTCCGAGGAGAAAGCAGATCACCAACAGGATGCCGCTCCGCGTCTGGGCCCGTTCTCCGTTTCGCCGGGTGATGACGGCATCAGTCGATTTTGTATTTTCTTTTTTCATAACAGGTAGAGTGATTACTACGCCGGCCAATTTACGTCTGCGCGTTTCTTGAAATTATCCGGCCTTTTGTTGCGCTTGACATATTTCGACTTTCGCAAAAAGTGGTGTGACAAGACAAGAAAAGCTTCGACAACGGCAATTTTTGGCGTGCGCGTGTGAAGGCGCAGTTTAGCATCCAAACAATGCGAAAGGGCAAACATGAACTCGGTCTGGTGCGTGCCTTGATTGCGTTATTCATGGTCGGCACCCTGGCGGCGGCGGCGGAAGTTCAACACTTGAGCATTACGGTACCCGGCGGGATGCCGGGTCTGCCGGTCATGACCGGCATCCAGCGCACCACCAACGGCGCAAAAGTCACTTGGGATGGTCCGTCCGGTTACTATCAACTTTACCAAAAATTCGGCCTGACGAGTCAGACGTGGCAAAAATTCGGCAGCCCGAACCTGAACCGGACCACCAATGTCACCACGCTGCAGAGCAACGCCTTTTTCCGGGTGTTAGGCCCGTCCCCGCAATACGCCGGGTCGCAGGCCTGCTTGGAATGTCATGATCCGGCCCAAGTCCACCCGAATGAATTGAAAACCCGGCATGCCGGGGCGTTTACCAACGCGCTGTTTAAGGGACAGGGCGGCCAGACCAATCGTTCCTGCCTGCCCTGCCACACGGTGGGTTACGGTTTGCCGACCGGATTTGTCAGCAAGGACGACCCGAATACGAATCCCCGATTGGCCGGAGTGCAATGTGAAAACTGCCACGGCCCGGCCGCGAACCATGCGGCCAACCCGATGGATCTGACGGCGCGGCCGCGCCGGGATATTGCCGGGCAAGTCTGTGGTGGCTGTCACACCGGGTCGCAACAACCGACGTACGACGAGTGGAAAACCAGCGGTCACTTCGCGGTGGTTGAGGATATGAATCCTCCGGATCGCATCAATAGTTGCGGGCGCTGTCACTCCGGTACGGCGCGGCGCGCCTTGATCAACGGCCTGAATCCCAGCAACACTGTCACCAACGACGCCAACGTCGGCATCACCTGCGTCGTCTGCCACGATCTGAACGCGAATCACGTCTGGACGAATGTGATGACTGGCCTGACCTATACCAACCAGCTTCGCAATCCGCTCTCCTCGACGAACGATTACTTCATGACCACTAACACTGCTGCGGGCAGTAGCTTTACCAATCAGTACAGCGCCAACATCAATATCTGCGCCCAATGCCACAACCATCGCGGCGCGGTGTGGACAAATTCCGTGGAGGCGCCCCACCACTCGCCGCAATACAACATGTTGCTCGGCACGGTGGGCGTGCTGCCGGTTGGCGTCAGCGGGGGAGCCGCGGCCCATGCCGGGACCGAATTCCTGGCAGACAACTCAGGCCGCTTGTTTCTCGTCACCAACCAATGTGTGACTTGTCACATGCAGACCGGGGCGTACCAGCCCGGCCCGCCGGAAGTCGCCGCCGTCACCGGCCACAAGTTTAAAGTGGCTTCCTACGGCGCCTGCGCCGATTGCCACGGCAGCGGGGCCAATGCCGAGGGGTTGGTGGGGCTGTTACACGGATTCGTCGCGAACCAGATTCAGCAGGTGAAGGTCCTGCTGGATACGTGGGCCGCTACCAAGGCGTCGGGTTCGTTGTATGCAACGTACGGGACGAGAGCGTGGGAATACACAACGCCGGGAGACTTGTCGTCGGGGGGGACGGGGCCGAGTTCAGCCGAGCAGGCGCTCATCCCGGATAACATCAAGAAAGCCCGTTTCGATCTGTATCTGGTGCTTTACGACGGCAGTTACGGCACCCACAACGGACCTTACGCCTTTACGCTGTTGGAATCCGCCCGCAACTGGGTCCAGCAGGAGTTGAACAAATGAATCACCGCATCGCCCCATGATAACTTCTACGTCACGCCTGATCCGGAAACTGTTGCCCGCCCGCCGGGGAACGGGCGTGTTGCTGGCGGCGGTGGGGTTCCTCGGGTTCGCCGTCATTTCGTGCCGCACGGTGAACCGCCCCGTCGTGATGTTACCGAATGTGCCGGGCGCGAAATACATCGGCTCGAAGGAATGTGAACAGTGCCACGAGGAACTCTACAGAAATTTCCAGACCGCCGACCACGCGCGGCTGATCGCCGAAGGGCCGAATGCCATCAACGCCGGCTGCGAATCCTGCCACGGCCCGGCCAGCCTCCACTCGGATTCCGGCGGCGAGGTGAAACCGCCGAGCAGTTTCACGTCCGGGCGTCCCCCGGCGAACAATTTCGGCGGGATGCTCACCGCGCCAACGCCGCGCGCCACGGAGAAGGTTTGCTTTCAATGCCACGCCGACGTGCGGGGGCAGTTCGGTCTGCCGAGTCATCATCCCGTGCCGGAAGGCAAAATGAGTTGCATGGCCTGTCATTCGCCGCATAAGGGTTTTGCGCATCTCGGTGGCAGCACGGCGCTCCGGGCGCAGGACGAAACCTGCCTCCAGTGTCATCCGTCGCAACGCGGGCCGCATGTGTTTGAACACGAAGCCATGCGGGAGGGTTGCACCACCTGCCACGGGGCGCACGGCACGGTCAACGCCAAGCTGCTGACGGTGCGCGACTCGAACCTATGCTTGAAATGTCATTTCCAACAAGTCCAAGGCGGTCGGCTCCTTATCGGGGGCGCGGACCACACCGTGCGCGTGCAGCAAGGCACCTGCTGGACGGCGGGTTGTCACGAGGCCGTCCACGGTTCCCGCGTGAATTCATCCCTCCGCTTCTGACAATTAAAAATGAAAAATTCAAAATTAAAAACGCGAAAGGCCCGGGTTACGGGACGCGAGGAGCGGGACGAGCCGCGACCTTTTTTTAATTTTCCATTTTCCATTTTTAATTGGCCGGCCCGCGCATTTTGCATTTTTAATTTTGCATTTTTAATTGGAGTTTCGGCGGCGGCCGAGCCGGACAATTCGGTGTTCGAGGGGGGCACCAACACCTACAACAACTGGGTTGAACTTTCCGCCGGTGGGCTGCTGCCGAGCGGCAACCGGGCGCAGGCCGAACAGGATCGCCACTGGTCCCAAGGCGCGTTTGGGGGCATTGAGGACCTCCATTTCCAGCAGCCGGTGGCGACGAACACCCTCTTCACCCTCGATGGTCGGGGTATTTTCGACAGCCACGACTATGGGTTGAGCCTCGGCTTGAAAAAGGAGGATGCCTATTTCCTGCGGTTCAACTTCGCGAACTTCCGCACGTGGTATAACGGTGCCGGTGGATATTATCCGCCGGAGAATGCCTGGTATCCGCTAGGCGACGAGGCCCTGGCGCTGGATCGGGGCGAAATAACCTTTGAAGGCGGGTTGATGTTTAAGAACCAGCCGAACGTTACCTTCAAATACAGCCATCTTTACCGCGAGGGGGAAAAGAGTTCGACGATCTGGGGGCAGACGCATCCGATGCTCATTGGGCCTTCGCGCGGCCTCACGCCGAGCATTTACGACATTGATGAGAAGCGGGACATCTTCGAGTTGGACGCGAAACATCGCATCAAGGCCACTGACTTTGGCTTGGGGGTGCGCTACGAAACCGGGAATCTCAACAACGCCCTCAAGATTTCGCAATATCCCGGGGAGCCGCCTGTCCTCGGTGTCCCGCAAGATCGCAAGATCACTGACCGCCAGGACGTGTCCTACGACATGCTCAACGTCCACGCGTTCAGCGAGACGTGGATCAAGCCGAACCTGTTCTTCTCGTCCGGTTTCATGTACGCGAATCTGGACAACGACACGGTCGGGAATCGCATTTACGGCGACAATTTCGACGTGGTCTTCGCCCCGAACGCCGGCAACGATCAGGGTTACACCAATTTGCTCAGCACCGCGCGCAAGCACGATTACGTTTTGAATTTGAACCTGATGAGCCAGCCGACCAAAACGCTGACCATCACGCCTTCGGTGCGAGTGGAAAGGCAGGATTGGGACGCGAACTCGGCGGCGTTTTCGACCTACGGGGCAACGTTGTTCGGAGCCACTGCGAGCGCGGCCGACGCCGATGCGCTTGATGTGCGCGAGCGCCTCGACATCCGGTATTCCGGCATCACGAACTGGGTTTTCACCGCGCAAGGCGAGTGGACGGAAGGGCAGGGAAACCTGACCGAAAGCGGCGGCCTCTTCAACAACATCACCAGTCCGGGCACGCCCCTCCAACGCGCGACGGAAGAGACGCGCTTCTTCCAAAAATACAGCCTCGGCGTGAAATGGTTTCCCGCCCGGCGCGTGAGCGTGGACGTCGGCGGTTATTACAAGCGGAACAATTACGACTACGACCACACGCTCGACAACACGCCGAACAATTCGCTCGCGAATCGCTACCCGGCCTACCTGACGATGCAGAGTTTCGAGACGCACGATGGCAACGCGCGCCTCACCTATCGTCCGCGGGCGAACCTCACGTTGGTCAGTCGCTACGAATATCAGTTGTCCACGGTGAACACGACGCCGGATCCCGCTTCGGGCTTGGGTGGGGCGGAATCGTCCAAACTGACGAGCCACATCTTGGCGCAGAACGTGAGTTGGTCGCCGTGGTCGCGACTGTATCTGCAAGCGGGTTTCAATTACGTCATCAGCGAGCTGAAAACTCCGGCCGCCGATTACACCCAGGCCATCCTCAACGCCCAAAACAATTACTGGACGGTGAATTTCAATTCCGGCCTGGCCCTCGATGACAAGACCGATCTGAACCTGGGCTACACCTACTACCAGGCCGACAATTACCAGACCCCCAACCCGGTGTATGTTTCCTATGGCGCCGGTGCCGAAGAACACGCCATCACCGCCATCGTCGTCCGCCGCCTCACGAAAAATTTGCGCCTCACCCTGCGCTACGGCTATTACCACTACAACGACGAAACATCCGGCGGCAACAACAACTACGCCGCCCATGTGGTTTACTCCAGCCTGCAATACCGCTTTTAACCGGGTAAACGTCCCGCCGCATTTTCAACGTCGCGTTCGGTTTGTAATGGAGGCGCAGGATTTGGCAATTTCAGCGTAGCCGATGCGGGCGGGAATTCCGATGATGAACTCGTGAACGTAGTGGAATCAAGACGGCAAGCTGCCACCTCCGGCGCGGGAAGTTGTTCGCCGAACGCCCATGGCCGGTCAACGCGGTCGCCGTTTGTTTCCGCCGTTAAGAACGCACAACAAACAAACAAAAACCATAGCTTATGAAAAAACTCGTGTTAGTGACTCTGGCCTTGACCTCTGCGGCGCTGCTTTCTGCTTCCGCCGCTGATGCCAAGGCGAACTTTGAAAAAGCCTGCGTCAAGTGCCACGGCGCGGACGGCAAGGGCCAAACCAAGATGGGCCAGAAGCTCGGCATCAAGGATATGACCGACGCGAAAGTTCAGGAAGGTTTCAAGGACGAAGAAGCCTTCAAAGCGATCAAGGAAGGTCTGAAGGACAAAGAAGGCAAGACGCAGATGAAGGCCGCCGAAGGATTGTCCGACGACGACATCAAGGCCCTCGTCAAGCACGTGCGCTGCTTCAAGAAGTAGCCAGCTTTCGTTTGGGCGGTAAGGCGCTCAAACGTTTGTACCAAGATAGGAAATGAGCTCAACCCGGCTGGCGGGGGTTAAGGTCGCCAGCCGGGGGTAGCTCGCAAACTAGAAACCGACGTTATGGGCCGTTTCAAAATGCCGCCACAGATTTTCCGGTTGGTGCTCCTGACCATCGGGATTGTCGTTTCGTACCTTATCGCGCGACAATTGCTCACGCCGGCTTCCTTCCGGGATTACGGCTTCTACCGCGGCGATGCGCTGGAGGAAATGGCGTCCCGGACGCCGGTCTTCGCGGGAAAGAAATCCTGCGATGAATGTCATTCCGAGGTGCTCCTGAAGCTTGCCAAGGGGGACCATAAAACACTTTCGTGCGAAGGCTGCCATGGCGTCAGCCGCGACCACGCGGGCAATCCCGACATCACTCCGATCAAACTGACGGGCAGTCATTGCATCCGCTGCCACGAAGCCAATCCGTCGCGGCCGGCGTGGTTTCACCAGATCACGGTGAAGAACCATTACGCGGAGCAAAAATGCACGGAATGTCACGTTCCCCATCAACCGAACGAGGTCCCATGAAATTTGAATTCTCCCGACGGCGGATGCTGGGTGCGGTGAGCGGCGCGCTGGCCGGTCTGTTGAGTGCGCCTGCCGCCCGCGCCGCCAAGGTGACCGTGCAAAAGGTGTTTGCCTCCTCCGGCGCACCCAACGGTTACGATCCGACCATGCACAGGTGGCTCATGTGTTTGGACGTGGACCGCTGTATCGGCTGCGGCTTGTGCGTGGATGCCTGCAAGACAGAGAACCATGTGCCGCAGGCGGCGCATTACTTTCGCACCTGGATCGAGCGTTACATCATCAAGAAGCCCAAGCCCGGGGCGGATCGCCCGCGCGGTGAGGTGCTGGTGGATTCGCCGAACGGGGGTCGGGACGGATTCCCGCCCACGGCCGTACCGCGCGAAGATATCTTGAAGTCGTTTTTCGTGCCGAAGCTCTGCAATCTTTGCGAAGCCTCGCCCTGCACCCAAGTTTGCCCGGTGGGTGCGACGTTCGACACGCCGGACGGCGCGGTGCTGGTGGACCCGAATTACTGCATCGGCTGTGGCTTTTGCATCCAGGCCTGCCCGTACGGCTGCCGCTTTTTTAACCCGGAAACCAAGACGGCGGAGAAATGCACGTTGTGCTACCACCGCATCACGCGCGGGTTGAAGCCGGCCTGTGTGGAAATCTGCCCGACGGAGGCGCGGATTTTCGGCGACCTCAAGAATCCCGTGGAAAACGATCCGATTCAGGCGTTCATCCAGAAGAACAAGGTGTTTTCCTTGAAGCCCCATCTTGGCACGGAGCCGCGCCTGGTGTACGCGAACCTGGATAAGGAGGTCCGTTAACATGTCCCTGGAAATCACCAATGCCATCGCCGAGGTTGTCCCACGCTTGGGAAATTATGTTTACCCGAACGAATCGGGCACGCATCCGTTGTGGGGTTTTCTCATCGTGCTCTATCCCTACATCACGGGACTGGTCGCCGGCGCGTTCATCATGGCGTCTTTGGTCCGGGTGTTTCGGGTGAAGCCGCTTGAACCGGTCTATCGGCTTTCACTACTGACGGCGCTGGCGTTTCTGTTGTGCGCCACGTTGCCATTGCTGTTCCATCTGGGCCATCCCGAACGCTCCTTCCAAATCATGATCACACCACACCTCACGTCGCCGATGGCCATCTTCGGTTTCGTGTATGCGTGGTACTTGATGGCCGTGCTGCTCCTGGAATTGTGGTTCGATTACCGGCAGGACTTTGTGGAGTGGTCCAAGACGGAATCGGGTTTTCGCGGAATCATTTACCGCGCCTTCACGGTCGGCGTCACCGACGTGTCGGACCAGGCGCTCGCGCTGGACCACAAATTGAGCTGGATCATTTCCATCATGGGCATTCCGTCCGCGTTCCTGCTGCACGGCTATGTCGGCTTCATCTTTGGTTCGATCAAGGCCAATCCCTGGTGGGGCAACGCCATCATGCCGATCATCTTCATTTTGTCGGCGATGGTCTCGGGCATTGCGCTCTGCGTCTTCAACTACATGGTGCTGACGTGGGTGCGGCGGCGCTCGCTCGACATGCGCTGCCTGGATGTCATGGGCATGTTTTTGTTTTACGCGCTGGTGATTGATGCCGCCGTGGAGGCGCTGGACTGGATTCATCGGGCGTATTCGGCGGTGGAAGGTTTTCACGTGATGGAGTACATGGCCCAGGAACGATTGTTTTACACCTTGAGCATCGGGCAGGTTTTGGTGGGCACTTTGATTCCGCTGCTGCTGCTGGGCACGCTCCAGGTCGCGCGCAAATACATCTCGGACATCGTCCGCAAGCGGATGTATTTCACCTGCGCGGCGTTCATTCTCATCGGCGTGTTCGCCATGCGCTGGAACGTGGTGATGGGCGGCCAGTATTTCTCGAAGAGTTTGCGCGGTGTGATGAGTTACAAGCTGGAATTCGCCGGCGTCGAGGGCTGGCTCATGGGCCTGGCCCTGCTCGCTCTGCCGTTCGCCATTCTGATCGTGTTGATCAAGCTATTCCTGTCCGAACGGCTGCCGACCAGCGGCCATGTGCCCCATCGGATGGAAGAGATATGAAGCGATCTCGGCGCGCGGTGAGTTGAACAGTCATGAACTTGAACGCAAAAAAATCCTCGGTGCTGGCCGCTTTGAGCGTCGGGTTCCTGGTCCTGGCGGCGGCGTTCGTCCTGAATCCGTGGGGACACTCGCAGGCCCGCGAGTCCATCCCGCTGGTGGACACCAATTTTC
>ORMF011887025.1_pt1 | contig 30414 bp, 31 predicted proteins | sample 1779871 | NCBI WGS metagenome assembly ORMF01 (sample SAMEA104232316, study PRJEB22302) | groundwater metagenome | biome: forest; feature: aquifer; material: groundwater | place: USA | collected 2011-08-07 | depth 5.4 m | reverse complement strand
TGGGTCGAGTAGAATCGCTTTGGTCGTCGTCGATCCCGCATCCACACCCAGCACCATCGGGCCCTGCGGCGCGGTTGGTTGCGCCGGCGCGGGAATAACTTGCACCCGATCCTTATAGACGCTGAGCGCCGGCAGGCGGCTAAGCGTAGCCTGTGCGGTGAACTTTGGCGCAGAGTATAGAGGCTCGTCGCGCGTCAACAAAGCACTGCCCCAGGCCTCGAACCAAGGGCTCTCGGGCAACACGACCAAGTCGGTGGACGGCAATTTCTCGCGCAGGGCCGCGACCATCGCCGCATTGCGGGTGACGCCGCCGATCACGAGCACGCGGCGCAGTTCGCCCTGGCCTTTTTCGAGCAGTGCAACGACTTTGCCGGCCATGCTGTCGTGGAGCGTATGGAGGATGTCCTCGGCGGTCGCCTCATTGTGGTTGAGTTTATGGGTGATGTCCGACTTGCAATGCACGGAACAGCGCGCGGCCAGCGGCACCACTTTGCCGTCGAAGGAACGTTGGATGGCTTCTTCTATGCCGAGTCCCATCCGGCCGATCTGCTGGGAGAAGAATTCACCGCTGCCGGCGGCGCACTTGTTATGTGACAGAACGTTGCTGATCCTGCCGCCGGCAACCATGTAGACCAGGAACGACTCGCCGCCGAGCGAAACCACCGCGTCAAAATCGCTCTTCACCTCGCGCAGGGCCCGTTGAATGGCGGCAGCTTCGGAAATATGGCCCAGGTGCCCGGACACGCCAAAATAATCGGCGTTAGCGAAATCCGTTTCAGCTAGGAGTTCTTCCAGGACCGCCACCGGACGGCCTTGATGCGGCACGACCCTCGAATGGGTCTCGGCGCCGTTCAAGACGGCGAGCTTGACGGTCAAGGCGCCGATATTCACGCCGATATACTTCATGGCCGCGCCTTCTTGTATGGCGGACTCTTTGCGTCTCGCTGTTTTGTCTGTTGGCACTGTAATGCCTGCGACGGAACAGTTCAACTACTTTTGGATATGTTGCAGGTAGAAAACCAAACCTAGAATCCGGCCGGCGACCTGCGAGCGCGAACCGGCATCGTCGCCCTTGGCGTCGGCGCGAAAGCGCGCGCCCCACACCGGCATGTCGCGGGTGCCGTGCCCCCTGACTTCCTCCTGTCCGTCGATCACCCTGAAGACTTGCCAAAACGGGAACCGTCCGGCGTTTTTCTTTGCCAGTTGAGTTAAATCCGAAGGTTGCACGGTGAGGAACTTGGCCATGATTCCTTGGCCTCGCCCGTCCACGCCGTGACAGACGGCGCAGTAGTTCTGATATTCGATCTCGCCGCCGGCGATGACTTCCATCTCCTGAGCGCGCGCCAGCGCCAGACAATGCCAATGCAGCGCCGCGAGCAAGATCGTGACGATAAATGTCGCGGCCTTGTTTTTCCAAGCCTGGTTCTCAAGGGTCATGACCGATCTTCCCATTGCGTCCAGGGATTGAGCAATCCACGTACCAGAAATTTGTTATTGAATGACTCATGTCGTTTTTCATAAATGACAAAAAAGCTATCGCGAATTCGCGCGGGTGAAGTAGGCAGGCGCTTTCTTCGAGGAGGAGCCGCGCGCTTATACGCAAGATTGGTGCGATAAATCCACGCGACCAAACTGTGCCTCTCCAGCAGTTGCTTTGCGGAAAGGAAACAAACCCAGCGATCTCGCCTTCGGCACGGTTATCGCGTGTTGCTCTATGACTGAAGGTCTTTCAAGCGCCGGGTCTGGGATCGTTGTTTCTGGCTAAACATGAAAAATCGATAGTCAAGCGGAGGCTATGATGTATAGCAAAATATTGGTGCCTCTGGATGGATCGAGGTTTTCAGAGGGAATTCTTCCCTATGTCCGCGCGGTTGCGCGGGCCATTAAGGCGCCCGTGGAACTCTTGTACGTCAATGATCCGACCCGTCTTGCGCCCTATTCGCCTCCCCTACAGGGTGGAGAATGCTTGCAGAGGGTGGCGTCTTCGTTTACCGGCGTGGCGGAGGTTAGTTGTAGGGTCGAGTTGGGCGATCCGGCCGCAACGATCATCGATCTCGCGGCTGCACAAGCGGGTACTCTCATCGCCATGACTACGCATGGTTATTCCGGAGTTCAACGGTGGCTGCTGGGAAGCGTCGCCGACAAGGTCCTGCATGGGTCGACCAACCATCTGTTGCTCGTGCGACCCGCGCAAGGCGACGACGGAGGCGAAGCTCGATTAAGAACGATCCTGGTGCCTTTGGACGGTTCCGGACTGGCCGAAAAGGTCCTGCCGATTGCCGCCGAGCTGGCCTCTCGCCTCGCATTGGAAGTCGTGTTGGCGCAGATCTTCGTGCAATTCAACTTTGCTCAGCCGGACGCGTTCCTCCCGCTCTTGGGATCGAATTTCCCGCAGCAAAGAGAAATCTGGGCCCAGGCGCGCGCGGAGGCCGACAGGTATCTGGTCGCGAAGGTTGAAGGGCTGCGGGCGCAAGGACTGCCGCATGTCTCCAGCCTCTTGATAGAAGGCGGCGCCGGCGGCGCGGCCGCCGAGATCATCGACCTGGCTAAAAAAACCGCCGACAATCTAGTCGCCATGAGCACGCATGGGCGATCGGGTGTTGGCCGCTGGCTCCTCGGCAGCGTGACGGAACGGGTTGTGCGCTATTCCCAGGATCCGGTGCTGGTGCTGCGGCCGCAATAATGGGGCAGCGGTAACATGGGCGAGAAAAACCCGACCTCGCCGCTGCCGGCAAGCGGGCGTGACTATCGACGCGTCGTCAATTCCTGGGCGATGTATGACTGGGCGAACTCCGCCTTCGCCGTCATCATCCTCACGGCGGTCTATCCCGTTTACTATCGCGCCCTGGTGACCAATGCCGGCCGCTCACCCGAAGACGCGACCGCGTACTGGGCATATACCAATTCTGTGTCCTTACTGGCGATCGCATTGGTCGGCCCGGTGCTGGGCGCCGTGGCGGACCTCGCCGGCGGCAAAATGCGCATGCTAAAAATCGCTTTGGCGCTCGGCGTGCTCGGCTCGGCAAGCCTCGCTTTTCTTGGCGCGGAGACCTTCGTGATCGGTTCGCTCTTGTTCGCTCTCGCCAATTTTGGTTTCACCGGCGGAAACGTCTTTTATGAAGCGCTGCTACCGCATATCGCGCGGCCCGGCGATCTGGATCGTGTCTCCGCCCGCGGCTACGCACTTGGTTATCTCGGCGGCGGGCTCCTCCTGGTTCTTAATGTTCTTTGGCTATACCGCCCCCAATGGTTCGGCTTGCCCGACCGGGAGTTCGTCCTGCGCGCGAGCTTTGTCAGCGTGGCCGTATGGTGGTTGGTTTTCGCTTTGCCGTTGTTCCGCAATATTGCGGAACCTGGCGGCCGTGAGATGGTCCGGCTTTCCGCACGCGTAGTGATCGATGGGTGGCGCCAGCTCAGGCGCACGCTCAAGCAAATTCGCCGCTACCGGCAGTTGGCGCTGTTTCTCGCCGCGTTTTGGCTCTACAACGACGGTGTCAGCACCATCATCAAGATGGCGGCGGCGTATGGCGATGAAATCGGCATCGGTCACAACGACATGCTGATCGCGCTCATCCTCACCCAATTCATCGGTTTTCCCAGCACCCTTGGCTTTGGCGCTCTGGCTCGCAATCTCGGCGCCAAGCGCTCGATTCTCCTCGGGCTGGCTTGCTACATGGTCGTCTCAATCGGCGGGTTCTTCATCAAGAGCGCGGTTCACTTTTACGCGCTGGCAGTCGTCGTCGGGCTGGTGCAAGGCGGCACCCAGGCCTTGAGCCGCTCGCTATTCACCACGATGGTTCCCAAAGCGCAGAGCGCCGAGTTTTTTGGTTTCTTCAGCACTGGCGAGAAGACGGCCGGGATCATCGGCCCGGCCCTATTCGGCCTCGTGGGACAAATGACCGGCAGCAGCCGGTGGGGAATCATCTCGGTGGTTGTCCTGTTTGTCGCCGGCGCTCTGCTGCTCTGCCGGGTGGATGAGCAGGAAGGACGAAGCGTAGCGGAAACCGCTGAAAATTTTGCTTAGGCTGCCTCGATCGCTTCTGTCGTTTCGTTTCTACCATTTTATAGGCTTGCGATTATGAGCCGTTAGTTTTTTCAACAATGCGAAATTCGGGGCTCCGAAAGAAGAAAATATTTGCCATAATCCCTGGCACAGCCTTTGCGCATTACTTCGGATAAAAAGGAAGATTCATCGCGGCGCAAAGGAGAGGATATGACCACAAAATTCACAATCGCAACGTGGGTACTTATTTTGGGCTTCGGAGTATTCCCTTCGATGTCGTGGGTAGCTGAGGGCGAGCAAGGCCGCGCCTACTATCTTAAATACTGTGGATCTTGCCATGGGGTCGAAGGGAAGGGCGACGGAGTGGTAAGCCGCTCGTTAAAGGTCAAACCGCCGGATCTAACTCTGATGCAGAAAAAGCACAAGGGCACGTTCCCGCTGGAAAAGGTCATCGCTTCGATTGACGGCAAATTGCCCATAGAGGCACATGGCGAATCAAGGATGCCGGTTTGGGGCGAGATTTTTGAAAAACAGGCCCTAACACAAAAAGATCCCGCGGCGTCTTCGGCTGCCAAGGTCAAGGCAATCGCCGAGCACATTGCAAAGATCCAGCGCTGAACGTCGGCATCTCTCGGCGCGCCCGCATCGGTTCGAACGAATTGTATTTGGTTTTGGGATTCTGACATGGGAGCCCTGGCGTGTCGTAACTTTCGCAATGAGCGATCCAACAGTCACGTGCAGCCAGGCGCAAGCCGGCGCGGTGAAAACAATGCCGAGGCCCACAGTGTGTTGTGCTGTACCTCGGATTAAGAATAGTCCGGTTTAGGATGCCTCGTCATCAGTTTCGTGTTCCTTGGGATATGGCTTCGAAGAAGTTCGTAACTTGCTACAGATGACAACAAAGCCGTTGCGGTTTCGCATGTCTGCAACGCATCGATGCCATCGCCAGACTCTGCCCCCTGATTTTCAAGGCATCTCGAATCCCGCGTTAGGCACAGGGCTTGCTGAAATACCTTTGTGATAGGACAGGCACGGGATTTTTTCGGGAGGTGCGCCATGGCTAAGGTGATCGGCATAGACCTCGGAACTTCTAACTCCGCCGCCGCGGTTGTCGAAGGCGGTCGGCCGGCGATTATCCCTTCGGCGGAGGGCGCGGGGGTCGCCTCCGGTAAAGCATTTCCTTCCTACGTGGCTTTTACAAAAGACGGCCAACGCCTGGTCGGCGAACCGGCGCGACGCCAGGCGGCGATCAATGCAGAAGGCACCATCCAGGCAGCCAAGCGTAAGATGGGTACGGATTTCAAATTCAAAGTTCTCGGTAAAGAGTATACCCCTCAACAGATCTCCGCTTTTATACTGCAAAAGATAAAACAGGATGCGGAAGCCTACCTCGGCGACCAGGTCGAAGAAGCGGTTATTACCTGTCCCGCCTATTTCGATGACAATCAGCGGACTGCCACGAAGGACGCGGGTGAGATCGCCGGCCTCAAGGTGCTAAGAATCATCAACGAGCCGACCGCCGCTTGCCTCGCCTACGGTGTGGAGAAAGCGGGCAAGGAGCTCAAAATTCTGGTTTTCGATTTTGGCGGCGGCACGCTGGATGTGACGATCATGGAAATGTGGAAAGAGGGCGGATTTAAGGTCGTGGCGACCAGCGGTGACACCCAGCTCGGCGGCACCGACATGGACCATGTGCTCATCGAGCATATCGCCAAAGATTTTAAACGGCAGACCGGGATCGATCTGACCCATGACAGCATGGCGATGCAGCGGCTGCGCGAAGCCGCGGAAAAGGCCAAGGTTGAACTCTCCAGCGCCCTGACGACGGATATCAATTTGCCGTTTATCACCGCCGATGCCACGGGTCCAAAACACCTAACCCAGTCGATCAACCGCGCGACGCTTGAAGAATTGGTCGGCCCGATCATTGCGCGGTGCCGTGGCCCGCTCGAACAGGCGCTGAAAGATGCCCAAGAGGCTTTCGCCAAAGAGGGCACGAGCTTCTCCAATAAAGCTATCGACAAGATCATCATGGTCGGCGGCCCGACGCGAATGCCGATGACGCAAAAATTCGTCGAGGACTATTTCGGCAAGAAGATCGAACGTGGCATCGATCCGATGGATTGCGTTGCCATGGGCGCGGCGATCCAGGCCGCGATCATCAAAGGGGAAGTCAAAGATGTCTTGTTGCTCGATGTGACGCCGCTATCTTTAGGCATCGAAACCCTCGGCGGGGTGACTACCACGTTGATCGAAAGGAACACCACCGTGCCGACAAAGAAAAGCCAGGTTTTCTCGACCGCCGCCGATAACCAGACGGCAGTGACGATTCGCGTGCTGCAAGGAGAGCGGCCGATGGCCAATGACAACGTGGAGCTTGGCAGGTTTGACTTGGTGGGCATACCGCTGGCGCCCCGCGGCATCCCGCAGGTCGAGGTTGCTTTCGATATCGACGCCAACGGCATCGTCCATGTTTCGGCCAAAGATCTGGGTACCGGCAGAGAGCAATCCATTCGAATCACCGCGCCTAAGAAACTCTCAAAACAAGAAATCGACAAGATGGTTCAAGAGGCGGAGAAGTTTGCCGCGCAGGACGCCAAGAAAAAGGAAGAGGTGGAGATCATCAATCATGCCGATAGCTTGCTTTACACGACCGAGAAATCACTGAGAGATTTCGGTGACAAGATCAGCCAGAAGGATCGCGCCGATATCGAGACCGGCATCAATGACCTGAACCAGGCGATTAAGGATAAGAATATTGACCGGATCAGAACAAAGATGGAAGAGCTGACTAAGACTTCACATAAATTAGCAGAAGAGATTTACAAACAAGCTTCCCCAAGACAAGAAACAACCAAGGCCAAAACAGGCGAGCAGCCCAAGGAAGATGTCATCGACGCTGATTATGAGGAGACCCAAGGCGGGAGGTAGGTGTGCGGGGCAGCCGCGCCGGCAACAAAGCCGCGCTTTACTCTACGACCACGACCGAGTTGTCGCCGCCGAATTCGTTGCGCAGGTACTTGTCAGCGTGCCAGTCGTTTTCCCAGCGGTCGCCGTCGAGTAGATAACGAAACTGGTATTCTCTGCCGCACTCCAGAGAAAGGCTGGCTGCAAAAGTTCCGTTCTTCTGTCTCTTCATCGGGTTGGCTGCCTTGTCCCAGCCGTTAAAGTCGCCGACAAGGTGCACGCTTGTTGCCGATCCTGCCCCGGCCTTTGGCAAGGTGAATGTCACCGTACAGGTAGTTCCTGTCTTGCGGTATTGTCTCCTGAGGCTCATGGTCAGTCTCCTTGCCTTCCAGCTTTTAGCAAATTGCGGACCAGCAGTAATCCTCCTTTGTCGAAGTGCCGACAGCTCTCAGAAATGAAAAAAGAATCGCCTCTGGTTTGTCATTCGTGCAATCCATGCCACAGCGCTCACAGCTAAACCCAGCATCGATTCGCGGCATGGAATTTGCCAAACAATAAAAGGACAATTAGCCGAGCACGGCGCGGCTGGCGTTGAGTTGGATCGGCCGGGGCGAATCAGGATCGGCAGCTACTTCCGGCAGATCGACAGCGGCGTGATCGCGGGGAGGTGTATCAGATGAATACCGGCGATGGATTCGAAATGAATCAACTCACCATCGGTGACTTGATCGTCGCCGTGATGGATGCGGCCTTGGAGGTCGCGCGAGATGAAAGTATGGCGTACGAGATTGCGAGTCATGTTCTCATGAATATCTTAGACCTGGTTTCTCCCGCTATCGCTCGGGATATGCTCGCCGCGTACGGCGGTCCCACGCTTCATTAGATTAGAACGCGCTCGGGCGCCTGAGATGGGGGCAAAGTGAATGGTGCCGCCGCGGCCTCATCCGTGAGCATCGGGTGGCGGAAGGTTCAATGCGGAGGATCGTCGGCACGGGGACGGGATCATGGGGCCGATTGCGACGAGTTTCTTGGCTAGTCTTGGTGCCGGGCTCGCGACGGGTATCGGCGCCTTACCGGCGTTGTTCTTCAGTAAGGCTTCAGACCGGTTGCTCGACGCGATGTTGGGGTTTGCGGGCGGCGTGATGATTGCGGCGTCTATGTTCGGCCTGCTTGTGCCGGCATTTCGCCTCGGTGGTATCCCGGTGACGATCCTCGGTTCGATAATCGGTGTTCTATTCTTGGACCGTGCCAACCTGTTGATACCTCATCTGCACCGACTACGAGGGGCGGAAGGGCCGTCAGCAAGCCTGCGTAGGGCATGGCTCGTGTTGCTGGTGATGGTCATTCACAACATCCCGGAGGGGCTCGCGGTCGGTGTAAGCTTTGGCCAAGACGAATCTGCCTCAGGCCCGATGCTTGCCTTTGGGATTGGGCTGCAGAACGTGCCCGAAGGGCTCGCGGTAGCTTTTCCCTTGATGCGCGAGGGGTACAGCCGCTGGAAGGCGGTAGCTTACGCGACTCTAACCGGACTCGTGGAGCCCGTGGCCAGTCTTTTGGGCGTTTCGCTGGTCACCGCCGTCGAAGGGCTTCTGCCCATCGGATTAGCGTTTGCCGCAGGCGCGATGCTTTACGTGGTTTTTCAAGAAATCATCCCCAAAAGCCATCGCCGCGGATTCCAGCGAGAAGCCACGTTCAGCACGCTGTTGGGAATCATCTTCATGGTGTCGCTGGCCTATTCAGTGTCTCTGTGAAAACGGGATTCGCACGTTTTCGAAAGTGGCTTCGCAGTAGCGCGAAGGGCGGATGACTAACTCACAATAGAAGCGCCTCCCGATTTCGACACGCGTCATCATTTTCCTAAGACTTTCACGCTTCATCGCTGGGAAGGCGGCTGGCGAGCAGTCGTAACAAATCCCTAACCCCAAGCGGCATGAAACTTGCCGAATAGTCTTTTTCAAGGAGACATCTCGTATGAAATCTCTCATCATCAAAAACGCGTGGATTGTGCTCGTCCTCGGTATTTTAGGGTGCGCTGAGCCGCTGACGACGCGGGAGACCGGCGCCGTGATCGGGACGGTTGGTGGAGCGGCGGTGGGAGGCATCATCGGCAGCGCAGTCGGACATCCCGGCGCGGGCGCAGCGGTGGGCGGCGCCCTCGGACTCGGCGCCGGCGCGCTCATCGGCGATCAGATTCAAGCTCTGCAAAAAAGGCAATCGGAGTTGGACAAGCAGCTCCAATCCTCGCAGGCCGAGCTTGAAAACCAATGGAAAGAATTGGAGCGGCTCAAAAAAGAAACCAAGGAGCAATAAGGAGATGGATCATGAGCCGGATAACGCGCAGTCTAAGGTTTGTGTTGTTTTTGGTCTTGCCGTTAGCCTTCGATCCGCTGCGTTGCGCTATGCCACGGGCGGAGTCGGCGACCACGGAAACCCCGCCGTGGATCGTTATCACCGAAGGCAAAACGGCCCAGGGATTTTCTTATCTCTGCGGCGGAGTTGGCAGTGATGAACGGGAGAGCATGGAGGAAAAAGGCAAGGCGTATAACGTCAAGCTTTCATTTGCCGCCAAAGGGGGGGCGTTTCTCTCCGATGTGACGCTGGTGATCGCGGACGCGAAAAGCGGTGAACTTATCTCTCTCATCACCGACGGGCCGCTGTTTTTCATTCAACTCCCGCCGGCGATCTACACGGTGAGCGCGACGTTCAGAAACGAGACGAGGGAGATCAAAGCACTCGCGGTAGTGAAGGACAAGACCGTTCGACGAACGCTGATTTGGGATCTGGGCGAGCAATCACCGAACGTATAGCCCTGTCAACGCTCCGGCACGCCGATGGGCAAAAATGCGGCGCCGGTCAGCCGTCCGCCCTCAACCGGGCTCAAGGCGAACGGCTGAGTGATTGAGCTCGCATGAAACAGCTTGTAGCTGGAAGTGAGTCAGTTGCGGTTCGTTCGGTTGGGACCGTGCATGATGACCGTCATTCTTGCCTTCGCCAGCGTCTTTGCCGTAAGCCTCGTTTCGCTGGTGGGCCTTGTCGCCATCGCGCTGGACGAAGGGCGGGTTCGCAGGCTAGCGACGCTTTTCATCAGCTTCGCCGTCGGCGCGCTTCTCGGCGACGCCTTCATCCACCTGATCCCGGGAACCTTCGAAACCGGCACATCGGGCAAAGCACCGATGACCGCTTCGCTGTTGATCCTGGCAGGGATGCTGGTCTTCTTCATTGTCGAGAAGCTTCTTCAACATCGTCATGGAGTGCTCCATGACTATTTCCATGGCGACCAGCCGGGCAGCCGCCCCGAGCTGGCGGTAATAAACGTTCTCGGGGACGCGGTGCACAACTTCATCGACGGGGTAGTGATCGGCGCGAGTTACCTCGTAAGTCCGACGTTGGGAGTGTCCACCACTATGGCGGTGCTGCTTCATGAAATCCCCCAGGAATTCGGCGATTTCGGCATTCTCATTCACAGCGGTCTAAGCGTGCGCAAAGCGCTCCTGGTTAATCTGGGTTCTGCCAGCGTTGCCATTCTCGGCACTGCCCTCTCACTCTTGGCCGCCTCTGTCGCCCAGGAAGCCGTGACGTCAACCCTGGTTCCGCTTACTGCGGGCGGCTTCGTTTACCTGGCCGCGGCGGACCTGATCCCGGAGTTGCAACACGACCGAAGCCTGCGTGCGCTGATCGTACAGACGATCCTGATCTCATTGGGCATCGCCGTCATGGGACTGCTCACGCTCGTCGATTGACTTGGCTCCGTAACTTTTCCTTCGGCAGGGAAGGATTCGCCTAAGAAAAATCTTCCCATCGGAGCTTGATGGGTGGGAGGTATTCGTGGGATCGCTCGGCGACGCAATGGAAGATGTCTTAGGAGAAACTTCTGTTCACGCTGTGGCGCTCCTGGAGGCGGACGGATTTTTCTTTCGTTCGGCTTCGAGCCGGGCAAATTCTTTTAGCAGCTCGCGCTGGCGCGGGGTCAAATCGGTGGGAGTTTTGATCTCTATGACTACGAAGAGGTCGCCCTTGCCCTGGTCGTGAAGGCGCGGCATGCCTTTGCCGCGCACGCGCAGCGTCGTGCCGCTCTGGGTTCCCGGCGCCACCGATACGCGCACGGCCTCCCGGTCCAAACAAGGCACGGTGACTTTGCTCCCAAGCGCCGCTTCGGGAAACGCAATCTGCGCGGCCGCGTAAAGGTCGTCGCCGTCCCGTTTGAGCAGCGGGTGGGGTTGAATATAGATTCTTACGAGCAGGTCGCCTGCCGATCCTCCCCCTGGTGCCGTCTCTCCTTGGCCGGGGAGGCGCAGCAGCATGCCATGATCGATGCCCCGAGGAATTTGCACTTTGATCGCATGGGGGAGAAACTCCACGCCCCCGCCTTTGCAAGCGGCGCATGGCGACTCGATGAAAATTCCCCGCCCGTTGCAGCGTGCGCAGGTCGTGAGGGTGATCACGCGCATCGACTTTTCGCTTCTCACCTGTTGTCGTTCGCCGGTGCCGCGGCAGTCGATACAGGTGACGGGTTTGGTGCCCGGCTTGGCGCCGCTGCCGGCGCAGATATTACAGCGGTCAGAGCGCGAAATATGGATGACCCGCTCACCGCCTCTGGCCGCTTCGTCAAGGGTAAGGCGGAGGTCGTAACGAAGATTCGCGCCTTGGGGCTTGACGCCGCTCGGCCGCGTCCGACCCGAGAACAGGTCGCCAAAAATGCTCCCAAGGTCGGCGAATCGGCCGCCGAAGAAATCGCCGAAGTCGAAATCGCGGAAGATATCTTCCGTGCTCCAGCGTTCGCTGACGCCGGCGTGGCCGGTGGCGTCGTAGGCTTGGCGCTTCGCCGGGTCGGACAGAACAGCGTAGGCTTCGGCGTTTTCGCGGAATTTATCCGTGGCGTCCGGCGCCGGATTGCGGTCCGGATGCCATTTAAGGGCGAGTTGGCGGTAGGCTTGTTTGATTTGTTCCCCAGTCGCATCGCGGCCTACGCCCAGGACCTCGTAGTAGTCGCGCCTTTGCTGTGCCGCAGCCATGCTTCTCTCGCCCGCCGATATGTATCGTCTAAATCTTGGTCAATTCATCTTGTTCGAAGAGCGGTAGGTCGCACAAACCGTCCGCCGTGAGCATCTTTATTCCCCGGCTTCTGTCGGTTACCGCGCCGATCACTGTCGCCGGGATCGATTCCGAACCCAGATGCGCCATGATTTTCTCGGCATCCGCCGCCGGTGCGACGATGAGAAGCGCCCCTGAGGCGATGAGACCCATGGGGTCGAGGTGATAGTGATTACAGAGCGCTTGGGTTTCGGGAAATACTGGAAGGGACCTGGCGTCAAGCGTGAGACCCACGCCGCCGGCCCAGGCTAGTTCATGAAGCGCCGTCGCCAATCCGCCCTCGGTAGGATCGTGCATGGCATGAACCGCGCCGGCCGCCATCGCGGCCCGAGCGTCTTTAAGCACGCTGAGTCCCGGTTGAAAGATAAAGTTCCGGCAGCACCGAAGAGTCGGTTCGCCAAAGTCGCTGATGAGTTCGTTCTCATGTTCGCGCGCGATCACGGCCGTGCCCTCGATGGCGATGCCTTTGGTTAAAATAATCACGTCCCCCGGTCGAGCGCCGTCGGCGCGCACCAGATTTTCCTTGTCGGCTTCACCTAACATCTGGCCGACGACGATCGCCCGGGTCAGGCCGGCGGTGATCTCCGTGTGGCCGCCGATTAGCGTGACGCCGATGCTGCGGCAGGCATCCAGTGTGTCAAGAAAAATTTTCTCCGCGAGCGCTTCTGTCGTGCGGTCTTCAGGCAGCAACAGCGTCGCGAGATACCACAAAGGGCGGGCGCCCTTGGTGGCGATATCGTTGGCGTTGATGTGCACCGCGTACCAGCCGATGTGATCGGTGGTGAGAGTGATGGGGTCGGTCTTGGCGATCAGATAGCGCTTCGCTCCCGTGTCGATGACCGCCGCATCTTCGCCAATGCCTGGGCCGACGACGACGCGGCGATCCTTGATGTGGTTCTGGCGCAGCAGGCGTTCCAAGGTCTTGAGGGGAAGCTTGCCGACGGGGAATCGGAATGCGTCGGTGGTAACCATAACTGCGCGCCGGCCGTTGAGTTTTCGGCCCCATCGCTCAAGCTGGTTCGTCAAGACTAAGGCCGGCCATGTTAAGGCCACAATTCCCGCAGCGCTTTCGGCAGAATGTGCTTTACATCTTCGATCTCACCGGCGCTCGTGTGCTTGGCCAGCACCTTGAAGACTGCGCGAACCACTTGTTGCGGGTTAACCGTCACATTGTCCTTGAATGCTTCTTTGACATGCGCGAGAAAATCTTCTTTGTGTCGCTCTTTACGCGGTTTCCCTTTGAGCGTCCAGCCTTCAAAGTAAAAGCCGCGCACCAGCATCGGCAATTGGGCGCCCAGGTGGACCGCCTCCTCGACGGTTAGCCGGTCGCGCAGCGCATGCAACACGGTGCGCAGCGCCAAGTAAGCTTTTTGCGGCCTGTCTTCCCAGTCCAATTCGAACATCAAGTCGTTGAGCCAGACCTGGGTCTTTTGAATCGTACCCTCGAAGACATCCTGGCTGGTTTTTCTTTTCGATTTTCCACCGGTCAGTTGGTAGCGGTACGTCGGCGCGGTTTTCATGGCACTGCCTCCTTCAACAATCTATTGACTCTCCGATGACTGCGAACTGCCAAAGTTTTGAAAGTGCAATAACAATGCCGCCACAACTTGTCTTGCGCGGCGGCCAATCCGCGACATTGCGAGGGACCCATTTTTCATACTTGGAAAAAGTCGCCTCGGGTCTTTGCAGTTCTGAAAAGCATTCCCGGCCGATCATTAGGAAAGCGGCTATTTCTCATTGACGGCTATTGGCTCGCTTCTTGCGGATTTTGGTCGTAACGAAATCAGCGAGGAATAACGTCGGGAAAGACAACAACGTGAAAGCAAATGTCGCGGACCTTTTGGCCAAGGCGCAAAAGCCCAATGAAGACGCCATGCGGTTGCATCCGTTGTACCGTGGCAAGCTGGAAGTGACGCCCAAGTGCGCCATTCGAAGCTGCGACGATTTCTCGGTCTGGTACACGCCGGGCGTGGCGGCGCCCTGCCGCGATATCGCGCAGCACCCGGAACGGGTATTCGACCACACCAACAAAGCCAACTTCGTCGCGGTGGTTTCCGACGGCACCCGGGTGCTGGGACTCGGTGATATCGGCCCGCACGCCGCGCTGCCGGTGATGGAAGGGAAGGCGATCTTATTCAAATACCTCGGCGGCGTCGACGCGTTTCCGATCTGTCTGGCGACCAAGGAGCCGGAGCAGATTATTCAGGCCTGCAAGTGGTTGGAGCCGACCTTCGGCGGCATCAATTTGGAAGACATTGCCAAGCCGAAATGCTTTTACATCCTCGATCGTCTGCGCAGGGAGATGACGATTCCGGTATGGCATGACGATCAACAGGGAACGGCAGCCGTTACGCTGGCGGGGCTGATCAATTCCCTCAAAATCGTCGGGAAGAGAAAACAGGAAGCGCGCATCGCTTTGATCGGCGTGGGCGCGGCGAACGTCGCGGTTCAGCGGGTGCTGATCGCCGCGGGATTTCCGCCGGCCAACATGATCATGGTCGACAGCCGAGGGATTCTTCACAGAGGCAGGGACGATCTGAGATTACCGGACAACGAATTCAAATGGAGAATTTGCCAGACGATCAACGCAGAAAACCGAACCGGCGGCATTGCCGAAGCGCTGAGGGGCGCCGATGTTTGTATCGCGCTCGCCAAGTCGGGGCCGGGAGTAATCAAACCGGAATGGTTGGCGGCGATGGCGAAGGACGCGATAATTTTTGCTTGCGCCAATCCGGTGCCGGAGATCTGGCCATGGGAAGCCAAAGAGGCGGGCGCGCGGATCGTCGCCACCGGCCGGTCCGATTTTCCCAATCAGGTGAACAACTCGCTGGGCTTTCCGGGAATCTTTCGCGGCGTCATCGACGTGGCGGCGACCACGATCACCGATGAGATGTGCATCGCCGCCGCCGAGGAGCTGGCGGGCTGCGCCGAGAGCAAAGGTTTATCCGAAGAGCGCATTTTGCCGACGATGGAAGACTGGGAGGTGTTTCCGCGCGAAGCGGCGGCGGTGGGTTTGAAGGCGATCGAGCAGGGAGTGGCAAGAAAAGTGCGGACTAAGAACCAGTTGATCGACGAAGCGAACAAAATCATTAGCAGGTCACGGCAACAAACCAAGACGCTGATGGAACATGGGGTGATTGTCGCGGCGGACTGAAGAGTCGGAAGATGGCTTTCGCGGCGATAAAGAAGGATCTGGAAAATTGGAGAGAGACGCCGAATCTCGTCGATTACGAGCGCACCTGCGCGGCGTTTTCGTGGCAGGAAACGGAACGTGAGCTCGAAGGCCTGCCCGGCAAGCGCGGTCTCAACATCGCCCATGAAGCCATCGACCGGCATGCCAACGGCCCGCTGCGCGATCATTTGGCGCTGCGCTGGCTCGGCAAGCAAGGCGAGGCGCGCGACTTTAGCTATGGGGACTTGCAGCGCCTCAGCAATCGCTTCGCCAACGTACTGCGAGGCCTCGGCGTCGGCAAAGGCGACCGGGTCTTCGTGTTGGCCGGACGCATCCCGGAACTTTACGTCGCGGCGCTCGGTACGCTCAAAAACGGCAGCGTCTTTTGTCCGTTGTTCTCCGCCTTCGGCCCGGAGCCGATTCAGCAACGTCTTGCGATTGCCGAGGGAAAAGTGCTGGTCACCACGGATCTGCTTTACGGCAGGCGCAAAATCAGCGAGTTGCGATCGGCCCTGCCTCATCTTGAACATGTTCTGGTCATCGGCAATGCGGATGACCCATCACCGCCAGGCACGCATAACTTTCGTAGACTGATGGCGGAAGCGAGTGATCGCTTCGAGATTCCGCCGACGGACCCGGAGGACATGGCGCTGATTCATTTTACCTCCGGTACGACCGGCAGGCCCAAAGGCGCGGTTCATGTTCACAAGGCCGTTATCGCACATCACGTCACCGGCACCTACGCGCTGGACTTCCATCCCGAGGATATTTTCTGGTGCACGGCGGATCCCGGTTGGGTGACGGGAACTTCTTACGGAATCATTTCGCCGCTGACCCACGGGATAAGCAGCATCGTCGATGAGGCCGATTTCGACGCCGAGCGCTGGTATCGGATCATTCAAGAGCAGAAAGTGACGGTCTGGTACACGGCGCCGACGGCGGTGCGCATGTTGATGAAAGCCGGCACCGAGATCATTTGCAAATATGATCTCAGCAGCCTGCGCTTCATCTCCAGCGTCGGCGAGCCCTTGAATCCCGAAGCGGTCGTTTGGGGCACAGAGGCGTTCGGACTGCCGATTCACGACAACTGGTGGCAGACCGAGACCGGCGGCATCATGATCGCCAACTACCGCGCGATGGCGATTCGTCCGGGGTCAATGGGTAAACCGTTACCGGGAATCGAAGCGGCGATTGTGCACCCGCACAAGGACGGAACCGTGGACGTTGTGACGCAAGCAGGCGTCCAGGGCGAGCTGGCTTTGCGTCCAGGCTGGCCGTCGATGTTTCGCGGCTACCTCCATGAAGAGGAGCGCTACCGCAAATGTTTCGCCGCCGGCTGGTATTTGACCGGCGATCTCGCCAGGAAAGACGCCGACGGCTATTTCTGGTTCGTCGGCCGTGCCGACGATGTGATTAAATCGGCGGGCCATTTGATCGGTCCCTTCGAAGTCGAAAGCGCCCTGATGGAGCATCCGGCCATCGCTGAAGCCGGTGTCATCGGCAAACCCGATCCGGTGATCGGCGAAGTCGTTAAAGCATTTGTCTCGCTCAAAAAAGGTTACGAGCCCAGCGAAGCGCTACGCAAAGAACTACTTGGCCACGCGCGCTCGCGTCTGGGACCCGCTGTCGCGCCGAGAGAGATCGACTTTCGCGACAGCGTGCCGAAGACGCGTAGCGGCAAAATCATGCGCCGCTTGCTCAAGGCGCGCGAGCTGGGCCTGCCGGAAGGAGACTTGTCGACGTTGGAGAATGACTGATGGCCTAGCGCGGCAAAGCCGCAACTAGAGGAGAAAGGGAATTTCACCACAGAGACACGGAGTTCGCAGAGTTCGGAGCATTTCTTAGTCAAAAACTCTTAACTCCGCGTCCTCCGCGGTGAACCTTCCCGAGATTTGCGCGCACTGGGCAGATTTTCAGATATTGCCATGCAAAGGAATAAGCGAAGACACCCGGCGATCGATCCTGAGCACGCGCTACACCTGCTCAAGGAGATGCTGCGCATCCGGCGGCTCGAAGAGAAATGCGCCGAGCTATACCAGGGGGCCAAGATCCGCGGTTTCCTCCATCTCTACATCGGCGAGGAGGCGGTGGCCGTTGGCACCATACAGGCGCTTCAGCCCGAGGACGCCATCGTCGCCACTTACAGAGAGCACGGCCACGCGTTGGCGCGCGGCGTCTCGGCGGATTCGATCATGGCCGAGATGTACGGCAAGATTGAAGGCTGCAGCCATGGTCGCGGCGGCTCGATGCATCTATTCGACGCCGCAACCCGCTTCTATGGCGGCAACGCCATTGTCGGCGGCGGGCTTCCGCTTGCCGTGGGGCTTGCGCTGGCGGACAAGATCTCGGGGCGCCAGCAGGTGACCGCCTGTTTCTTCGGCGAAGGCGCCGTCGCCGAGGGCGAGTTTCACGAGTCGATGAATCTCGCCGCATTATGGAAACTTCCGGTGCTGTTCTGCTGTGAGAACAATCTCTACGCCATGGGCACGGCGCTTTCACGCTCCGAATCGGAAACCGATATCTGCCTAAAGGCCGCGGCCTTCGAGGTGCCGGCCTGGCCCGTTGACGGTATGGATGTGATCGCCGTCGAGGACGCCACCAAGCGTGCCGCCCTTGCCGTGCGTGCCGGCGGCGGTCCGTATTTTCTTGAATATCGCACTTATCGATTTCGCGCCCACTCGATGTACGACCCCGAGCTCTACCGCGACAAACAAGAAGTCGAGGAGTGGAAGAAGCGTGATCCGATCACCCATCTCGTCCAGCGATTGAAGGACCAGAATCTGTGGCGGGAGGAGGATTGGGCGCGCATGGAAGAAGAAGTGGCGCGGGAAATCACCAAGTCCATCGAGTTCGCCGAAGCGGGGAGATGGGAACCGGTGGAGGAGCTAACTCGGTTTGTCTACTCCGAGGAGACGCGCCATGAGCGCTGAGACGATCAAGACGACTTATCGAGAAGCGATCCGCGCGGCGATCCGTGAGGCGCTGTTGCGCGACGAGCGGGTGTTTCTGATGGGCGAGGATGTCGGCCGCTACGGCGGCTGCTTCGCGGTCAGCAAAGGCTTGCTCGACGAATTCGGCCCCGAGCGCATTCGCGACACGCCGCTTTCCGAATCGGCGTTCGTCGGCGCCGGCATCGGCGCGGCGATGGGCGGCGCGAGGCCGATTGTCGAAATCATGACGGTGAATTTTAGCCTGCTGGCCTTGGACCAGATCGTCAACAACGCGGCGACGATCCTGCATATGTCCGGCGGCCAGTTCAATATTCCTCTCGTCATCCGAATGACCACGGGCGCCGGCCGCCAACTGGCGGCGCAACACTCACACAGCCTTGAAGGCTGGTACGCGCATATCCCCGGCATCAAAGTGCTCACGCCCGCGACACTCGAAGACGCGCGCGGCATGCTCTGGCCGGCGCTCGAAGATCCCGATCCGGTGCTGATCTTCGAGAACGGTTTGCTCTACAACATGGAAGGGGAGCTGGCGGCGGATGCCGGGGCCGTCGATATTTCTAAGGCGGCGATTCGGCGGCCGGGGAAAAATATCAGTCTGATCACCTATGGTGGAACCCTCTTCAAAACCTTGCAGGCAGCCGAAGAGCTGGCGCGAGAGGGCATCGATGCCGAGGTCGTCGATCTGCGCACCTTGCGGCCGTTGGATACGGCGACCATCGTCGATTCGGTAAGCCACACCCACCGCGCCGTGATCGTCGACGAAGGCTGGCGCAGCGGCAGCATCTCGGCTGAGATTATAGCGCGCATCATGGAGAACGCTTTCTACGACCTTGACGCGCCGGTGGCGCGGGTTTGCAGCGCCGAGGTGCCGATGCCCTATCCCAAACACCTCGAAGACGCGGCGATTCCGCAGGCGCAGGGCATCGTCGCCGTGGCGCGGCGCGTGGTGACGGGCCATGAGTGAATTCCGCATGCCTTCTCTGGGCGCCGATATGGAGTCCGGCACGCTGGTCGATTGGCGAGTGAAACCCGGCGACGCCGTCAGGCGCGGCGAGGTAGTTGCGCTGGTCGAAACCGAAAAGGGCGTCATCGAAGTCGAGATCTTTGAAAACGGCGTCATCGATTCCCTCATCGTCCAGCCGGGACAGAAAGTTCCTGTAGGCGCGACGCTAGCGCTGGTTCGCGGCGACGGCGTGGCCGCCGAAGTTCGACCGTCGCCCGCGCCGCCTTTGGAGGCAAAGGCCGCCGCGGACGAAAAGCGGCCACCGACGATTACGCCACCCACCGAATTTCCCGGCCGTGCGCGCGTATCGCCACTGGCTCGCAAGCGGGCGCAGGAACTTGGCATTGAATTGTCGGCCGTGACCGGCACGGGAGAAGAGGGTTCGATCACGGCAAGCGACGTTGAGAAGGCGGCCGCGGCCAAGCAGGGCGCTCCGGTGGCGCCGCCGGCCGCGGCTAAAGGTTTGGATCTCCAGGCCATGCGCCGGGTGATCGCCGTGGCGATGGCCCGCTCCAAGCGGGAAATTCCCCATTACTATCTCGCCACCACCATCGACATGAGCAAGTCTCTGAACTGGCTCGCCGTGGAAAACGCCAAGCGGACGGTTACCAAGCGTTTGCTTTATTCGGCGCTGCTGATTCGCGCCGTTGCATTGGCCGCCCGCGAGGTTCCCGAGATGAACGGCTTCTGGATCGACGGAGCGTTTAGACCCGGAGAGGGCGTGCACGTGGGCGTGGCGATTTCTTTACGCCAGGGCGGACTAGTGAACCCGGCGATTCACGACGTCGATAAGAAAAACTTAGACGAGCTAATGGAAAACATGCTCGATTTGGTCAACCGGGCGCGCACCGGACATCTGCGCAGCTCGGAGCTTTCCGACGGTACTATCACCGTGACGAATCTTGGCGATCAAGGAGTGCAGACCGTCTTCGGCGTGATCTACCCGCCGCAAGTGGCGTTGGTCGGATTCGGCAAAGTCACCGAGCGCCCGTTCGCCGCGGACGGCTTGGTCGGCGCGCGGCCGGTGATCGATGCGACTCTTTCCGGCGACCACCGCGTCAGCGACGGCCATCGCGGCGGGCGATTCTTGCTCGCGGTCGATCGTTTGCTGCAGGAGCCGGCAAAGCTGTGAGGTGGAGGATAGAAGATAAGGGTCGAGGATAGAAGATGGATGATGGAGGATAGACGATAGAACACCGGAAGATTGAGTTTAAGACGGAGAAAGGCGGAGGGGCGTGACGGAGAGTGAAATAAGGCAAATTGTCCGGCAAGCGCTGAGCAACGTTGCGCCGGAGGTTGATTTGGATGCGGTCGACCCGGCGACAAGTCTGCGCGATCAGATCGATATCGACTCCGTCGACTTTCTAAATTTCGTTATCGGTTTACACAAAGAACTGGGAATCGAGATTCCGGATGCCGATATGCCCAAGCTGGGAACGCTCAATGGTTGTGTTGCCTATTTGCAGTCTAGGATGAAAGGTTCGTGAGCCGGCGCGTTGAAGCAAGCGAAAAGAGGTCGAAGTCGAGCGGGGCTGATATTTCACGGTGAGAACGAGAGCACGGTGCTCGCTTGGTAAGCGAAACAGGAGGCGATTATGTATACCCGAATGCTGATACCCTTGGACGGATCAACTGTAGCCGAGCAGGTCTTACCCTACGCGCGGTTTCTGGCGAAGAGGTTGGCGCTTCCCGTAAGTCTCCTGGAGGTCGTCGATGCCGATGCGGTGAAATTGTTGGCCAATCCCGAACAGGGTCGTTACATCGACGTAGTCTTGGCTGAAAAGATGCATAGCTGCCAGAGTTACCTGAACACCATCGCGCGGTCGTTTGACGGATCGCAGGTCAAATGTTTCGTCGCGATTGGAAAGGCGGAAGAAATCATTATCGAAAAGGCGGGTGGCGAGGCCAACACGTTGATTGTCATGGCCACCCACGGGCGCTCCGGGATACAGCGTTGGCTCTTGGGCAGCGTTGCCGAAAAGGTGCTGAACGGAGCGGACAACCATCTGCTCCTGGTCCGTGCGCGCGAACAGGGCAAAACCGACGGCGAAGCCGCTTTGAAAACGGTGGTGGTAGCGCTGGACGGCTCCCCGCTGGCGGAGAAGGTTCTACCGCTTGTCGTCGACCTCGCAAAGAACGTGAAGCTCAAAGTCGTTTTCATCCGCGCCTACGCCTTGCCGTCTACTATTACAGCGGAGGAGTATGGGAGCCGCCAGACAGACTTGATCGATCATATCGAGTGGGAGGCGCGGGATTATCTCGAAAAAAAGATACGGGAGGTAAAGGAACAGGGTTTGGTCGATGTCGAAGCCGTCGTTAAATTTGGCTATGGGGCGCAAGAGATTATTGCGCTCGGCCGAGACACCCCAGATAATTTCATCGCCATGTGCACCCATGGCCGGTCGGGGATTGGGCGCTGGGTTCTAGGCAGCGTGACTCAAAGAGTGGTGCAGCATTCAGGCGACCCTGTGCTCATTATCCGGGCCGGTTGAGACCGCTGCGGAGGAAAACGGCGGGTCCCGCGCCCAGATTCAAGGTGAAGCGCTCCCACCTTTGATGTTATTTCGATCGATCGGAGGCGGCAGCTTGCACGATCAAACGGTTAGCGACTCGTCAAAGCCGTAAAGGCCTGAGGTGCATGGCGATGACTGGGGAAGCGGTTCCATTCACCAACTTCATCTCGGAGACCGCGTCCGAGCATGTGTGCCGGTCGGTGCCGGTTACGACACCGGAGACACGAGCCCGGGCGCTCAGAGAGTCTCTCGAAGCCGTACACTTCGAGAGCGCGACGCACATCGGGGTCTGCGACGATCATAGGCTGGTCGGAGTTCTTCGAGTCGAGGACTTATTTGGCGCGCTACCCGACGCCAAGGTCGCGGATCTCATGGATGCCGATCCGCCCTTTGTCGCACCGGGCGTCGACCAAGAGAAGGCTGCCTGGAAAGCCGTCCAGCATGGCGAAAGCGCGCTGGCGGTTATCGACGATGCGGGGCATTTCGTCGGTTTCATTCCGGCCGAAAGACTACTGGCGGTCCTCCTGCACGAGCATGACGAAGACATGGCCAGAGTCGGCGGGTTCCTCCGCGATTCGTCGATGGCGCGGACCGCCAGCGAGGAGCCGGTGATTCGCCGTTTTTGGCACCGCGTCCCATGGTTGCTGTTAGGCTTGGCCGGCGCCTTGCTCGCCGCCGATATCGTCGCAATTTATGAACGACAGCTCCAAGCTCATGTCATGATCGCGTTTTTCATGCCGGGGATCGTTTACCTTGCCGACGCGGTGGGGACGCAGACCGAAGCGCTCGTCATTCGCGGTCTTTCGGTCGGCGTGCCGATCGCACAGGTAGTGCGTCGCGAGTTGCTCACCGGATTGTTCGTCGGAATAACGCTCGCACTTTGCTTCTATCTCGTCGCTATCTGGCATTGGGACGGCGGCGCTATCGTTGTCGCCGTGGCCTTGGCTATTTTCAGTGCCTGCACGACGGCGAACGGGGTCGCGCTGGCGCTGCCGTGGTTGCTTTACCGTCTCGGCATCGACCCCGCGTTCGGCAGCGGCCCGCTCGCCACCGTCATTCAAGACCTGCTGTCGATTGTGATTTACCTCGCCATCGCCGACGCGCTGTTGGGCTAGCATTTCCGGCGTCAATGGTGGTCTGTCATCGCTTGCTTTTCCCGCTCCTCTGCTAAGGCCACCGCGGCTGGGCGCGGTAACGAGCCGTGTGCCGTATTCGACAAACGCGTAAATCACGCCGCTCGGCGCGCTCTTGGGCTTTACGGTTTTCCCGGCGAGATACCTGCCCTTTTTGGCGGGCGTGACTGGAAGCTATCTGCTGTTGGTTGAATGCGCGAAGCGCCGGTTGATGCGACGATTCATAGCTTAATCAAGCCCGCACTTTTGTCGACGAGCGCTTGAGTGTGGGGAGGAAGTGTTACGCGCTCACGATCATCGCGGCTTAACCCAGATGCTGTCGTCGGCGTCAGCTCACAGTCTTTGTCGGTTTGGGTTTCTCCCGGAGGCTTTACAAGTCCGTATCACCAATGTCAAAGCGCCGTGGGTGGCAACAAGTCGACTCCTCATATACAGAAACAAAGCCGTTCTATACGGAACTAGATATTTGTAGTTAAGCATGGGCTGGAACTTTTGGTGAAAGGGTGATTCTATGCTGGGTCAATGGATTTCGAACTCCTCGGCCCGATAAGAGATATTCAGCCGATTGCGGTTGGCCGGGCGATCCACGGGCTGGGCCGACTACGCAGGCGCTATGGCACAGGCCGGTGGAGAAAATTGAAGGGGATCGCCAGGGTCCGCCTCATGGATGGCGCAATTCATACTGCTGAGGTACATTGGTATGAAGCTCATGGCATCGGGCGGAAAGAACTCAAGATGAAATTTCCCTTACGGGATTAGCTATGAAGAAAAAAGCTAAACAAGAGGTATATTTTGCGGTCTGCATCAACAATAAGGGATACGAAGCCTCCCTTGAAGCAGGCAAACTGTACCGGATCGTTCCTAATGAAGAGGCGGAATCCCACGGGTACTTACGTGTCGTGGATGAAAGCCGTGAGGACTACGGATATTCGGCAGATCGCTTCTTTCGCCTCGAAGTGCCCCGGCCGCTGGAGCGAGCGCTGCTGAGAGTGTCGTCCTGAAAGGTGCCCCTTGCCTGATTGTCGGTTTGAGGCCGGCGCCGATGGCGCGGCTCAGCCTTGGCGTCAACGCCTCCCGTTTGCTCGACCCCTCGACTCCATCCCCGACCTGGGCCGGGGGCTCCACAAGCCGAACCGATGTACGGCTTTGTTTGAATGCTTTGAACTTTCCGCCGCGCCGCAATATACGAAAACAGCTTTCAGCCTTTCTCGGATTGGGTCATCACAGAAGACTTTACAAATCATCGTCCCGATTGTAAAAGCAGGCCAAGTGACAGCGACGCGAACCGTAATACACAGAAGGAATGCGGTTCTATACGGAACTAGATAATCGTGGTTAGACGTCATGAGGATACGGCTAGCGGAACTCCAAGCGCGCTCCGCGTCGCCGCGTGAACTGGTCCTCTCATTCGCGGATGCGATGTCAGCGCTCGACACACTCGAACAACTGGGAGCCCGTGTCCTCGGCTGGGAAGGGTGCCTTCGTTACCGCGATGGCAGGCTGGGTCACTCCAGTAGGCATCAGGGAACGACCGACCTGTCGGCAGTTGAACCGCAAGCCGCCTATGACCTTTGTCGGCGTACGATTCGCGAAGGCGACGAAGTCTTTCGAAGCGCAGGGGAGAATGAGGCGCTTGAGTTGCTGTTTTGCATTTCGCATGACGGGGGGTAGAACCATGACCCTCCGCTCCGTCAGCGACGCTCGGAGAACGAGTATCGCGCGTAAACTCGGAGACATGACGTCTAACAAGCCGCTGAACCCGTCGCACTCCGTCGTCACGGCGCTTGCACAAACCGGCAATCGCCGCGCCGCCGGGCGCGCGGGTTAGCGCGAGCGTTAGCCGATCTCCGAACGCTGGGGCGGCAAAGTGCCAACGCTGTCAACTTGAGGAATTCAGGTTTGAAGAGTATCATCGACCCCATGGACGCGGTTCGAATTGAAACCACAGTGGACGAACACGGTGAAGTTCACCTCACGAAACTGCCATTCCCTGCGGGTGAGCCGGTTGAGGTGATCGTTGTCCCAAAGCCACTCCGTCAGCCGGGTAGCGGGTTTCCCCTGCGAGGTGTTCCAATCACGTACGACCGTCCTACTGACCCGGTAGCGGAAGAGGACTGGGACGCGCTGCGGTGATCTTGCTTGATACCCACGCGTGGGTCTGGTGGGTTCACGGAGATGCTCGCCTTTCGGAAGAGCAGCGCAAGATGCTTGACGCCCGTGCCGTTGAGGGCGTTGGGGTGAGCATTATCTCGTGCTGGAGGTCGCCAAGCTGGTCGAATATGGGCGGCTGAAGCTTCCGCAGGATGTAGCCGAGTGGCTTGGCGTTGCCATTGCTTACCCCGGCCTACGGTTGCTTGACCTCACCCCTGCTATCGTGGTCGAGTCGACTCGACTGCCACAGCCCTTTCATAAGGACCCGGCGGACCAGATCATCGTTGCCACCGCCCGTATTCATGACTGTCCACTCGCAACCGCTGACGACAAAATTCTCAACTACAGTCATGTCCGAACTGTCGCCATCGGCTAACCCTTAAGCGTAGTAGGACCCGGTCGGCCTCGCCTCTTATCCAAGACGTTAGGTTCCCAATGGCACGGTTCCGATGCCCTCAAGCATTGTAAAGCAACTAAACAGAGCTCGACGGATTGAAGTTGTCATTCCTCACAGGGGGCTGTGAAAATGTCTCCAAGTAAACTGGGTGCGGTTCTGTCCTCCAGCGAGCATCGAATTGCGCATCATAGTGATTGTTAGCCCGCTTGCGCCCTCGCGAGCAAATTATTTTCCCGCAGCGCGGCGATGACGACGTCGACGTATTCCTTGATCTCTTTGCGGATATCATCGAGCTTCGTCGTCTTGGCGATGCCGCTCCACACCAGCCGATCATTGCGAACGTCGTGGAGGCTCGTTTCCGAAGTGTAGATGTCGTAGACGTGGAGGCGCGGCGGTTCATAGAAACCCACCCAGGCGGAGGAGTACCAGCGATAAAACCCGAATCCTGGGTACGGACCGTAGGTTCCGGGAATGTATTGAGCTTTCCTTTCGACCCGCACCAGCCGCGTCGTGATCACGGCATCGGCGCCGGCTTGTTTTACCGCCCGCGCCAAGCGCGACTCCTCGACGGGTCCGTTTCCCGGTGTGAACTCGTAACTGGGCACCGCATCTGCGCCGGCCGCTCTGAGTTGGGCGACGAACTCGTCCTCGAAATTGCGGCGGATGCTGGTCTGTTTGCTTACGCCGATCACCAGTATCCGCTTGAAAGAGACCGCCGCGTAGTTAGGATTACTCCACTGGTTGACGATCTGCGTCGCCGCGCAACCGCCAAACAGCAGCGCCGCTGCGATAAGCGATCCAAGGGTCCGACCCGGCGGGATTCTCATGAGCATGATTCTGCTCCTTTCGCTGCGACTATCAGGATACCTTATATCATCGCCGGTTTCTCCGCTCGTCAACGGTGGTAACCCATGGCAATCCTCACGCGCCGCTCGGCCAAGGCAACGGCAGCTTCTCTCGGCAGCGTCTTGGTTCTAGCGGACTCCGCCAAAACCACGCTCGTGTTCGCGCCGATTCTCTCTTCGATAGTCGCTAAAGCTTGGGTCTCCGTGCCGCCGTGGTACTCCACCGAGGCGCAGATGACACCGCCGGCATTGGCGATGAAATCGGGAATCACGATGACCCCTTTCTCGTGCAGGACGCGCTCGGCTTCCGGTGTGAACGGAATGTTCGCGCCTTGCGGTACCAGTTTCGTTTTCAACCGATTGACGTTGTCCTTGCGGATCACGTCCGGCCGTGCGGCGGGAATCCAGATCTCGCATTCGACGTCGATCACCGCATCGGGTTCGAGCTTTGCTCCGTCCGGGTAATCGACGACGCCCTTGCCCGAATCTTTGAGCGCGATCAAACGATCTACCTCAATTCCCTTTGGATTGTAAATCGTCCCGTGCGAGTCGCACGCAGCGACCAGAACGGTGCCTTTTTCACCGAGAAAACGCGCGGCATGTTTGCCGACCGAGCCGAAGCCCTGGATCGCCACGCGCGCGCCCTTGAGAACGAACTCGCAGTATTTCAGCGCCGCCTCGACGCTCGCCTTCAAGCCTAAACCCGTGGCGCCGATCTCATCCAGCGGGATGCCGCCGATTTCCGGTGGCAGGCCGACGGCGCGGCCGATCTCGTCTTTGATCCAGGCCATGCAACGCTCGTCTGTGCCCATGTCCGGACCCGGAATATATTCGACGAGATCGCGGATGGTGCGGGCGAAGGCTCGGATCAACTGCTCTTTCTTCGCCGGTTCCATTTTTGGATCGCCGAAGATCACCGACTTGCCGCCGCCGTGGGGCAGGCCGGCGGCAGAGTTCTTCATCGTCATGGCCCGCGCCAATCGGAAAGCTTCCTCGGCGCTCACGTCCGGCGCCATGCGGACGCCGCCGATTGCTGGCCCGCGGGCGACGTTGTCGATGGCGACCACGGCCTTTAGGCTCCACTTAGGATCGTAAACGTGAACGATTTTTATCGGCCCTAACTCGTCGGCGAAATCAAAGATGTTTTCCATATTACCCTCCAGCCTACAGGGCAGGCACAGGGGCCTGCCCCTACATCGGACCATTCTCTGACGGCGTACTGGTATCTGGTGAAATTTTGTTTTTCGGAATCGATTTCCAGTATTCGTTCACGGTCGCCTGAATATGCGCGATGGTTTCTTGATCGCGTTTCGGTTCGAAGAGATGGCGGAAGCGCCCCTGACGCACGAGATAACTTTCCACCGGGGCAAACCTGCGGGGCACATGGCTGTGCGCGACCTCGCCGTGGATCGCTTCTTTGAGCGGCCAGATGCCGGTCTCGACCGCCAGGCGGGCGATCTCGACGGACCATTCCGGGTCGAACTCCCAACCAGGCGGGCAGGGCGTCAAAGCGATGAAGAGCTTGGGGCCTTTGAATTTCCCGGCGCGATAAGTTTTTTCCGAGAGATCGAGCGGGTATGCGGGAGACACGGTCGCAAGATAGGGCGGCCTTTGCACCCGCCAGATCTCGAAGAGATCGCGCTTCTCATGCAAACTGCCGTGGGGCGAGGACGGGGTGATCGGACAGGTAGCCGTGCGCGAGCCGTAGGGCGTGCTGGCCGAGCTCTGAAAACCTGTATTGCCGTAGGATTCGTTGTCGTAGCAGAGATAGTAGAAATCCAGACCGCGATGAATCGCCGCCATGGTTGACGACAGGCCAATGTCCTGCGCCGCGCCGTCGCCGGTGAGAACGACGACTTTGCGGTCCTGTTCCGGCGGCAGCTTCCCTTTCCCTTTCAAAATATCCAACGCATCGCGCACGCCTTGCGCGCCTGCTGGCGCGCAGGCCATGGCGGTGTAGATCCACGAGGAGTTGAGCGGCGTCAGCGGGTATGTGGCCAGCAAGGTCGAGCAGCCGGCGGCGTTGACGAAAACGACCTTTTCACCCAGCGCCTTGTGAAACAGGCGCAAGTTCAGTTGGCCGCCGCAGCCGGCGCAAAGCGGACCGCCCGGTCCAAGCGGCTCTTCATGGGAGATGGTGCGCAGGCTCTTATAAAATTCACGTTTCACGACTTGGTCCTTCCTCCCGGGCGATGGCGAAGAATCGACCCACTTGGCGGCACTCTTCGCCGGTAAAGAGCAGGTGCGGGCGCGCCGTTTCAGCGGCGGACTCTGTTGGGGTTTCCATTTTCGCCAGCATGCCGTCGAATTCACCCGGCCGGAAACGGCGTCCGCCCAGACCGCCGATGAAAGAAAGCAGCACCGGCGGCCGCTCGGCGAGTGGGTAGAGCGCGCTGGCGATCTCGCTGGCGATCTCGCTGAAGAGAATGCCGCCTTTGCCGACCGAAATATTCTGATCCACCACCGCCACACCCTTGCGCCCGCCCAGGACGCGCTGCAGTTCTTCATGAGGGAAGGGCCGGATCAAACGTAACCGCGCCAGACCGATCTTCTTGCCCTTTTGGCGCAGGCGCTTGATCTCGGCCTTACCCATCGATGCGAAGGAATTGGTCATGACGATGACGTAGTCGGCGTCGTCGAGCATGAACTCATCGATGACGCCGTAGCGCCGGCCGAATCTTACGGCGAACTCATCGGCGATCTTCGGGTAGATCGTCAGAACGTTTTCCGTGGCGTTATGCATCTGGTGTTTGAAATAGCTGTACAGGCTCGGATCCAGGACGGCGGCGCCCATGGCGACCGGTTCACGATTGGATAGAAGGGGATAGGACGGAGTGAACGCGGGAAGAAAAATTCTGGTTTCTTCCGGCGTAGGCAGCTCCACTGCCTCTCGGGTGAAAGAGAGGTAAAAGCCGTCGAGATTAACGATAGCGGGTAGGAGGACCTTTTCATGTTCGGCAAAGCGATAGGCCATAAGAATCGAGTCGAGCACTTCCTGGCTGGTCTCCGCATGAAACTGGAGAAAGCCGGTGTCGCGCGCGGAAAGCACATCGTTGTGATCGGGTTCCAGGGTGATCGGATGGGCCAGCGCGCGGGATACGTTCACCAAGACCAGCGGCAGCCTGAGTCCGGCGATGGCGTAGAGCATCTCAAAGCCGTAGAGAAATCCCTGGCTCGAAGTCGCGGTGAAGACCCGCACACCCGTGGCCGCCGCGGTGGCCGCCGCCGCCAGCATGGAGGGCTCGGAGTCCATCATCACGACGCGCGCGGGTATCTCGCCGCGTTGACTCCAGCCGGTAAGAGTCTCGAGGATCTCGGTCTGCGGTGTAATTGGAAACGCCGGCACGTAATCGACCTCGGCCAGTCTGGCTCCCCAGGCGGCGGCGGCGTTGCCGGTGAGCATCGTTCTCGTCATGTCATACCTCGGGCGCAATGAATTGCGCCCCTACGATCGTTGGCGTTGCCGATTAACATTCCATTACCCTTCTATCCTCCGCGAAATGGCATCGGTCGGACATTCTTCAAAACAAATCATGCAGCCCTTGCAATGGTCGTAATCGACGTGGGGAAAGTTTTCCGAATCCAACGTCATCGCCGCCTCTGGACAGTAGAGATAACAGAGGAAGCAGCGCTTGCATTTACCGAGTTCGATCTCCGGCCGCTCGGTGCGCCAATTGCCGGTCTCGCGCAAGGCGGCGCTGCCGCGATGCCTGATCGTCGGCCCGGCGAACTGGGCGGAGCCAAGGTAAGGAACGGCTTGCCATGCGCTTTCCAAAAATTCCGCTGCCACGGGCGCGGGGCAAATCGGCATGCTAGGCGCCTGGGCATACGCTCTGCGCGCCGCGGCCTGGTTCTTTTCGATGATATCCGCCGGAAGTCCGAACTCGGCGATTTCGATTTTCACTGCTTCGTCGAGCGTTGCGATCCCAACGGCTGGGATAGACCTTGCCGCGACCGCCGCCGCCGCCGCGCTGATAAAGGCGCTGCCGATCAGTTCCCGGGCGACGGCGCTAAGATCGATGAAGATGTAATGCGCCGCCGGCAAATCTTTTGTGCGCGCGGCGAGCTGATCCGGATCGGCGTTGACGAAAAGCGGGGTGTGGGCAAAGACGCCGTGAAAAACCTGCTCCGGCGCTTCCATCAATAGTGAGTCATCCATAACCACGGCTAGACTAGGTATCTCTATGTACCCCCGTTCGCCGATCGGTTCCCGGCTCAGGCGAGTGAAGGAAGCCAGTGGCGCGCCGC
>ORMF010391783.1_pt1 | contig 30439 bp, 28 predicted proteins | sample 1779871 | NCBI WGS metagenome assembly ORMF01 (sample SAMEA104232316, study PRJEB22302) | groundwater metagenome | biome: forest; feature: aquifer; material: groundwater | place: USA | collected 2011-08-07 | depth 5.4 m | reverse complement strand
TGCTCTCGACGGGCATGAGCCCGATCGAGGAGATCGACGCCGCGGTCGCTCGCGTGCGCGCACGCGGCATCGACGTCGGCGTGTTCCAGTGCACGACCGCGTACCCGTGCCCGGCAGAAAAGATCGGCCTCAATCTCATCCCGTTCTACCGGGAGCGATACGGTTGCTGGGTAGGGCTGTCGGATCATTCGGCGACGATCTACCCCGGCCTGGCGGGCGTGGCGCTCGGCATGGAGATGCTCGAGGTGCACGTCGCGCTGTCGCGCGAGATGTTCGGGCCCGACGTGATCGCGTCGATCACCGCCTCCGAGCTGCGCCGGCTGGTCGACGGCGTGCGCTTCATCGAGCGCATGCGCGCGAATCCGGTTGACAAGAACGCATCGGCCCGGGAGACCGCGCCGCTTCGCAAATTGTTCACGCGCAGCCTGGTCGCCAGTGCCGATCTGCCGGCCGGGACCGTCATCACCCGTGAGCACGTCGCGATCAAGAAGCCGGGCACAGGCCTTCCACCCGATCGGCTCGACGACATCATCGGCCGCCGCCTCGCGCGGCCGGTCACCGCCGATCAACTGCTGGCGGTAGACGACATCGAAGGGCTGGCGCGCTCTTGACCAAACGAAAAATCTGCGTCGTCGTCACCGCCCGCCCCAGCTATTCGCGCATCCGCACCGCCCTCAAGGCCATCAACGATCATCCCGATCTCGAGCTGCAGCTCGTGGTCGCCGCGTCGGCACTGCTCGATCGCTACGGCAACGCGATTCAGGCGATCGAGCGCGACGGGTTCGCGATCGCGCAGCGCGTCTATATGGTGCTCGAGGGCGAGAACCTCGTGACATCGGCGAAGTCCACCGGCATCGGACTGTCGGAGCTTGCGACGGTGTTCGACAATCTCGAGCCGGACGCGGTCGTCACGATCGCGGACCGCTATGAGACGCTCGCCACCGCCGTCGCGGCGTCGTACATGAACATCCCCGTGGTGCACGTGCAAGGCGGGGAAGTGACCGGATCGATCGACGAGAAGGTCCGCCACGCCGTCACGAAGCTCGCGAATCTCCACCTGGTGTCCACCAACCTCGCCGCCGAGCGTGTCCGCCGCCTCGGTGAGGAGCCGGACAGCATCTTCGTCACCGGATGTCCGTCAATCGACATTGCTGCCGAAGTCGCGGCGCGGCCGGCAATGGATTTCGATCCGTTCGTGAAGTACGGCGGCGTCGGGCCGACCACCGATTTGTCCAGGGGTTACGTCGTGGTGATGCAGCACCCGGTGACGACCGAGTACGAAGAGGCGCGCCAGCAGGTCGACGAGACGCTCTATGCGGTGAAAGACTTCGGCGTGCCAGTGCTCTGGTTCTGGCCGAATGTCGACGCTGGATCGGACGGGACATCGAAAGGCATCCGCGTGTTCCGTGAGAAGGAGGATCCACCGAATTTCCACCTCTTTCGCAACATGTCCCCGGAAGATTTCCTCCGTCTCCTTTGCGGCGCGACGGCGATCGTGGGCAACTCGAGCGTCGCGATCAGGGAATGCTCGTACCTCGGCGTGCCGGCGGTGAACATCGGTAGCCGGCAGCTTGGACGCGAACGCGGTCAGAACGTGATCGACGTCGACCACGATCGCAGGGAGATCTCCGACGCAGTCCAGACTCACATCAAGCGCGGCAAGCCGAAGCGCGACCTCCTGTACGGCGACGGCAAAGCGGGAGGCCGCATCGCCGATTGCCTCTCGAAGGTTGAGCTGACGATCGAGAAGAGGTTGACCTATTGACCGTCACCATATCGCCAGATCGTCGCGCGCGGATCGCCGCCCTCGACTACAACTACGCGTCACAGCCCAAGCAGGAGGTGACGTCCTGCAACTTGTGCGGCGCCTCGGAGTTCGTCGTCCTGGTGCATCGCGATCGCTATGGCTATCCGGCCCAGGCGCACGCGTGTCGCCACTGCGGCCTCGTCTTTCTCAACCCCCGGATGACGGCGGAGTCGTACGGCCGCTTCTACAACGGTATCTATCGTCCGCTCGTGAGCGCGTTCCACGGACGCCTGATCGACGCCCAGACCATCCAGGACGAGCAGCGCGAGTACGCGGCCGAGCGGGCCGAATTCATCCGCTCGTTCATGGCGAAGCCAGGCGGCCGGACGATGCTCGACATCGGAGGGTCGACCGGGGTGGTCGCCCATCACTTCGCGCGCGAGTTCGGCTTCAACGGCACGCTGATCGACCCCGCTCCGCTCGAGGTTGAACAGGCGCGGCGCCTCGGCCTCGAGACGATCACGGGGCTGGTCGAAGAGCGCGACTTCGGTAAGCGGCGCTTCGACGTTGTCATCATCTGCCAGACCGTCGATCACCTCCTCGACGTCGCCGGCACGCTCGCGCGCGTGCGGCAGTTACTGGCGGACGATGGTCTCCTCTTCATCGACATCGTCGACTTCCGCGCCGCGTACCTGCGCCACTGGTCGGTCGAGGACGCAGTGAAGATCGATCATCCGTACTACCTGACCGAGTCGACGATGGTGGCGTATTTGAGGAGCTCGGGGTTCGAGGTGCTCCGTAGCGACTATGCGGCTGACCATCTGCATGTGAGCTACGTCTGTCGCCCCAGCATCGCGGACGCGGACGTCATGCCTGCAGCTGCGTCGGTCGACGAGTTGTTGCGCGAAGTTCGGTTTGTGCAGAACATTCGCGGACCTGAAAGGTCCGCGCCGCGTCCGTAAAGGTCCGTGCCGCATCGTAGGCGTCCGCGCTCAATCTGAATGTCTCTCGTCCTTGGAATCGTTCCGGCGCGTGGTGGATCGAAAGGTGTGCCGGGCAAGAACGTGCGACCGCTCGCCGGGAGGACGCTGATCGAGTACACGGCGCGCGCCGCGCGTGAGTCGGGCGTCCTTGATCGCGTGATTCTCAGCACCGATTCACCGGAGATCGCCGACACGGGCCGACGGGCGGGGCTCGACGTCCCGTTCATGCGGCCGGCGGCGCTCGCCGCTGACGACACGCCGATGCTGCCGGTGATCCAGCATGCCCTCGAGTCCCTTGTGCGCGACGGCTGGTCGCCCGAGATGATCGTCCTGCTCCAGCCGACGTCTCCGTTGCGGCGGCCCGATCACATCCGTGACGCTGTCACGACGCTGCGCGAGACGAAGGCGGATTCAGTCGTGACGGTGGTCGAGATTCCTCGCCACCTGTCGCCCGACTACGTGATGCGGATCGAGGGAGGGCGCCTCCAGCCGTTTCTGCCGGAAGGCGCGCGGGTGTCACGCCGCCAGGACGCACGTCCCGCGTACTCCCGCGACGGGACCGTCTACGCGTTCTGGCGCGCGACGATCGAGCGCTTTGGCAACATCTACGGCGAGGACTGTCGGCCACTGCTGATCGACGCGCGCGACTCGCTGAGCATCGATTCACCGGCGGACTGGGATGCAGCCGAGAGACTGATTGCGGGTCGCTAGCGATGTTCACTGAGACACGCCGCGGAGGCACGAAGGCACGGAGGACAATTGGGATTCTCAACTCCGTGTCTCCGTCTCTCCGTGGCCCGTCGGAGTGACGGCGCTTCGACATCTGGTCCCGCGGCCGCTGCGCCTCGCCGCGAGCGCGTACCTCGCGCGGCGCCACAGCGCGCAACTCCAGCGCGATCTCGCGGCGATGGCGGCGCGCCGGACAGTCATCGTCGCAGGACCATGGCTCGGCGAGGTGGGGTTTGAGCTGCTCTACTGGGTTCCGTTTCTGCGGTGGTTTGCCGAGCGCTTTGACGTGTCCTCAGAGCGTCTTATCGTCGTGTCCCGCGGCGGTGCGTCGTCCTGGTATCGACCGTTTGCTTCGCAGTACTTCGACGCGTTCGACCAGGTGACGCCCGAGACTTTCCGCGGCCAGCACGATGCACGCGTACGCGATCTCGGCGAGCAGAAGCAGACGCGCCTCACCGAGTTCGATCGCGAGCTGATCGACGCGGCGACGCGGAGGGCGAATGTGTCCGACTGGTCGTTGTTGCATCCCTCACGCATGTACGACGTGCTCAACCCGTACTGGTGGGGTCACCTGTCGAGCGATTGGGTGCATCGACACACGCGCTATGCGCGCCTGTCCGAGCCCGATCGCATGGCTGACATCGACACGCCGGAGCGGTATGTGGCGGTGAAGTTCTACTTCAACGATTGCTTCCCGGCCAACGCGCAGAATCGCGCGTTCGTGCGCGATGCCCTTCGGACGCTGGCGGGCCGGGGCCCGGTCGTCGCGCTCTCGACCGGGTTGAACATCGACGACCACGGCGGCGTGCGCCTCGACGAGTACGGCGTGCGGCATCTGCCCGAAGGGATTGATCCGGCGCGCAACCTGCTCGTGCAGAGCGCGACGGTCTCACGCGCGGAGGCGTTTGTCGGCACCTACGGCGGGTTTTCCTACATGGCACCGTTCTACGGCGTCAGGTCGCTCGCGTTCTACAGCGACGCGGGGGGGTTTTCGCAGAAGCACCTTCACATGGCGCGATCCGCGTTCGACACGATCGGCGCGACGGGCCTGCTGGACGTCCGCGACGCCGCGGCGGGTGCCGAAGCCGTGGATCACGCGTGGGCCGCGGGCGCGTGACTGAACGCGGCTGGGCGGCGGTCGACGCGCGCGCCCGGACGGCGAAGCGCGCGGCGTTCGCGGAGACCAGGCGCGGATTCAAGCTGGCACGGGAACGTATTCGCAACGCGGCGATCGCCGCCGTCAATCTGTCGGCGAAGCAGCTGCGGCGCGTGTCGTGGTTCGGCGCGCGCGTGCGGAAGCAGGTGCACGAGCTCGGTGAAACGAAGAGGCGCGTCGATACGTACCGCGCCGAGTGGGCGGTCGAGCGCGACATCGCGCGCGTCGTCTCAGGCCCGGATCCCATCATCGTTGGGCCGTGGCTCTCGGAAGTCGGGTACGAGGTTCTGTACTGGGTGCCGTTCGTGCGGTGGGTTCAGGCGCAGTTCCGGATTCCTGCTTCCCGCTTGGTCGTGGTGACGCGAGGAGGAGCCGCGTCGTGGTACTCGGACATCACGACGAACACGGTGGAGCTGTTCGATCTGATGTCGCCGGACGACTATGCCTCGCGCAACGCGCAGCGGAGCGCCGGGGATCGCGGCACGCTCAAGCAATTCGGCGTCTCGCCGATGGATCGCGAGATCGTCGCTGAGGTCGAGCGGCGGATAGGCGCGAGCCGGACGAGTGTCCTGCATCCGTCGCTGATGTATCAGTTGTTTCACCAGTTCTGGCTGGGGCACCGGCCGCCGTCGTTCCTCGAGAAGCGAACCAGATACCGGCTCATCTCGCCGCCCGATGTCGCGCTTCCGCCGCTTCCCGCGCAGTTCGTTGCGGTGAAGTTCTATACGGCCGCCTCCCTGCCGCCGACCGATCCAGTGCGCCGCGCGTTGCAATCGATCGTCCTGGGCCTTGCCGAGCAGACCCCGGTCGTGATGCTCGATACGGGGCTGGTGCTGGACGATCACGAGGACTATTCGTTTGCCGCGGCGTCGCGTATTCACAGCGTTCGCGAGTTGCTCCAGCCGCGCGACAATCTCGCGGTGCAGACGGCGATCATCGCCCGCGCCTCGTCATTCGTCGGCACGTGCGGCGCGCTCGCGTGGCTGGCGCCGATGCTTGGCATCGACACGACGGCCGTGCTTGCGGACCCGCGGTTCCTGCATGGACACCTGCAGGTCGCCCGCCGGGTCTACCAGGTGATTGAGGGCGGACGATTCTCGCCGCTCGATATTTCCGCGTTCAATCAGCTCGGCCTGTCGGTCACGGGATCTGCGAATTGACGAATTCGCGAATCGAAGAATTTCAACCTTCACAATTCAACGTTCGATTTCACAATCCCATTACGTCATTTCGTCAATTCGCACCTTCGTCGATTCAGATATGAATATCAGAGACGTCTTGGTGACGGGGGGAGCGGGTTACATCGGCTCGCACCTCGTCGACGCCCTCGTCGCGCGCGAGTACCGCGTGACCGTGCTCGACAACCTCGAGCCACAGGTGCATCGCTCGGGCATCTGGCCGTCCTACGCCAACCCGAAGGCGAAGTACGTGAAGGGCGACGTGCGCGATCGGTCGGTTCTCGAGCCGCTCGTCCTGGCGTCGCAGGCGGTCGTGCATTTCGGCGCCGCGGTGAGTGTCGGCCAGAGCATGTATCAGGTCGATCGTTACGTGGACGTGAACACGCGCGGCACGGCGCTCCTGCTGGACATCCTCGTCAACACGAAGCACAAGGTCGAGAAAGTGCTCGTTGCGTCCTCGATCGGCGTGTACGGCGAAGGCGCGTACACGTGTGCGACGCACGGCGCGGTCGCCCCGACAATCCGCCCGGAGCAGCAGCTTGCCGCGCGGGACTGGGAGCAGCATTGCCCTCATTGCGGCACACACGTCACATCGATCCCGACCCCGGAAGACAAGGCGCTCTACCGCGACAACATCTACTCGATGACGAAGTATCACCAGGAAGAAATGGTGCTGCTCATCGGCAGGACGTACGGCATACCCTCGGTGGCGCCGCGTTTCTTCAACGTCTACGGTCCTCGCCAGAGCCTGAGCAATCCATACGCGGGCGTGGCGGCAATCTGGTTGAGCCGGCTGTTGAACGGGAAGCCGCCGGTCGTGTTCGAGGACGGTGGCCAGCTGCGCGACTTCGTGTCGATTCACGACGTCGTCGACTGCCTGATCCTGATGCTCGAGAAGCCGGGCGCCGATTACCTGCCGGTCAACGTCGGCTCCGGACAGACGGTGACGATTCTGGAGATCGCGAACATGCTCAGACGCCTGCTTGGCTCCTCTATCGAACCGCAGATCACGGAGTCCGGGCGCACGTTCGACATCCGCCATAACACGGCCGACATCACACGCGCGCGCGAGACGCTCGGCTTCGCGCCCAGGGTCACCCTCGATCAGGGGTTCTCCGAACTGATCGAGTGGGCCAGAACGACGCCGGATGTGGCCGTCGATTTCTTCGACAAGGCGCTGCAGGAGCTCCAGGACAAGGGGCTCCTGGTCAAGTCGTGAGCCCGTTGGGTTTTGAGATTTACTTTTGATTGTCGATTTCGAGCAGTTGAAGAATTACCGGAAAAAGGTCGCGATGGTCGACGGCGCGTTCGATCCGCTGCACCGGGGGCACATCGAGTACTTTCGCGCCGCTGCCGGGCAGCTCGACGTGCCGCTGCTCTGCAACGTCGCCTCCGATCGCTACGTCCGGACCAAGCATCCGCCGCTGCTCCCCGAGGACCATCGCGCGGCGGTGGTCGACGCCATCCGGTTCATCAGCTACACGCACATCAACCAGTTCGACACCGAGACGATCCTGCGCGAACTGCAGCCGAAGTACTACGTGAAGGGCCGGGACTGGGAAGGACGCCTTCCACTCGACCAGGTGCGCATCTGCGCCGAGTGCGGCATCCAGGTCGTCTACCTCGATACCGTCGTCGATTCCTCCAGCCGAATTCTCAAGAGCTACACGGAGCAACAGAGCCAGAGATGAACATCACCGAGTTCGAGCAGCGCGTCATCGATCAGAAGCCGGTCGGATCCGGACACTACGATTCCGAGTACTTCACCGGCGACTGGCGCGCCGAGGGAAACAACTACAACCTCGAGACACGCCGGCAGATCGAGGCCAAGAATCCATCCCTGATCAGAGACGTGTTCCAGCCGAGGAAGGTGCTGGACCTCGGGTGTGGTCCCGGGGCGTTGATGCATCTCCTGTGGGAGCTCGGCGTCGACGTCGAGGGGATCGACTTCGCCGAGAGCAGCAGGCAGCTTGCGACCGGGGAGGTTCGCGATCGCATTACCGTCGGCTACGTCGGAGACCCCGCGATCAAGACGGCCAACAGCTACGACCTGGTGATCTGCCGCGAGGTGCTCGAGCACCTCACCGTCCTGCAGGTGAAGCAGACCGTTGCCAACATGGCGCGGATGACGTCGAAGTTCATTTATGTGACGACGAGGTTTCATCCAAGCCCCGCGAACCTGCTCGACTTCACGACACAGTTTGACGTCGACCCTACCCACATCACGCTTCTGAACAAGGACATGCTGCGCCTCATGTTTGTGCTCGAAGGGTGCCGCTCGCGCCCCGATCTGGAGACGCGAATGGATTGGGGCGGCAAGGGGCGCGTACTCGTCCTGGAGAAGCTCTGACGCCATGCCCATTGCCTCGAGCGTTCGTCTCGGCCGCGACGTTGTCATCCACCATCCCGATCTCGTCAACCTGTACGGGTGCGAGATTGGCGACGGCACGAAGATTGGCTCGTTCGTCGAGATCCAGAAGAACGCCTCGATCGGGCGGCTGTGCAAGATCTCCTCGCATACGTTCATCTGCGAGGGCGTTTCGATCGAGGACGAAGTCTTCGTCGGCCATGGCGTGATGTTCATCAACGACCGCCATCCGCGGGCAACCGCTGCCGGAGGCCTCCAAACGGAGGCCGACTGGAACGTGATCCCGACGCGGATCCGAAAGGGCGCGTCGATTGGCAGCGGCGCCGTCATCATGTGCGGCGTCACCATTGGTGCGGGCGCGCTCGTCGGCGCGGGCGCTGTTGTCACGCACGATGTTCCTGACGATGCGGTTGTCGCGGGCGTGCCGGCGCGCGTGCGAGCGCGGGAGATTCGATGATTACGGTCGGCGTGATTGGCTACGGCTACTGGGGTCCGAACCTCGTTCGCAACTTCGCCGAAACCCCGGGCGCGCGCGTCGGCTTTGTCACGGACAAACGCGCCGAGCGCCTGTCGCACGTGAGCGCGCGACATCCGGCGACGAAGGTGTCGACCGAGTACCGCGACCTCATCCGCGATCCCAGAGTCGACGCCGTAGCGATCGCCACACCGGTGTCGTCGCATTTCGATCTCGCGATGGAGGCGCTTCGCGCCGGGAAACACGTGCTCGTCGAGAAGCCGATCACCTCGACGTCCGAGCAGGCGACGATGCTGATTGCGGAGGCCGAGAAGCGAGGGCTCGTGCTGATGGTCGACCACACGTTCGTGTACACCAACGCGGTCGGCAAGATGCGCGAGCTGACGCAGGCAGGCGATCTCGGCGAGATCTACTACTACGACTCCGTGCGCATCAACCTGGGACTGTTCCAGCATGACGTCAACGTTCTGTGGGATCTCGCCGTTCACGATCTCTCGATCATGGATTTCGTGCTGGGACAGTCGCCGGTGGCGGTCTCGGCCACTGGCCTTGCACACGTGCCCGGCCAGCCAGAGAACATCGCCTACATGACGATGTTCTTCGAAGGGCAGTTGATCGCGCACGTCCATGTGAACTGGCTCGCGCCGGTGAAAGTGAGGCGCACACTGCTTGGCGGCAGCCGCCGCATGATCGTTTTCGACGACCTCGAGGCCAGCGAGAAGATCAAGGTGTACGACCGCGGAATCTCGGTGAATCCGAGCCAGGAAAATGTGTACCAGATGCTCGTCGGTTATCGCGCCGGCGACATGTGGGCGCCTCAGCTTGGCATCGCCGAAGCGTTGCATACCGAGGCCAGGCATTTCGTCGATTGCATCGAGAACAAGCAGGTGCCGCGAACCGACGGGCACGCGGGCCTTCGTGTGGTGCGCCTGCTCGAGGCCGCGACTGAATCGATGGCGCAACAGGGGCGTCCCGTGACGGTCGCGGCGTCCACGCACGCCGTTTAGGAGGTGAAGAAATGGCCGGCCGTCGTCTACATTGCGCTTTTCGCGTTCGCGGCGGCGTTCCGGTTCCTCGCGCTCAAGAACGGATTCGTCAACGATCACTTCGTCTACATCAGCGGGGGGCGGCAGATGCTCTTCGGCGAATGGCCGACGCGCGACTGGATCGATCCCGGCCTGCCGCTCATGTTTGGCGCATCGGCGCTCGCGCAGGCCATCTTCGGATCGACGCTGTTCGCTGAAGCGGTTCTCGTTTCGATCGCGTTTGGGCTCGCCGCGGCATTCACCGTCGCCGCCGTCCGTCAACTGACCGGGTCGATGGCGCTGGCGATCCTCGCCGCCCTGTTCGAGATCGCGGTATTTCCCAGGAGCTACAGCTATCCGAAGATCGTCGCGTACGCGTTCGAGTTCTGGCTGTATGGCAGATATCTGGCGCGCCCCGGCGGCGGGCGCCTGTGTGCCATGGCGGCGGGTGTCGCGGTCGCATTCCTGTTCCGCCACGATCACGGACTGTTCCTGGGAGCCGGAGCTGTGCTGACGATCCACCTTGCGAGGGATTCGGCCGCATGGAAAACCTCAGTGCGTGAGGCGGCAACGTTCGCCGTGGTCCTGGCCATCCTGCTGCTTCCGTATGTGATCTATGTGCAGGCGTATGGCGGCCTGTGGCTGTACTTCCGCACCGGGATCGAGTTCAGCCAGCGCGAAGCGTTGCGTCAATGGCACGTGTGGCCGCTCGTATTCGGCGACGAGCGCCCGCTCGAGTCCGCGCTCGTGTACGAGCTGTACCTATTGCCGTTGCTGGCGATCGCGCTCGTGATCGCCGCGCGCTTCACGGACTACCAGCTGCCCACGCCGGCCGTGCGCCGCCTCATGCCGTTCTTCGGCTACGTCGATCGCTGCACTTCGCCGGACGACCGACTGCTCATCGGTGGCTTCATGGTGGAAGTGCCCTTCTATTCGCGGCGCCTATTCGCCGCCGGTCAGGAGTATTTCGGCAGCTACTTCGGGTCGGACGCGAACGAGCGATTCGCCTTCGATCGCTTGCAGCGCCAGCGTGTGCCGTTTGTCATCATCCCCAGCGATGACCAGGAGGAATTCGACAGCCGGTTTTCACTCGTCGCCGGATTCGTCCATACGCGCTACGCACCGCTCACCGATGTGCGCATAGACGATGAACAAACGATTCACATCCTCGTGAATCGCGACATTCCCGCCGAGGCGCCGGATGCCGAGACCGGCTGGCCCTGTTTTACATCACAAGCCAAAGAGATACAGAGTCACCGACCTTCATGATTCCACTTGCAGATCTTCAGTCGCAGTACCGCAGTATCAAGAGCGAAATCGACGCTGCTGTCGGGCGCGTGCTCGATAGCGCGCAATTCATCCTCGGCGAGGAGGTCGCGGGGTTCGAACGCGACTTCGCGCAATATTGCCAGGCGTCAGAGACCGTGGCGGTGAACTCGGGCACGAGCGCGTTGCACCTTGCGCTGCTGGCTGCCGGCGTCGGGCCGGGTGATGAAGTCATCACCGTTCCATTCACGTTCGTCGCGACCGTCTCCGCCATCGGCTACACCGGCGCGCAGGCTGTGTTCGTCGACATCGAGCCGGAGTACTTCACGATTGATCCCGCGAAGATCGAGGCGGCCATCACGCCGCGGACGCGGGCGATCGTGCCGGTCCATCTGTACGGGCAGCCGGCCGACATGGACCCGATCCTCGAAATCGCGCGCCGCCATCGGCTGGCGGTGATCGAGGATGCAGCACAGGCCCACGGCGCGGAGTATCACGGCCGCCGATGCGGATCGCTTGCCGAGATCGCCGGCTTCAGCTTCTACCCCGGGAAAAACCTCGGTGCGTACGGGGAAGGTGGGGGGGTGACGACGACGAACGCGGACGTCGCGAAGACCTGCCGCACTTTGCGCGACTGGGGGCAGGAAAAGAGGTACGAGCACCGCCTGAAGGGCTTCAACTACCGGATGGACGGTATCCAGGGCGCGATACTCCGCGTGAAGCTGCGACACCTCGAAGCGTGGACCGAGAAGCGGCGGCAGGTCGCGGCGTGGTACGCGGAGATGCTGGACCCCGAGAGTGTGCGGCTGCCGAACGCGCGTCCCGGATGCCGCCACGTGTATCACGTGTTTGCCGTGCGGGCCGACGATCGCGAAACGCTGCGGGAGGTCCTGGGCAAGCAGGGTATTCAGACGGGCATTCACTATCCGATTCCCGTGCACCTGCAACCGGCACATGCCGACCTTGGCTACCACGCCGGGGACTTCCCGAACGCCGAGGCCGCGGCGCGCGAGGTCCTCTCGCTCCCGCTGTTCCCGGAGATGACCCGCGATCAGATCGAGACGGTCGCGGCCGCCGTCTCCGCCGCCGCCCGCGTATGACCACGCACATCGTCAAGGCGGTGCATGGCGTACGGCCGGTGGAAGCCGATCCTCCGTCCGAGATCACGCTGGCCCACGACCTACGGGGACGGCCGCACGACGAGGTGCTGGACATCGCGTCGCGGCACGCAATGGGAGAGACCGACCTCGATGCGCAGATGCGCCGTGCCGTGTGGCGCGCGCTGGCGCGACGGTTCGGGAACGGCGTGCGCGTCGGCCGCGGCGCGATCGCGGCGCACCTCGAGACGTTCGAGATCGGCGACGGCGTTTTCATCGGCGAGCACGCGTTCATTCAAGGACGCGTGAACGGACGCTGCATCATCGGACAGCACGTCTGGATCGGTCCGCAGACCTACCTGGACGCGCGCGATCTCGTCATCGAGGACTATGTCGGCTGGGGCCCCGGCGCGAAGGCGCTGGGATCGCAACATACGGGTCAGCCGTCCGACATGCCGATCATCACGACCGATCTCGAGATCAAGCCGACGCACATCTGCGCGTGGGCAGACATCGGCGTGAACGCCGTGATTCTGAACGGCATCACCGTCGGCAAGGGGGCCATTGTCGGCGCCGGCGCCGTCGTGACGCGGGACGTCGATCCCTTTTCAGTCGTCGTCGGCGTGCCGGCAAGGTTCCTGCGTTGGCGCGAGGGCCACGAGCAACACACCTCGCGGACCTGAAAGGTCCGCGCCGTTCCCCATGAGCTTTTCCATTGCGGCGCAGAACCTCGCGCGGGCCATCTGGAACCGCACGGCGAAGCTCTATCGCCGCGGCCGGCACTGGACGATGCGGCGCCGAAAGGACGTGCGCGAATCGGGCAAGCATGCGCGCGCGCAGGCGAAGCGTGGCGGTGACCTCGGCCGCGATACGGCGCAGACGGCGTACGCTGGCGTCGTGCGCACGTCGCGCTACTGGGATCGGCTGCGGCGCCGCACGTGGCCGGCGATCACGCGCGACGTTTCGGCGCGCCGCACGCTGCGCGCCGCCGCCGCGGGCTCGGGTCCGATCGTCCTCGGCCCATGGCTGTCGGAGGTCGGCTACGAGGCGCTCTACTGGGTGCCGTTCGTCCGGTGGTTCACGCGGCACTACGATGTCGATCCCGATCGCGTGATCGCCCTGTCACGCGGTGGGGTGTCAGCCTGGTACGGCGGCATCGCGTCACGGTACGTGGAGCAGTTCGACCTGTTCACGCCGCAGGAATTTGCGGCCCGCAACGAAGCGCGGCGCGGCGAGGCGGACCAGAAGCAACTCGCGCATTCGGCGTTCGACGAGGAGATCCTGTCGCGTGCCCGCGCGAGCCTCGGTCTCGAGGATGCGCACGTCTGTCACCCGTCGGCCATGTTCAGCCTGCTGCGCCAGTTCTGGCTCGGGAACGATTCGCTTCAATACGTCCTCGATTACACCGAGTACGCGCGCATCGGGACGGTCGGACCTGTGGAGCTTCCGCCGCTTCCCGATCGGTTTGTCGCGGTGAAGTTCTACACGGGACGCGCGCTCATGGACACGCCGGCGCATCGCGAGATGCTCCGTGGGCTCATCGAACGCGTCAGCCGCAGGTATCCGATCGTGACGCTCAATACGAACCTCGCGCTCGACGAACACGCCGACTATGTGTTTCAGAACATCCCGGGCCTGATCTCGCTCGATCGCTGGATGACGCCGCAGAACAACCTCGGCGTGCAGACCGAGGTGATTCGTCGTGCGACGCGGTTCGTGGGCACGTGCGGCAGTCTCGCGTGGCTTGCGCCGATGCTCGGCACCGACACGCTCGCTGTGTATGCAGACGATCATTTCTTGACGCCGCATCTCTATGCGGCGCGCCATGCCTACGCATCGATGGCTGCGGCCCGCTTCATCGCGATGGACCTCGCCCTTCTCGATCAGATCGACGTCCTCGACTCGGCCGAACGGTGGGTGTCACGGTAACCCCCGCCGGTCGCGTGTCGACGAGCCCCGTGGGGAGACAGCTGGCGCTGGTCGCGGTCGCGGTGTTTCTGTTCGCGCTCACGTTCTTCTATCGCTTTGGCAGCATGGGCGGCACGCTCGGCGGCTTCGAAGACGACGAGTTCGTGACGCTCGCGTACGCGCAGCAGATGGTGCTGGGCGACGTCCCGGTCCGCGACTTCTCCGAGAATGGCAGTCCGCTGACGCATGCGCTCTCCGCTGTGGCGATTGGGTCCATAGGACCGCCGCTGCTTGCCGAAGCAGTGCTCACGATGAGCATGCTGGGGATTTGCACGGCGATCCTGTTCCTGCTGGCGGCGCGCGCCTCCGGATCGATTCCCATCGCGCTCACGGTGGCGCTGCTCGGCATCGCGATTGCGCCCCGCTTCTACAACTATCCCAAGCTGCTGGCGTACGCGATCGCGCTGCCGGCCATCTGGCGGTACATCGACAGGCCGCGCCGCGTATCGCTGTTTTTCGTGGCGGTGGCCGGCGTGATTGCGTTTCTGCTGCGTCACGACCACGGCGCGTACGTCGCCGCCGCCGCGTTCACGGCCCTCGTCGTCGCTCACTGGCCCGACGTGCGGACGTCCGTTCGCGATCTGCTCGTGCTCGGGGCGATGGCGCTCGCGCTCGTCGCGCCGTACGTCGCGTACACGCAGTTGCACGGCGGCGCCGTGCCGTACCTTCAGGCATTCGTCGAGTTCAGCAGGCGCTCGGCGAGTCAGACAAACTCGAAGGCCCTCGAGTTCTCCATCGATTCGCGTCAGCGGCTGTTCGCGGTGGCCCCCGAGCGCCCGCGGGTGCCGCAGGTCAACGTGGAATGGATCCCTGCAACGAATGATCTCCACCGAGCCGAGGCGGAAAGAGCGTTGGGGCTTGTTACGTACGAGCATCTGCACGGCAACACGTGGAAGTACGAGCTGACGGACTGGAGCCCGCAGCGCCTGCAGGCAATCGTGACGAACCCGCAGGTCGCCGACACGGAGGGAATCGACCGGCGCTCGTTTGCCGTGAACGATCCACAGTTCACGACGCCACCGTCCCGCTTCGAGCGCGTCGTCGCGGCGCTCCGACGGCTTCGCGTGATGCCGGGGGTGCTGCGCGAAGCGAACGCGGTCCCGCTCCTCTACTACACGATGCTCGCCGTTCCAATTGCGGCGTTGCTGCTCATCGCGACCCACAATGACGCGACGGCGGTGGCCGGCTGGAACAGGGGCTCGGCGAAGATCGCGGTCACCGCCGTGCTCGCGCTGTTGATGATCTCAGGATTGCTTCGCGGCAATCTCACGTCACGGTTCGCTGACGTCACGGAGGTTATCGGCGTCCTCGCCGCATGGGTGGCTGCCGTGGCGCTCCGGCGGTCGTCGCGCGCCGGCCGCGCCGCCGCACTTGCCGTCGCGCTCGTCATGGTGGCCCTGACCGCCGCGAGCATTCAGGCAATCGAGCACGTATCAGGGCAGATCAGCCAGACGCGGATTACGAACGGCATTGCCGCAGCCCGGGCGCAGTCGCGCGATGTCTATCGCCAGTTGAGCGGGGCGCCTCCGATCGAGCGGTGGGCCCCGAATGCATCCGGGATCATCGGCCTGGCCCAGTACGTCCACGCGTGCACACGCCCTGATGACAGAGTGCTGGCGGTGGCGTACGTCCCGCAGCTCCTCGTCCTGTCAGCACGCGGTTTTGCCGGTGGCGTCCCCTGGTTCCTGCCGCGCTATTTCACTGACGACGGTACGCTGGAGCGGATGGTTCCGCGAATCCGTGATCATCGGGTGCCGCTCGCCATCACCGTGATCGAGCCCGATTTCAGCGCCGATTACGTCCCCTCGTTTCCGTCCGTTGCCGCTCTGCTGGCCAACGAATACCGCAGCCTGGGCGTGGTCGATTTCGGCGAGGAGACTCGCTACAACCTCTTCGTGCGCCGGGACCTCGAGCCATCGGGATCGTACGGCGCGCAGGCTCTCCCATGTTTCGCGGGATGACTCGTGACGGCGTTCGTCTCGAGGTCGGGACGCGACTTTCCACTGGACTGAGAAGCAAGTGAACCCAAGAGCCAGGACCATTGTGACCGGTGGCGCCGGCTTCATCGGCTCGGAGCTGGTGCGCCAGCTTGTTGACCGCGGAGCCCGCGTGGCCGTCATCGACAACCTGGTCAACGGCAAGCGCGAGAATCTTGCCGGCCTGCCTGCTGATCGCCTCACACTGCTCGAGCACGACATCCGCGAACTCTCGGCGTACGGCGCGCTTTTGCGCGAAGCCGACGTGGTCTATCACCTCGCCTGCCTCGGCGTGCGGCATTCTGTACATTCACCGATCGAGAACCACGAGGTGAACGCCGCTGGGACACTGAGGCTGCTCGAGGCCAGCCGAAGCGCTGGCGTTTCGAAGTTCGTCTATGTCTCGAGCTCGGAGGTTTACGGCACCGCCCGCTGGGCGCCGATGAACGAGGATCATCCCACCTTTCCATGCACCGTGTACGGCGGTTCGAAACTCGCGGGCGAGGCGTACACGCGCGCCTTCCACCAGACGTACGGTTATCCCACGGTGGTCGTGCGGCCGTTCAATACCTACGGACCACGCAGCCACCACGAAGGGGATAGTGGCGAAGTGATTCCGAAGTTCCTGCTGCGCTGCCTGGCGGGGAAGCCGATGGTGATCTTCGGCGACGGCACCCAGACGCGCGACTTCACGTACGTGTCGGATTCGGCGCGCGGAATCATCCTGGCGGGCACGCAGCCCGTCGCGATTGGCGGGACCATCAACCTCGGGAGCGGAGCCGAAGTGACGATCAACGATCTCGCGCGCACGGTCGCGCAGATCGCCGGACGTCCTGACGCTGAAATCGTTCACGACGAGGGGCGCCCCGGGGATGTGCTGCGGCTCTGCGCCGACGTGTCGCAGGCGCGCGCATTGCTCGGCTACGCAGGGCGCGTGCCGCTCTCGGAAGGATTGGCGCATCTGCTCGGGTGGTACCGGAGTCTGGGTGTCGCGCCCGAGGAGCTCCTGCGTCACGAAGTCGTTCGAAATTGGGACCGAAGGCCATTATCGACCCCCTGATCTCCGCGCGCCCGACTGCCGCGATGGAGCGGTATTGGCAGGCGAGTGCCTACGCCGTTGCCGTCGTCGGGGGAGCGCTCACGTCGCTCTTCCTTCTGCGCATTCCCATTCAACTGAGTGATTCCTTCACCGAGTTCCTCGTGATGCAGGATCGGTCGCTCAGCGAGGTGGTCTCCCAAGAGTTCTCCGGCGGCCCGTATTTCCGCCCGTTGCGCCGAGGCCTCATCAAGATTCTCTTCGACCTCTCCGGCGGTCATTACTTCGCGTGGTTCCGCGGATTCCATGCGCTGGAGTTGATTGCCCTCTTTGTGCTGGTTGTTCGGATGTTCCGCGTGCGATCGCTCGCGGGCGCGACGGCCGTCCCTCTGTTGCTCGCGATGATCGTCGGCCTCCACACCTTCAATGACGTCGTCCGCGAGGCCTTTCCGGTCAATCATTTCTTGACGATCGCGATCTGCTGTGTGGCGGCTGTCAATCTCGCGCAATCGCGCGGAGGTATGCTGGTCGATCTGAGCGCGGTGGCACTGCTCGCGTTCGCGATGCTGACCATCGAGAGCGGCCTGCTGGTCTGGGTCCTGTTCGTGGCGGCGTACATCGCCGGATACCGGGGCATTTCGCGGCCCGCCCTTGCCGCACTCACCGCCACATTCGGCTTCTATTTCTTTCTGCGGTTCGTGGTGCTTGGCGGCACGATTCCGGCCATCAACGAGCGCGAGACCGGATTCGCGCTGGCTGCAGCAAACCCGGACGAGCTGAAGCAGCTTTTTGGCGGCAACCTCTGGCCCTTCTACATCTACAACGTGTTGAGCGCGATGAGCTGCGTGCTGTTCGCCGAGCCGCGCTCCGGCACGTGGATCTTCGTGCGCGGGGCACTGAACAATGATCTCGCGCCCTGGCAGTTTCTGGGTGTGTTGACCTCGACGTTGACGACGCTCCTGATCGTTCGATACGTCGCGCTGCGCGTCCGCGAGTACCGGCGACTGGATTTGAACGACGATGATCGGTTGGTCATTCTCTTTCTCGCTCTTCTTCCGGCGAACGCGGCGTTTGCGGCGGTTTACGCCAAGGACGTGATCCTGAGTCCGGCGGGAATCTTTTATGCCGTTGCCGCGGCAGTTGTCCTGAAGCAGCTCCTCTTCCAGGAAGTCGCTGCACGCCACAAGGCCATTCGCGCCACCGCGTTCGCCGTGACACTTGTGATTGCGTGCGGATGGACGATCCGCGCCGTGGGGATCCACTACAGGTTGAGAGAAGTCGCGGCCGTCGCCCGCGACGACTGGGCGTATTACGATCGTTGGGAGCGTCGGCAGGACACCGTCCACGTCACGACACCCTCCGAGAAACGCGTGTGGCAGGATCTATACGACGATGCGATTTGGAAGAGATCGCCGCCGCCGATGATCGACTCGCGTGTCGCGAACGCATGGTCGGACCCACTGGAATGAAGACGGCGGCGCTGATCCTGGTCGTGCCTCCTCTGGCGGGTTTCATGGTCGTCGGTGGATTCCTCCTTGCCGAAGCGTCCGGCGCACGTCCGTTGAGCGCGGAACCCGCGAACGTCTCAGAGGCTGCGGCGATGGGTGCTGCGGCGCGCGCAATCCAGTTCATCGTCAACGGAGAGAACCCAAACCAACCATCATGGATTGGAGAAGGCGTGCTCGGCTCCACGCCCTACAGGGTCGACGCGATCGACGCTGCGATACTTGGACGCCGTCCCGAAATCATCGAAGTTCTCCAGCAGCATGGAGCGGTGGTCGTTGACGCTTCGCGATCTGCGTGTCTGATTCGGGCGGTCGACCTTCCCGAACTGATGTCGCTTGTCGGGTCGGCATCTGATCGCGCGACGGGTGAAGGGTCCGAGCATTCGTCCGATCGGATCCACGCCTGTCTCGAACCATCCGGAACAGGCCAGTGACCGTCAGCACGACGATCCCCATCGCGCGTCCCTGGATGGACGAACGGGAAGCAGAGGCGGCGCGCCGCGCGATTCTGTCCGGCTGGGTGACGCAGGGACCAGAGGTTGCGGCCTTCGAGCGCGAGTTTGCCGCGGCGGTTGGCGCCGATCACGCGTGTGCCGTCTCCAGTTGCACGACGGCCCTCCATCTGGCGCTCCTGTCGCTGGGCGTGGGCGCCGGCGACGAGGTCATCACCGTCAGCCATTCCTTCATTGCCACCACGAACGCGATCCGTTACTGCGGCGCGACGCCGGTGTTTGTCGACGTCGAGCTGGCGACGTTCAACATCGATCCCACGCTGGTCGAGGCGGCAATCTCTCCGCGCACGAAGGCGATCCTGGCCGTCCACCAGCTCGGAATGCCGTGCGATCTCGCGGCGTTGCTCGCGATCGCGAACCGCCGCGACGTTCCGGTTGTCGAGGATGCCGCGTGCGCAATCGGCAGCCAGATCAACTGGCAGGGCCAGTGGGAACGGATCGGCCGGCCGCGCGGCGACGTCGCGTGCTTCTCGTTCCATCCACGCAAGCTGCTCTCGACGGGCGATGGCGGCATGCTGACGACGAGCAATCCCGAGCTCGATCGCACGTTCCGGTTGCTGCGGCAGCACGGCATGAGCGTCCCGGATGCCGTCCGGCACGCGTCGGACCAGGTGATCTTCGAGGAGTATCCGGTGGTCGGCTACAACTACCGGATGACGGACATCCAGGCGGCGATCGGCCGCGAACAGCTCCAGCGCCTTTCGGCAATCGTGGCAAGGCGGCGCGAGCTTGCCGCCCGCTACGAGCAGCGCCTGCAGTCGATCGACGGCCTCATCGTCCCGCGCGAGCCGCAGTGGGCGCGCAGCAACTGGCAGAGTTACGCCGTGCGTGTCGGCGCCTGGATCGATCAGCGCACCGTGATGCAGCGGATGCTCGACGCGGGTATTTCAACGCGCAGGGGCGTCATGAACGTCCACCGGGAGCCGTCGTACCCACCGGGCACCTGGTATTGCGGCGTATCGATCGCTGCCTGTGAATGCGGAGGTCCAGGCGGCTGCGCCTGCCTGCGCCACGGCGAAGAAGCGCAGGACACGGCGATCGTGCTGCCGCTCTACCACCAATTGACCGAAGAAGATCAGGATAGAGTGATGACGACGCTCGAAACGACCATTCGCACCTCTAACTCCTAACCCCCAATGCTCTCCATCCTGACTCCCGCGTTCAACGAGGCAGCCAACCTGCCGACGCTGTACGCCCGCCTCGTCGAGACGATGGGCGCGATCGGCGGCGAGTGGGAGTGGATCATCGTCGACGATCACTCGCGCGACCAAACGTTCGCGGTGATCGAAGGCCTCGCGTTGCGCGATGCGCGTGTGCGCGGGTTCAGGCTCGCGCGCAACTCGGGCTCGCACGTCGCGATCACGTGCGGCCTCCATCACGTGGATGGCGACGCGGCGGTCATGATGGCGGCGGACCTTCAGGATCCGCCGGAAACACTGACGGCCATGCTCGACAAGTGGCGCCGGGGAGCGCAGGTGGTGTGGGCAGTCCGGCGCGCACAGCCGGGCCGGAGGTCACACGCAGGATTTGCCGTGTTCTATTACTGGATGATGAGGCACGTGGTCGGTATGAAAGAAATGCCGGCGCGCGGCGCCGATTTCTTCCTCCTCGATCGCGTGGTGATCGAGGCGTTCCGGCGTTTTCCCGAGCGCAACGTCAGCGTGCTGGCGCTCATCACGTGGCTCGGGTTCCGCCAGGACTCGGTCGAGTACGACAAGCAGCCGCGGGCGGCGGGGCAGTCGGGATGGACGCTGGCGCGCAAGATCACGCTTCTCATCGATTCGGTCACGTCGTTCTCCGACTTTCCAATCCGGCTCTGCGCGTACGGCGGCGCGGTGCTCATCGCGATCGCGATGGTCCTCCTGATCGTGTCGCTCGTCCTTCTGCCGACGCTGCTCGCAGGTCTGCTGTTCGTGCTGTCCGCGCTCATCGGACTGGCCGGGCTGCAGTTGCTGGCGCTGGGGATCGTCGGCGAGTACGTGTGGCGCGCGCTCGATGAGGCACGGCGACGCCCAGCGTATCTGATCGAAGCGGTGGCGGGGCGGCCCGAACCCGCCAAGCTGCAGTAGAATGAGGACTTCCGTTCGCCCATACGGCTGGGCCCGAGCGGGTCTCCCTCAACTTGACGCTCTGGCTGGCAACGGGAGCCGAGGTTGTCTTTCAAGGTTCGGCTCTGAGCCCTGAGGCCTGTTTTGATCGACTGTATCGCCGGGTATCACCTGAATCCATGGACGTGCGGCATCGCGAAGTTCAACGCGATTCTCGCGCGGCGTCTCGACTTGCCTGTCGTCGGGATCGGGACGGTGGACATGAACGGTTACAAGCGGCCGTTGTTGTCGCTCAAGATGTCCGAGTTCTCGGCGGAACATGCGCTTGGGCTCGACACGTGGATTGATCGTCATGCCGGCGAGTTCGAGCTCTTCCTGCACGCGTTCGACAACACTGCGCTCGAGAAGCGGATGCTGGCGGCGGCGGCCAGGGTCTGTTGCGGAAACCGCGAGCTGTCCGAGCAGCTGAAGCCGGCCCGCCCCGATATCGTCGAGCTGTTCTGTCCGGGAACGCTGCTCAACCCAGAGCGCTTCGACAAGACCGAGCTGTCGGTGTTCACCTTCGGCATGGCGCACAAGATTCGCGTGCCCCTGTATCGGCGCCTCCGCGATCTGCTGGACGCAACGGGCAAGACCTACTCGGTCTACGTCTCGACGGCACTCCACGAGAACACGAGCTTTGATGACTCGTTCGTGGTCCGGTTCGAGGAGCTGCAGTCGATCTTCAACCGGCAGGTATATTTCATGGGCTACCTGTCGGACACGGCGGTCTTCAATCATCTGGTCGACTGCACATTCGTCGCGGCGTTCTTCGAGAAGGGGCTGCGCGCGAACAACACCACGGTGAACGCGGCGATGGAAGTCGGGTGCGCGGTGATTACCAACCTCGACGATCACTCGCCCGAGGGGCTCGTGCACATGAGGAACGTGATCGACATCAATCGGTGCGATCGCCTGCCGGAGGCGGCGCAGGCGGAAACGATCGGGCGCGCGGCGCGCGACATCGCGCACGCGGATTACGGCTGGGACCAGCTCGTCGCGCAGCTTCGTCCCGTCGTCCAGATATAGGCGGGGCGCAAAGCCCCGCCCTATATGTGTAGGGCGCCCCTTTACGGGGTGCCGTGGGGGACACGCAATTGGCAGGGACTATCACAATCGGCACACATGAGATCGGCGACCACACCAAGTGCTATGTGATTGCCGAAATCGGCCACAACCACCAGGGCAGCCTCGAGAAGGCCCGAGAGCTGTTCCGCGAGGCGAAGCTGGCCGGCGCCAACGCGGTGAAGCTGCAGAAGCGCGATAACCGTGGCCTCTACACGCGAGCGGCGTACTACAAACCGTACGACAACGAGAACAGCTTCGGGTCGACCTACGGTGAGCACCGCGAGTTCCTCGAGTTCGGACTCAAGGAGTACCGCGCGCTGCAGACGTACGCGCGCGAGCTCGACATCGATTTCTTCTCGACCGCGTTCGATCACGCCAGCGCCGATTTCCTGCGGCAGCTCGACGTTCCCGCGTACAAGATCGCGTCCGGCGATCTCAAGAGCACGCCGCTGCTGAAGCATGTCGCGGGTTTTGGCAAGCCGATGGTCATCTCCACCGGCGGCGCCGTGCTCGAGGACGTGCAGCGCGCCTACGACACGATCATGCCAATCAATACGCAGTTGGCCATCCTGCAGTGCACCGCCGGGTATCCGGCGGCGTTCGAGGAGCTCGACCTGCGCGTCATCGATACGTACTGCGCTCGGTTCCCGGGCGCGACGGTCGGCTTCTCCAGCCACGACAACGGCATTGCGATGCCGGTGGCCGCCTACATGCTCGGCGCGCGCATTGTGGAGAAACACTTCACGCTGAATCGAGCGATGAAGGGGACCGACCATGCCTTCTCCCTCGAACCAGTCGGCTTGCGCAAGATGGTGCGCGACCTCGATCGCACGTACAAGGCGCTTGGCAATGGCATCAAGAAGATTTACGAGAGCGAGAAGGCGCCGATCATCAAGATGGGCAAGAGCCTCGTCGTCGCGCGTGATCTGCCGACGGGCCACATGATTGGCGCGACCGACATCGTCATGAAGTCGCCTGCCGGCGGCATTCCACCGTACGAGTTGAACAAGGTGATCGGCCGCGTGACGCTCAAGCCGCTGGTGCAGGACGATTTCCTGACCTTCGAGGTGCTGAGCAAGCCCGACGCCGAGTTCGCCCGCTCGTGAACCGACGCTTCAGCCTCGATCGACAGATCGCAGTCGTCACCGGCGCGTGCGGTCGGCTTGGACCCGTATGGGTCGAGGCGCTGATCGATGCCGGCGCGCGCGTCGCGGCGCTTGAACTGCCGGGCGCCCCCGTCTCGGCGGCGTTTCGAGCGCTCGCGGAGGGGTCGCCGCTCGCGCTCGAGCGGTTCGATTGCGACATCACCAGACGCGAGTCGATTGAAGGCGCGGCGGCGGCTGTGGCGAGCCGCATGGGCGCCGTCAGCGTGCTCGTCAACAACGCCGGCGTCGATCAGCCGCCCGACGCGGGTGGCCACCGATCGACCATCGACGATCTTTCGATCGAACAGTTCCGGAAGATGATTGAGGTGAACCTCCTCGGCACTTTTCAGGTGACGCAGGTGTTTGGCGGACAGATGGCGGCGCGCGGACACGGCTCGATCATCAACATCGGCTCGCTGTACGCGTCGGTGGCGCCCGATCAGCGGTTCTACGATCACCTGCCCGGGGATGTGCCGTTTCTCAAGTCGCCGGCCTACGGCGCATCGAAGGCGGCGGTGGTCAACATGACGAAATACTTTTCGACGCTGTGGGGCCGTCAGGGGATTCGCGTGAACACGCTGTCTCCCGGCGGCGTCCTGGGCGGCCAGGACGACCAGTTCACGTCGAAGTACGGCGCGCGCGTACCGCTCGGGCGAATGGCGCAGGCGGACGATCTGAAGGGGCCCCTGGTGTTCCTCGCCTCGTCTGCGTCATCGTACGTGACGGGCCACGAGCTTCGCGTCGACGGAGGTTTTACGGCGTGGTGAAGGCCGTCGCCGATCTCTCGGTGATTCCATCGGTGATTTTGAACCAGCTCGGCACCGACCATATGCCGTCGGTGGACGGACGCACGTTCCGCAAGATGGATCCGGCGACCGGCAGAGCGCTGTGCGAGGTTGCGCGATCCACCGCGGCGGACGTGGAGCTCGCGGTCACGAGGGCGAAGGCCGCGCAGACGGCGTGGGCGGCGTTGACGGTGGTCAAGCGCGGAGACATCCTGCGCCAGATTGCGCTGTTGATGCGCGAGCACCGCGACGCGATAGCGGCGCTCGTCGCACGGGAAACGGGCAAGTCCAGGAAGGACGCCCTCGGTGAAACCGACGCCGCGATCGAGATGGGCTTCTTCGTCGCCGGCGAAGGGCGTCGCTTCTACGGCCAGACGACAACCAGCGCGGTGCCGAACAAGACGGCAATGGTCGTTCGGCAGCCGCTTGGCGTTGCCGGTCTCATCATTGCGGCGAACACGCCGATCGCCAACGTTGCGTGGAAAGCGTTCCCCGCGCTGCTGTGCGGCAATGCGGCGATTCTGAAGGCGGCCGAGGACACGCCACTCTCCGCGTGGGCGTTTGGGATCCTCGCGCGCGAGGCTGGCGTTCCCGATGGCGTCTACACGACGCTTCACGGCCTTGGTGACGAGGCGGGCGCGCCGCTCGTCCAGCATCCGGACGTGTCGGTCATCAGCTTCACCGGTTCGTGCGAGGTGGGACGTTGGATCGCCGAGACGGCGGGCCGTCGCCTCGCCAAGGTCTGCCTCGAGCTCGGCGGCAAGAATCCGTTGATTGTTTGTGATGATGCGGACCTGCAGAATGCCGTGACGTGGACGGTGGGATCGGCGTTCAGCAACGCCGGCCAGCGGTGTGCGGCCGGAAGCCGCATCATCGTGTTCGACGCCGTGTACGATCGGTTCAAGTCGATGCTCGTCGATGCGACCAGGAAGCTGAAGGTGGGGACGGGGGATACCGATGATTACGGACCGGTCATCAACCAGGAGCAGATGACCAACATGCTCGCGGCGGTGGATCGGGCGAAGCAGTCTGGCGCGACAGTGCTTACGGGCGGCGAGCGGTTGACGGGCTCGAGCTATGGGGACGGCTACTTCGTCGCGCCGACGATCGTGGAGGATGTCGGCCCGAACAGTGAGATCACGCGCCGCGAGCTGTTCGGTCCGATCCCCTCTCTCTACCGGGTCAAGGATTTCGAGGAGGCGATCGCGCTGGCCAACGACTCGCCGTTCGGTCTGACGGCATCGATTCACACGCAAAATATCAACCGGGCGATGGCGTTCATCGGACGCATCCAGTCGGGGGTGGCGGTCGTAAACGGTGGCACGTACGGCAGCGAGCCGCATCTGCCGTTCGGCGGGCTGCGTCAGTCGGGCAACGGCTGGCGTGAGGCGGGGACGCAGGCGCTCGACGTCTACTCAGATCTCAAGACCGTGTATATCAACCACAATCCAAACAACGTATAGGGGGTCGGGAGTCATTACCAGAATCGAAATCGAGATCGGACACGGAACATTATTTCGCTTCTGGTAACGACTCCCGACCCCATCAACATGACCTCAGCCGTTGCTCTTATTCCCGCGCGCCAGGGTTCCAAGCGGATCCCCGGAAAGAACGTCCGCGTACTGCACGGTCATCCGACGCTTGCGTACACGATCTCGCCGGCGCTCGAAAGCGGCGTGTTCGATTCGGTGATCGTGTCGACCGACTCGGAGGAGACCGCGGCGATCGCGCGGCACTATGGCGCCGAGGTGCCGTTTCTGCGGCCTGAGGAGTTCGCAGGCGACAGGTCGCCGGACATCGAGTGGGTCGAGTACACGCTCGGAGAGCTGAAGCGCCGAGGCCGGAGCTGGGACTGTTTCTCGCTGCTCCGACCGACGAGTCCGTTTCGTACCGCGGACACGATCCGCCGGGCCTGGGAACGCTTCACGGCGCAGGACGGTGTGGATTCGCTGCGCGCCGTCGAGAAATGCGGGCAGCATCCCGCCAAGATGTGGGTCGTGCAGGGTGACCGGATGGTTCCATTGCTCCAGCCGTCGGATCCGGCCGCGCCGCCGTGGCACAGCATGCCGTACCAGGCACTCCCGCCGATTTACGTGCAGAATGCGTCACTTGAGATCGCCTGGACGCGCGTCGTCTCGGAGAAGCGGACGATTGCCGGCGACGTGCTGGTGCCGTTCATCACGCAAGGCTACGAGGGGTTCGACATCAACGGTCCGCACGACTGGATGATTGCCGAGCGTCTGCTCGCGGATGGCACGGTCACGTTACCGCGCGTCGCGCAGGAGCCTTATGGAGCGGTAATCCCAACGTGATTGGCTTTTGGATTTGGGATTTGGGATTTGGGATTTGCTGAATGGGTGATCTTCAGACAGACCAAGGCGAGAGCTTGGACCTTCGCTACGTGCCCGTGTCGGAGTTCACACGGGTGGTGGGCGCCAAGGCGGATGCTGCCGCGCGTGCGGACGCGTTCGCCGCGCTCGCGCGAATCAACGCGCTGTACATGATCGCAGGTGCGTGGTCCGGCCACATCGGGACCAGTTTCAGCTCGATCGAGATCATGAGCTGGTTGTTCCTGAACGAGTTGCGCGGCCTCGGAAACGGGCCCGACGACTGTGATGTCTTCTTTTCGTCAAAAGGTCACGACGCGCCGGCCCTCTACTCGATCCTGATCGGCCTCGGCCTCCTTCCCGCCGACAAGCTCCATCAGCTTCGGCGCCTTGGCGGCCTCCCTGGACATCCGCACGTCGAGACGCCGTTCATCCAGGCGAACACCGGCTCGCTCGGCATGGGCATCTCGAAGGCGAAGGGGATGGCGCTGGCGAACCGGCTCGCGGGCACGCCGCGCCGCATCTTCGTGCTGACGGGAGACGGCGAGCTGCAGGAAGGACAGTTCTGGGAGTCGCTCGGCTCTGCGGCGAACATCGGCCTCGGTGAGATCGTCGCGATCATCGACCACAACAAAATCCAGTCGGACACGTGGGTCAAGAAGGTCAGCGACCTCGGCGACGTCGAGGCCAAGCTGAGCGCCTTCGGCTGGCCCGTGAGCCGCTGCGACGGCCACGACGTGCGCGCGCTCGAGCGCACTCTCCGCGCGCTTGACGCCGTTCCGGATCGCCCGAAAGTCATCATCGCGGACACGGTCAAAGGTCGCGGTGTCTCGTTCATGGAAGGTCCTGCCGCGCTGAAGGCGGGCGATCTGTACCTGTTCCACTCAGGCGCGCCCCCCGAACAGCAATACCTTGATGGCCTCCAGCAATTGCTGGCGACCGCCGAGCGCGCACTTGCCGCTCTCGAGCTCGGTTCACTGACGACGGAAACGCGGACGCGTAATCCACGCCGCGAGCCGCGTGACACGCAGAACCTCGTGGCGGCGTACGGGAAGGCGCTCGTGCAGCAGGCCGATCGCCATCCCCGGCTGGTCGTGCTCGACGCGGACCTGATCAAGGATTGCGGTCTGCTCGAGTTCGTCGCGAAATATCCGCAGCGCTTCATCGAATGCGGCATTGCGGAACAAGACATGGCGTCGATGGCGTGCGGCATGGCGCGGCGCGATGTGCTTCCCGTCGCGCATTCGTTCGCGTGCTTCCTCTCTGCGCGGCCGAACGAGCAGATCTACAACCAGTGCAGCGAGGGGTCGAAGGTGATCTACGTCGGGTCACTTGCAGGCGTTCTGCCTGGCGGCCCCGGCCACTCGCACCAGTCGGTCCGCGACATCAGCGCACTAGGCGCTGTGCCCAACCTGCTGATGGCTGAACCCGCGGCGGAAGCCGAGGTGCAGGCGCTGTTCGAGTACCTCGTGAACGACGCGACAGAGAGCGCCTACCTGCGACTCGTGTCGGTGAAGTGGCCGCTGCCGTTCGCGTATCCGTCCGGCGTTCGCGTCGATCCCGGCACGGGATGGACCGTTCGCCCCGGAAACGACGCGGTGGTCTTCGGGTACGGACCGTGGATGTTGTCCAACGCCTGGCATGCTGCCGAAGAGATCGAGAAGACCACCGGCGCTCGCCTGCGCATCGTCAACCTGCCGTGGCTCAATCGCGTGAAAGCCGCGTGGCTGAAGGACACGATCGGCGCGTGCCGCGCGATCATCACACTTGACAACCACTACCTCCACGGCGGGCAGGGGGAGATGCTCGGCGCGGCGATCGCGGAGCTCGGGCTCGATCCGGCGGCGCGCGTCTCGCGCATCGGCGTCACCGAACTGCCCGAGTGCGGCACCAACGACGAAGTGCTCGAGTATCACGGGCTCGACATCGCCGGGCTCGTCCGGCAGTTCAGCGCCGCCATGCGGCATCACACTTTTCGATGACCATTCTGTTTTGGGATATCGACGGGACACTGCTCACGACCGGCAAAGCCGGTGTGCCCGCCTGGGAAGCGGCCGTTCGCGAAACAACGGGGAAGGAATTCCAGTTGTCGTCGATTCGTGTGCCCGGGCTGACGGACTACCAGATCGCGGCGCGAACGTTCGAGCTGCTGGGTGTCCCCACGACCGGCGACGTGGTCGAGCGGATGGTGACACGCTATGAGGAGCTGCTGCCCTCGACGCTTCCCTTGAAGCAAGGGCGCGTGTTGCCCAATGTGCGCGAGATTCTCGACGCGCTTCGCGCGAGGATGAATGTCCGTTCGTACCTGCTGACCGGCAACACGCGCGCGGGCGCGCGGGCAAAGCTGACACACTACGACCTGTTGAAATACTTTCCCGACGGCGGGTTCGCCGAAGATCAGGGAAACCGGTCGACGATCGCAAATCGCGCGCTGGAGCTGGCGCACCGCAGCGGTCCGGTGGCCGTCGATCGGATCTTCGTGATTGGCGATACGCCATACGACATCGAGTGCGCGGCGCCGATCAACGCCCGCACGATCGCGGTTGCCACGGGTGGTTTTACCGTGGAGGAGTTGTCCGCGTACCATCCCTGGCGCGTATTCGCAGAACTGCCGCCGCTGTCCGAGTTCCTGCGGCTCATCGAAGGGCCCGCCGACGCCGGTCCCCTCGTACCGTCGACGCCGGCCGATCCCGTCCGCGCATGAGGCACTTCATCCGGCACTTCCCGGCGCTCTGGCGGGCGAGCCGCCTTGCCCGCCGGTGGTACTACGCCCGGCGGAACGCCTACCCGGACTGGCGGCAGGCATTGGCTGCGGATCGGGGTTTGTGGGACTCGGCCCGCAGCGCGGCACAGGGCGGGCCGCGGGTGCTGATGGCGACCGCGATTGGGTCATACGCGCATGCCGTCACGCTCGAGAGCGCGCTTGCGGCCGCGTTGACGTTCCGGGGCGCGGAAGTGCACGCGCTGCTGTGCGACGGCACCATGACCGCCTGCGCCGAATGCGAGGCGTCGCTGTATCCGAATCTTCGCCGCTTCGTCGATCACGGCCCCTCGCGCGATCTTTGCCGCGACTGCCGGTGGCCCGCCGAGCGTGTGTATCAGCAGCTCGGGCTGAAGGTGCACCTCATGGGCGACTGGTTGACGCCCGCCGATCGTGCCGAGGCAGGCCGCATCGCGTCGTCATTGCCGTTGGATCAGATCGAAGACTTCGTGCTGGACGGACTGGCGATCGGTGAGCATGCGCACGCCGGTGCACTGCGGTTTTTTGCGACCGGTTCATTGGACCAGGAGCCGCACGCCGAACCGATCCTGCGCCGCTACCTGGAATCGGCGTTGCTGACGGCGTCCGCCACGCGTCGCCTGATGCGCGAAGTGCGATTCTCGTCGGCGGTCTTCACGCACGGCATCTACGTGCCGTGGGGAATCGTCGGCGAGGTGGCGCGGCACGAGGGCGTGTGCGTCTCCAACTGGAACGTCGCGTACCGCAAGCGGCGGTTCATCTTCAGCCATGGCGACACCTACCATCACACGCTCCTGAGCGAGCCGCGCGAGCACTGGGAGCATCTCGACCTCTCGGCGTCGCAGGAGCGCGAGCTGATGCAGTACCTCGCGAGCCGCCGTGAGGGGATGTTCGACTGGATCGTCTTCCATCGCCCTACGAAGCAGGATCCGCAGGAGATCGCCCTCAGGATCGGCCTCGACCCGTCGAAGCCGGCTATCGGACTGCTCACCAACGTCGCGTGGGACGCGCAGCTTCACTATCCGGCCAATGCGTTCCCCAACATGCTCGAGTGGCTCGTGCGGACGTGCGAATACTTCGCCGCGCGGCCGGACCTGCAGCTGCTGATCCGCGTCCACCCCGCGGAAACCCGGGGGCTTCCCGCGGCCGCCCCAGCCGATTCTCCCCGAGCCCCGCAAGCGCCTCCCGCGCCTGGCGTCCAACATCATCGTCGTGCCCCCGGAGAGCGGCCTGGGCACGTATGCGCTGATGTCGCTCTGTAACTCT
>ORMF010197207.1_pt1 | contig 30461 bp, 33 predicted proteins | sample 1779871 | NCBI WGS metagenome assembly ORMF01 (sample SAMEA104232316, study PRJEB22302) | groundwater metagenome | biome: forest; feature: aquifer; material: groundwater | place: USA | collected 2011-08-07 | depth 5.4 m | reverse complement strand
TTTCGAGACGACAGGATTTCGACACAGTTGGCACGCACTCAACTTCATATCCCCTTGATCCATCCATTGTTACACCGAAAAAAATGTGGGCATCACCTGACAGGCATGTGTAGTCCCTACAGCGTTCACTCTGTCACCCAGAAATGACAAGAATAGAACCATGTCTCGTGCGCAGTCGTGCCCGTAGCGTAAATGCTGACTTGGAATACTGTTATGGCTGCCAATTTCGCGACAGGGCCACAATGTCACTTTTGCTGCACACACGAACTGGCAACGTTGCCAACTTTTGGCAACCTTGGAAAACCAAGGCGGCCACTTTTTGGCAACGTTGCCAACCTTTGGCAACCTTGCCACTGCCTGAAGCATTTCCGTTGATCGGCCTTGGCAGCGACAGTTACCCCGCCGCGCCGCCGCGATCGGAACCAACCTGTACCTCCTGCTCTACCCGCTATCGGCCGCCGGCAGGGTCTACCGGTGACGTCAAGCGCCGTGGAGTCGCTCATCAAGGAATTCAACTATCGCGTGAAAGGGACGGAGAAGTTTTGGGACAACCCGGAGGGAGCCGAGGCGATCCTGCAAGTGCGTGCGGCCGTGCTCAGCGACGACCACCGCTTGGCCAAGCACGTCGAGGCCCGGCCGGGCAGCGCCTTCCGCCGTCAGCGGAGGCAGGTGACTGCGCAAGCTGCGTAAATTCCAGGAATCACAAAGCGGGTCCTGCACTCGCGTGAAGAGCAAGACGGATACCGCGATGGTCAACGAAGTGCTGGCCAAGTTCGTGGCGCACAATCTGGTCTGTCTTATTCATGAGCAAGAGGAGCTAGTGCTATGTCACACGTCGAATGATGGATCACAAGAGCCGCGCACGAAGTAAGCGGCTGCGAGTGCGCCGCTTACTTCGTGCGCGGCTCTTACTTCTGGCGACTCATCAATTCATGCGTGACAGAGCACTAGGGATTGAGCCCGTATTTTGGCAACAGGAAAAATGAATCAACTTGCCTTTTTTCGGACTTTGTCGTATTCTCAGCTGAAAAGGTAAAGTTGACCTTGACAAATTCAAAAGAAGCAAACTGCGAACATTCAGAGGACCGCCAAATGTCCCAGGCAACGAGTCGTCGAGGGCCTGGTTCAAAAACGCGCGGTTGAGGGTGCCAAGCGACTGTGCAATCGACTGGGCCATTTGGCCCCCTCGTGCATTGTCGCGTCCGTAGCGTAACTGCTGACCTGGAAAACGGTTATGGCTGGCAATTTCGCGACTATACCACAATGCCACGATACTCCACACACACACACATGTTTGTTACCCGGTTTTGAACCACGCCGTCGTCGAGATGCTGTTCGCCTGACTTTCCGGGACGGTCAAGTGATGGTGACTCCGGAAGACCAAGACATTTTCTTTATCAGCGCATCGAAGGCAACTGAAGCTTGTAGAAGGGTAATCAAGGACGAGGAGCGGGTAACTCGCTTCACGCAAGATATTATCTTTCCTCTCAAGAAATGGTGCGAACAGCATGCGAGCGAGATTTCTGCATGCTACATGGTCATGCCTGAGTCCGCTGTTCTCCCGGTTTACATGATCGGGGCGAGCGATGAATACGACTTCGGTTTCACCAAGGCCCTTTCTGATCTTGCTCTCTCGTTTGAAGAACAGGGATGGGCTGTTCATACGTCGCAGCTTCCAAAATGCAGCGACGAAGAACTGCTTGCGTTCTTCAATCCCGAAATGGCGCTTGTTGTTTATGGGTAATCGGCTATGCCAAGCTCAAAAGAGCATCGTGACAAAGCCGATCAAATTCGCGCCTTTCTGGGTCAACTGGTCTCGACAAACGCCGAACCAGCCTGGATCGCAGTCGTCGCTTTTTATACGGCAATGCACCTAATCGAACGGCTCGCGGCATGCGAGAACATCCACAATAGCAAGCACCCAGATCGGCTCAATTACCTGATAAAGCACAAGAAGCATCGCGCCATTCATGCAGATTTTCAGACGCTCTTCGATGCGTCCTTGGTCGCACGATACGGCACGGTAAATCAATTCCAGAAAGCGTTTCCATCTGCGGCTGTCGCGACTTTGGTCAACCATCACCTTGCTGGCATTGAAGCGTATGTGAACGCACACTTCGCTCCGCCGGTGCCAATTGCCAAACCTTCGGTTGCGGTGACGCCAATTGCGACCGCTCCCGCAAAACCGTAGTTCCCTTCCATTCGATTCACAGTTGCCAGACTGATACGAAATTCCGTCGTCTGATACGCAATTCAGCCGCGTAGATCAATTCCGTAGCAAAGCCCGTAAAAGTATAAAATAGTATATTTTATGTCAATTTAATATATTTATGCCAACTCGTCTTGACATTTATAAGTGTTCATTTATACACTTATAGACAACGAACAAAGGCAAACCATCAAGGAGTCGCATCATGGAACGCTGGCAACGAATTTGGCGAATCGGGTTGGCGCCGCAATTGTCCCGACGTGGGTTGGAGGCGTTGCGGACGGCGCTCATGCGCGACGATCCGCGGCTGGTGCAGGGGCGGACGATGACGCCGCCGCCGCTGGCCGGGTTGTGCGACGCCGAGGTCGAGGCGGCGTGTGCCCTCGGGTTTTGCGGCTGGCATGGCGACGGCTGCACGACGGTCGGTTCGCTTGAAGCGTATTTCGACGAGTTGTGCACTTCGGCTGACGCGGCGCTGGGCGAACCGGCGGCGTGTCGGCATTTCCTCGACTGGTTCGATGCCACGCCGCGAACCGCGATGCGTCGGCAACTCTTGGCGGAAGTGGAGCAGGCCTTGAGTGAGACGCCGACGCCGCTGGCGGCGTAGGGTGCGTGCAACGCACCTTTGAGCTGGAAAGGTGCGTTTCACGCACCCTACGGGCGAAACGGCAAGCCGCGGTATTCATCACGGGGGAATTTCACCATGACCGTTTGCCAACATTGCCGTTGCGGGCGCGCGACGCGGTCGCGCGGTTTGTGCTGGAGCTGCTACTACACAGCAGGCGTCCGCGATCTTTACCCGATCACGAGCAAATTTGGCCGGCGCGGCTCGGGCACTTGCAATCGCGTTGTCAGACCCGCGACTTGTCCGACCAACGCGTTGCCCGGGTCGCTCGAAAAGATCCTGGTACTGAGCCAGCGCGCCGAGCTGAAGCAGGAATTGTGGCATCCAGACGATGCGACCTGGGCGGGGCCGAGGATGCTGGCCCAGGTAGGATAGTGATTCGGAATGTTCGACGAGCGCGCTAAGAAGCTGTTTCAAAACGGGGACTGGCCCGTTTGCCTTGGGGGGCCTGTCCCCGTTTTGAAACAGCTTCTAAACGGCAAGCAGGGGTTCAGGGTTTCGCACTTGCAGGAGATGGTCGCGGATCGGTCTCCATGATCACATTCACCCGCGCCGCCGCAATCGTCGCCCCCAGGTTGCGGCAGGCGATCAACTCGGCGACGATGCTGACGGCAATCTCCGGCACCGTTTGCGAACCGATGTCGAAGCCGAGCGGGGCATGCACCTTCGCCAGCGCCTCGGCCGAGATGCCGCGGGCGCGCAGGTCTTCGTAGATCAATTTGATTTTGCGCTTGCTGCCGATCATGCCGACGTAGCCCAACTGCGTCGTGGCGAGGTGGTAGAGCGCCTCCTCGTCGTGGGCGTGGCCGCGGGTCACGATCAGGGCGTAGACGTTCGGCGTCAGGGTCGGGGCGAGCTCGCGCAAAATCTGACCGATGTCGCCGACGAGATGCTTGGTCGCGGTTGGGAAGCGCTCCTTGCTGGCGTAAGCTTCGCGATCATCGAGGACCCAGATGTCGAAAGCGACATCGCTGCCGAGTTTCGCCACTGCCTGGCCGACATGCCCGCCGCCGACGATGAACAGCGTGATCCGGGGCAACAGCGGCAGGTAGGAGACGCCGTGGTGGATCCAGGGTTTGGGCCGTTTCGTCAACGGGATCAAGTGTTGACGAATTGCCTCCGGCGCCGGCGTCGGTCCCAGCGCGGCGACCACTTCCCCTTGTATGTCAAACAGATAGCGACTGCCGATCGGCACGCCGGCCTGTTCGGTCATCGCGATCGCCTCGGTGCAGCCGCGTCCCGTTTCGGTCAACTCGCGAAAGGTGCGATAATACGGATCGGCCTGGGGGCGGCGCGCGCGGGCGCTGACCGGGTCGGCGAGGATGTTCATGCGACCGCCGCAGATGAGGCCGTCGTCCCAACCGTAATTGTCATCGAGGCAGAAGCTGAGCAGCTGCGGCGCTGTGGCGGCGCCGTCGGCGAGGGTGCGCAGGGCCTGGCGCTTGACCTCGGCTTCAACGCAGCCGCCGCCCAGCGTGCCGCGTTGGCTGCCGTCGGCGAAGACGAGCATGGCGGCGCCGGCCTTTTGCGGCGTCGAGCCGCGCGTCTCGACGACGGCGCAGTAAACGCAAGCGCGGCCGCGGTCGAGAGCCTGGTTCAGTTCGGCGAGGAGTTCACGCATCGTGGGATCATTTAGCCGGCGAGCTGGCTCGCCGAGGAGGATGGGGAAAGCGCAGGTACACTGGGCGCGCTAAACGTAAACAAAGCGCGCAGGTTCATCATACCGCGGGGGACCGGCGTCGCAAGCCGTCGGCCCAGTTTGCCGATTTTCTCGTTTTATGCTTGCCGAGAGCCGGCGGATTTGATGAAATGACAAAGATTCTCGGGAACGGTTTCCACACTCTTTTTTGTCAGGGAGGAACGCACATGTCACGTGCCACTTTGACGGGCACCCCCGCCATGCAGCCGCAATCCACCATGATGAAGCCGGCGATCCCCTACGAACGGATCGCGAAGCTGGCTTTTGACAAGTGGATGAAGAGCGGCTGCAAGCACGGCTGCGACCAGCAAAACTGGTACGAAGCCGAGGCCGAGCTGATGAAGGAGATGGCCAAGACCGGCGCGATGCCGATGCCGGCCAAGCGCTGATTGCGGCATGCTCAGAGGATAGCGCCCTGGACTGCCAGGGGGCGCGAAGCTGGCGGCAACGCTTGCGGTTCGGTCGCAAGCGCCGGGTGACGGTTCGTCCTCAGCCGGCGCGACATTATCCAGGCTCGTTGGTTGTGTTGCCATGCCGCTCGCCATCGCTCAACTTGGCCAACCAGTTCTTCGGCAGCCGGCGATCCCTGTGCCGGCCCAGGACATTTCGTCGCCGGCGTTTCAACAATTCCTGCAAAACATGCGCGCGACGCTGCTGACGGCGCAGGGCGTCGGCCTGGCGGCGCCGCAGGTGTTCGAGCTGCGCCGCGTGTTTCTGGCCGCGATCCTGCCGCCGGCCGAAGAGGATGGCGATCTGGAGATCGAGACGTTCATCAACGCGCGGCTCGTCGGCAGGTCGGTGGAACAGGGCGAAGCGTGGGAAGGCTGCCTCAGCTTCCCGGAGCTGCTGGTGCTGGTGCCGCGGCCGCTTGCCGTGCGGATGGAGTACATCAACGATCAGGGCGAACCATGCGTCATCGATCTGGCTGATTTAGCTGCGCGCGTGGTGCAGCACGAGTACGATCATCTCGATGGAATTCTGACGTTGGATCGCGCGAAATCGAGCCGGCACATTGTCAAGGCGTCGGAGATCGAGGCGTTTTTGGGGAAGGAGAAGAAAGACGGGGACAAATAAGTTCTCGGCCGACGATCCGGGCCGTCCATTTCCGTAGCGGGCGTTTGCGGGAGTTGGTAAAATCACCAACGAACCGGCCCATGGAAACGATGTGGGGGAATGATCATGAGCATCACCATTCAATTGCCGCTCGAGACGGAAACGGCGCTGCGTGAGAAGGCGAAACTGCAAGGTGCGACGCCGGAAGAGTTTCTCACCAAGCTGATCCAAGAGTCGATGGGAAGCAACGACGCCAAACCTGCCAAGCAACGCGGCGAACAATTGACCACGGAAGAGTGGATTGCCGAGTGGCGCGCTTGGGTGGCGAGCCACAAGCCGGTACACCACTTCGTCGATGATTCGCGCGAGAGTATTTATGAAGGATGCGGTGAATGAGCATTCTTGTCGATACCAACGTTCTGCTTCGTGCGGCGCAACTCGGGCACCCACATAATCAAGCCGCCGTCAATGCTGTGGCGCGTCTTCGGCAAGCCGAAGAGTCCCTCTGCCTTTTCCCGCAAAATATCTACGAGTTTTGGGTAACGGGCACTCGGCCCATCGACGTCAATGGACTGGCTTGGACGGTTTCGCAAGCCGAGGCGGAGGTCACGAAGCTCAAGTCAATTTATTTGTTCCATGAGGACGTTCCAGCGATCTTTCCTGCATGGGAACGGCTCGTCGTCAAGTATCAAATCGTTGGCAAAAGCGCGCACGACGCGCGCTTGGTTGCTGCGATGATGGTTCACAAACTATCGAAGATTCTCTCGTTCAACCACCGCGATTTTCAGCGTTATCCTGAAATCACGGCAATCAACCCGGAGGCTGTTGTCGCGGCGCAAGTACCGTAAGACGACTTTCCAAAAATCCTGGCAATTTCACTTGCTTTTCGTGCCGATGAGGGTATATAAACAAATGTACACAATGTGGTGTTGACAACGTCTTGAAATGCGGTACTTTACGCGGAATGACCCCAGGGCTCGAAGACTCGCCCTGGGGCTTGGCGGGCAAACAAACTCTTCCTCACATACCCAACGCGGAGGTTGACCATGGGCGACGATCGTGAACTGAAGAATGCCTTGCAGCAGATCGAAAAGCAGTTCGGCAAAGGGGCGATCATGCAGCTCGGCGCCGACATCGCCGCCGACGTACCGGGCATTTCCACCGGGGCCGTCAGCCTCGATATCGCCCTGGGCGGACGGGGGTTGCCGCGCGGCCGCATCACCGAAATCTTCGGCCCGGAATCGAGCGGCAAGACGACGGTTGCCCTGCACGCGGTGGCCAACGCCCAGAAGCAAGGCGGCGTGGCGGCCTATATCGACGCCGAGCATGCCCTGGACCCCAGCTGGGCCAAGCGCATCGGCGTCGATCTGGAAAGTCTGCTCGTCAGCCAACCGTCCAACGGCGAGGAAGCCCTCAAAATCGCCGAGATGCTGGTGAAGTCCAACGCGGTCGACATCATCGTCATCGACTCGGTGGCCGCCCTGACGCCCAGGGCCGAGGTCGAAGGCGAGATCGGCGATACGCACATGGGCTTGCAGGCCCGGCTCATGAGCCAGGCCCTGCGCATCCTCAACCCCACCATCTCGCGCACCAAGACGTGCATCATCTTCATCAACCAGCTGCGCATGAAGATCGGCGTCATGTTCGGCAATCCCGAAACGACCTCCGGCGGCCTGGCCCTCAAGTTCTACGCCAGCGTTCGTCTGGACATCCGCAAGATCACCGCCGTGAAGGACGGCGAGGAAACGGTCGGCAACCGCGTCCGCGTCAAGGTGGTCAAGAACAAGGTCGCCGCCCCCTTCAAGCAAGCCGAGTTCGACCTGATGTTCGACCATGGCATCAGCCGGGAAGGCGATCTCATCGACATGGCCATCGAGGATAAGATCATCGACAAATCGGGCGCCTGGATCAATTACGGCGAGGTGCGTCTGGGCCAGGGCCGCGAGAATGCCAAGCAGTACCTGCGCGACAATCCTACCCTCATCGACGAGATCACCAAAAAGGTGCTGCTCAAGCGCGGCCTGGTGACGGAGGGTTATGCGACGCCGATCGGCAACGGAGAGGCGACCGAGCCTGTCCCCGCGCCGGCGCCGGCAGCGGCGAAAAAAATCCGCCAACCCGCCGCAGCGGAGTAGTGGCATCGGCAAACGGTAAGCCCACGGGCGGCGGCCCGTGGGCTTTTTGTATGCGCTGCGCTGCTACAATGGGGATACACGCGCAGTTTGCTCGCCGTGGGATGCGTCCTGCCCGCGGCGAGCAAGCTCGCCGGCTCAATGAAACCCGCATTTGGATCCGTTTGGCGCGCTAAACGGCAAGCCATTGTTTTTTCCAATGGGCTTCTACCTCGAACACCTGAACCAGCGCCTTGCCGAGGGTGCCGCGCGCTTGCCGATGGAACTGCGCGAGCGCCACGCCGTTTACTTGCGCTCCAAGCAAAATCCCGACGGCGGCTTCCCTGGCCGCGATGTCGAATCCGATCTCTACTACACGGGTTTCGCCCTGCGCGGCTTGGCGCTGCTCGACGTTCTCACGCCGGACATCTGCGAGCGCACCGCCTGGTTTCTCAAGAGCTGTCTGACGAAAAGCGCCAGCGTCGTCGATTTCTATTCGTTCCTCTACTCGATCCTGCTCGTGCAGACCGGCGGCGGTCCGGATGTGCTCGCGGACAGTCCCGCCGATTGGCCCCAGCGCGTTGCCGACACACTCGCCCAGTATCGCACCTCGGACGGCGGCTACAACAAAAACCCCGGCGCCAATTCGGGCAGCACCTACCACAGCTTCCTCGTCGGCCTGTGCTTCGAGCTCTTGGGCCGCGGTCTGCCGGAACCCGATCGTATGCGCGCCTTTGTGATGGGCCGGCGCCGCGACGACGGCGGCTTCGTCGAGGTTGCTCCCATGCGCAAAAGCGGCACCAACCCCACGGCCGCCGCCATCGGCATTCTGCAACTGCTCGCCCCCCTCTCCCCCTTGGGGAGAGGGGCCGGGGGTGAGGGGCGGTCCTTCTTCGATGCCAATCTCTCTGACGACGACACCGCGCTCACGGTTGACTTCCTCGCCGAGATGACGTCGATGGAAGGCGGCCTGCGCGCCAACGAGCGCATTCCGTTGGCCGATTCGCTGTCCACGTTCACCGGCAGCTGGACGCTCGCGCAACTGAATGCGCTCGAACGGCTCGACACGCACGAAGTGCGCAGCTTCATCGAAGCGATCCAAGATGAAGCCGGCGGCTTCCGCGGCGGCGTTTGGGATGAAGCGGCCGATGTGGAATACACGTTTTATGGCCTGGGAACGCTGGCGCTGATCGCGTAGCCGATTGGGTTCGTGATTTTTCTTGGCATATCGTTTTGGCGCGATACAATTCTTGGAGAATTGACTGCCAGGTTTGAGGCCCGACCATGGATGCGGCCCAATCTCCACCTCTGGTCATCCCGCCGCCAACGCCACCGCCGTCCCTCCCCGCTCCTGCCCCCGTCCACACCTGGCCGCATGCCGTGCGCACATCGCTGTTGGTCATGCTGATCGCGGCGCTGATCGGTCTGCTCACGCATTCCCTCTTGCACGGCAGCGTGCAGCGCCCCGTCGCCCATGCCGGTGAGCCGCCGCTGACGCGCATCGATCTCAATTTCGCCACGCGCGCCGAGCTGCGGCTCTTGCCCGGCGTCGGCGACAGTCTGGCCCAGCGCATCGAAGCGTATCGCATTCTCTACGGCCCGTATCCGAACATCGACGAGTTGCGCAAAGTGCCCGGCATCGGCCCGCTCACCATCGAACGCCTGCGCCCGTGGCTGATCGTCAACGCGCCGCCGCGCACGGTGGCTGTGGACCAAGCAACGGTGGAGACTTCGAAGCCCGTGAAAATCGAAATGCCACGGTCCAGCAAGAAGTTAGATGGGCTCGCCGAGCCGATCGATGTGAATACCGCCAGCGCGGATGAGCTGCGGAAACTGCCCGGGATTGGGCCGAAGTTGTCGCAACGCATCATCGACACGCGAACCCAAGCGCTGTTCAAGACCGTCGATGAGCTGCGCCGCGTTCCCGGCATCGGCCCGAAAACGCTGGCGAACCTGCGGCAGCATGTCACCGTCGGCGCCGGTGCGGTCGCTGCCCGTTGAGATTTGCGCGCGGCGCGGGACGGCGCGAGAACGAAACGGTAAACAAGCTATCCGAAGAACCCTTTGCCTGCCTGCGCCAGTTTCTTCATTTGGTCGGTCGCCTGATAGCGCTTGCCCAGTGCTTCATATTTGGACAGCCGTTTCAAAATATTGGCCAGGCCCTCGCTGTCCGCCCAGCGCAAGAGACCGCCTCGGAATGGAGGAAAGCCGATGCCGAGCAAGAGGCCCAGGTCCACGTCGGCCGGATCGCGGACGATGTTTTCCGTCAACACCAAACTCGCCTCGACCAGCATCGCTAGGAACATGCGGTCGGTGAGTTCTTCCCGGCTAACCCCCCCCGGCCCCCCCTTCGCAAGGGGGGGGGAAGTTTTGCGGCACTTTTCGAGGAAGCCGGCGAGGGCTGGGTCGTCGATGCCGCGCGAGCCTTTGGCGTAACTGTAGAAGCCGGCGCCGGTCTTCTGTCCGAGCCGGCCCGCCTTGACCAGCTCGCCGACGATGCGCGTGTCTTTGGCGCGGTCGCCGAAGGCAGTATTCACCACAGTGCCGGCAAACAGCGCGGTGTCGAGGCCGACGACGTCGTGCAGCGTGATCGGGCCCATGGGCATGCCGAAATCGGTGGCCGCCTTGTCGACCGCGCGTGGGTCGGCGCCTTCTTCGAGAAGGGCGAGCGCTTCGTTCATGTAGGGGAACAGGATGCGGTTGACGAGGAAGCCCGGGCAATCGCGCACCACGATCGGGCTTTTGCCGATACGCTTGGCGTGGGCCACCAGCGTGACCACGGTTTGATCGCTGGTCTTTTCGCCGCGGATGACTTCGACGAGCTGCATGCGATCGACCGGGTTGAAGAAGTGCAGCCCGCAGAACTGGGCGGGGTTCTTCCACGCCTGGGCCATGCGCGTGATCGAGATCGTCGAGGTGTTGGAAGCAAGGATGGCATCGTCGCGCACGATGCCGTGCAATTCGCGGTACAGCGTCGTTTTGACGTCTTCATTTTCAATCACTGCCTCGACGACCAGATCGCGATCGCTGAGCATCGCCAGGTTCTGCGTGGTATTGAGCAGGCCGAGGGATTGCAGCATCTCTGCCGGTGTGGATCGGCCGATCTCGACGCGGCCCTGCAACGACTTGGTGATCGCGGCCACGCCCTTGGCGAGCGCCGGCGCCGCTACATCCAGCATCAACACCGGGACGCCGCGCCTGAGATGAGCGCCGGTGATGCCGCCGCCCATGATGCCGGCCCCGATCACGCCAACTTTGTTGAGAGACTTGGGTTGCAACGTAGCATCGGCCACACCGGTGTCCTTTGCCAAGCGTTGATTCATGAAGAAGACCGCGATCAGGTTGCGCGAAATCAAACTGCCGACGAGCGGGACGAATTGGTCGGTTTCGATCTTCAGCCCTTCTACGAGCGGTAGGTTGCAGCCCTTGGCGATGGCGTCGAGTGCGGCCAGCGGCGCGGGCATTTGGCCTTTCGTCTTCGCCAGGATCTGAGCGCGGGCGACGGCGAACGCAAACGAATGCTGCTCCTCGGTCAGACCCACCGGCTGCTGCTTGCGTTTGCGGGCTTCGTGCCAATCGCCGGATTGCCTCGCCCAGGCCAAGAGCCGCTTGGCTTCGTCCATCAATTTCTCACTCGGAACGGCGTCGAAGACGAGGCCCAGCTCGCGCGCGCGCGCGGGTTTGACGCCTTCGCCGGCACAAATCAGCTCGGCCGCCGGGCTGGGGCCGATGACGCGCGGCAAGCGCTGGGTCCCGCCCCAACCGGGAATCAGGCCGACTTTCACTTCGGGCAGCCCCATTTCGCACTTGGGATTCGACCCGGCCAGGCGATAATCGAAGGCCAGCGCCACTTCGAGCCCGCCACCCATGCAGCCGCCGTCGACGAGCGCGACGGTGGGGCAGGGGAGTTTTTCGAAACGCGCGATCATGTCCAGGCCGCGCTGGATGACCTGGCGTTTGGTGGGTTCATCGCGCAGAATCGCCAGCTCCTTGAGATCAGCGCCGGCAATAAACATGCCCGGCTTGCCGCTTTGGATAATGACGCCGTCGAGGTCCGTGCGCGCTTCTAGCTGCGCCACGACCTGTTCGAACTCCGCCAGCACCGCCTGGCCGAGCGTGTTCGCTTTGCTGCCCGGCTGGTCGAAGGTGATGACGGCGAGGCGGTCGGCGATGTCCAAGCGCAAGGCGTTCATGGTTGATCTCCAAACGATGTGTTCGCTTGCGGCTTAGCGAAACGGCCGTGCACTCACTTCGCTAAGCCGCAAGCGGCATATTCTAATGAACATGATCCACGTCGAGCATCTTACGAAATCGTTCCGCGATCTGCGCCGGGGAACCGTGCGCGCGGTCGATGACGTGAGCTTCGATGCTCAGCCCGGTGAAGTCTTCGGCCTGCTCGGCCCCAACGGCGCCGGCAAGACCACGACGCTGCGCATCTTGTGCACCGTGCTGAAACCGACGAGCGGCGTCGCCACCATCGCCGGCTTCGATGTCTTCACGCAGCCGGGACGCGTCCGCGAGAGCATCGGCTTTCTGTCCGCCAACACCGCGATCTACGACCGCATGTCGGCGTGGGAGATGGTCGAATACTTCGGCAAGCTGTACGCCCTGGACGGCGACCGCTTGCGCCAGCGCATGGAACACGTTTTCGAATCGCTGACGATGAATGATTTCCGCGATGTGCTCGGCGCCAAGATGTCCACGGGCATGCGCCAAAAGGTGTCGATCGCGCGGGCCATCATTCACGATCCGCCGGTGTTGATCTTCGACGAGCCGACGTTGGGCCTCGATGTGCTGGTGGCGCGGGCGGTGCTGGAAAACGTCGAGCGGCTGCGTACCCAGGGCAAGTGCATCATCTATTCGACCCACCACATGCGCGAGGTGGAAAAGCTGTGCCGGCGCGTGGCGATCATCAATCAGGGCAAGATCCTGGCGAGCGGCGTGCTCGACGATTTGCGGCGCGAGCACGGGCAGCAGGACTTGGAAGAGTTGTTTTTCAAGCTCGTGGGCTAGAGGCATTCATGGGCGGGCGATCGTCGAAACGCACCCTGGTCAGCGTCGTCGTTCTGGCAGCCAGCGCCGCGGTGATTGGCGGCATCCTTTGGCTGCGACCGGGGGGGTTCACGCCGCGGCCGGCGTCCATTGCGGCACTGCTGCAGCCCGCACCCGCGGCAGTCGCCCCCGGCGTGTACCTTCTGGGCAAATGCGCACCGGCAGCGGTCTACCTCGTCGAGACAGCCGAGGGCTTGGTGCTGATCGACAGTGGCCTCGAGGCCGACGCCAAGCCGGTGCTCGAGCAGATTGCCGAGCTGCGCTTCGATGTCAAACAGCTCAAGGCGATCTTCTTGACTCACGTTCACGCGGACCACAGTCTGGGCGCGGCCCATTTGCGGACGCTGACCGGCGCGAAAGTTTATGCCGGCCGCGCCGACAGTGAAGCCTTGCGCAAAGGTGAGCCGCGGGAGCGGTTCTTCAGCACGTTCCACATGCCGCAACTGGGAACGCATGCCACGACGGTCGATGTGGAACTCGAAGGCGAGGAAGTGATCACTCTCGGCGATGCGCGTTTCCGCGTGATCGGCGCCGCGGGCCATACGCCGGGCAGCATTTGCTATTTACTGGAGCAGCCCGGCCTGCGCGCCTTGTTCACGGGCGACGTGGTGCAGAATCTCAGCAATCCCGACGACGGTCAGCTGGGCACGTATGCCGCCCACCTGGCGCCGATTTACGGCGGCAACGTGCGCGACTATTTGACCACCCTGCGGCGGTTGCGGGCGCTGCCCTTGCCCGATTTGATCCTGCCGGGCCATCCGCGCATGGATGCGGTGCCGCAAAGCCCGCGGCTGACCGAGACACAGTGGAGGCGGCTGCTCGACACTGGCATCCGTGAAATGGAATTGCTGCAGGCCCGCTACGATGCCGACGGCGCCCACTTCCTCGACGGCACGCCGTGCGAGCCGCTGCCCGGGCTGCATTATTTTGGCAATCTCGAAGGCTGGGCGGTATACTGCCTGAAAACTCCCGACCACGTCATCGTCGTCAATGCGCCGGGCGGCGCCGCACTGGTCGATCTGCTCCGCGAGCGCTTTGCCAAGCTCGGCTGGCAGGATCGCAAGATCAGCGCCGTGTGCTTGACGTGTGCCGATCAGCCGGCGACCGCGGGATTGGCGGCGCTGGTGCGGCAGCACGATTGTCAGGTGGCGGTGTCCAAGGCAGGACTGGAAGCGGTGCGGCGCCTATGCCCGCCCCAGACCAAGCTGTTGACGCATGAGGAATTCGAAAAAAGCGGCTGGCTGGAGGTGCGCACGATAACGTTGGCGGGCCGAGGCGTGGCGCCGCTTGCTTATCAGCTGCGGTGGGCAAAAAAGACGGTCTTGCTTTCGGGCCCTATTCCCGTGAAGCCCAGCGGCGCCGCGCTGGAAGAGTTGCGGCGCGACCTGGCCGCTTCGGGCCTGCGCGCCGATTATGTGCGTTCACTGAACGCTCTGGGCGGCGCGACTCCCGACGTCTGGCTGCCCGCCGTGCCGATCGACGGGCAGAACGCTCACCTGTACGACTTTGATTGGTCGAAGATCCTCAATCAAAACCGGCAATTAGCCTCGTGGTGACCAACCATGACTTCCCGATCCAAAGTGCTCCTGATCGCCGCCGGCGTTGTCGTCGGCGCCGCGGCCGCCGTGTTTGTCCTGTGGGAGCGTCCGGAACGTCCCGCGCTTCCCGCCGGCCCCGCGTCGTTTCTCGAGTGTGCCGCCAAAGTCGGGCTCGATTTCCAGATGCGCTTTCTCCCCAATGAGCAAGGCGAGACCTTCAAGATCAATCTGTACGATCATGGCTGCGGCGTGGCGATCGGCGATTTCGACGGCGACGACTTCGACGACATCTACTTCGTCAACCAGCTTGGCAAGAATGCGCTGTTCCGCAACCGCGGCGACGGCACGTTTGAGGACGTGACGACCAAAGCGGGCGTCGGCGTCGGCGATCGCATCTGCGTCGCCGCCACTTGGGTCGATTATGACAACGACGGGCTGCTGGACCTGTTCGTCACCAGCACCCGTGGCGGCAACATCCTGTTTCGCAATACGGGCGGCGGGAAATTCGAGGACGTGACCGCCCGCGCCGGCCTGAGCCACGTCGGCCATTCGCAGACGGCGCTGTTCTTCGATTACGACAACGACGGCTACCTCGATCTGCTCGTCACCAATTCCGCGGAGTGGACCACCGACACGTACGACAAGGCGTCGCATTCCTTCGTGGGCCGCGGCGACCTGACCGGCCTCGTCATCGAAAGCAAAAAAGAGAAGAACGTCTTTTACCGCAACAACGGCGACGGCACGTTCACCGACATCACCGCCAAGGTCGGGCTGGCCGGCACGGGTTGGGCCGGCGATGCCATCGCTTTCGACTACAACGGCGACGGCCGGCCCGATGTGCTCATCACGAATATGTTCGGCCGCAGCCAGCTCTTCCGCAACAATCCGGACGGCACATTCACCGACGTCACGTTGGCCGTGCTCGGGCGCACGCCGTGGGGCGGCATGGGCGCCAAGGCCTTCGATTTCAACAACGACGGCCGGCTCGACTTGTACATCGTGGACATGCATTCCGACATGTGGACTGGCGTCGATTTCGCGCACAAGAGCTTGCCGACCGCCCGGGCCTGGGAAAAAAAGAAGTTCCCGCACATGATGGGACCGCTGGCCGAGGAGGATCCCAAGGCCATCGAGATCGAGCAGGATCTGGCCAAGAAGGTCGGCTTTCGGCTCGAGGACGTGGTGTTCGGCAACGTGTTTTATCGCAGCAACCAAGACGGAACCTATTCGGAGATTTCCGAGCAAGCGGGCCTGGAGAACTTCTGGCCCTGGGGCATTGCCACGGGGGATTTCGACAATGACGGCTGGGAGGATGTCTTCGTCCCCGCCGGCATGGGCTATCCGTTTTACTATTGGCCGAACTACTTGCTGATGAACGACGCCAAGGGCGCGTTTGTGAACCGCTCGGTGGCAGCGGGGATCGAGCCGCCGGCGCGCGGCTTCTATTTGCCGAACAAAATCGCCGACCGCAACGCCGCGCGCAGCTCGCGCAGCGCCGCGGTCGCCGATTTCGCCAACGACGGCCGGCTGTCGATCGTGGTCAACAACTTCAACGACACACCGTACTTCTTCAAGAATCAATATCCCAAGAAGAACTACGTCGCCTTCCGGCTGCGCGGCACGCAGAGCAACCGCGCCGCACTGGGCGCCGTGGTCCGCGTCTATCAGGACGACAAGATCCTCACGCGCCAGGTGCACGGCGCCTGCGGCTACCTGGCGCAGTCGTCGCGAACGGTGCACGTGGGCCTCGGCGATCAGCCGAAGATCGATCGCGTCGAAATCACCTGGCCCAATGGCAAGGTGCAGCGGCTGGACACAGTCGCCGCCAACCAGCGGCACGATGTGGTTGAACCGGGGGTGGATCGCTGGAAAAGCAAGTAGTCGCAGGCTTCATCCAGTGTAGTCCTCACGCTCTGCGTCAGGAAATCGCCACGCGGAGCATGGCGACCAAACTTTGTTCGGCCCGGGTGTTCCCATGTCAGCTCCCCCGGCGTCAATTCCCACTGCTTGGAGCATCCAGGGCGCCGACCGGATGCGGTGCTGCTCACGGTGCCACCAGATCAACGATCCACTGACGAACACCCAAATCAAGCCGGCCGCGACAGCTGTCAAGATCCATGCCTTGGTAGTGCCGAAACGGCCAGGTGCAAAGAGGAGAACGAACGCTAATGCAAGCGCGAAGCCGAGTGCAAGATCCACCTGCTCAATCCACCGCAACTCGTCCGAGCCTTCCAACCGGAACCACAGCGCATAGTACGCATGCAGCGTACCCATCAACGCGAGACTCGCGCCGAGAATCATGCGCACGCCTAGAAGCATGCTCATGAAAAAATGCCGGCTTTCAGTGTCCCGAGCGGGGCCGCCGTGATCCATTATTCCTCGTTGAGTGTCATTTCTTGCCAATGCAGTACAGATATCGATCCGTCCGCATCAGCAACTGGCCGTCGTGGGCGACGGGGCAGGCGTTGGTGCAGGATTTGTCGTCGTCGAATTGGTTGTGGGCCAGCTCTCGGAACTTGGCGCCGGCCGCGACCACAAACGTGCCGCTATGGCGCGAGACGCAGTAGAGCTTGCCGTCGGCCACCAGCGGCGAGGCGTAAAAGCTCGCGCCTTGCGAAGGACGCGCGCGGTAGATGTTCTTGCCCGTGGCGGCGTCCAGGCAATTCACACCATCGTGCGACCAGTAGAGACGTCCCTCGTAATAGACCGGCGACGAGACGGTCGAATTGCCGTTGCCGCGCCAAATGACATGGGAGTCGCTCACATCGCCGCGGCCACCCGCCTTGATCGCCAGCACGCCGCCGCGCACGACGTAGACCACGTCCTTATTGGCGACGACGCTGGGGCACACGTAGCCGCCGAACCCGCCGACGCGCCACAATTCCTTGCCGCTGGCGGGATCGAAGCCGATGACCGCGCTGGATTCGTTGACAACCAATTCCGTCGCGCCGCCGGGCACGTCGACCAACACCGGCGTGTTCCAAGACTCGCGAATGCCCTTAGCGCGCCAGACTTCCTTGCCCGTATTCTGGTTCAGGCCGACCAGCGCGTTGCTCTCGATGCTGGCGTTGATGATCACCAGGTCTTGGTAGAGCACCGGCGAGTTGGACGAGCCCCAACCGTGTGTGCCCGTGCCGACGCCTTGCCGCCAGATTTCGTTGCCGTCCATGTCGAGGCAATAAACGCCCGACTTGCCAAAAAAGACGTAAAGGTGCTGCCCGTCGGAGGCGATGGTGCTGGAACTGTAGCCGTGCTGGGTATTATTGCCGCCGACGAAGCCGGATTCGGGCAACGAGGGTTTGAAGTCCTTGGTCCATAGGATGCGGCCGCCGTCGCGCGCGATGCAGACGACGTGGCGCATCAGCTGGTTCATGTTGTCGTTGTCGTCCTTGCCGTTCACTTCGCCGTAACCTGAATAGCAGGTCAGGAAGATCTTCTTGCCGACGACGATCGGGCTGGAGGTGCCCGGCCCGGGCAGCTGGGTGCGCCAGACGATGTTGTCCTTCGACGTCCAAGTGGTCGGCAGTGCGGTTTCGCCGCTGATGCCGGAACCGCGCGGCCCGCGGAAGCCGGTCCAGTCAGCGCCGAGGTTGGCAAAGGTCGCCAAGAGGATCGTCACGAGAAAACAACAACGCCGCATGAGTGGGTCCTTTCGCGCAGGGTCTGCAAGGCAACGAGGGTTATTTCTTCAAAGATATCGCCGATGCAGGGCGGATGCAACTGGGCAGGTGGATGGCCGCTCATTCAATCGTCCACAAGGTCAGCGCGCCGCCGCGATCCCTGACGAAGATCCGGTTGCCCGCGAGGATCGGCACGGCCCACGTTTCGGCGTCGGCCACCTTGTACTTGGCGATCTCCTGGAAGGCCTTGTTGTTGGGTGCGAAGACGATCAGCTCTTTGTCCGTGGACAGCGACAGCAGTACCGAACCGGCGTCGAGGATCGAGCCGCACTGGCCGCGTTTGGTGTCGTCGGTCCAGAGCGTGACGCCGGTTTGGGCGTTCATGCAAAAGAGATTCAGGCCCTTGGTCGTGCCGAAGAGCAGGCCATCCTTGAAAATGGGCGTGTGGTAATGGTGCGCGGCCAATTCCTTTTTCCAAAGTTCAGTGGCGGTGAAGCCGTCGCCTTTTTTGGCGATTTTGAGGGCGAAGGCGCCTCCGACCTTTCCTTTCGGCGACGATGAGTAGATGACTCTTTGCCCGTCGATGACCGGCGTGCCGAAGTTGCTTTGATAATCGCCGCTGCCGACTTTGACTTGCCACAGTTGCTTGCCGTCAGCCAGGCCGACGCCGGCGAGAGCGCCGAGAGTCGGGGTCACGACTTGTTTCACGCCGTCCACCGTCATGAGGACCGGCGAGCCGTACGGTGTGCCGCCGCCCTTCCATTCCCATTTCGTTTCGCCGCTGGCCATATCGAATGCCGTCAGCGCGCCGACATAGACGATGCACTTGCCGTCCACGATCATCGGCGACGACGACGTGTAATACTGCGGATAATCCTTGGTGTCTTTGCGCCAAACGACCTTGCCGGTGGCGGCGTCCAGGCACGAGGCGACCCCGGCGACGCCGAGCGTGCAGATCTTGCCGTCGCCGATCGCGGGCGTGCTGCGGGTCCCTTTGAAGCCGCCGCCGATGTTGGCCGCCGCTCCAACCACCGGCTTGGCAGTGTACGTGTCCTTCCAAATCTCCTTGCCGTCGGCGGCGTTCAGGCACAGGGTCACTTCATCGGCGCCTTGCCGAGCGAAGACATAGACCTTGTCGCCGACCAAAAGCGGCGACGACTCGCCGATGCCGACGGTGACTTGCCACTTCTTGGTCAGCTCCTTGGGCCATGCGGCGGGGGCGGTGAAGCCCGCGACTTTGTTGTCGCGATTGGGCCCGCGCCATTGCGGCCAATCCTGCGCCAACACGCCGGTGGCGCTCGTCAGCAAAACACTGCCCAGCATCACACTCCAAATCGAATTTGCGATTTTCATGACGGCTCCTGTGGAGAGGTGTGGATTCGCAAACTGTAATCCGAGCCGTTCGCGTCCGCAATCGAAAATTTGGACTGCGGCGCTTTCACGCCGCTTTTTTTGCTCGGCCGATCAGCGCATTCGGCGCCAAAATGAAAAACCAAAGCGGCGTCAAAGCGCCGCAGTCCAAATAGCCGGTGTTTCCCTTTGACAGGCCCCGGCTTTGACGGTAGCTTGTACGCTGGTGATCGCTCGCAGGGGGGGACATTTCATGTTGACGATTCTTGGCCAGAAGCAACGATTCTGCGATCGCGTGTCGCGGCGCGCCTTTCTCAAGATCGGCGGGCTGGCGATGGGCGGGCTGTCGTTGCCGCAGGTACTTCAGGCGCAAGCGCAATCCGGCACGAGCCGGTCGCACAAAGCGGTCATCATGATCTTTCTGTCGGGCGGGCCGCCGCATCAGGACATGGTCGATCTTAAGCCTGATGCGCCGGCGGAGTTCCGCGGCGAATTCCATCCGATCCGCACGAACGTCCCCGGCATCGACATCTGCGAGCATCTGCCGCGCCTGGCCGCCCACATGGACCGCTTCGCCGTGATTCGTTCGATCGTCGGCTCCGAAGGTCATCACGCGTCATTCCAGTGCATGACGGGCCGCACGCATGCCCGCCAACCCGCGGGCGGCTGGCCGTCGCTGGGCTCGATGGTGTCGCGGCTCGAAGGGCCGACCGATCCGTCCGTGCCACCGTTCGTCGGACTGTCGCCGAAGATGAGAACGTCGACCTGGGCCGATCCGGGACAACCCGGCTTCCTGGGCCTGGCCCATGCCCCGTTCAAGCCCAATGCCGACGGCATGGCGGACATGGTGCTGCGCGGGATGAGCTTGCAACAACTCGCCGACCGCCGGGCGCTCCTGTCGAGCTTCGACGGTGTTCGCCGAGAAATCGCCAACAACTCCGAAGTCCTGCAAGGCGCCGATCGATTTCAGCAGCAAGCGCTGAACATTCTCACGTCAAGCAAAGTGGCCGAAGCGCTCGACCTGGGTCGCGAACCTGCCCGTGTCCGCGATCGCTATGGCCGCGGCTCGCCGGAACCGGCGGGCTACGGCGATGCGGGGCCGCTGCTCAACGACTATTTCCTGGCCGCGCGTCGTCTGGTCGAAGCCGGCGTTCGCGTGGTGACGTTGGCGTATGGCCGCTGGGACTGGCACGGCACGCCGCACGGCACTACCTTCGAAAACGCCCGCCATCACCTGCCGATGCTCGATCTCGGTTTGACGACGCTGATCGAAGACCTGCGTGAGCGCGGTCTGGATCGCGACGTGTCGGTCGTCGTCTGGGGCGAGTTCGGCCGCACGCCGCGCATCAATCCCAACGCCGGCCGCGATCACTGGCCCAATGTGTCGTGCGCTTTGCTGGCCGGCGGAGGCATGCGCACCGGCCAGGTCATCGGCTCAACCAACCGCCTGGCCGAGCACGCCAAGGACCGCCCGGTGAGCTTCCAGGAAGTCTTCGCCACGCTCTATCACAACCTCGGCATCGACATCAATCGCGCCACCGTGACCGATCTGACCGGCCGGCCGCATTATTTGGTGGACAGCGGCGTGCAGCCGATGCGGGAAGTGATTTGAGTTGAAGCGCCAGTCGAGACATTCCGCTTGCCAAATCTGCCAAAAGGCAGTACGATAAATGTCGTATGGCAACAATGGATCTTGACGCCGGACGGCACGTTGCGGCTCTATTGGGCGAACCACGTCCAACGAAATCGCCGCGCGACCTCCAGCACGCCATCCGTGCGGGGTTGCCGTACACGGCCTTGGAATCGCTTGCCTCCCTCTTGGAACTGACCCAGCGAGACATCACCGCCGTGCTCGGCGCGGCGCCGCGCACGCTGGCACGGCGCAAGCGGCAGCGCCGGCTCTCGCCCATTGAATCCGATCGGTTATATCGGCTGGCCCGCATCCTACAGACCGCCGCGGCAACGTTGGGAAACGTCGATAAGGCACGTGCCTGGTTGGGCCGTCCCAATCGAGCCCTGGGCGGCGTGACTCCGCTCAGCATGCTCGACACGGAAGTCGGTGTTCGCCAGGTCGAAGACGCACTGATTCGCATCAACTACGGAATGTACGCCTAAATGCACGTCTGGCGCCTCTGCCGAAAACCGTTCGCCAAAAAGCCCTTGGACGGCGCCGGTGGTCTCTATGCCTCCGGCCGGTGGCACAGCGCGCCGCGGCTGATCGTCTACGCGTCGGAGTCGCTCGCCTTGGCCAGTCTGGAAACGCTGGTGCATCTCGATCCCGATTTGCCGCCCGACGATTTGGTTGCGCTGGAGATCGATGTTCCTCAGGGCGTGTCGATGACGCAGTTGCAGCATGCCAAGCTGCCGCGCTCTTGGCGACGCTACCCGGCGCCGCGCTCCGTGCAAATGCTCGGCAACGCCTGGCTCGACGGCCGGCGCAGCGCCGTGCTCTGCGTGCCGTCCGTCCTGATTCCGAGCGAATTCAATTATCTCATCAATCCGCAACATCCCGAAGCGCGCCAAATCACGATGGCGGCCAAGTCGCCGTTCACCTTCGATGCCCGGCTGTTCGGCCGCGGTTGAGTGCGCCAAGCCGCCATGATCCAGTTCATCGCTACAGCAGCGCACTCAAGACACGCCCAGCGCTCAGGACATGCGGCCGCTGCAAATTATCGAGCATCGTCTGATCGGGATGCAAGCCCAGACAGTGCAGCATCGTGGCGTGAATGTCCACGGGATCGACCGGATCGGTGGCTGGGTAGGCGGCGATGCGGTCGGAGGCGCCGTAGACTTGGCCGCCGCGAATGCCGCCGCCGGATAGCAGCACGCTTTGACACGAGCCCCAGTGATCGCGGCCGGCGTCGGCGTTGATGCGCGGCGTGCGGCCGAATTCGCCCATCATCACCACCAGCGTCTCGTCCGCCAGGCCGCGCTGCGCCAAATCACTCAGAAGTGCCGACAGGCTCTGATCCACCATCGGCAACAACTCGCTTCGCAGCGCCTCGAAATTCTTCGAGTGCGTGTCCCAACCATCGCAAACCGTCATTTCGTTGAAGTGAATCGCGATCATCGGCACGCCGGCTTCCGCCAAACGCCGGGCCAGCAACATCGCGCGACCGAAACGATGCCGGCCATAACGGTCGCGGAGTGTGGCCGGCTCGGCGTCGATCGAGAACACAGCGGCGGCGCTGCTTGATGCGCCGGTCAGCGCCACCGCCTGCCGGCGCAGGGCGCCGTGGGTGCGCGCGCCCAGCGAACCCGGACCGCGATATTCGAGCACCGACAACAGGGCATCTCGCCGTTCGAGCCGGGCGTCGGTGACTTCGGGCGGCAAGCGCAGCGCGGGCAGAGCGTCGGGCGTGCCGGGGTCGCCGTGGACCGAAAGCGGATCGACGAGCGGGCCGAGGAATCCGCCGCCGCCGCCGCGCAATGCCGTGCGCGCCCGCTTGTACTGCCCCTCGAGACTGCTGCGAATCGCCAGCTCCGGGATCGCGATGTAGCCCGGCAACCCGCGCGGCGCCGGCAAATGGCGGGCGAGCACCGCGCCCAGGTGCGGATGGTCGCTGCGCTGCGGCGGGCGGATGTCGTTGTCCTCGTTGGGCCGCTCGACCATGCGCCCGGTCAGCGTGTAGTAGATCATCGGCGTGTGGTTGTGATTCGGATAACTGACCGAACGAACCAGGGCGTAGCGCTGCGCCATGCAAGCCAGCCGCGGCAGGTGTTCGCAGATTTGTGTGCCGGGAAGGTTGGTGGCGATGGGGCGGAAAGGCCCTCGGATTTCGGCGGGAGCGTTGGGCTTGAGATCGAACATATCCAGTTGCGGCGGCCCACCGAGCAGATAAACGAGAATGCAAGAGCGCGCCTTGCCTGCCGGCGGATTTGCCGCCTGGGCAAAGTGCGGCGCGAAGTACCCCGCCAGCGCGAGCCCACCGCCGGCGCACAGGAAATCGCGGCGCGACAGGCTTCCCAGGCTGTGGACTCGGGACATCATGCACAGGCTCCGCGCAACGGGACGTTGGGTAGTGGTACACTTTGTGGTGCGGCCGTCTCGGCTGCACTGTGCAGGCGGGACGCCCGCACCACAATCCGAGCAGACTGTACCACTGCCGGACGTTGAAATTAAGATACCGTTTGTCGCCAGTGACTACAATCGCCTGTTGCAGAACGATCCGCAGATTTCGCAGATGACGCAGATTCGAAGGAGGCAACAGACCTTTCTTTACCCATCTGCGGAAGCTGCGAAATCTGCGGATCAACTCTTCCTGGTTGCGATTCGGTCGCGCTGGGCGCATGATGTAAGATGATGCTCGGCGAGTTGCATTCTTCGAACCCACAGCTGCGTGACCGCCATGTTGCCGACTCCATGGAAAAAGTTTGTTCATCCCGGCAAAGCCTATCGGCTCGAATGTCCCGCCCATTGGGACCAAGTCGTCAAGGACGAGGGGCGTGATTGCGGTTTCGGGCCGCATGAGCGCGACGACGTCGGCCTGTGGATTTCCATCATGCCGATGAGCGTCGACACGGCGCGCATGACCGAGGATTTGCCCAAGCTCATGCAGCAGTCGCTGCCCGTAGCCGATTCGGGTCCGATTCGGCGCGACGAATCGCTGCGCGACTTCGCGCTGAAGGCCGACATCCTCAAGGAAGGCCAGGCCGGGCATTACTGGATCATCGCCGGCGGCGACCTCGTGCTCTTCGCCAGCAGCCAGGTTCCCGTTGCCGAGCGCGACGAATGGAACCCGGCGTTCGCGCGTTTGCTGGCCAGCCTCGAGATCACGCGCGACGACGAGCTGCTGTTCCGTCAGCTCGCCAACGACGTGCTCGAACAGCTGAGCGAACGCTACCCGGACCAGGATTTCAAGCACGACGAAAAAGGCATCCGCGGCAAGAATCAGGTCGTCTACCTGAGCAACCTCTTGCGTGAAGTGAAGGCCGCGCCGGACCGGCGTGCGCAACTCGTCAAGCATTTCGTCAGCAGCCTGGGCGACATGCACGGCGTGGCGATGGGCGAAGAAACCTGGGAAGAGGCCAAGGCGCGGCTGGTGCCGATCCTGAAGCACCACAGCTATTTCAAGTCGGGCGGACCGGCGCAACACCAACTACGGATCGATTGGGTCGGCGACGTGAAGATCTGCTACGCGCTGCGGTCCAAGAACATCTTCCGTTTCGTCACGAACTGGGACGTGGGCCGCTGGGAAACGGACAACGACACGGTGCATCAAGTCGCCATCGAGAATCTGACGAGCCTGGCGTGGCCCAGCCGGCTCGAAGGCTCGCGCCAGCATGACGGCGGCCGCGTCGTCCTCGTGCTCACCGACGACAGCCTCTCCTCCAGCCGGCTGCTGCACCCCGACCTGCACAAGCTCTTCTCCGGCCCGCTCGGCAGCCCGTTCTACGCCGGCATCCCCGACCGCGACACGCTGGTGTTGTTTTCCAATCGCCGCGCGCTCAAGCAGCGCATCGGCCGCCGCTTGACGAAGGACTGCCGCACGTCGGGGTATCCGATCACGGACAAACCGTTTTTGGTGACGGCGGATGGGATTGCGCTGGGGACGTGACAGGACCAATTGGCGCGGTTGGGATAGGGCGGGCGCATGGGAACGAGGCGGAATCAGGATTCAAGCGTCAAACCCCCGCCAACCGCACTACGACTTCTTGCGCATCGTCTTGCGGACCAGGTCACGGTCGAGACCCAAAAGGTTGGCGATGTCCGCGGCCGGCATTTTCCGAGCCGCAAGTTTCGGGATCAGATTCAGCATGGCTTGCCGGCTGCCTTTCTCGATGCCTTTCTCGATGCCTTCTTGAAGGCCCTCTTCTCGGGCTTCCTTGTAGACCCGTGTTTCCCGGATGTCGTGAACTTGCAACATGGCTTGGATCTCCTCGCGGCTCAGGCGGGGCAGCTTGTAAATGATCACTGTTTCAATCAATTCTACCAGATCGCCGCGCAGCGATGCATCCTCGATTTCACTTTTGGCACGTGCGACCAGCGCCCGCGCTGTCGTTGCTGCTTGCTCTTCCCGTTGACCAATCAGCTGCACGATCGCCAAGCCCAGCGGCACATCGGCGCTGGCCGGCATTTCGTCCAGAAAAATACGACGCAGCAAGCCGCCGCCGAGCAGCGGTTGATACGGCGCCAACCCTGTTGGCTCCAAAGCGCGGCTGCCGAACAACACCACGGCGACAAACGACTGGTGGGGATCATGCTGCTTCAGATACGTGTAGGCCTTCACGAGCACGTCAGCATAGATGCTCGGCAAGGAGTAGAATTGCACTTCCAAAAAGTACACGGGCAAGTCCGCGGCGTTGGGCTCGAAAACGCCGTCGGCGCGATGGGACGTTTCTTTGAACTCGATGGCTCGATATTGGTATCGCGCCGCCATGGCGCTGGCTGCGTCGGCGGACATGCCGAGGACGAGAAAGAACGTCTCCGGGCTTGTTTCGAACAACCGATAGAAAATTGGGTCGGTGATCATGTCGAAGCGACCATGGGGGCGTCACTTTTCCCCCAGCAACTTCTTGCGCGCCGCGGCGACTTCGGCGGCGTCCCAGCGCACTTGGCGTTCGCGCACCAACTGGGCGATTTTGTCGGCCGCCGCTTGGCTGCGCATGGCGCTGAAGTGGGCGACTTCGATGGCCACCGCGGGGATGCATTGCTCTTGCAAATCCGCGCTCCACTGGCACACCGAGGCGACGATGCCGTCGCCGCGCAAACTCGTGCCGGCCTTGTCCTTTTTCTCCGTTTCCGCCGCCTTCGCGCTACCGAGCTGCAGATGCCCGACGACGCAAACGAAATCCACGTGCACCGGAATTTTCTTGTCGGCACGCTTGGCCAGGCACATTTGCCGGCTATCCTTGCTCAGCGAAGTAAGGAAGGCTTCCTGATTCTTGCGCACGCCGATGGTCGCTTTGGCCCACGAGGAACCGCCGTTGGGGGTGCAGACTTGAATCACCTTGGTCACGCCGGCGTCGGGCTGATCCTCGACAAATTGTCGGGCCACGATGCCGCCGGCGCTGTGGCCCACCAGCACGATCTCGCCGTAGCCCAATTTTTTGAGCCGGCCGATGCCGTCCGCCAAGCCGGGCGCCGCGGCAATTTCATCGACCGCGACATTCTGCCCGTAGGCAAAGGCAAACACGTCGGCGTCTTTCGCCAAGGTCTTGACGAGGATCGCGTCCGGTTTCTGCCAGGTGTGCCACTCCGCCTTGGCGACGTTGCCGTTGCTGAACGGATGCGCGTGCAGCCCATGGACCAGAACGACTGCCCGGTCGCGGCCCGCGGTCCGCGCATAGGGCGCACTTTCGCGCAGCGCCGGCGCCAGCTGAGCGAACTTCGTCTCCACCGGCTCCGGCGGCCAAGCGAGCAGCATTACCAAGCATGCCGACGCGATCATAGTTTAGATCTCAAGTCGAGAGCGCGTGCGCAGACCGATCCTTGACAGCAGCAAGGGTGAACTCCTGTTGGGCAGGAGTGTTTTTGAAGCGCGTCGTCCATTGATCGAATCGGTCGGTCAAAGGTTTTCCGTTTTCCGGCAAGTTCGATGCTGGAACCTTGATGGCGCCTTCCCCACCATAGCTCGAGACCGTTGAGGCGCCCGAAGCATTGCAAAGCACACACAAGCGAGCGCAGAGCATGCGCAGCTTTCCTCGGCCGGCGTCAAGCGCGACTTCGCAAGAGTCCTGATCGGGTATTGCAAAGCGCAGGCGGTCTTCGGTCGCCAAAGAGCAGTGGATTTCGCCAACCTCTTTCGACAATTGGAGCAGATCATCCACGAATCCCACGACATCGATCTTGCGACCAGCCAGTTTGGCCATGACCAGAGCGTGAATGCGCGTTGCTGCGGACATAACTACACAATCCTCTTCGTTAACTGAGGCCATGCGTGCAGGAGTTCTTCGAGGCCGAAGCCTGGCTCGAAACGAATCTCGCCGCCGGCATCGATGGCCAAGTCGATGACTGCCACGGGTACGTCGATTTCGACAAGCGCCGGCCCGCCTTCATGGGGAAAGTTCTTCGCTTTCCCGTCGGCGTATTGCTCGGGAGTGCCGACGGTAGCCGGCCCAACGATCGGGCACGTCGAGAAGCCACGCGCCGGGTCGATTCCTCCCGGTTCGACGAATTTGACGTCAGGCCCGTTCCGCACGATGGCATCGGCTCGATTTCGGGTGGTGCCATGTCGCAGAATGCGAACCGGATTACTCGGCGACATGGCTCACCAAAAAAGACACGTCATTACCAATAAGGGGTTCTCCGCCAAACTTGTGGAATCGGCTGGTCTTTGTGGGGCAGACATTCTTGTCTGCCTGCGTATTCAGCGGCTTCAGTGGCAGACAGGAATGTCTGCCCCACAAGAATGGCGCAGCACCCAATAAGGTTAACAGATCACCAGCAGACTTGGAAGGACTTTCCGCAGAGTGGATCGGCCATCCAGTGAAGTTTCCATAAACAAATAGCGAAGATACGGTGACAAGATGATGTAGACAAACGCCCCATCGTCGGGAGTGTCCCCTATGCGTTTCAGCTTGATCCCGCGCGAAATGAAGTTCTTCGATCTGTTTGACGAGGTCACCGCCGTCTTGACCCGGGCGGCCGGCAAGTTCCTCGACATGCTCACCAATTTCGACAATCTGGCTGCCCGCGGCATCGACATCAAGAAGGACGAGGAAGACTGCGACGCCATCATCGAGCGCATGCTCAAGGCGCTCGACCGCACGTTCATCACGCCCATCGACCGCGAGGACATTCACACGCTCGCCACGACGATGGACGACATCATGGACAACATGGAAGAGACGGCCCACCGCTTCGAGGTTTTCCGCATCGATAGGCCGACCCGCGCCGCCATCCAGCTCGCCCGCATCATCAAGGATTGCACCGATCACCTCGTGCACGCGGTCAAGCAGCTCCGGAACATGAACAAGCCGGAGGAGATCCATCACCACATTCTGGAAGTCTCCCGGCTCGAGAACGAGGCCGACCAGCTATACCGCGAGGTGGACGCGGCCCTGTTCGACGCTCCGCAGACCGACATCCTCATGCTCATCAAGTGGCGCGAGCTGTACGCTTGGCTGGAAGAGACGGTTGACTCCTGCAAGGACGTGGCTAACACCCTCTCCGAGATCGTCATCAAGGGATCGTAAGGATGCACTTTTTTGACAACATGCAGTTCGGCACGGTCGATTACTTCGCCCTGCCGGTCACGGTATTGCTGCTGATCGCGCTGGCGCTGGCGTTCGATTTTTCGAACGGCATCCACGATGCCGCGAACTCGATTGCCACGGTCGTATCCACAAGGGTGCTCAGTCCTGGCCAGGCAGTCGTTTGGGCGGCATTCTTCAACTTCATTGCCTTTGCCGTCTTCCATCTCAAAGTGGCAGGCACGATGGGCAAGGGCCTGGTCAATCCCGGCATCGTGGACAACGAGCTGATTGCCGCGACACTTTTCTCGGCGATTGCCTGGAATCTCTTCACGTGGTATCTGGGCTTGCCCACCAGTTCATCGCATGCACTGACCTTCAGCCTGATCGGTGCTGGATTCGCGACGGGCGGCTTACGCGTGCTGGAATGGGACGGGATCGGCTGGACTCTTCTGTTTGTCTTTCTGTCCCCCCTGATCGGTGCATTGACTGGCCTGGTCATCACGGTCGCCGTGCTGTGGGTGTTTCGCAAGGCAACTCCCCAGCGCGTGGACACGCTTTTTCGCCGGGGCCAACTCCTGTCGGCGGCATTTTACAGCCTGGGACACGGCGGCAACGACGCCCAGAAGACCATGGGGATCATCTTCGTGCTGTTGATCGCGGCCAGTCAGAACGGGAGTGCCTTTCGCACGCCGACCGAAGTGCCCACCGAAGTTGTGCTGGCCTGCCACGTTGCCATGGGCTTGGGCACGCTGATGGGCGGCTGGCGCATCGTCAAGACCATGGGACAACGCATCATCAAATTGCGGCCGGTCGACGGCTTCTGCGCTGAAACAGGAGCGGCGGCCACCCTGATCATGACGATCTTCGGCGGCATCCCGGTCAGCACCACGCACACGATCACTGGCGCGATCGTCGGCGTCGGTTCGACGAAACGCTTTAGTGCGGTGCGTTGGGGCGTTGCGGGCCGAATCGTTTGGGCTTGGATCTTCACCATCCCCACGACCGCGCTGCTTGCGTGGGCTCTGGCTACGCTGTTTCGAGCAGCAAATTAGCGGTTCGTTCGTCGGCGCAGACATAAACCCCTGCCGGTCGTAAGCCGCGCAGGGGTCTGCATGATGGCGTGGTACTTCTCCTAGTTCAGCGGGCAGCACTTCTCGCAAGGCAGTTCCTCGCCCGTGACGGGACAGATGAACGTCCCTTCGTTTTGCGGTTGGCTCTTCGCCCCGTTCAGCGGGCAGCACCGCTCGCACGGCAGTTGCTCGCCAGTGATCGGGCAAAGGTAGCCGCTCGTGTTCTGTGAGTTGGCGTAGACCAGGCCGCCGGCAACTGCCAACGGCAGCGCCAACACGGCAGACCACAACCACTTTCTTCGCGTCATGGACAACTCCTCAAAAAAAGGTTCGCACCATGGCGAGGACCGTCCCCCGCTCACTTTACGAACTTGTAGATGGCTTCGATCAGTTCGTCATAGATGGCGGCGTCCCCCGACCGGATGGCGTCGGTGGCGCACCGCTCCAAGTAATTCCGCAGCACGGTTTTGGTCACGCCGCGCAGCGCCGCTTGAATGCTGGCAAGTTGTTGCAGCACGTCCATGCAGAGGCGTTGCCCCTCAAGCATGCGGGCCACGCCCCGGACCTGCCCTTCGATGCGGCTCAGACGGTCTTGCAGATCTTTTTGAAGTTCTTCTTCGTAAATCGGCAAGCTGGTCATGTTCGGCATTCGTCACTCGTACTGGTACTCCCTATCCCTATGATAGCGGCCGGGGCGTTCCTGTCAAGGCGCTCGGCGCTTTTTTTTGCGCTTGCCAGCCAATCGTGGACTTGGGTAGTTTGCGAAAGACCGCAAAGCACGGCAGCATGCATCGCGGCAATAGGGTTGCGCCGCAACCGGGTATTCGGGCAACTACGCGATCAACCTTGGCCCATGTGTGTGTGGCGTGAACCGCAGGTGTTGTTGGCTAAGTCACAAACGGTGCGGTCTTTTCTTGCGAAAGGAGGACCTAATCCTACCTGGGCGGGTCCGTACTCGTCCAGAAATCCTTGCTCGAACTTTCCGCAAGGAAAGGT